>Ga0182024_10000729_pt1 | contig 85710 bp, 67 predicted proteins | sample P32metaG_FD_120480 | JGI IMG/M metagenome (GOLD analysis project Ga0182024, IMG submission 120480) | Permafrost microbial communities from Stordalen Mire, Sweden - P3-2 metaG (Illumina Assembly) | ecosystem: Environmental > Terrestrial > Soil > Wetlands > Permafrost | place: Sweden: Stordalen... | reverse complement strand
TCCGATACCCGCAAACCAGATGAACACTGAACAAACGCACCATTCAGACCAATTTCAACTCGGCAGAAGAGCAAATCCCCAGTCAATCCGCTGCGTCGCACCGAATTTCAACAAGTTCCTAGTCATCGTCCCCAACCGCGAAGTACCCCTTCCGCGCCTGCACCTTCAAATCGCCGTCCGTATCCTTGCAGAAGATGTCCACCTTGCGGAACTTCCCGTCCATCGTCTTGTTCGCCGGAACATACTGCGCCACATACTGCGTCCGCAGCTCCTGCTCAATCTGGTCGAAGGCGTCTTCGAGCTTCTTCCCGTTATTCCCAACATTGATGACCCGACCGCCCGTCGCTTCCGTCAGCGCCCGCATCTGCATGTCGCCCGAATAGCCCATCGAAAAGCCGCCGTAGAATCCGCGATCCGCAATCATAATCACGTAGATGATCGCGTTGGCATTCTGCGCGGCTTCGATTGCGTACTTAGGCTTCGTCACGCTGCCTTCGTCCTCACCGTCCGTCAGCAGGATCAGCGCCTTGCGCCCCGTCTCCGACCGTATCTTGTGGTCCGAAACCTCAAATACCGCGTCGTACAGCAGCGTCCCTTTCGGCGCCCCAATGGTCGGCACCGGGCCCTGCCCGATTCCCGGCACGCCGCCCGAGCCGCCGCCCGCCGCCGTGTTGATCTGCACCTTCGCGATCGCCCGATCCAGCTCGCGCACATTGTTCGTGTAGTCCTGCTCCAGGTTCACTCCCACGTCGAAGCTCACCAGGAACGCCTCGTCCTTCTCTCGCAGGATCCGCTTCAGGAACGCCGACGCCGACTGCTGTTCCAGCGGCAGTACGTTGTACTGGCTGCCGCTCGTGTCGATCAGAATCCCCAGCGTCAGCGGCTGATGCGCCTCCGCCACAAAGCTCGTCAGCTTCTGCGGCTGCTTGTCCTCGAAAACGTTGCAGTCTTTCTTCGTCAGGAACGGGATCAGTGCATTCTTCTTATCCCGCACCGTGAAGTACTCGCTCACCAGGTTCGACGTCACCTTCAGCGTCTCTTTGGGAGTCTCCTCCGTCGCCGAATTATCCGCCGGCACCGTGCTCACCGGCGGAGCGTCGGGTGACGGAGCCGACTGCCCCCACATCAGAGGGATAGCGGCGGCACACAGGACCGGGATGCTCAGAACACGCAGCCAGCGCAAGACCATGTCTCCTTAGACGGATCGGTTCGTCAATGGGTTATTCAGAACAGCGCGCCTCTCGCTCTGCTAATCTTGAGCATACGCCCGAGGAGTCCAGTGCCTCCACGGCGCATCCTAACTCGGTGAAAGGCTCGCGTATCGTTCCCGGACATACGGTTCAGCCGGCAGGATCGGAACGGCCGCGAAAGGGAGATGCTTTGCAGGCTTCAGGGGGTTCCAGCAGAATGCGGGCGGTTTGGTATTTCTCGTTGTTCGCTCCAGTGGTCGTCGCCTGTTCGGCCCTCGGCCAACCGCAGCAGAATGTTCCCGATGCACCCGCTCCCCAGGCCGCAACCCAGAGTCAATCCGCTCCTCCCAGCGCTCCCGCCCCGCAACCCTCATCCCTCCCTGACTTGAAGGACCAGGTCGCCCCCGGCAAAGGCGCTTCGCCCGATCAGCAGGGTGCCCCGCCTCCCGGTGTGCCCGCACCCCAAACCAGTTCCGGCACCGTGGGTGCCCCGGCCCCGCAACAGGCTCCTCCGCCCGATGCCATTCAACAAGCCCCGCCCGAAACCGGCCCCGCCAGCCAGGAGCCTGTCCACACAATTACGGTCGGCGTCACTGAGGTTGTAGTCCCGGTCACCGTCAAGGACAAGCATGGCAATCTCGTCCCGGGTCTGCCCTGGTGGCGCTTCAAAGTCTATGAGGATGGCGTCCAGCAGCGCATCGTCTGGTTTACCACCAGCGCTTATCCGCTCTCCATTGCCTTTGTCATCGACGCCACCTTGCCCGCCGACATCATGGACAAGGTCAACCAAAGCCTTTCGGTCGTCTCCAATGGATTAACCCCCTCCGATACCGTCGCCGTCATAAGCTATGCCGGCACCGGGCCCCAGCTCGTCACGGATTTCACCGCTGCCCAGGGTCCGCGCCTGACCGCTGCCCTCCAGATTGCGAAGAAGCCCGGTGAGCAGCCTGGCGTTCCCATCGTCGATGGTCCCTTCGGCAGCGGTCCCATCGTGAACGGCCAACAGGCCGACCCCACCCTTGCCCCCCAGCGCGGCAATGCCAGCGGCTTTCTCAACCTGCCCAAAGAAGTCCATCCCCTCAACGACGCTATTCTCTACGCTGCCGAGCAGCTTTCCAGCCAGCCCCGCGGCCGTCGCCGCATCATTTACGTCATCAGCGATGGCAAGAATTCCCGCAGCAAAGCCAAATACGGCGAAGTTGTCCAGTATCTGCTCACCAACAACATCTCCGTCTACGGAACCAATGTCGGCGATTCCGCTCTGTGGGGCATTGGCTACCTCGACCGCTTCAAGCTGCCCCTCCTCCAGCCAGAAGATGTTCTGCCTCGCTACGCCATCGCTACCGGTGGCGACATCGATCATGAGCTCTCCGAAAACGCCATCCAGAACGCCTTCGTCAAGATCACCGATTCTGTCCGCTCCGCCTACACCCTCATCTATGACAGTCACCAACCCACCATCAGCGGCAAGTACCATGTGATCGACGTGCACCTCGAAGGCCTGCCCGGGTACCAGATCGATGCCAAGCAGGGCTACTATCCAACCGCATCCGTACAATAGCCGCCCTCATCGGCGCCATCCACATCGTCGGCAACCTCATTCGTCCTGCGCTTTCGCTGGTATTCTGTCTATTGCCCTGAGTCGACAAACTTCTTCCACGCCCACCCCTGCGCCGAGAGGCGCCTGTTTCCGCACCGCACTCCGAAACCATGGCTGACGCAAAACTACAAATCATTCCCTTAGGCGGACTCGGCGAGTTCGGCATGAACTGCCTCGCCCTCCGCTATAAAGACGACATTATCGTCATCGATGCCGGCCTCATGTTCCCCGAGTCCGAGCTCCTCGGCGTCGACATCGTCGTCCCCGACATCTCCTACCTTGTCGAGAACAAGCAGCACGTCCGCGCCATCATCCTCACCCACGGCCACGAGGACCACATCGGCGGACTGCCCTGGATCCTCTCCGAGCTCAACGTCCCCGTCTACGGCACCGAGTTCACCCTCGCCTACGTCGATGGCAAACTCGAAGAGCACGCTCTCGAAGATTCCGAGCTCATCGAAATCGTCCCCGGCGAAAAGTTCACCCTCGGCGCATTCACCATCGAGCCCATCCGCGTCACCCACTCCCTCGTCGACTGCGTCGCCCTCGCCATCGAAACCCCCGTCGGCGTCGTCGTCCACAGCGGCGACTTCAAAATCGACTTATCCCCGCCCGACGGCAAAGCCTTCGACCTCCATCGCTTCGCCGAATACGGCAAGCGCGGCGTCCTCGCCCTTCTCCAGGACTCCACCAACGTCGACCGCCCCGGCTACACGCCCAGCGAATGGGCCGTCAAACCGCGCCTCGACGAGATTTTCTCCCGCACAAAAAAGAAGCTCTTCTTCAGCTGCTTCTCCTCCTCGATCTACCGCATCCGCATCGCCTGTGAACTCGCCCGCCAGCACGGCCGCAAGGTCGCCATCGTCGGCCGCTCCATGCTCGAATCCTCTGAGATTGCCCAGGACCTCGGCTACCTCGACCTGCCTTCCTCACTCATCATCCACCCCGGCCAGATCAACGACTACTCCCCCGAGCAGATCATGGTCCTCATCAGCGGCACCCAGGGCGAGCCCATGAGCGCCCTCAGCCGCGCCGCCGTCGACAACCACAAGCACGCCCGCATCGCCGCCGGCGACACCGTCATCCTCAGTTCCCGCGTCATCCCCGGCAACGAGAAAAGCATCTTCCGCGTCATCGACCACCTCTGCCGCCGCGATGCCGACGTTATCTACGACGACGGCGCTTCCGGCCTCATCCACGTCAGCGGCCACGCCAGCCAGGAAGAGCAGCGCCTCATGATCAACCTGCTCCGCCCGAAATTCTTCGTCCCCATTCACGGCGACTACCGCCATCTCAAAAAGCACGCCGAAATCGCCCAGAGCCTCGGCGTGATCGACCTCGCAGTGGTCATGGAAAACGGCGAGATCCTCGAGCTCGACCGCGACAACGCCCGCAAAACCGGCAAAGTCACCGCCGGCCGCGTCTGCATCGACTCCGGCTCCGCCACCGACGTCGTCGAAGACCTCGTCATCCGCGATCGCCGCCACCTCTCCGAAGACGGCTTCGTCCTCCCCATCCTCACCATTAATAAGTTGAGCGGCAAAGTCGAACGCCAGCCTGAACTCGTCAGCCGCGGCTTCGTCGGGGCCGAACCCGGCCTCATGGAAGGCGCGCGCGCCGTTGTCACCCAGACCCTCGACTCCTCCAGCGCGGAAGAAAAAGCCGACTACGGCGTCATCAAGGAAAAAATCCGCATCGACCTCAAACGCTACATCCAGAAAAATACTTCCCGCCGCCCCCTCATCATGCCCGTCATCCTCGAAATCTGAGCGGGTGGTGAAACAAAGGCGGGTGCCCCACAACCTGGCCTGAGCGACCCTGAGCAAGCGAAGCGCGTCGAAGGGGAGTCGAATGGCTCTGCCCGACGTTGGCAGATGTGGGCGTCGCGCGAAGCGCGCCCTGCTGGCTGCAGCCCTACGCCGTCACCAACTCTGTCCGCACCACGCGAACCCCCGCCAGCCCCGCCTTCCTCCGCGCCCACACATACCAGATCAAACACGCCGTCCCGCTCCATGCATAGGCCGGCGAACTCAGCGGAATCGTCATCAACAGCAACAGCACCGCCACCCCATTCGCCACTGCCAGCGCCGGAACCGCCTTCGCCGACCGCCTTGCCGAGCACACGTGGATGATCGCCGGAAGCAGCAGCAGCTGATCGAACGGCCACGAATACGGCGAGACCATCGTCGAAATCAGCAGCAGCGCAGCCCCGTCCGCCCGCCAGTACCACACATTCCGGCGCCGCCAGTAATACCGGCAACAAAACGCAATCCCCAGCGCCGACGGAACCATCTGCACCCACACCGGATGCCCCGGCACCATGAATCGCAGCAGAAACGAGAGATTCGCCAGGTACTGCTGGTCAATGTGCTCCCCGCGTATCGCCGCAAAATAGTCCGTCCAGATGTGAGCATCGAAAAACAAAGGAACGACGGCTGCCGCCGCCAGCCCGGCGCCAAATCCCGCCAGCACCCGCCATTCTTTCTTCCGCCAGCAGGCGATCAGAATCACCGGCCACAACAGCAGAAACAAGTGCGGCTTCATCGCCGGCAAAATCAGCGCCAGCCCCGACCAATAGGGCAAACGGTCGTGATACTTGAAGAAGAACGCAATGCCCGCCAGCAGAAAGATCGACGTCTGCCCTGCCATCGCGCAGCCCAGAATCGGAGCAAACAGATACACCACCAGCGGCGGTGGCCTCGGCCCCATGCGCAGACACTTGATCGACAGCAGAGCCGTGGCAATCAGCGCCAGCAGCCACAGGAATCCAGCCACCGGCGCACGGAAATACCCCAGCGGAGCCACCAGAAGCAAAGCCCACGGCGGATTGCGCATAATGAATGGCTCGCGATAACCCGCTCCCGCCGCGTTCTCAATCCGCAGAACCGCTTGTCCCGCGTACGGGTTCTGATGCGCCCGCAGCAGCTTCGCCGAACTCCAGTAGCAGATAAAATCGCGGTTCGCCGCATTCTGAAACAGCACGATGCTCAGCAGCGCGAGACACACCACCAGCACGGCCACCGACGCAGCCAGCTGAAACCGTTTTGCCACAGCCGGACTCCCGGAATTCAGGCCATTCCACCCCGCCAGCGAAGTGTCGTCAGTGTAGCCACCGCCCTCCCGCGGAGACATAACACTTTTGTGCGGCTGTCATCCTCGCGGAGCCTGCCCTGCAAGCGGGCGCGCCGAGTGGGCGCTCTGTCCCCTGATCACTGGTCACTGATCACTGATCACTGTTCCCCCGGCATCGTGTCATCCTCCCCCGTCACGATCGTTCCCTGGTGAAACAAGATCCTCCATCCCTCGCCCGTCTTCTGCCACACCGTCGACCGTCGCGTCACCCGTCCCGCCTGATCGAGCGTGTACGTCAGCAAATAAATCTCCGGACCCACCCGCCGCAATCCAAATTCACTACACGACCACCCCGCCTCCGCAGCATCCACCGGCGGCTTTTCTTCGAGCCCCTTCAAAATGAACTCCCGGCTGTAGCGCCGCCCCGACGCACCCACCTCCCAATACTCCGGAGCCACCACCCGGTCCCGTTCCGCCGCCGTCATTCCAAATTCCTTCGTATGAAAAATCGGCTCCCGGCGCCGCAGCTCGTCGAGCACGCCTTCCAGCCCCGCTTCGACCCCCGCAAATTTCGAACCCATCCCCATGCCCGCTAAACTCCAATCCCTAAACTCTAAACTCTGCCTGCCGGCCTCCCTTGACTTGCCCCGACGACACCCCTTATCTTCTGGAAAGCGCGAAGGGCGCATCCAGTCCGCGGAAAGGGCCGTGCCCACCTTAGCTGTTCACAATCTGACGAATCTTCTTTCAGCCTCACCACATGCGGACTCCCGAGGCGCACCCGCTTTTTGCGGACACTGAAAGGAGCTTCGTATGCCTGACCGGGAAATCCCCGACCGCCCCAACCTCGAACAATATAAGAAACAAGCCAAAGAACTAACCCGCGACTGCGCCCAGCGCATGCCCGCGGCCCTCGACCGCATCCGCCGCCACCACCCCCGTCTCCGCAATCAGCAGGAACTCCCCACCATTACCCTCGCCGACGCGCAGCTCGTCCTCGCCCGCGAACACGGTTTCCCCTCGTGGACCCAGTTCGCCGCCCATCTTGAAAATCTCCGCATCATTCGCTCCCTCGAAGACCTGCCCAACCCCGTCAACACCTTCATCGAAGTCGCCGTCGTCCCGCGCCACGGCTGGCACGCTTCCGGCACGCTCGAGCACGCCGAGCTCATCCTCGCCCGCTACCCGCACGTCGCCACCGCCAACATTTACACCGCCGCCATCCTCGCCGACGAAGCCACCGTCCGCAAATTCCTGACCCAGGACCCAACCCTCGCCACCGCCACCGGCGGTCCGCACCAATGGGACGCCCTCACCTACCTCGCCTTCTCCCGCTATCTCCGCCTCGACAAATCCCGTTCCGATGCATTCGTCCCCACCGCCCGCGCGCTGCTCGACGCCGGAGCCAGCGCCAACACCGGGTGGACCGAATACATCGACGACCCTCCCCGCCCCATCCAGGAAACCGTCATCTACGCCGCCGCCGGTCTCGCGCAGCATCCCGGCCTTACCCGCCTCCTCCTCGAATACGGCGCCGATCCCAACGATGAGGAGACCTGCTACCACGCCCCGGAAACCTACGACAACACCGTCGTCGAAATCCTCATCCACTCCGGCCGCTGCAACGAGCGTTCCCTCGCCTGGCTTGCCGCCCGCAAAGCCGACTGGCACGACGAAAAAGGCCTCCTCCTCGCCCTCAACGGCGGCGCCAACCCCAACTACATGACCCAGTGGAGCCATACACCCTTCCAGCATTCCATCCGCCGCGATAACGGCCTCGTCATGATCGAAATGTTCCTCGACCACGGCGCAGACCCGCACCTCCGCAACGCCATCGACGGCCGCAACGGATTCCAGATGGCCGCATATCACGGACGCGGCGACATCCTCTCCGCCCTGGAGCTGCGCGGCTTCGCTCTCACCTTCGACGGTCCCACCGCCAATCTCGATCAAGTCGCGGCCGCCTGCGCGCAAGCCGACATGCCCCGCGTCCAGGCCCTCATCGCCCAGGACCCCGAATTGCTACCGCAACTGTTACAAATCGGCGGCTCTCTCCTCGCCCGATTTGCAGGCGCCGCCAACCTTGAAGGCCTCCGCGTCCTGCTCGACCTCGGCATCCCCGCCGGAGCGCTCTGGCCCGAAGGCGATCCCTGGTTCGACACGCCAAAGAACTCCACGGCCCTGCACTACGCCGCATGGCGCGCCTGGCACGCCATCGTCCGCGAGCTCATCGCGCGCGGCGCGCCCGTCAATGCTACCGACGAACACGGCCGCACCCCTCTCCAGCTCGCCGTCAAAGCCTGCATCGACGCCTACTGGAAGCGCCGCCGCCAACCCGACTCCGTCGCCGCCCTCCTCGCTGCCGGAGCCACCACGCAGGGCATCGAACTCCCCACCGGCTACGACGCCATCGACGCGCTGCTGATGTCGTCCTGATCCAGGGATGCCCCCATTCAAGCCCTGCCTTTGGCTTGAGTGGGCTTCCCCTCCGCTACAATCAGCCGCAGACGCCATGACCATCCGCGCTCCGCATCTGCTTGCCCTGGGCTTCGCCACTCTGCTTCCCCTCACCGCCCAGCAACCCCGCCCCACACCCCCCACGCGCGATCCCCACACTCCCGGCTATGTCCGCGCCACCTCGCTCCCCGACGCGACCCTCCCGCCGGCCAACAAAGACGGCAACTTCATCCTCGGGCCCACGCACCCGCCCGCGCCCGAGATGACGGCCAACCCCAGCGTTCCTCAAGGCACCGTCACCGAAATCACTATGACCTCGGCTGACAGCAAGTTCTACCCCGGCATCGCCCGCGATCCAGGCACGTTCGGCACGCCCGACCCCGACCATCCCGAGCGCCTCATCCTCACCACCTCGCATCCTCATCCCTGGACGCGCACCGTCACCGTCTACGTCCCGCATCAATACGTCCCCGGCGCCGCCGCCCCCTTCATCGTTGGAGCCGACGGCCCCGACCGTGCCCTCTTCACCGCCCTCGATAACTTAATCGTCGCGCACAAAGTCCCCGTCATGATCGCCATCTCCATCCAGAACGGCGGCGGCGACGCCCAGGGTTCCGAGCGCGGCCTCGAGTACGACGCCATGTCCGGCCACTACGCCGAGTGGGTCGAGAACGAAGTCCTCCCCCTCGTCGAATCCAAGTGCAATGTCACCCTCACCCACGACCCTAACGGCCGCGCCGCCATGGGTGGCTCGTCCGGTGGAGCGGTCTCGCTCATCATGGCCTGGTATCACCCCGAGCTGTACCACCGCGTCCTCGCCTACTCCGGCACGTGGATCAACCAGCAGTGGCCCTGGAATCCCGACACCCCGCACGGCGCCTGGGGCTTCGTCGACAACTTAGTCCCTAACTCCCCGCGCAAACCCATCCGCATCTGGATGGAGGTCGGCGACCGCGACCTCTACAACCCCAACGTCATGCACGACGACATGCACGACTGGGTCCTCGCCAACGAAAAAATGGCCGCCGCCCAGGCCGCCAAACACTACCACTACCAATTCGTCTTCGCGAAAAACGCCGGCCACGTCGACCACGCCAGCAAACTCCAAACCCTCCCCGAAGCCCTCGAATACCTCTGGCAAGGCTACCCTAAGAAATAGCCCAGGGGTCCTGCGAAGCAGGATAGAGCCTGCCCTGAGCGAGGTTGTGCAAGCTACCGAGTCGAGTGGGGTAAAATCCCCGGCCTCCAGCACGGGGAACTGCGCTCGCAGGGGCCTCAGCTCCCGGCATTAATCTCGCATGAAGCGCGACGAACGTTGTGGGAACCACGATGAGGTTCGTATCAGGGCACGACTTCAGTCGTGCCGCAAAAATGCGGCGCGCAGCGCCTTCCTTGTGTTCGGTCGCACGAGCGTGCCAGTCCTGGCACACCGGAGCGACCGAGCACCCCCGCCTTTTGGTTCGATCGCCGAAGCGAGCCCGCTCCGCGGGCGCGCTCGGGCGATCGAACCCGCCCCAAAACAATCAAAATCCCCCAAACCCCTAAATGTGGAAAACTTGTCAAGAGGCGCGTCCAAAAACCGAAGTAATGACCCCTAACTTAGAACGACTTACACCCTTATACCCTCGAAGATATTTGGCCGATTCTTAGGCTGAACTTGGTATTCTGATAATAGGGGGTAATAAAGAAAGTCGCCTCCCCATAAGATCAAACAACACTCAAAAGCAAAGGCCGCCTCGCGCGGCCTTTCTGTTTCTGGAGGAAACCTCATGCCACACCGCACCGCGCTCAACCATCCCCGTGGTACCTCTGTTACCCGCCAAAAGGTCCAGGCAAAGTGGCTCATTTTCATCAACATGCCACAGTCCAAAACAGCCCTCCTGGAAGCCCCGCCGATCGAGCCACTTGCCACAGTCCCCACCCAGGGGGGAGGGGGTACCCCACCGCTTGCTAAACTGGACTTTCCCATGGCCACCGCAGCCACTATTTCTCCCGAAGTCCGAGCCAAATACGAACCCGTCATCGGCCTCGAGGTCCACGTCCAGCTCCTCACCGAAACCAAGGCCTTCTGCGGATGCGTCAACCGCTTCGGATCGCCGCCGAACACCAACGTCTGCCCGGTTTGCCTCGGTTTGCCGGGAGCGCTGCCCGTTCTCAACAAACGCGCCGTCGAATTCGCCACGCTCGCATCTCTTGCCCTCAATTGCCAGGTCCGCGAGCACTCCATCTTCGCCCGCAAAAATTACTTTTACCCCGACCTGCCCAAGGGCTACCAGATCTCGCAGTTCGACAAGCCGCTCGCCGAGCACGGCCACATCGAGATTCCGACGCCCACAGGCCCAAAGCGCATCGGCATCACGCGTCTGCACATGGAGGAAGACGCCGGCAAGAGCCTGCACGACGGTTTCCCCGATTCGGCCACGCGCACCTACGTCGACCTTAACCGCTGCGGTACGCCGCTTATTGAAATCGTCAGCGAGCCCGACATGCGCACGCCCGACGAAGCGTACGAATACCTCACGCGCCTGAAGGAAATCATGCTCTACACCGGCGTGAGCGACTGCAATATGGAAGAAGGCTCGCTGCGCTGCGACGCCAACGTCAGCGTCCGCCTGCGTGGCGCCGAAAAATTCGGGACCAAGGCCGAAGTCAAAAACGTCAACAGCTTCCGCTTCATCCGCGCCGCGCTCGAATACGAAATCGAGCGCCAGATCGAAATCGTCGAATCGGGCAACCGCGTCGTTCAGGAGACGCGCCTCTATAACGCCAACGAAGGCCGCACCTACTCCATGCGTTCCAAGGAGCAGGCGCACGACTACCGCTATTTCCCTGAGCCCGATCTTCCGCCGCTCATCGTTCCCGATGCCTGGAAATCGGAGATCGCCGCCCGCATGCCCGAGCTGCCGGAGGCCCGCCGCGCCCGCATGATCGCCGAATACGGCATCACCGAGCAGGATGCGCACACCCTGACCGCTACCCGCGCCTTCGCCGACCAGTTCGAAGCCGCCGCCCGCGCCGCAAAAAATCCGCGCCGCGTCGCCAACCTCGTGCAGAGCGAGCTCACCATGCGCCTGAAAGCCGCCGGCCTCGAGCTCGATCAGTCGCCCGTTTCAATGTCAGGAATCGCTCTGGCCGCCGACCTCGCAGAAGACGGCAAGCTCTCTTCGAAGCAGCTCAAGCAGCTCTTCGATCTCTGCTTCGAGCGCAACGAGGATTTCGCCACCGTCTACGAACGCGAAAAGCCGCAGCAGATCAGCGACGCGTCGACGCTGGAAAAGATGATCGACGACGTCATCGCCGCCAACCCTGCTCAGGTCGAACAGTACCGCAAGGGCAAGAAGACCGTCGCCGCCTTCTTCGTCGGCCAGGTCATGAAAGCCTCCAAAGGCCAGGCCAATCCAGCGCTGCTGAATGAATTAGTAACGAAGAAGCTCGACAACTGAAGCCCGGAATTTCACTGGCTCACATGAGCGGGACTAAGTAGCGAGAGAGGCTTCAACGCTCGCATCACCGAAAGCGCACTCCCGAAAATGTCTTTCTCTGTGCTCTCCGTGCACTCTGTGGTGAATTCGGCAGGAACGCAGACTTAGCCCAGAAATTCGCTTAATCGCCGGCGCCAATCGCGACCAGCGCCTCGCCTTTCGCAATCATCGCGCTCGCCAGCTTCCACATCCACAGCACCGGCGTTGCAAAATACGTCGTCGTCAGCCGCGGAATCCGCTTGAGATCGGTGCTCAGCGAGTGCGACTCATCGCCGACCAGCAGCACGCCGTTCCGGATCATGTGCCAGTGAAAGGTGGCCGACAATACCGTAAACACCAGTGCCGGAATTCCCAGCTGTCGCGTCTGCCGTCCATCGAGCCAGAAGTGCAGCGCCGCATCGCAGCCCAGCGACGTGAGCGGCACAACCACCACACAGGAGAACCAAGCCAGAATCTCAGAACGACTCGACAGCGACTGCTGCTGCAGCGCCGAAAAAGCCCCGCACGTCGCCAGCACAAACGCCGCTTCCACCACACCGAAATGATTGCGCGCATGCACTTCCATATGCCGCAGCGCCGCCGTGCACGCCAGGCCGCGCAGTACTGCGGTCATCAGCGCAACCTTCCAGTTCCAGTGCGTCAGCGGAAACAGCCAATCGGCCGTCTTCGCCCCGCCAAACCAGGATCCCGTGTCGCGTCTCATCGTCTGCACGACTGCTCCGAGCTCACATGCTTCTCTGATGCACGTTCCCACGCATCCGGGCAATGCACAGTCAACAGGGCATTACATTTCGCACAATATCGCCGTCGCGGACCCATCTCGTCACCCATCGCCGACGCAAATCTCCCAAAAGAGTTACCAAGGTGCTGAGAAATTTCCGAAACTTCGTGCGAACCCCTGTGTTCACCCTTGCGACGGCGCACTTCGCCGATCAATTATCGACACCATCAGCGGTTCACGGGCACGCTTCCATCGCGCACTGCGACCGCCGCTTTCCGAGGATCACAGCCTGGCTGCACCGAGCCTTCGCGTCTGCTGCGCGCATGCTCCAACTGCGTCCGGGCCCTGATCTTCCGTGAGCAGCGCCGCATTCTCGAGCAGCATCCCGGAACTGCGGAAAGCGACTCTCCCTATGTCCACCCACGTACGGCTGCGCTCACGCATTTCCGCTCTGTGCCTCAGCGCCGCTCCTTTGCTCCTCTCTGTATTTCTGATCGTTGGCTGCGGCGACAAGATGACCCAGTCCTCCAACACCACCCCCAACAGCGGCTCCGCCTTCGTCATCGGCACCGATGCGCCGGTCGCCAGCGTTGTCTCTTTTAACGCCACCCTCCAGTCCGTCGACGCCATCGACGCCGACGGCAACTCCGTTCCCCTGGTCAGCGGCAACCCCACCATCGATTTCGCCCGCTTCAACGGCCTCCAGACGCTCATGGATATGAATAACGTCCCGGCCGACACCTACACCCAGATCGCCGTTACCTTCTCCAGCGCCACCATCGGCTATCTCCAAACCGGTTCCGGCGCGCCCACCATCGCCACCATGCCGGCGACCTTCACCACACCGACCTACACCCAGACCCTTGCCAATCCGCTGGTGGTCAGCGCCACCGGCCCGGTCGGAATCCACATGGACTTCCGGCTCGATAAATCCATCCAGGTCAGCGGCGGTCAGATCACCGGAATGGTCACTCCGACCCTGCAGATCAACGCGGTTTTACCCAGCGATCCAGGCGCCTATATCGACGAATTCGTCGCCGGCGTCGTCAACCCCACTCTCTCCGCGCAGTCCTTCACAATTCAGGGACCGCACGGCCGCGTCTTCACTGTCAATGTCAACGGGCAGACCGAGTGGGACAACGGTGACAACATCGGCGATCTCACCACCACCAGCATCGTCCAGATTTCCGGAACAATCGACCGCGCCGACTCCACGATTGATGCCGACGAAGTCGCCATTCTCACCCAGACTGGCTTCTACGCCGCCGGTCAGATCACTTACGTTCAGCCGTCCTCCGGCGTCGCCAGCGACTTCGACCTGTACGTCCGCGGTACGCTGCCCGCCACCGGCGACGGCGTCACCGATGGCCAGATCGCCCAGGTGGACCTGAGCGGCTCGGAGAAATTCTTCATCTACTGGATGCACAATCAGTTCACCCAGTTCCTCTTCAATCCCTCAACGCTGTTGCCCGGTCAGCATGTCTCCGTCGGCGGACCGCTGTCGGGCGCAGCCAACGGCGATGCCCTCAGCGTGAAGCGCGTCGTCCTCCGTAACTGGGGATTCAACGGAACCCTGGTCGCTAACTCCGTCAACACTGGCAACGGCACTTTCCAGATGAATATCAATGGATTCGCCGGCCTGCTGGTACCCGGTCAGCCGGTCACGGTCTACGTTGCCAGTGGCACGAAGTTCCGCTACGGCTTCAGCCATCTCACCGATGTCAGCGCCAACATCCGCGTCGTGGGCCTCCTCATCAAGGACCCCACCTCCGGTGACTCGGTGATCCTGGCTCGCTACATCGACGACATGAATTAACCTCCCCAACGCGTACCCACGAAAAAGGCGGCGCGCTCAAACTTGAGCCGCCGCCTTTCTTCTGAATAACCCGCAGAGTCCAGCAATCCCGCCAGCGTCCGCCTGAGCAGTGATCCCTACGCTTCTGAGTACTAAACTCGGTGCTCGGTACTCGGTCGTGTCACTTTCCCGTATACGCCAACTTCATATACTTCCGCGCCTGCTCCCCCTGCACCGTGTCGCTGCCCGCGTTCAGCACCGCCTCATACTGCTGCACCGCTTTATCGTGCTCCCGCATCAGGTCGAACGTCTTCCCCGCCTCCAGCAGGCATCGCCGCTTCAGCTCCGGACTGATCGTCGCCTGATTCGCACCCTCGCGATACGCTGCCACCGCATCGCTGAACTTCTTTTGTCCCCGCAGGCTGTCGCCCAGTCCGAACCAGGCCAGTTCCAGATGCGCATTCGGATAATATCCCGCCTGCTTCGCCGAATCGATCAGCCCCTCGTACGTCTCCACCGCCACCATCCCGTCGCCTGCATCCTTCTCCAGGTTCGCCTCTTCCAGCCGAAACAGGTAGTCGTGCGGATATTCCTCCGCCATTCCCTTAGCGATCTGCACCGCCCCTTCGTACTTCGCTTCGCGCCGCAGGAACAACATCATCGATGTCCTGGCTTCCACCCGGGTGATCACGCCGCGCTCCGCGTCGTCCCGCAACAACGCCAGCCCCGCGCCCTTCGACCCGTGAATGCCCATGATTCCGATCATCACTTTGAAGGGGACGGACAGCGCACCCACCACATATTCATACACGCCCGTTACCAGCTCGGCATCTACGTAGTTTGGATCCAGCTGCAGCACCCTGTCGCAGTCGCTGCGCGCCCCCAGCGCCTCTCTCAGGCTTCCGACAAACGCTCGTTCCACCATCGCCGAGTACGTCGCCTCGAGGCTCCTCACCCATCCCCGCGTAAACAGCGCGTTCACATCGTTGGGATTCCCCTTCAACTCCGCATTCGCCAGGTTCACCGCCTGGTCGCCCAGCGCCTTGACCCGATCCCGAACCCCGGGATCCTCGACAACGGTATGCTTCCCCGTCAGGAATCCGTCATTCGCGTAGAACGTCGTGTCCAGCAGATCCAGCCGGTTTAGCTCGCGGAACTCCACCGCGTCCAGCAAATACGCTGTCGCCATCGGATCGTTCGGATGCTCTCGCTGGATCTTCTCGAAACGCGGCAGCGCTTCGTCATAATCCATGTTGTAGAAAAGCTGGAACGCCTCCTGCACTTCCGGCTGCCGATTCAGCGGATTCGTATCGACTGTTTCAACTCGCGCACACAGCGTTCCCGGCATCAGCAGCAGAGCGCTCAGTGCCATAGAAATGCTGCCAATCACTGGGGAACGCGACATACCTTCACGGATTGTAGACGGCGGTTGCCCGCATGCAGTCTCAATTACACCCCCCTGCATCACGGCGGCCAGGTCCCCTCGAACCTCGACTTCCGAATCCGGAACCCGCTTATGTAGACGCCTATAATTCGGCCCATGCTCCAGTGGATCGCCCTCGCCGAACTCCTTCTCTGCTGGATTCTGTGGTCGCTGGCCTTCGTGAAACCGAGCCGGCAGGCTGCCGATCGCAAAGAGGTCGCGAAATCCCCATCTTCGAAATGGGGCATTCTGCTGGTCATGGTCAGCTTCGCCCTGGTATGGGCCTATGTGCGCCCTGTCGGTTTTCACAAATCGGCCCCGTCCCTGATCGCCTCCATGATCCTCGCTCCTCCCTCGGTTGCGCTCGTCTGGGTCGCGGCCCGTCATCTCGGCAAACAGTGGCGCTATGCTGCGGCCCTTCGTGAAGATCACGAGCTCATTCAGACCGGTCCCTACCGCTGGTTGCGCCATCCCATCTACGCCTCGATGTTTGGTATGCAGCTCGCCACGGGATTCTGCTGGACCTGGTGGCCTATGTTCCTGGCCTCCATCCTCTTCTTCCTCGCCGGCACTGAGATTCGCATCCGCTCCGAGGATCGCCTCCTCGAAAGCCGCTTCCAGGATTCCTTCCGCGCGTATCGCTCCCGCACCCGCGCCTACATTCCCTTCGTTCGCTGATCCGAGACCGGATCCGGGCGGCCATGGTTACCAAAGGTTATAGTCATGCCGCAAGTACATTTCTCTGCAAGCAGTTGGATCGTCTCTAATATCGACGTCGATAAATGAAGATACGGCATCGCCCTTAGGACGTCTCGCCCTTTCGACGAACCTCGAGATTCCTGCTCAGGGCAAATGTGTCCTTCGCGCCCGGACCGGTTGAGGACAAACATCTGCGAATCAAGGAGGAGCAGCCAAGCCTCTACAGCTTCAGCCCCCCGGAACCGGAAGCAGGCGACTATCCTCTTTGCGTTCAACGCGCGATCCATAAGCCAATCACAATCAGCGGCTTATGCCAGGCCAAAATCCGGAAAAACAGGCTGTACGAAGTAGTTAATGAACCCAGCCTTCGCGGATTATTCCCGCGCAGCAGGCGCACCCGGTTCGGCAATACGGCGCACTCTTTTTCCACTTGCCTCGAACACCGCTTTCGATTACCGTTGGGGCCACCGAGAGCGGAACCGCCGGGTATTACCTCCACCCCTCTCCACAAAAAACTCCCATGACCCGCCAAGAGCTCCTCCGCATCGTTGTCCTCCGCGCCCGCGTGCATGGCTTCGAGTTCCGGCAGTGGTTTCAAACCAGCATCGAGTCCGAATGGCCCGGCTTCGACCAGGCCGTTGCGACGCTCTCCTCCGGCCGCCGCTACTACGCTCTCCTCTTCTCGCACGAGTTCGCCAGCCACTTCTGGAAAAAAGGCACGCAGATCACCTTCCTCCTTCCGTCGCAGGAATACACGCGCCTCGACGCCAGCGGAAAAGTCGTCACCATCAAGCGAAAATCCTTTACGCGCCGCTCCTCGCGCTCCACTTCCAACACCGTCTGGCAATACCATCTCGAACAGATGGCCGTTTGGGATGAGCCGCTCCGCTACATCCGCCGCTTCATCCTCACCGAAGAGGAACTGGAAGCCGCGGGCGAGCAGCCCGCAGCAGCGGCGGTGCCCGTCGAGCCGATCGAATCCAAAGAATCCCACACCGTGCCGCGCCGCGCCGTCGACTGGTGCTGATCCGGCCCGCATCGCAATCCCGCTGACCCGTTGAGCAAGGCCTCATGCGGATTGATCCGACCCGCGGGAAACTGCTATCCTTTGGGGAGTCTGCATCACCTCTCACCAGTGCGCCCTTAGCTCAGTTGGATAGAGCGACTGACTACGAATCAGTAGGTCGGGAGTTCGAATCTCTCAGGGCGCACCATACAATCCACAATCTGCGATATCGCCCCCCAACTATCTCTCCGTCCAGCCGTCGGCGAACCAGTGATTACGCCGCATCAGAGAGCGCATCCTTCTCCTTTTCCGCCGTGCGCGTGCGGAGATGATAGAAGCCGACCGCGATCAGGTTACTCACCGCGAGGGTGCTGAGAATCTTGATGGCGTAAATGGGCGCGTTGACCACATTCACGAATGGATAAGCCGAAATCAGCAGGCTGAATAAAGTCGAGAGGAGTCCCGCGGCCGATGTCCATTTGAGCCACGTCGGCAGCGAGCGGCGCAGAGCGGCGGCTCCGAACAGCGGCACGGCGAACATGGCGAGATAGGCAACCTCGTAGTGTGTGAGACTGGCGCCTTGTAGCAGCTGGTAGGCTTCCTGCGCGTGCACGCCCGCGCTGCCGAGGAGAACCAGCGCAAAGACCAGCGCCGCAACGCAGGCGATCGAGTTGGTCGGCGTGCGACGGCGCGGATGAAGGCGCGTGAACCACGCGGGAACGAGGTGGTTCCAGCCGGCGGCCATGGGGAGCCGTGTGACTCCCGTGAAGAGATAGCTGGTGGCGCCCAGCAGGCGCAACTGCAGCAGGAAGATCGCGGCGATAGCAGCGATGTTGCCGAATCCCGTGGCGCCCAGGGTCAGGCGCATGACCTGCGGGATCGGCGCAATGAAATCGATGCGGGCGCGCGGCACCAGCGCGACGATGGACGCCGTGCCGAGGATGAACATCGCGCAGATTACGGGCGAAGAGACGATGACCGACTGGCCGATGGAGCGCGCGGGGTCGCGGCTCTCTCCCGCCAGGATGGCGATGTACTCCAGTCCGCACAGCGCGCCGAAAAGCATCTGCCCGAACAGAGCAAGGCTGCGCATGTTGATCTGCGGCGCGGCAACCGAAAAGGGCGTGTAATGCAGGGGCGCGTGGTGCGCCCAGGCCCACAGCGGAAGCAGGATGAGCGCGGCAAAGACGATCAGCATGGCGATGCCGCCGACGTTGTGGATCCACTTGCCGAGTTCGAGACCGCGCAGAGCCGCGAAGGTGATGGCGGCGATCAGGGTCGTGACAATCGCCAGCGAGGCGAGCCGATTCTCCGGTAGCCACGCGGCCGCGGGTCCGATGAGGTACTTGAGCTCCGTGGGAATCGCGTACAGAATCGTCGCCGTGACCGCGATGCCGTAGACCCAGAGATTCCACGCCGTGAGGAAGCCGCCCAGATCGCCGAAGGCTTCGCGGGCCCAGACGTAAAGACCGCCCTCCAGAGGCATGCGGCGGTTAAGGCAGATCACCGACGCCGCCATCGGCACATAGAAAAGCACCATCGCGGCGACCCAGGTGAGAGATTGCGCGGGACCGAGTCCGCCCGCGACCCCGACCCACGAACTGCCGACCACGCACAGGATCTGCGCAAGCACGAGGTCGCCGAGGCCGAGAGGCCGGTGCAGGCGGTGCTCGGCGGGATCACGCTGGGGCATGGTTCAGCCATAGTGGCACAACTTCGGAATCTGCAGAAGCGCTATCCGGCGAATTCCCGGCCACTCACCATCAATGCGGGTTGACTGCCGCGAAACCCTGGGCTATCGTACGTCCCTTAAATGACAAAACAATTTGCCGGTGAGCTCATCTCCGAGGCCGTCGCTCTGGTTATCATCATTTCCTTCGGCGATTCCGTGGCCGCCATGTATTCGCTCTACGACCCCAGCCCGTATCAGCACGCCTACTGGGGCGTCTGCATCGCGTGGGGTTTGGCGGTCACCATCGCCATTTACACCACCGGCTCCATCAGCGGATGCCACGCCAATCCCGCCGTGACCCTGGCCCTGGCCCTCTATCGGAAATTCTCCTGGAAAAAGGTCCTCCCTTACTGTCTCGCGCAAACCATCGGCGCATTCATCGGCGCGTGCATTGTCAGCCTGCTCTTCGCCCCCGTTATCGATCGCTTCAACCTCGCCAATCACCTCACCCGCGCGGACGGCGGCGCAGCCGGCGTCTTTTTCACCCATCCGGCCGTGGGCATCACCACCCTGCACGCTTTCGGCGATGAGATCGTCCTCACCGCCTTTCTCGTCTTCGGAATTTTCGCCATCACCGAGCAGTACAACGAGGTGGCCCCCGGCGCGAACTCCGGTGCGCTGATCATCGGCTTCCTCGTCGCCGTCATCGGCGCATCCATGGGCTACCTCGAATCATGGGCCATCAACCCGGCTCGCGATTTCGGCCCGCGCCTCTTCTGCTTCTTCACCGGCTGGGGAAGCTCCGCATTGCCCTCGCCCGGAAGCTATTGGTGGGTCCCCATCGCCGGTCCCCTTCTCGGCGGAGCCGTGGGCGGAGCAGCCTACCAGCTACTCATCCATCCCTTCCTGCCCGCGCGCAAGCGCGCATCGTCCGCGCCCGCAAACTGACCCTCTCGATAGCCCGCTGCCCACGCCGCTTCGTTACCTCTGAGTAACCTCCAGCTGCCGATTGACGGGTGCGGATCGCGTGACCAACGGCGGTTACGGAAATTAACCCACGCTTCACTTCGCGATGGTTATGATTTTCACCTGACACCAGCCAACGGATCGCTGTGAGAGCCGCTCGCTTCCCCATGAGCCAATCTCCCCTCTTTGCTCCCAACAGTTGGAGTGGTCCCGGGCCAATCTGCGTCACGAGCTCCCGCTCCACGAGCTCCGGAGGACATGCCATGACCGTCGCAAGGCCGAAGCAAACCCTGCTCTTCGCCGCCCTTCTCACCTCAGCCCTGCTCGCTCTTCCTGGCGCCTCGGCCCAGCAGATCTCCTATTTCACCTTCGACACACCGGGCACGACTCCCAGCCAGTACTCCTACGCCTGCGCGGTCACCGATTCCAATGGCCCCTCCTCGCCACCGCCGCTCTTCTGCCTCAATAATGCTCAGAGCAGCAGCACGGTTCCTCCCAACTTCATCGAAGATCCCGCCATCCTGGACCCCAACTACCAGGGCGGCCAATGGGTCACGCAGATGACCAACGCCGCCGGCGGCCAGGCAGCCAGCATGTGGTTCTCTGTGCCGCAGTCTGTCGCCAACGGATTCAACGTCTGGTTTCAGTTCAAATTCACGCCCAGTTCGAGCAGCACCAATACCGCCGACGGCCTCGCCTTTGTCATTCAGAACTCCTTCGGCGGCGGTACCGTCCCCACCCCAAACCCTGACAACACCAATCCACCCCCACCTCCAACGTGTGCTGAAACCGGCAGCGGGTGGACCGCCGTGGGCAGCGGCGGCGGATGCATGGGCTACGGCGGCATCGATAACAGCATCGCTCTCGAATTCGATACCTTTAACAACTTCTGGGATCCAACCGATATCCCGGGCTCCGGCAACGATAACCACGTCGCCCTGCAAAGCTGCGGTCTCAGCGAGGGCTATCCGTTGGGCAATTCCCCCGTGCATTCCAACATCGATGGCTACACCAGTTGTCTGGTCACGCTCGCAACCACACCTACCCCCACCTCGACGCTGATTTCCAACCCCACCACCTCAGCCGTTGCTGGCTCCAGCAAAGCCGTGACCCTGGCCGACGGCGCCCTGCATCAGGTGGTGATCGTCTATAACGGCCCCCTCGACACGCCAGCGAATTATCTCTCCGTCTACCTCGATCCAGCTTTCAACCCCGGCACTTTGACCCCGGTGACAGGCTCCGTGCCGCTCTTCCAGGGCCCCTTTGACATCACCCAATACATCAGCCTGATTTCCGATTCCGGATACGCCCCCGCTTACGTCGGCTTCACCTCCGCCACTGGCGCCGCCTTCGAGCAACATGAGGTCACCGGCTGGACCTTCACCCCCCACACCCAGGTCCAGCAGACGCAACCGATCAACACCAGCCCCGACAACCCCACCACCACCACCTTCGACTTCGGAACCCACAACTACTCGGTCACCTACCCGAAGAACACCGTTCCCGCCGGCACCACGATGACCGTCATCGCCACTCCCATTCCCCAGCTGACCTTCGACGCGCTGATCGCCACCACCCCGTTTGCCGGCGCGCAGTGCCAGGTCTACGACGACACCGGTCTCAACAACTGCATCGCCTACAACGTCTCCTGCACGGACCCGAACAATAACCCCATCGCCTGCCCAGCCCCCAGCGGAGCACCCCCGGATTGCGCTGCAGACCCCACCAATCCCGCCTGCCTCACCCTGAACACCGCCTATAACAACTCCACCCAGCCCACTACGCCGGGATTCCTGCAGGGCGACCCGTTCTACGCCCCCGTCAGCTCCATCAACAGCAGCGGCACCGCCGGCAGTATCTTCTGCCTCGGCGAATGCGCCGTCGTACCCAACCAAATCGTCAACATCGCGAATCCTGACGGCACCCTCGTCGGCCAGGTCACCGTCGGCACCGTCGACTCCACCTATCAGTTTGAATTCACCAGCACCACACCGATTCCCAGCGATAGCGGCGGCGTGTTCCTTACATCTCTCGGCACCCCCGTGAACGGCCAGCCCACTCTCCAGAACATCTACACCAGCTATTCCAGCGGCTCCATCGACGGCTCGACCACCGGCAGTACCCATTCCTTCTCCGATTTCATCGCGACCTCGATAACACCCGCGTTCATCGCAACCCAAACCCAACTCGCGGCAACCAACAACCCCGCGACGGTGAATCAGTCCGATCTGCTGACCGCCACCATCTCGGTTCCCAACACCTCTCTCATACCCACAACCGGCGCAGGCAGCGTGGCTGGCGGCACCGTCACCTTCAGTGCCGGAGTGACCCCCACCTGCTCCAGCGTCTCTCTTACCCCGGCCAGCGCCTCCACCTACACGGCAACCTGCAGCTACACCCCAACCACCACGCCCTCGGTTTCGCTCAGCGCGAGCTATACCGGAGACCCTTACTATCAGACCAGCTCCAATACCCTGAGTCTGCCCGTCAATCCCGCCACCTATCTGCTCAACGTGATTGCGGGAACGGGCGGCACAGTCACCGCGAGTAACGGCCAGCAACCGGCCCAGAGCATACAGCCGATTACTGCCACTCCCAGCACCGGCTACTACTTCAGCGGCTGGACGGGCAGCAGCGATATCGCCAATCCGGCCCTGGCCAGCACCACCGTGACCATGAACGGACCGGAGAACATCACGGCCAACTTCACACTCAAGACCACGCCGACCATCACCTGGACTCCGGCCTCGATTGAGCTCGGCTACCCGCTGGGCGCTGCGCAGCTCAACGCCACGGCCAATGTTGCGGGAACCTCCTTCGTGTACAGTCCGCCCTCCGGCACCCTCATCACCAGCCCCGCCACCGGTCAGACGCTGTCGGTGACCTTCACGCCCACCGACACGACGCACTACAACATCGCGATGAAGACCGCACCACTCACGGTCACCCCGGGTCCCCTGGTCACGATCTCGCCGACCAGCATCTCGTTCGGCACCAACATCTACCTCGGCTCCATCCTCGCCAAGACCGTCACTATCACCAACGCCGGCAACGCCAGCCTTATCTTCAGCGGCGATCCTCTCATCGCCATCCTGTCAGGCGGCGACTCGAAGGAGTTCGCCACCGTCAATCTCTGTCCCAAAACCCTGGCCGCCGGCAAAAGCTGCAGCATGATCGTCGGCTTCGTCGCCGGGCCCTTCTACACTCTGCAAACGGCCGATCTCAAAATCACCGACAACGCGGCCGGCAGCCCGCAAATCGTTCCTGTCTCCGCGACCGTCATCGACCCAGTGGCTTCGTTCAGCGCAACCAGCCTCAGTTTCGGTACGGCCAAAACCAACTCCGGCAGCGTCACCAAAACCGTCACCCTCAGCAACCCCGGCGGCACCGCGCTCTCCATTACCGGATACGCCTTTGCCGGTGCGGATCCGCACGACTTCTCCGAAACCAATACCTGCCCGGCGTCTCTCGCGCCCAAAGGCTCGTGCGTCATCACCGTCACCTTCAAACCCACGGTCAAGGCTGGGCGAACCGCGACCCTGGTCGTGGCCGACAACGCCTTCAACAGCCCGCAGTCGATCCGGCTCTCGGGTACGGGCGACTAGTCCAGCGGCCGTTCGCAAAGCACAACTAGCATCCGAAAAATAGAAATCCCGGTGGCCATCCACCGGGATTTTTGCTTCCCACGAACAGTTACACGCTACCGGCTACCGGCTGATTTAGTGGCTATTCTTCTGCGCGTCACTGTAAATGCTCTTCAAATCCGCGCGCTCGAGGATCTTCGCAGAACCCTCTTCTTTGCTGATGCTGTCGAGAATGCTGACCGCCTGGCGGTAATGGATAGCAGCCTCGCTGCCTTTGCCGCTCTTCGCCTGCAGCACGCCCTGCAGATATTCCGTCTTCGCCTGAAGAACGCGCAGCCCCAGATTCTCCGCTCGAGCTAAAGTCAGAGGCAGTTCCTGAGCCGCAGCGCCGTTGTTCTTCGCAGCGATCTCTGCCTGTGCCAGATACACAGCGCACTCAACCGAAAGCGCCTTCAGTCCAGCCTTGTCTGCGTCCTGGACCAGCTTCCTGAATTCCGGGATCACAGCATTAGCATGGCCAAGCGCCAGGTCGGCTTTGGCCCGATTCACTTCGAGGAGCAGAGTCGTTTCCCTGTCGGGCGTTTTCGCTGCGATCTTCAGCGCGCTGTCATACTGCTCCCGCGCATTCGTGTAGTCACCCTGGTAAAAATAGAAGTCGCCGATCCAGTTCGTCGCGATCGCCGTCCAGGTGTCGTTCTTGACCTGATGCGCGATGCTCAATGCCTCGTCCAGGCTTGCCCGTCCTTCCTGCCCGCGTCCCACCTGCGTCAGCAGATCGCCCCAGCCGCCCACCGACTCCACCGTGAGCCACGTCATTTCCTTTGTCTGGCGGACAATGCCGACTGCGTTCTTCATGGAACTGAGCGCGGCGCCATAGCGCCCCTGCGCCGCGAAGATTTTGGCCATCCCATCCGATTCGATTTCCACGCCCCGCTGATCGTTGGCGCTCCGATACGTATCGATCGCCTTCAGGTAGTCGGCCAGCGCCGTGTCATATTGCCCCAGCTTGGTATTCACTTCTGCCAGATCGTGCAGCGAATCGGCGAGATCTTCGGGAACATTCAGCTTCTGCTGTAGTTCATACGCCTGCTCCAGATAGGTAAGCGAATCCTGGTAGGCTCCCTGGTCCATCTTGATGGAGCCGATGTTGTGCAGGCACAGTGCCTGCCGGTCGCGATCCCCGAGCTGGCGCTCGATCTCAAGAGCCCCCGTAAAGTACTGCAGAGCCTCATCCGGCTTGCCGTGATCGTGATAGAAAGTGCCCGTATCGATCAGCTCGCCGCCCACGCCAACCTGGTCGCCGATCGCGCGGCTGATCGTCAGCGCCTGCTTGAAGGCGGCCAGCGCCTCCTCCGATTTCCCCGCGTGGTTCTGGATTTGCGCGATTTCGTTCAGGCTGGCTGCCTCTCCGCGCTTGTCGCCGATCTGCTGCTTGATGGCCAGCGACTCCTGAAAATTATGCAGCGCGTCATTGGGCCGGTTCAGGATGCTGTAGGCCACACCCGTCGCCTGCAGAATCGTCGCCTTCTCCTCCTGGTTATCCAGCTCCGTCGCCAGCGGGAACGCGCGGCTCAGGAACTCCAGCCCTCCGTTCGGGTCGCCACTCTTAATGTCCACCCGCCCGCTGGCCAGCAGCGCTGCTACATTCTTCGGATCGTTCGCCAGCACCGTCGCCAGCCTTTGCTTCGCCGCGCTGAAGTCGCTGTTCTGCTCGTACAGCTTCGCCAGCGCAAACTGCACTTCCGTGTCCGAAGGATTCGCAGCCGCCAGTTGTTGGTACGCGTCAATCGCCTTCTGCGTGTTGTGGGTGATCTCGGCGTTGCTCGCCTCGATCAGATAACGCTCCTGCGCCGGCAGACTCTCGCCCAGTTCCATCGCCCTGCGTGACGCCGACTGCGCCAGCTCATCCTGTCCCAGGTTCGAGTACGTTTCCGCCAGCCTTGAATAGGCCAGAGCAAAATCCGGATCCGTGGTCGTCGCCGCCCGAAAGTCCTCGAGCGCCTTGATATTGTCGCCCGACTTTTCCAGCGCCACACCGTCTTCGTACGACTTCAGCGCTTCCACTGACGTCGTGGAAGGACGTTCCGCATGTGCCTTCAGATCGTTCACCACCTTTGGATCGGTCGTCAGCTTCTCGCGCAGCTCACCCGCCAGCTTATCCACCGACGTCAGCAGGTCCTTCTCATCGGGAACATCCGTCGTCACCACCGTGCGCGTATCGTGCGCCAGGTCCATCACCGTCGTGGAGATCCGAATCTCGCTTCCCGCCCGGATAAACTGGCCGAAAATCACCGTCTGCGCGTTCGTGAACTCTGCCGCCCTCTTCAGCGTCGCAGCATCCACCTGCGAGTTCGCGGAAACGTGCAGATCGCCCAGCACCTGCTGCAATCGATCGGGAGAAACCATGCGCACCTGCGACGACGCCCCAATGTCGCTGCCCAGCATTTCCGCCAGGCTGGCGCCCAGCCAGTTCAGAGTCGTATCTCCCGAAGCGTTATAGAAGGGCATAATCGCCAGCGAAATGCTCGGCGCGCTCGCCACCGCCGGTGCGGAATGCGATCCGGAGAAATGCCGCACCGTCAGCGAAATCCCGGCCGCCAACGCGATCAGCAGTGCGCCTCCGCCCACCGCCAGCAGCCAACGGCCGCTCATCCCGGTCGAAGGCACGTCCGCCGGAAAATGCAGGCTGGCCGCCGCCGCTTTGCCGCGCCAGGTCTCCAGATCCTTCAAAACCTCACCGACGTTCCTGTAGCGCTGCTCGACCTCGCTCTCCAGGCACTTGCCGATGATGTCGCTCAGGGCTCCGGGAATGTTCGGGTCCAGCTGCACGCACGGCACAGCGCGCTCCCGCGTCCGCTTCAGCAGGCTGGCGATCGCGCTTTCCGCCTTGAACGGCATATTGCCGGTCAGCATTTCGTAGCCGATCAGCCCCAGCGCAAAGATGTCTGACCGCTCATCCAGATCTTTCCCCAGCGCCTGTTCCGGAGACATATATTCCATCGTCCCCACCAGCGCGCCGGACTGCGTCATGCCGTCACCTTCAATGGTCCGAGCCAGCCCAAAATCCATCACCACCACCCTGCCCGCATCTTCCCGCATCACGTTCTGCGGCTTCAGGTCGCGGTGCAGAATGCCCACGCCGTGCGCAGCCTCCAGGGCGAAGCAAATCTGCTGCAGAATGTCGACCGCCTCGTCCGCCGGCAGCTTTCCCCGTTCTTCCAGAATCGAGCGCAGATCGCGTCCCGCAACCAGCTCCATGGTCACGAACCGCATCCCCGAGTCTTCCGCCAGGTCGTACATCCGTACGACGTTCCGGTGCGTCACCTTATGCGAGAGCCGCAGCTCCTGCTTGAACCGGTCGACGATCGCCGCATTCCGCGCCAGCTCCGGCCGGATCACTTTCAGCGCCACCAGCCGGTCCAGCTCCCGGTCCTGCGCCTTATAGACGGAGCCCATTCCGCCCGTGCCCAGCACGCTGAGAACCTCGTATCGCGCCGCAAGAACCGTTCCCGGTTCCAGCTCCGATTCGCTCCCGCTGCCTGCTGCCTGGGTTCGGCTGTCAGTTTGGCTGCCAGCCCGGCTCGCAGAAACCGACGGCGTCTCCGTCAACACCGTGGGGGCATCCGAGCGTGACGGGGGAACCAGCGTCTCCTCCGGACGCAGATTCTCGCTGGAACTGCTCACGCCGACGGCGGTTCCAAATTGCGTTGGCATTTCACTTGCCGGTTGTTTGGGGCTCTCTGCCATGCCAGTACATCCTGAGAAAGCCAAACCGTGTGCGCAAATGCGCTGGATAGGGATTGAGCTGGGGAGCCCCGGAGGCTTTGTGCACAAGGATATAACGTCCCATTCGCGCTGTCCCTGACAATTTTGTCATCGACCATTGGAGGAGATTCGGCGGGGTTTTCCACCGTTTTGATTCATCAACCGAAAGTACAGTTGCGATGCCGCATTTTGAGTAGTATGTTTGCAGAAACTGCTGGTAGGCAGAGGGCGTGGGGCGACTTTGTATCGGTTTTCCCGGCAAAAGTCTCCCGAACGCTCCACAGGCAGTTCATCTGAGGAATCGCTCTTTCCGGGGTGCGTTCCTGAACTTGAAACGATTCCGTCGGTCTGGCTACCACTCCCGTAGTGTCGCCAAAAAACGATCCTCTATAGCCTCATGTCCGAAGCCGAAATGAACGGTTGCCTGACCGGGTATTATCGCTGCCCGGAAAAATATGTGCGCTTGGCCCTGCGCCAGCGCCGTCCCGTCGCTATCGGGTATTTTCTCTTCGGCGAAGACACGACCTGCTACGGAAATCTGAGCGCAAGCAAGCCGGCTCACGCGCCCGATGAGCCCCTTCAGGACATCAGCGGCGAGGTGGAAACCGAGAACGGCACCGTCTACCTGCCCTTCGATCCGGGCGAGGTTATCGCCAATCTTCAGCGCGAAATCTATGTGGAGGATTGGCGCTCCGGCTCCTCCTCGGCCATCGCCAGGCTGTATTACTTCCTGCGCCCGCTTCTGCCTGTGGCCCTGCGCAAACACCTGCAGAAATTCCACCTGAGAAACTGGGCCAAACATCCCTTCCCACGCTGGCCGGTCGACTGTTCCGTCGATAATCTGCTGGAGAAGCTGCTGCTGCTCTCGCTCCGGGAATCGGGCGCGCGTCGCATTCCCTTCATTTGGTTCTGGCCCGAGGGGAAATCCGCCTGCGCCCTCATGACCCACGACATCGAGACCAGGACCGGAAGAGATTTCTGCTCCACCCTCATGGATATCGACGATTCCTATGGGATCAAAGCTTCCATGCAGGTCATTCCCGAGGAGCGCTACAGCGTCACTCCCGAATTTCTTCACTCCCTGCGCTCCCGTGGTTTCGAAGTCGTCGTCCACGACCTCAACCACGACGGCCACCTCTACGAAAATCGCGAGCAGTTCCTCGAGCGCGCCGAAAAAATCAACGCCTACGGCCGCCAGTACGGCGCTGAAGGCTTCCGCGCCGCCGTCCTTTATCGCAAACAGGTCTGGTACGACGCCCTCAAGTGCTCCTTCGACATGTCCGTCCCCAACGTCGCCCACCTCGATCCACAGCACGGCGGCTGTTGCACCGTCATGCCCTATTTCATCGGCGATATTGTCGAGATCCCGGTAACGACCATCCAGGACTACACACTATTCCACATCCTGAACGACTACTCCATCGACATATGGAAACGTCAAACCTCCATCATCGTTGCAAAGCATGGCTTGATGAGCTTCATCATTCATCCCGATTACGTCATGGACGATCGCCAGCGCGCCGTCTTCGAAGCGCTCCTCGACCACCTGGTCCAGCTGCGCCGCGACCAGAATGTCTGGATCACCACTCCCGGCGAAGTCAACCGCTGGTGGCGCCAGCGTGCCCAACTCCAGCTCGTCGAGAAAAACGGCGACTGGCAGATCGAAGGACCCGGCAGCGACCGCGCCTGCCTCGCCTGGGCCAGCGAAGTCGACGGCCGGCTTTCTCTTTCCCTTGATCCCCCATCGGTCACCACAACTCACGCACCAGTGGAAACTCAATCACCCGAAACTGGTATGTTTCCCTCCGCTGGCGCCCAATAATCTGGTGTCCGGCACTGCACGATTCTCGAGCAAGACTCGTAGCTCTTGAACAGAAATTCATACACAAGATGCACCCCGGCAGTTTTTTTCAGCGCTCGATCCTGATATTGAGAAAATCGGATTCGTTCCGATGCGGCCACTCCCCCAAAACCATTCGTCTGGCCACGAAAAAACATGGAGAGGTTGTGAACGGTAACTCAGTTGATTGTGATGTCTCTATCGTCGGTGCGGGCCCCTACGGCCTCTCTGCTGCCGCACACCTGCACGCCCTCGGCGTCGATACCCGCGTCTTCGGTGAGCCCATGCAGTTCTGGAACACCGGCATGCCCCCGGGCATGCTGCTCCGCTCGCCCCGCCCAGCCTCCACCATCTCCGATCCCGGCGATAAGTTCACCCTCGAAGCCTGGGAGGAAGCCACGGGCACCAAACCCGTCAAGCGCGTCCCCGGCAAGTCCTTCGTCAGCTACGGCAGATGGTTCCAGAAGCAGATGGGCGCCGATCACGACCCCCGCCACGTCACCAATCTCCGCCGCGAAGGCTCCCTCTTCAAGCTCACCCTTGATGACGGCTCCGTCGTCACCAGCAACCGCGTAGTTGTCGCCGCCGGCATCGGCCCCTTCAGCAAAATTCCCCAGGTCTTCTCCGATCTGTGCCCCTGTCGCGCCTCCCATTGCTACGATGGCAAAAAGTTTGCCGAGATGGGCAAGCGCGTCGCCGTCATCGGAGCCGGCCAGAGCGCCCTCGAATGCGGCGCCCTTCTCCACGAAGCCGGCGTCGACGTGGAAATCATCGCCCGCATCCCCGTCCTCCGCTGGATCGGCATGCACCCCCGCCTCCACAATCTCGGCTTCATCTCCAAAACCCTCTACTCCAAGCACGACATCGGTCCCATCGGCATCAGCCGCCTCGTCGCGTATCCGAAACTCCTCTACCACTTCCCCATGGCCTCCCTGGACAAGCTCCGTACCCGCGCCGTCCGCTCCGCCGGCGCTCCCTGGCTCGTCGACCGCCTTAAGGAAGTCAAAATCACTACCGGACGCAGCGTCGCCTCCGCCAAAGAAATCGGCAGCGAAGTCGAGCTCAAACTCGACGACGGTACCACCCGCCGCGTCGACCACGTCCTCTGCGGTACCGGCTATCGCGTCGACCTCGCCCGTTACGAATTCCTCGATCCCACACTGCGCGACGAAATTCGCCAGCTCGACGGCTATCCCGATGTGACCGCCGGTTTCTGCACCTCGGTTCCCGGACTCCATTTCACCGGCGCTCCGGCCGCCCGCAAATTCGGCCCCCTCTTTTACTTCGTTACCGGAACCGAGTGGGCTTCGACCGAGCTGGCCAACTGGTTCCGCCGTCACCGCAACTGAAACGGAGCCGCTGCTTCCCATGGGCACTGTGGTTCAATCGGAAGAAATGGTGAGCCCCGCGACCGACGGCGCAACAGCAACGGCCGTCACTGGTGCGCTCGTCGTCGGCGGGGACCACCCCGGCCTCGGTATTGTCCGCAGCCTCGGCCGCCACGGCATTCCCGTCGTCGTCGTCGACGATCAGCCCTGCATCTCCCGCTTCTCCCGCTACGCCACCCGCGTCGTCACCGTCGAAGACATCCTCGACGAGCGCAAGACCGTCGACGCCGTCCTCGAAGTCGGCCACCGCTTCAATCTTCGCAACTGGGTACTCATCCCCACCCGCGACGAAACCGTAGCCGCCTTTTCCCGCCATCGCTCCGAACTCGTCGACTTCTTCCGCGTCACCACCGGCGAGTGGGACAGCATAGAGTGGGCCTGGGATAAAGCCAAAACCTACCAGCTCGCGGAAACCCTCGGCATCCCCTGCCCCAAAACCTTCGTCCCGAAAGATGCGAGCGAGCTGCCCTCGCTCTATCCTCGTTTGCCTCTCGCTATCAAACCCGCCGTCAAGGAAAATTTCTTCTACGCTACCGGCGCCAAAGCCTGGCGCGCCGATACCCCCGAGCAGCTCAACGAGCTCTACGCAAAGGCCGCGAAACAAATCCGCGCCGAAGAGATTCTCATCCAGGAAATCATCCCCGGCAACGGGCTCCAGCAATATTCCTGGTGCGCCTTCGCCCGCAACGGCTTGCCCCACAGCACCCTCTCCGCCCGCCGCATGCGTCAGCATCCCCGCGAATTCGGCCGCGCCGCGACCTACGTCGAAACCATTGACGCCCCGGACATCGACGACTACTCCGAGCGCTTCATCAAAGCCCTCAACTACCACGGCCTCGTCGAAATCGAATACAAGCGCGACCCGCGCGATGGCCAGTACAAATTGCTCGACGTCAATGCGCGCGCCTGGGGTTTCCATGCCCTCGGCCGCGCCGCCGGCGTCGACTTCGCCTGGCTCCTCTACGCCGACCGCATGGGCCTGCCCATCGAACCCGCCCGCGCCAAACCCGGAGTCGGCTGGCTCCGCCTCCTCACCGACATCCCCACCGCCGCCTCCGACCTGACGCACGGCTATCTCACCTGGGGCGAATACTTCCGCTCCCTGCGCGCCACCGGCATCGAGTCCGTCTTCTCCTGGAGTGACCCGCTCCCATCCCTCATCGACACTGCCATGGTCCCCTGGGCCGTCCTCAAAAAGTACCCGCAGCTCTTCAAACGCAAATCCTGATCAAACGCCGCCTTTTCCAAACCGACTCATCCTTCCCTTCGTAACCCACACGTGCAGGTTAGGAAGGGAAGAATGGGGACGGTGCTCGCTCTCTTTTGAATTGGTTCCTTCGAGCGCGCCTTCTGTGCGATGCGACCCAGGCGGTTTTGCTGGTAACGGCGCGCCCGATGAAGGCGAAGCTGTGGAGCAGGAGGCGATGTATGCGCGCAGTGATCCTGATTCGTATTTTGGTGGGATGGGTGTTCGTCTCCGAGGGAATGCAGAAGTTTTTGTTTCCGGCTCTGGGCGTGGATCGGTTTGGAAAGATCGGGATTCCTGATCCGCATGTGATGGCTCCGGTGGTGGGGACGGTGGAGATCGTGTGCGGGGCGATGGTGATTCTCGGGCTGTGGACGCGGCTGGCGACGATTCCGCTGCTGGCGGTGATTGCCACCGCCATTGTGACGACCAGGATTCCGATGCTCCATCAGCAGGGCGTATGGGCCATGCTGCATGAGGCGCGCGTGGATTGCAGCATGGTGCTGGGGCTGGTGTTTCTGCTGATCGCGGGCGGAGGCGCGTTTGCGCTCACGCGTTCGCAAGGGCGGCGGATCGATTCGGGCGAGAAACCGGAGAAGCGGCGGGCCAGCTTCGAGGAATTCCAGCCGGGCTCGAGGGGCGCGGGCGATTGAGAAAAACTAAGCTCGCTGGTGCGCCCCGACCACGCTGCGGCCGGTGAAGGCGAAGATGAAAAGCAGCGGGGCGGTGACCCACGCGCCGAGCGAGAAGCTGGACGGCAGATAGAGGCCGATGAGCAGCCCCGCTGCGATCAGCAGCGCTCCGAGCACGAGAAACTGCCGCATTCCATAGAGGAACGCGAAGGGCAGGTAGTGCGCACCGACGACGATCATGAAGGCTGGATAGAACCAGGTGAGATGGTGCAGCGCTGCGGCGCCGATGAGGGGCAGGCAGAAAGGGACGATGAAGGCGATCTCCATGGCGAGGGCGTTCATGGGATGGCCTTTGGGCAGGGCGGCCGGGTGGCCCATGAGACGGAGGGTGAGCTGAGTGAGAGGGAAGATGCACATGCCTCCCAGGACAAGCACGAAAATGGCGGCGCGAGGCGAGGCCCAGGTGGCGAGAGCGGCGGAGGCAAGCCAGATGAGGCCGGAGACGAGCTGACCGGCAAAGCCTCCGAGGAAAGTGGTGCGGACGTCGCGTTGCGCATCGGCAATGCTCATGGGTTCTATGATCGCGTGCTCGGGGGTGGGGCGGGAGTGGGATTCGTCAGGTGGATTGGGTGACAAATGTCAGGCGGGTTGGTGGCAAAGCAGAAGAACCTCCCGCGGTAGATCTTTGTCGGCCGCTTCGCGACCGATTCCCCTGCGGGGGGTCCTTCGACTGCGCGTCGGGAAGCTGGTACTCCGCAAGGAATAGGCGTTACGGCGCTCCGCTCAGGATGACGAGTTTGTTTTCTGTAACAGAGGCGGTTGCTATTTGGCGGCGGCCTCCAGCGTCTGTTCGGCGCGGTTGATGGCGCCGGTGAGGACGACCATCTGTTGCTGGGCACGGGCGCTGTCTTTCGCGTCAATGGCTTCGTTGACGCCGGGGATGACGACCGCGGCGTAGCCTGTGTATTCGCCGGGCGCATAGATGGTGTGCTTGAACCAGGGACGGTTGGGGAGACCGGGCTCGGAGAGGAAATCGCCTTCGACCTGGCGGAGCTGGGTGTTGAAGGCGGAGAGATTCGAACCGGGGTGCTCCTGCTTGTCTTTCACCTGCTGGGCGAGCTGGATGAATTTTTCGGCCGCGGCTTTTGCGGGTGCGAAGTCGATGCCGGTGAGGCCGGCGTCCTGCGCCTTTTTCTGTGCGGAGTCGAGATAGGCGGAGATTTCTTTGCCGTAGGTGACGTAGTCGTAGGGGAGCACGTCAGCGTCGGCCATGTGCAGGACTTCAAGTCCGAAGACGCGGGCCATTTCCTGCTCATAGACGAAGGTGGGGTCGGCGTTCATGACGAACCACGCGTAGTTGTCGAAGACGGAGTGGTAGACGCCGTAGGGTCCGCCGGAGCCGATGTCGGTGGAAGGCACGCCGAGGTGCTGGATGAATGGCGTGAAGTCGGAACCGCTGCCGAGGTCGCCGATGTTGACGTCGTGATCGACGTGGGCATTGCCGCGGGCGCTGTGTTCTTCAACGCCGTTGGTATTGCGGCGGCTGGCTCGTTCGTCCTGGGATTTTTTCCACTGGTCGTAGACGGTGCCGCCTTTGGGGCTGGGGACGGCTTTGGCGACGTCGCGGACGAATTCTTTGAGCGAGGGCACGGCGGAGGCTTCGAAATTGGGTCCGGAGACGCCGACGTCGGTGTTGAAGTAGGCGACGGCGTGGGCGAGATGCGTGGCATGGTCCTCGGCCCATTCGGTGGAGCCGATGAGGCCTTCTTCTTCGGCGTCCCAGCTGCAAAAGACGATGCGGCGCTTCGGCTTCCATCCCTGTTGAAGCAGGACGCCGATGCCGTGAGCGGCTTCGAGCATGGCGGCGGTGCCGCTGTTGGGATCGACCGCGCCGTAGACCCAGGCGTCGCGATGATTGCCGGCGACCACCCATTCATCGGGGAACTCGGTGCCGGGGACGGATCCGATCACATCCCAGATGGTGCGGTACTGGTAGTCCATTTTGAGGACCATGTGAACCTTGACGCCGGGGCCGGTGTGGTAGGTGAAGGGGAGCGCGCCCTGCCATTCGCGGGGAGCGTCGGGTCCGCCGAGGTGTTCGAGGATGGGCGAGGCGTCGTGATAGGAGAGCGGCTCGGAGGGAATTTTGGGAAGGCTCACGACGTCTTCGGGCTTGAGGAGCTTCGAGGCGGGCAGGTCGGGAGTGGAGGCGATGCCGGGCGTGAGCGCGTCACCCGGATACTTGAACATGAACTGCACCGATCCGCGCTGGACGGCGGTGGCGGGACGGTACGGGCCTTTGGGATACATGTCGCCGCGATAGTAGCCGTCGTCGGAGGGATCGGAATAGATGAGGACGCCGGCGGCTCCCTGCTGCTGGGCGATGTAGACCTTGACGCCGCGGAAATTGCCGCCATAGCGGACGAGAACGATTTTTCCTTTGAGATCGATGCCGAGGTCTTTGAGCTTCTGAAAATCTTCGGGGCGGCCGTAATTCGCATAGACGACTTCGCCGGTGACGTCGCCGGAGGGGGATGAACCGTTGAAGGCGGGCGTGACGCGGGGATCGTTCTGGAAAGGCTCGTTGCCGTCGACGTGTTCGGGGACGGGGCCGGACATGAGGAGCTTGCCATCGGAGTCGTACGCGTCGACTTTGACTTCTTTGGGCATGTTGAGCCAGGCCTTGTAGGGAACGATGCTGGTTTCGAGGCCGGCTGCTTTGAATTTTTCTGCGACGTACTGCGCGGTTTTGTAGTCCTCGGGCGAAGCGGCGATGTGGGGCTCGGCGGTGAGGGTTTTGAGTTCTTCGCCGGCCAGCTTCGCATCGGGAACGGCGAGGAAGGTCTGATCGGTTTTCGCCTGCTCAGCGGCGAAATCGGAATAGCCGAAAACGGCGGCGGACTGCGAGGGGGTCGGAGAAGGCGTTTGCGCGACGAGGAGGGCGATGGCGGGGATGAGAAAGAGAGCGAAGAGGGCGGGGACGCGCGACGGCATCAGCGAAGGGCTCCTTGGTTACACAGGGTACAGGGTACAGCGTTCAGGCAATTGGCTGGGGAGGGCCGCCTACGCGGCGGCCATGGGCTGGACGGGCTGTCCGCAGTGAGAGCAGCGTTTTGCGGCGAGTGGGATGTCAGAGAGGCATTCGGGGCAGGGGTGGGTGGTGGGTGGCGTGGCCTCGGCTGGCCGGAACTTTTTGAGCAGGGCGTTGATGGGCAGCACGATGAAGAAGTAGACGGTGCCGGCGATGAGGAGGAAGGAGATGACGGCGTTGAGGAAATCGCCGTATTTGATTTTGCCGCCGTGCACGGTAAGGATGAGAGCTGAAAAATCCGGTTTCTGCACAATGGCCGCGATGAGCGGATTGATGAGATCTGTGACGAGCGCGTTAACGATCGCGGAAAACGCGACACCGATGACGACGGCGACAGCGAGGTCGACAACATTGCCACGCAGGATGAAATCGCGAAAGCCTTTCAGCACGTTGAATCTCCTGGAATGGATTTGGGCGAATTATAAGAGCGATTCAGGCAGAGCGGGCGAAGAGAATTTCGGCTGGACGCCGCGGCCGAATCGATGAGCGAGACACGGGGTCAGCGATTCGTCAGCTTCCGGGTCTGCTGCCTTCGCCGTGGGCTTCACTCTTCTTCCGTCTCGCTGTCGTCGCGCAGGATGGTTCCCACGCGGGGACCGTCGGCGGTGTGGACGCCCCAGGCCATGCGCGGAGTATTGTGCGCGAGCCCGTAGCGGCCGTCCGGCGCGAGGAGGATGATGCCCCCGTGCCCGCCGGTGCGGCGCAGGAGATAGGCCATGGCTTCGGGGGCGACCTGCTCCGGCGAGCGGCCGGCCAGGACGCGGTCCGTGGCCCACTTGCCGAGGACCAGCTTCATAATGGGCTCGCCCCAGCCGGTGAGAGAGACAGCGGCGCTGGCGTTGTCGGCATAGCAGCCACAACCGATGAGGGAGGAGTCGCCGACGCGGCCGGGATCCTTATTGAGGGTGCCTCCGGTCGAGGTCGCAGCGGCGAGACGGCCCTGGGAATCGAGGGCGACGGCGCCGACGGTGTCGTGGGAATCTTCCGGATGGCCGGAGAAGGTGCGGTCGGGGGCGCCGGCTTGTTCGCGGGCCTGCGCTTCGGCGAGGCGGCGGCGTTCGCGGTCGAGGACCAGCTCGGAGTTGTCGATGAGGGTCATGCCCTGGGACTGTGCGAATTCCTCGGCGCCGGGGCCGACGAAGTAGACATGGGGGCTTTTGTCGAGGACAAGCCGCGCGGCCTGGATGGGGTTACGGATGCGTTCGACGCAGGCGACGCCGCCGGCGCGGAGAGTGGCGCCGTCCATGATGAGGGCGTCGAGCTGAACGCGGCCGTCACGGGTGAGAAAGCTGCCGCGGCCAGCGTCGAAGGCGGGGTCGTTTTCCAGCGCAGTGACGGCGGTTTCGACGGCATCGAGAGCGGAGCCGTCGTGTTCGAGGAGGCGCCAGCCTTCCTGGAGGGCATCGAAGACACCCTGTTCGTGGGCATCGAGGAGGTCCGCGGGGATGTCCCAGGCGCCGCCGTGGATGAGGAGAATGGGAGATCGAGTCATAGAGGGAGAAAGAGGGATTGTACCTTTTTGGGATAGCAGGAGGGCGGTCGCCGATTTTTCTTTCTCGCAGGATGATGACCCTGAGGGGTGCGCCGATAACGGAGGCATCATGCCAAGCGGATCGAGTTCCATACGATGGGAAGGGGCGCCCCAGGTCCAGCGCGGAGGAGCAGGGGAGAACCCCGCAGCGCCGCGAGTGGGATCGGCGAGCGATGTGGAGATTGTGTTGCCGGGGCGCGGCCTGCAGTATCAGGGCCAACTTGCCGATTTGAGTCCGGATGGATGCGTCATCCAGACGAAGTGCCGTCTGGAGCCGGGGACGACGGTGGAAGTGTGGATGAGGACAGAGGGAATGCCGTTGCGGGTGGCTGCCAGTCTGGTGGAGAGGCAGGAAAGCGGCGTGCAGTTTCTGTTTCAGCCGATGCCGGCACGGAAGCAGGCGCAGATTGCGGCGCTGCGGACGGAACTGGGGCTGGGGTAAGAAAGGGAATAGGGAACAGGGAATAGAAATGCCAGATTTCGTGCTTTCGTCGCGAAAGTGAAGATGGTTTAATGGCGTCGGTCTCGCGTGCGGGTGTTGAGGTGCGCATGCGAGGCGGAGTGTGGCGCCATGTTCGTTCCCACCACGTTTCACGTCGCGTTGTTGATGACGGTACTCAGCACGGTGTGCTGGGGATCCTTCGCGAACACTTTCAAGGTGACAAGGAATTACCGGTTCGAGCTGTACTACTGGGACTACGGGCTGGGTATTCTTCTGATCTCGCTGGTGCTGGCCTTCACCATGGGCAGTTTCGCGGGAGGGCCGACGGCGTTTCTCGCGAATCTGCATGCGGCGGACGGGATCAATCTTTTCTACGCCGCGCTGGGCGGGTTCATTTTCAACATTGCCAACACTCTGCTGGTGGCGGGGATCGAGATTGTCGGTCTGGCGATCGCCTACCCGGTGTCGATCGGGATTGCGCTGGTGGAAGGCGTGGTGCTGAGCTATGCGCTGCAGCCGCGCGGGAATGCTGTGCTGCTGACGCTGGGGATTCTGATGGCGGTGGTGGCGCTGGTCCTGGTGGGCAAGGCCTATGGCGCTCTGCGCAAGCCGGGAGACACGGTTTCGCGGCGGGGCGTGGTAGTGTGCGTAATTTCGGGATTCCTGATGGGGATTTTTGCGCCGTTCGTGACGCGGGCGATGACGCGCGGGGCAACGCTGACGCCCTACACGACAGCGGTCTTCCTGACGCTGGGAGCGTTTGTCTGCCTCTTTTTCTTTAACACGATCCTGATGCGGAAGCCGATTACCGGGAGTCCGGTCGCCGCGAGCGAGTATTTCCGTGTTTCCGGGTCTTACCATGCGCTGGGGCTGCTGGGCGGGGCGATCTGGGGCTGCGGTACGGTATTTAATTTTGTCGCAGCGTCACTGGTGGGAGTGGCCATCTCGTACGCGATCGGGCAGGCATCGCCGATGGTGGCGTGTATCTGGGGTGTTTTTGTGTGGAAGGAATTTCGCGGCGCGAACGCGCGGGCGAAGGGCTACCTGGCGGCGATGTTCGCGGCATACGTGCTGGCGCTGGTCCTGATTGCCAGGGCTTACGCGGGGTAATTTGTGCGCGTGGCTGCGACGAATACCATTTTCTGGACGTGAAAAGACACGATGAGCATGAAATTTGTAACCGTGATGGGTAGTTATGTGGCGGACATGGCGTTTCGCACGGCGAAGCTTCCGGCCTGGGGCGAGACGTACATGGGGAAGGAATTCAGGCTGGGTCCGGGCGGGAAGGGATCGAACCAGGCGGTGGCCGCGGCGCGAGCCGGAGCGCGAGTGAGCTTCATCAGCAAGCTGGGGCGCGATGCCCTGGGGGATATCGCGCGGCAGACTTATCGCGAGGAGGGGATCGACACGCGGTATTTGCTGGAGACGGAGGCTGCGACGGGGGCGGCGGCGATCATCCTGGATGCAAAGAGCGGGGAGAACGCGATCATCGTTGTGCCGGGTGCTTGTTTTGGGCTGACTCCGGAGGAAGTGGCGGAGGCTCGCGATTTGATCGCGGAGTCCGCGGTGTTCCTGACGCAGCTGGAGCTGGCGCTGCCGACGGTGGAGTTCGGACTGGAACTCGCGCATTCGCTGGGTGTGACCACGATTTTGAATCCCGCGCCGGGATGCTCGCTGAGGGAGTCGATTTATCCGAACTGCGATTTTCTGACGCCGAATGAGAGTGAGGCGGAGGTGGTGACGGGGATTCCGGTGCGGTCGCTCGCGGATGCGGAGCGCGCGGCGGATGCTTTGCTCGCGCGCGGCGTGGGGACGGTGGTGGTGACGCTGGGAGCGCAGGGCGCGCTGGTGAAGAACGCGAAACTGCAGGAGCATGTGGCGGCGGTCGATGCAGGTCCGGTGCTGGAGACGACGGGAGCGGGGGATGCGTTCAACGGTGGGTTGGCGGTGGCGCTGGCGGAGGGCCGGGAGATTATCGAGGCGGTGCGGTTCGGATGCGCGGTGGCTGGTATTTCGGTGACGCGTGCGGGGACGGCGCCTTCGATGCCGCATCGCGGCGAGGTGGATCGATTGTTGGGCGGCGGGTAGGGGGTAGCGGATAGGGGATAGCATTCAGCGGATAGCCGACGCGGTTTGAAAGGCGGGCGCTTCGCGCTTTCACCCATCTGCCTAAACCGGGCAATTGGAGGGGAACTCGACGCCTTCAAAAACCGACACAGGCGCTAAACAGCCCCTGTGTACCATCCAACCTCTCTCAGCTCCGCGGCCACCTGAGCGCGCCCTCATAATGCTCCACCATCGGCGCAGCATCGAAGAACGGCCCGATCAGCGTCCGCCATTCCACGAACGCCGCTGATTGACGAAAGCCCACCGTGTGCGCCTCCAGCGTCTCCCATCGCACCAGCAGCAGATACCGTCCCTTCGTCTCGACGCACCGCTGCAACTCGTGTGCAATGTATCCCAGCGACCCGGCAATCACCGGCGCGGCCTTCACCATCGCCTCTTCGAACGCAGCCTCCGTCCCCTCCCGAACCTGCAATACCGCCGCTTCCAGAATCACCACGCCCTCATTTCCGGCTCAATCGCCCGCGCCCCTGGAGCCCGGCTGGAGTTCTTCAAAGCTGCCGCGCCTCTTCATCGGCTTCTCGCCCGAATCGCGCCGCCGCCCGTGCGAGCTCGTCAGCGCAAAAGCGCCTCCGCCCGCGATCAGCAAAAACACCAGCCCCAGCGCCATGCTGAAATCCACCCGCGCCTCATGCAGCATCGCCCATACACCCTGCTGATAGAGCATCGGAATCTTGGTCGTAACAATGGCGGTGCCAATCACCGCCAGCAGCGGAATCGTCGCCAGCCGCGTCCACAGCCCCAGGATCACCATCGCCCCGCACACAATCTCCACCGCCCCCACCACCGGAGCCATCACGTGCGGATTCGGAATCCCGATCTTCCCGAACCGATCCACCCCCAGCGCCGGAAACAGGAACTTCTGAATCCCCTCGGAGACGAACACCCAACCCACCAAAATCCGTATCAGGATCACCGCTCGCATCCGCCGCCTCCTGCCCCTCTATGAGCGTAGCCGAAGAGCCCACCCCGAACCAGCAACGGAAGCAGGACCAGCGCATACGCCTGGACGATTAAGGATCTTGAAACCGCAACCGTCCCTGAATGATCTGCGGTTTCAGCTCCGGCGACGAGGTGTCCCTTTCCACGCCCTCGATCTTCGCGTGAAAATGACAGCTCCGGATCACCGCCATGAGGTTCGTATCAGGGCCCGACTTCACAGCTTGCGGAAATACACAGTTCCGTGAAGGGGCACGGCTTTCAGCCGTGCCATAATCGCAGCAAAATAACTCGGGCTTCAGCCCCTGCCGGCTTTTCCCTCCCCTTCCCGAACCGTACAGGGTCAAACTCACAAACGACCTGCCGTCCCCCACGGAATTACCATCCGGGATCGCCGCGATGAGGTTCCTATCAGGGCCCGACTTCAGTCGGGCCGTAACCGCCGCAAAATAACTCGGGCCTGAGCCCCTGTCGGGGATTCTTCTCCAGCATCTCGTTTCCCCACGGAATTACCATCCGGGATCGCCGCGATGAGGTTCGTATCAGGGCCCGACTTCAGTCGGGCCGTATAAATAGCGGCGCGCAGCGCCTTCCATGGTTCGACGGAACCCCTGCCTTCCGCCCAAAATTTCCCAAATTCTCCAAAACTTCCAAATGTGGAAAACTTGTCAAGAGGCGCGCTCCAAATCCAAAGTAATAACATCACATTCCACTCCACTTACACCTTTATACCCTCAAAGTATTTTGGCGGTTTTATTCCTCCAGTATGATATTCTGAGCTTATAGAGTAAAAACAGAAAAGCCTGCCATCGGCAGGCTTTTCTGTTTCTGTGCCCGGTGCTCCGCACTCCGTGCTCTCTGTGTTCTCTGTGGTGGTTTATTTAGTTTCGTCGGCTCGCAGCTACTTTGGAATCAAATGCATCGACAACTTCTACTTTGAATGCAAATAGATAAGTGCCACCCAACCACCACTTGCAATGCAGCTATCACAAAACAAAATACATGCCCGCAACCTATCGTGGAATCATATGCGTAACACCCACCCAAAATGCGCCGGTCCAATGGAATCAGATGCGTACGCGGCGTCAGCCCCCACGGGGGAGGGGGAGGGGGGAGGGGGTATTCGAAACAAAAGTAATGTCATCGGCAGCCAAAGCGCCTCTACCGCCGGCCAGCCCCGCTCGACGTCGAGTCTTCTTCCTCGACGACGTCGCCTTCGCCAGGCGCCAGGAACAAATTCTCTTCGAGCCCATGCTGCCGCGTGTACAGGTCGTAATACCGGCCACCCAGCGCATACAGGCTCGCATGTGTTCCCCGTTCCACGATCAGGCCGCCTTCCACGACCAGGATTTGCTCCGCCCGACGGATCGTCGACAGCCGGTGCGCGATCACAAACGTCGTCCGCCCCTGCATCAGGTAACTCAGCCCATTCTGAATCATCGACTCCGACTCCGAATCGAGCGACGACGTCGCCTCATCCAGAATCAGGATCCGCGGGCTCGCCAGAATCGCCCTCGCGATGGACAGCCGCTGCCGCTGTCCGCCCGACAGTTTCACCCCGCGCTCGCCCACGACCGTGTCGTACCCTTCCGGGTATCGCTCCGCAAACTCATCCACGCGCGCAATCCGGCATGCGCTCAGGAACTCTTCGTCCGTCGCCTCCGGATGCGAGAACAGAACGTTGTCCTTGATCGTCCCATCGAACAAGAACGATTCCTGCAGCACCACGCCCAGCTGCGAACGATAGCTGTCCAACCGCACCGTCGACAGATCCACCTCGTCCACCAGCACGCGCCCCGCATCCGGTGTGTGAAATGCGCAGATCAGGCTGATGATCGTCGACTTCCCCGATCCCGACGACCCCACCAGCGCCGTTACCGTTCCCGGCTGCGCTTCGAACGAAATCCCGTGCAGGACCGGCTTGTCTTTTTCGTAGGAGAACTGCACATCCTCGAACCGCACCTCGCCCACGATTTCCTGGAGCGTCTCGACCCGGGCCGGATCGGCGAACTCATCTTTCTCCCCCAGAATCTCCATCGTGCGGTCCAGCCCCGCCAACGCCTCGGTCAGCTGCGTCCCGATATTCACGATCTGGAAGATCGGCGCGATCATGTACGCCAGCAGCATCGTGTACTGGAAATAGCCGCCCGTCGTCATCTGGTGACCGATCACCTGATGCCCGCCGATCAGCATCACCAGGCCGCCCACTACCCCCAGCACCGTCGTCGCCGCAAGGCTCAGCAGGCTCGTCGCCGTCAGCGACTTCATCACGTTGTCCAGCAGTCGCAGAACCCCGACAGTGAACACCTGCGCCTCGCGCCGCTCCGCGTGATACCCCTTCACCACGCGCACGCCGCCCAGCGACTCGGTCAGCCGGCCCGTTACCTCGCCTGTAATCTTCGCCCGCTCCCGGAAAATGGGCCGAATCGTCTTAAACGCCTTTTGCAAAACAACGACGAAAACTCCAACCACACCAAAGACAATCAGAGTCATTTGCGGCTGCTTGTAGACCAGGTAACCGAAGACCAGTCCCGCCGTCAGCATGCCGCCGACGAACTCCACCAGCCCCGTCCCGATCAGGTTCCGCACGCCTTCCACATCGTTCATGATGCGCGAAACCAGCAACCCCGTCCGGTTCGCGTCGTAGAAACTCACCGCCAGCCGCCCCACATGCTGCTGCACCTGCTGTCGCAGCTCTGTGATCATGCGCTGCGCCGCCTTCGAAAGCAGCTGCGTCAGCGAAAACGATGTCACCGCCTGGATCGCCGTCGTGCTGAAAACCAGGCCCACCAGCGGCATCAGCAAACGCGGATTGCCGCCCGCTCCCAGAACCCGGTCGATCAGAAACTTTGTCGAGAAGGGCAGCACCAACCCGGCCACGCGGTTGATCCCCATCAGAAAGAAGCCGAACAGCAGAAGCCAGCGGCGCGGCCGGACCAGCTTCCAGATCTCCGGCATCACTTTCTTCAGGTCCGTCTTCTTCTTCGGCAAATCGGCGCGCCGCGCACCCCTGCTTCCGCGCTCCGCGTTCATCGCTGGCACCGAACCCATTCGCACGCTACCCCGCTACAAGCAACCAGCTACTGGCTACCGGCTACCGGCTGTCTTCTTGCCTTGATGAACGAACGCACGCAAAGGAGCACATAAATCAGCAGCATGGTCGACATCACGGCTTTGTCCTCGACCGCAATCGGCCGCGCAAACATATGGCCTCGTTCCATCTGAATGAAGTCCCAGATCGATTTCGCCGTCGCCAGAAATCCCAGCAGCCCCAGCGTCACGGCGATGTGCATCATCAGCATGCGCCGCTTCGGGCTTCCCCGTCGCGCCAGGAAACCCAGGATGGTGAACACAATTCCCACATAAGTGGGAATCAACGCGGTCGGCGCTTTCCACCCTGTCCCCACATACCCGATCACGCCCAGCATGATCAGCAGCAGGCCGAACAGAATTGTCACTTTGGCCATGCGTCCTCCAGTCCCACCAGTCTACTGGAGACCGCCAGAAACGCAGCCAGGTTGGGGATTACTCCCTGGGCGCTATCTTTGTATCCGCGCCGATCCACCCTTCGCAAACGCCCGCACCTGATCCAGCGTTGCCATGGTCGTGTCTCCCGGAAATGTTGTCAGCAGCGCCCCATGCGCCCATCCAAGCTTCACCGCTTCTTCCGGATCGGCGCCCGTCAGCAATCCGTAGAAGAATCCCGCCGCGAATCCATCTCCGCCGCCCACGCGATCGTAAACATCCAAATCCGCGGTTGGCGCCATGTAAGTCTTCCCATCCACCCAGGCCACCGCGCTCCAGCTGTGCCGGTTCGTCGAGTGCACCTCGCGCAAGGTCGTCGCCACCACCTTCACCTGTGGATGCTTTTTCACCACCCTGTCGATCATCCCGAAGAACGCGCTGGGATCGAGCTTCGATTTCGTCTTGTCTTCGACTTTTGGCCCTTCGATCCCCAATCCCTTCTGCAAATCCTCTTCGTTGCCCACCAGCACGTCGACGTGTTCTACGATGCGTGCGATCACCTCGACCGCGCGATCGGCTCCGCCACTCACATTCCACAGCTTCTCGCGGAAATTCAGGTCGAACGACGTCACCGCGCCCGCGTTCTTCGCGGCCGTCATCATCTCGACGGCCAGTCGTGCCGTCGTCGGCGACAACGCCGCGAAAATGCCCCCGCTGTGCGCCCAGCGCACGCCGCCCGCAAAAATCCCTTTCCAGTCGAAGTCTCCCGGCTGCAGTTGCGCCGCCGCCTCATTGCATCGGTTGTAGAACACCACAGGCGCGCGCACTCCGAATCCGCGATCGCTGTACACCGTCGCCATGTTCGGCCCACTCACACCATCGTGCTTGAAGTGCCGGTAGTACGGCCGCACACCCATCGCCCGTACCCGCTCCGCGATCAGGTCGCCGATCGGATAATCCACCATCGCCGAAGCAATCGCCGTCTTCATCCCAAAACAATCCGCCAGGTTCGCTGCAACGTTAAACTCGCCGCCGCTCACGTGGATCGCGCATTCCGTCGCCTTACGAAATGGAATGATCCCCGGATCCAGCCGATGCACCAGCGCACCCAGCGACAAGAAATCCAGTTCACCCTCTTTGCGGATCGTCAGAGCGCTTCCCATCGTTCATTCACCTCTTGCTGTAGTGGTCAGACCACTTCCTGCACCATCATACCCTCACGAACCCGCCAGCTTCCGCACATCCTCGAGCATCTGCTCCGGCGTCCACTCATTACCGGAATACCACTTGTAGATTTTTCCGTCCGGCCCAATCACCACTGTCGAAAGCGAATGCGTGATCGTCCCGTCTTTCTCCGGGGTTGCGCCCACATCGAAAAATTGCAGCACCTTCGGCAGATCCTGCTCCGTCGGCGCAGCAAAATCCCAGTGCCCGAACGTCTCCTTTGTGAAGTTCCCCGTATACGCGCCGCCATAACTGCGCAGCACCTGCGGCGTGTCGTACTTCGGATCGAAGCTCACGCTCAGCAGATGCGTCTTCGCATACAGCTTTGGATCCTTCTCCAGCGCCTTGTCCATCTCGGCAAAATTCCGGCTCATCCGCACACAAAAGTTCGGCAGCGGGCACCGCGTATAGATGAACGTCAGCAGCACCGCCTTCCCGTGCCATTGCCCCAGCCGCACCGTGCGTCCGCTCTGATTCAGAAAACGAAAATCCGGAACCGCTTCGCCGGGCTCCAGGTCGTTGTACGTCACCGCCGGTTTGTAATCGGGCTTCGCCTGCGCCACGACAACAATCTCATCCAGCACATCCGCGTCCGCCGAAACGGTCAGCGTCGCCGTAATCGTGTCGCCGGGATGCAGCTCGCTCGCAATGTTCGGCTGCGCCAGCGTGTAGGGCATCGTCATCGCATCCATATATCCGGGAATCGCGTCCGTATCCACCGTCACCGCGCCAGTCTTCGCATTGCTCGACACCACAATTCCACGGATGTGATACTTCTTTCCTGCCGCCTGTTGTTCCGTCGTGCTGCTCGTCTTCTCCGTACCGTGACAACCCCCCAAAAACACAATCACCGCCAGAATTGCAGCGGTGGAAATGTGCGCGCGAAGAGGCTTCACCCGCCAGTTTACACTTGGATGAAGATCCCCTATGACATTGGCCCGGCCCATCGCTGATGCGCTCCGGCGCGGTGCCACCATCGTCGCTGCCAGCCCCCGCGCCGCGCGTGCTCTGCACCTCCAATTCGCGGGAGCGCAGCGCGCCGCAGGCCATACCGTCTGGCCCACGCCATCGATCTACGACTGGGATTCCTGGCTCCGCAACCTCTGGCGCGATCACGTTTTCTCGACCGATGGCGCACCCGTTCTTCTCACGTCGTTGCAGGAGCGCACCCTCTGGACCCGCGCCCAGCGCGACGACGCTGCCCTCGTCATATCGCCGGAACTGATGGCCGCTCTCGCCATGGAGGCCTGGTCCCTGCTCTCCGCCTGGAAGGCCCACTCATCCCGCCAGCAGTCCTGGGGTTCGAACGACGCCCAAACTGATGCCGAGCGCTTCCGCCATTGGGCTGCCAGCTTCGAGCGCGAATGCGCCCGCCACGGATGGCTCAGCGCCAGCGACCTCGAATCGACTCTGGCTTCGCTACTCGGCAATGCCGCCGATTTCAAGCTGCCGCCCGAACTCCTCCTCGTCGGCTTCGATCGCATCACGCCCGCCCAGCGCGACCTTCTTGCAGCGCTCGAATCTCATGGCATCACCGTTACCGAAGCCGGTTCCGAACCGCCGCTTGCCCAGCAGGATGCCAACCGCTCCTGGATCGTCGCCAACGATCGGCGTGACGAAATCGCCACCTGCGCAGGCTGGGCGCGCAATCTGCTGGTTGAGAACCCCACCACCCGCATCGCCGTCATTGTTCCTGGCATCGCCGACGCGCGCCGCGAAATTGATCGCATCTTCCGCCGCATTCTCATGCCCGCGAGCGAGGACGTCCGCCGCCCCTCGTCCCTCATGCCTTGGGAATTCTCGCTCGGACAGCCTCTCGCCGATATTCCCGCCATTCGCGCAGCTCTTCTGCTCCTGCGCTGGATCACCGCGCCTCTCCAGGAAGAAGAGATTTCCTGGCTCATGCTCTCGGGATTCGTCGCCGACACCGTTACAAATCATCTTGCTCTCGCCCAGCATGACGCCCGTCAGCGCCGCTACGGTTTGCTATCGCCGGAACGCTCCCTCGTAACCTGGCGCAATGCGCTCGCCGGACTCCCCGCCCTGCGCACTCTTCACGTCCATTTCGGCGATCTCCTGCGCGCCGTGGAATCGAACAGGATCCGCGACGGTTCCCGCCAACTGTCTGCATGGACCGATCTCGCCCCTCTCCTGCTCGATCGGGTCGGCTGGCCCGGCCCACGCACAGCTGACTCCGTGCAGTATCAGGCCCTCCAGCGCTGGCAACGCCTCCTCGACGAAATCGCCCTGCTCGATTTCGACGGCGCCCGATATAACTACGACGATTTCATCGCTCTTCTCGAGCGCCAGAGCCGGGAAACCATCTTCGCTCCGGAGTCCCACGACGCGCCCATCCAGATCATGGGCCCCTTCGAATCCTCCGGCCAGCAATTCGATGCCATCTGGTTTATGGGCACCGATGATGCCGCATGGCCCCAGCGCGGCCGCTTCCATCCGCTGCTTCCGCCCGCCCTCCAGCGACAGTTCGCCATGCCCCATGCCACTCCCGACGACGACTGGAACCTTGCCCAAACCGTGACCTCGCGCCTGCTCGCCGCTGCCCCGCGGATCGTCTTCAGCTTCGCTCAGCGTGACAAGGACGCTGAACTCCGCCCCTCGCCTCTCATTTCCGTACTGTTCCCGAGCGATGCGTGTCCGCAATCCACCAGTACCTTCGGCCCCGCACCTCAGCCGCCTCCCATCGCGTCTCTTGAAGAAATCGCCGACGTTTCCGGCGCGCTGCCATGGCCCCGCGAACAAAACGCCGGCGGTGCAGATGTTCTCAAGCGGCAGGCTGCATGCCCGTTTCAGGCCTTTGCCGCAAAGCGTCTCCGTGCCTCGCCGCTCGAGGACACAGAACGAGGGCTCAGCCCAGCCACACAAGGCAGACTGCTCCACGAGGTGATGCAGCGCCTGTTTTCCGTGTCTGAACCGGTACCCATCCGCACCCGTGACGATCTTGTCACTGCCATTGTTACAAACACACTTCCCGGCATTCTCGACGCACATATCGATGCGGTCTTTACTGCCCGATTCGGCTCCTCTCCTGCCGACCCATGGCAGCAGGGCTGCCTCGCGGCCGAAAAGCGCCGCCTCCTGACGCGCATTGAGGAATGGCTCGGGATCGAAGCCAACCGTCAGCCCTTCACCGTTGAAGCCTGCGAACAACGCCTCGACGACGTCCACATCGGCGACCTGCGCCTCAATCTTCGCGCCGATCGCATCGACCTCCTCGCCGATGGCAGCCGCCTGCTTCTGGATTACAAGACCGGTCGCGTCTCGCCCGCCGCCTGGCAAGGCGAGCGCCCCTCCGATCCGCAGCTTCCCCTTTACGCTGCCTACGGCAATGTCGAGAACCTGAGCGGCATTCTCTTTGCCCGCATTCGCGCTGGTGAAACCGGATTTGAAGGGCGCGTACGTGACGCGCGTTCGCAGCTCCTGGCCGATCAGGGCACAAGAACGGTTCTCTTCACCGATCCTTATTCCGATTCCACGCGGGACGAATGGGCCCGCGCCCTCGAAAAGCTCGCCGAACAATTCCTGGCGGGCCAAGCCGCCGTCGATCCCCGACCGCATGCCTGCGACCAGTGCCATTTCCAGGCTCTCTGCCGCATCGCCGAACTCAATCTCGCGCCCATCGGCGTCCCGGGCAACGACGACGAGGATCCAGATGACTAACATCCTTGTCGACGCTCCGGCCGATGCTGCCGCGCGCGAAGCCGCCCTCGACATTCGCGGCTCAGTCATCGTTCAGGCCCCCGCAGGCTCCGGCAAAACCGACCTGCTCACCCGCCGCTATCTGCGCCTCCTTGCCGCAGTCGACGAGCCCGAGGAGATTCTCGCCATCACTTTCACACGGGCCGCGACCGCGGAGATGCGCGGCCGTATCCTGCGCGATCTGGAAGCCGCCGCCGGCCGTCGCAAGTTCGGCCCCGAGGACTTCGACCGCATGGCCGCTGCGCGAGATGCCCTTGCCCACGCCGAACGGCGTGGCTGGAACATCCTCGACCACCCGGAGCGCCTCGCGATCGAGACCATCGACTCGCTCTGCCTCCGCATCGCTCACGACCGCCCGCTGCTGGCGCGCCTCGGCGGCCGTTTTCAGCCCCTCGAAGAAGCCGATTCGCTGTACGCTCTCGCTGCCCGTCGCACCCTCGAACATCTCGGCGGTCCGAATGCCTCGCTCGACGAGGCTCTCGCCCGCCTTCTCGATCTCCGCGACAACCGCCTCGCTGACTGCGAATCGCTCCTCGCCGGCATGCTGCAAGTGCGCGATCAGTGGCAGGACGCCTTCCCGCTTTCCAGGGAAATGAGCGAAGAGGACTGGGCCGATCTGCGCATTAAGCTCGAAGCTCCCTTCTATCGCGAGATTCACCGCGTCCTCACTGAAGCCTTGCGCCTTCTCAACGATCAGGAGGCGGTCGCCAGGCAGTTGCTTCAACTGGCCAACTACGCCTGCTCGCAGGGGAACCAGGACCTCGCTGTCCTGGCGGGCATGCAGACGCTCTCCCCGGCAATGTCACGGGAACACTGGAGCAGCATCTGCGATTTTCTCCTCACCAGCGAAAACGAATGGCGCAGAAACGTCAATGTGCGTCAGGGTTTTCCCCCCACCGGGCGCGAAGCCAAACAGCGCAAGGCTGACATGCAGAACCTTCTGGAGTGGCTTCAGCGCAAGCCGGAGCTCCTCACTGCCCTCGGCGCCATTCGCCGCTTGCCCCCCGCCACCTACACCGAAGCCCAGTGGACCACCCTTCGCCATGTCTTCACAGTCCTGCGCCAGGCCGTTGCCGAGCTCAACGTTGTCTTCGCCGAGCACAACAAAGTGGACTTCACCGAGCTGAACCTCGCCGCGCTCCTCGTTCTCGAGAAATCTCCGGAGCGCGTCATCGACATTGCCGGCAACCTCCGCCATCTCCTCATCGATGAGTTCCAGGACACTTCGCGCCGCCAGCACAAACTGGTCTCCGCGCTCCTTACCGCCTGGGATCCCGGCGAGCATCGCACCTGCTTCCTCGTTGGCGATCCCATGCAATCCATCTATCTGTTCCGCCAGGCGGAGGTCGAGCTCTTCACCCACGTACGCGATCATGGCATCGGCCCTGTTGGCACCCGCGTTCGCTGTCAGCCTGTGCAGCTTTCCGTCAACTTCCGTTCGCATGCGGGCCTCACCGATCCTCTCAACGCCATCTTCGATCTCATCTGCGCTGAGGAAGCTCCTCCTGGCGCTGCCTCCGTCCCTTTCGCGCGCGCAAACTCCTCCGCGGCTGCTGACCCCTCCCAGGCGTCATTGCATATTCACCCGCGGGTGATCGGCAGTGCAGATCGTCGCGCCACCCTGGCAGACATCGCCAGCGCGCAGCAGCAGGAAGCTCTCGACGTTCTTCACATTCTCGAGCAACATCTCCCGCGCATCGCCCAGGCCCAGGCTGCCGGCTCCGAATACCGTGTCGCCATCCTCGTCCGCGCCCGCACTCATCTTGCCCAGATCGTCCCGCTGCTCCGCCGCAACAAGATCCCTTTCCGCGCCGTCGATATCGAACATCTGTCCGAGCGCCAGGAACTCCTCGATCTCCTCGCACTCACCCGCGCCCTGCTCCACCCCATGAACCGCATCGCATGGCTTTCCGTGCTGCGTGCCCCATGGTGCGGTCTCACGCTTTCCGACCTCCACCTCCTCACCGGCTCCGACCATCCCGAATTCAAGGATTTGTCGATCCTGGAGCTCATCGACCGTCACCTGTACCTACTCTCCGCCGACGGTCGGCAACGCCTCTCCCGCACCGCCGAAATCCTCCGCCGCGCCCTCGATCTCCGCTGGCGCCAGTCTGAATCCCCCTCTTTCTCCTCCTGGATCGAACGCACCTGGCGGACCCTCGGCGGTCCCGCCTGTATCGACGCGGCGGCTTACGAAAACACCCAGGTCTTTTTCTCTTTGCTCGACGCCGTCACGCCCGACGGCCTTGCTCCATCCACCGCGGAATTCGACGCGGAGTTCAACCGCCTCTTCGCCCAGCCCGACCCCGCTGTCAGCGAACGCTGCGGCATCCAGCTCATGACCATCCACAAGGCCAAAGGCCTCGGCTTCGAAGTCGTCCTCGTTCCCGGTCTCGACCGCAAGTCTTCCAGCGACCCAAAGCCGCTCGTCTGCTCACTCGAGCGGACCAGTCCCGGTAACTCCGCCGAAAACGAATTCCTGGTCGCCCCCATCGGCCTCCACGGAGAAGACACAGAACCCCTGTACGCCTGGGTCCGCAATCAGCGTCAGATTCGCTTCGACGAAGAGCGCAAGCGCCTCTTCTACGTTGCCTGCACGCGCGCGCGTCGCGAGCTGCATCTCCTCGGCGCCGCCGTTGCCTCCGCCTCTGGCGTCAGGTACGAGAACAAGGACAGCTTGCTGGCCACGGCGTGGCCGGCGCTGCATGCGGACTTCGAATCGGCTCTGCGCGAGTCTCCAGTCGCGCCCCCCGCCCGCGTTCTCGCCTTCCCCGCCCCCGGCGTTCTCGAAGAAGTCGCTGCCGTCGGCGAATCGGCCCCTCGTCTCACCCTGCGTCGCCTGCCGCTCGATGCCGCGCAACTCACATCCCAGGAAAATGTAACCGTGACCGGATCAATTTCTTCCGGTCCTCCGGATACTCCCGAATTCCTGCGTCCGGAGGGCTCACGCCAGGCTCGCCTGATCGGTTCGGCGGTGCACACGCTTCTCGAGCGCCTCGGTTCCGAGCTCGCCCGCCTCGACAATGCCCAGCTCCGCTCACGCGTCGTCGCCCTGCTCCGCGCGTCGGCACTCATCGGCGACTCCCTCAAATCTGTCACCAGCACCGTGACACAGATGCTGCTTGCCTGCGCGGCCGATCCGGTCTGTCAGTGGATTCTCGCCCCCCACGCCGCAGCCCAGTCCGAAGTCTCATGGTCCGGCGTGGTCACCGGCGAATCCGGCTCCCGCCTCCGCACCTTGCGCGCCGATCGCGTCTTCCGCGCCGGCCCCGAACCGCTTGTCGAAGGCTCCGATTATTTGTGGGTGATTGACTACAAGACGAGCGGCCGAGCTCCCTCCGGCGCCCTTTTCCTTCAGGCTGAGCGCGCTCTCTACGCCCCGCAGCTCCTCGCCTATGCACGCGCGTTGCGCGCCCTGCACGGGCCGGATACCCCACTTCGCCTGGGACTGTATTATCCGGCGATCACCGCGCTCGACCACTGGGACCCCGGCCCGGCATAGGGCTACGGCGCTTTCGTCGCGATCCGTTTTCGACCCGTCTGCGGCTAGCTCTTCCCTCCACGCTGGCTGTCCACCGCCGCGACGCCCACGTTGTGGCGCACATCCGCTCCCCGTACCCAGAAAATCACGTCCTCGGCGATGTTGGTAGCGTGATCGGCCACCCGCTCCAGCGCCCGCGAGATCATCAGCGCATTCAATGCCTGCGGAGCCAGGTTCGGCTCCTTCTTCATCAGGTTCAGCAGCGTGTAATGCGCCGCTCCATTCAGCTTATCCACGCTGTCGTCCATCAGAAGCACGGCCTCCGCCATGTCCGCGTCGCCTTCGATGAACGCCTGCAGCGACTTGCGCACCATCCCACTCGCCAGGTTTGCAATCCGCGGAATATCGATCGGCAGTTCCGCCATCGGAAACGCTTGCAGCTCCCGCACCCGATCGCTGATCACCCGCGCCGAGTCGCCGACGCGCTCCACGTCCGCGTTGATCTTGATCACCGACAAAATAAACCGCAGGTCGATGGCCATCGGCTGCTCCATCGCCAGCAGGTCCAGCGCCATCTGATCGATTTCCCGTTCCAGACGATTGATCGCCATCTCTCCGCGATCCACAAGATCGCAGATGGAAAGATCGCGCACCCGGTACGCCTCCACCGCGCGCTGGATCGACTGCTCGGCCATCCCCGCCATCACCAGCAGTTTTTCCTTCAAATCGTCCAGGTTTTGCTGGAATCGGATTCGCATTATCCAAACCTGCCCGTGATGTAATCTTCCGTCCGCTTGTCCCCGGGGTTCGTAAATATTTTGTGCGTCGAATCGAATTCGACAAGCCTGCCGTTCAGGAAGAACCCGGTGCGCTCGGCTACGCGCGCCGCCTGCTGCATGTTGTGCGTCTCAATCACAATCGTGTACTGCACCTTTAGCTGGAAAATCAAATCCTCGATCTTCGCGGTCGATACCGGATCCAGCGCCGACGCCGGTTCGTCCATCAGCAGCACTTCCGGATCCACCGCCAGCGCCCGTGCGATGCACAGCCGCTGCTGTTGTCCGCCGGAAAGGCTCGCGCCGGATTTCTTCTTCAGCTCATCCTTCACTTCGTCCCACAGCGCCGAGCTCTTCAGCGAACGCTCCACCACCTCATCCAGCACGCGCCGGTTACGGTAGCCGTTCAGCCGCAGCCCCGACGCCACATTGTCGTAAATCGACATCGTCGGAAACGGATTCGGCCGCTGGAATACCATTCCGATCCGCCGCCTGACTTCCACCGCCGAAGTCTCGCTGTAGATATCCTGGCCCCCGACTTTCACTTCGCCCGTCACTTTGGCGATCGGATTCGTCTCGTGCATCCGGTTCAGGCAGCGTACAAACGTCGACTTCCCGCAACCCGAAGGCCCAATCAGCGCCGTCGCCTCGTTCGCCGGAATATGCAGCGTGATGTCCTGTAACGTGTGGTTGGTTCCATACCATGCGTTCAGGTTGTTGACCTCGATGCTGACCCCCATCGCTTAACTTGCCCCTTTCAGCACGCCGCGCGTGGTCACGAAGCGGACCAAAGCGACGGAGACCACGATCAGAAAGACCAGAACCAGCGATCCGGCCCATGCCAGCCGATGCCATTCGTCGTACGGGCCGAGCGCATAAACGTAAATCTGCAGCGGCAGGGCGGCAATCGGCTGGTTCAGCGCCGTGCTCCAGAACTCATTGCCCAGCGCGGTAAACAGGAGCGGAGCCGTTTCCCCGGCCACGCGCGCAAAGGCCAGCATACAGCCGGTAATCACACCAGGCATCGCGGTCTTCAGCGTGATCGACAGCATCGACCGCCAGTTCGGAACCCCCAGCCCCAGCGCCGCCTCGCGAATCGAGTGCGGCTCCATCAGCAGCATCTCCTCGGTCGTCCGTGCCACCGTCGGAATCATCATGATTCCCAGAACGACGCCTCCCGCGAAGGCCGAGAAGCCCTTTTGCGGTACGACGATCAGCCCGTACACCGCGATCCCCATCACAATCGAAGGCACGCCGTTGAGCACATCCGCGGTAAAACGCACGACGTTCGACAGCTTGGTTCCCCGTCCGTACTCCGAGAGATAAATCCCCGCCGAAATCCCTATCGGAACCCCCATCAGGCTCGCCAGCCCCAGAAGAAGAGCAGAGCCGACGATCGAGTTGGCCATGCCCCCGCCATTCTCGCCTACCGGCGCCGGCAGCTTAGTGAAGAAGTTCCAGTTCAGGGAAACAGCACCCTTGTAGACCAGGTCGACGAAGATAGCCACCAGCGGCGCGATCACCAGGATGGTGCTGGCGACCGCAAGAACCGATGCCGTATGGTTTGCGAACCAGCGCCAGCGGCGATTCGCGGTACTCGACTTTGGATGGGTGGTCGCCATGTCGTCCGCGTTAGGTTGCCCTCGCCGGTGCTCCACGCGTCACGGCCCAGACCAGCAGCCGCGCACAGGCGTTCACCACAATCGTGACCAGAAACAGCGCCAGCCCAATCTCGATCAGTGCGCTCCGATGCACGTCGCTGACCGCTTCGTTGAACTCGTTGGCGATCACGGCTGCCATGCTGTAGCCCGGCGCCAGCAGTGACTTCGAAATCGTCGGGCTGCTGCCGATCACCATCGCAACCGCCATCGTCTCGCCCAGCGCCCGCCCCAGGCCCAGAATGATCGAGCCCACGATGCCGACGCGCGCGTTGCGCAACACCCCCATCCGGATCATCTCCCAGCGCGTTGCGCCCAGCGCCAGCACCGCCTCGCGCTGCGTGTGCGGCACCGCCGTCATCACCTCGCGCGTCAGCGACGAGATGATGGGCAGGATCATGATCGCCAGAATCACTCCCGCCGCGAACATGCCAATGCCGAAATCCGGTTGCACGAATAATCCGGTCCACCCCAGCAGCTTGATCAGCACCGGATCCACATACTCGCGCAGCAGCGGAACCAGGGTGAAAATCGCCCAGGTTCCGTAGACGACACTGGGAATCGCCGCCAGCAGTTCGGTCAGAAACGAGAAGCTCCCGCGCAGCGCCTTTGGACACATCTCAGTCAGAAAAATCGCCACTCCGACCGCCAGCGGAACCGCCAGAATCAGCGATACTGCCGATGACACGAGCGTCCCGAAGATGAACGGCAGAGCCCCAAACTCGCCGCTCACCGGGTCCCATGCGCTGCCCACGAAAAACTTCAGGCCAAATTTCGCCAGCGTCATCTGCGAATGCGTCACCAGCTCGATGGCGATCAGCGCGACGATGGCAAAAATGCTCAGAGCGCAGAGCAGCATCAGCCAGCGGAAGGTCGAATCGGCCATCCTCGAGTTTCCCCTGCTCTGGAGAAAAGTTCTGATCGGGGAGGAAGGTGCGGGCACGGCCACCCGCACAGGACCACCCAGCGGGGTGGCCGCGTCCGGTACTTTCGGTGCGCGGGGTTCCTGAATGCGCAGGATCACGACTCGTTTACCCTACCCCGGGTTTTTGAACGCCACGTTAATCGCAATGAAAAACAAGGAAATAAACCATCCACAGCGGTGGTCCAGCGTACCGATTCGAGACCCCCGTCTTCGCCCTGACGCAAAAGGGGCGCATCCGTGGATGCGCCCCGGCTTACCTGTCCGGTGCCCTCAGGGCAGCTTCGAGACCGCCGAGCGCACCTTGTCCGCCACCGAACCCGGCAGCGGCGCGTAGTCCAGTGTCGAGACCTCGCCCTCGCCGTGATCCAGCATCCAGTTCAGGAAATCCTTAATCACCTTTTCCTTAGCCGCATCCGCCGGCTGCAGCGGGACCAGCAGGTAGGTAAAGCTCGAGATCGGATAGGCGTCCTTCCCCGGCGCATTCGTAATGGATACGCGGAAATCCGCCGGCATGGTCTTCAGGGATCCGGCCGCGTCGGTCACCCCCTCGATGGTCGCCTTCAGCCATGTCCCCGCCGCATTGCGCAGGTATCCGTAAGAGATGTGGTTCTGCAGTGCGTAGATGAGCTCCACATACCCAATCGCCCCCGGCATCTGCCGCACCAGGCCCGCCACGCCCTCATTGCCCTTACCGCCAATGCCCCTCGGCCATGCCACTGCGGAGTTCGCGCCCACGCTGCTCTTCCCCTCCGGACTCACCTTTGAAAGGTAATCGGCAAAGATAAACGTCGTGCCGCTGCCGTCCGACCGATGCACCACATAAATCTCCTGGTTCGGCAGCTTCACCCCTGGATTGTCCTTCGCAATCCGCGCATCGCTCCAGTTGCCGATCTTCCCCAGATAGATATCCGCCAGAACATCGGGCGCAAACTTCAGGTCTGGTCCTGCGCCCGGCACGTTATACACCGGAACCACCGCTCCCAGCACCGTCGGAATGTGGAGCAGCTTCACCCTGGACTGCGCCAGCATCCCGTCGGTCATCGGCATGTCGCTGGCCCCGAAATCCACCGTCCCGTTTGTCACCTGGGCGATCCCGCCTCCGGATCCGATCGACTGGTAGTTGATCTCCACTCCCGGATGCTGCCGGGCATACTCGCTGAACCACTTGGAATAAATCGGGTACGGGAATGTCGCCCCCGCCCCATTCAGATGCTGCGCCTGGGCGGTACAGGCTGCAGACACGACCAGCACAGCCGCCAGAATCACGCTCTTTCTCACGGACTTCCCCCTCGGATAAAGCTGAGCCGATTCTTGTTCCCGATTGTTACAACTCGTTTACAAGGTCGTAAAAAGCGGAACAAAGGCAGGGTTGCGCATCTGCGGCTCGAAGGGTCTCCTGCGACGAAGCTGCCTCGCCTGACCGGCGGGCTCAGTTCGCCGGCAGCACCAGGTATTGCTCCAGCGTCCCATCCGGCATCGTGTACGTCGTGATCGTCAGCCGCTGGGTGCTGTTCGGAAACTCTACGCGAAAAACGCGAAACGTCATCCCGCCGCGCAGCTCGTCCATAACCTGCCTCACGCTCGACGGCTTACCCAGCGGCGCAAGACTCGACTGGAAATCCCCGATCGCCTGTGCGCTGAAATACGCGTTGCACCACGGCGTGAACAGGCTTCGGTCGATCTTCCCCTGCTGGAAGTTCTCGAACAGCTCCCGCGCCTGCGCCTCCGCCACGCTCGCACCCTGCGTCGTCGCCCCCAGCAGCAGCGGAGCCATTCCGCGTGCAATCACCCCCGCCGCCCGTGCCGCATCCTGATTGGTCAGCACCGCGATCGCCAGCTTTTCCTTCGGGAACACATAATTCTCCGACGTAAATCCCATCACTTCGCCCGAATGTTCCAGATATCCGTGCCCGCTCAGATCCCCTACGCCCAGTCCCAGCGCGTAATGCGAGTCGCTCCCGTCCTTGAGCTTCACCGGCGTGAACATCTCGTCGTACGACTTCACCTCCAGCAGCGATCGGTTCATCACGCTGATGTCCCACTGTGCCAGGTCGTAGGCAGGCATCGCCAGCTCGCCCGCCGCGAACATCCACCCCGCTCCCTCTTTCTGAGAAGGCCGCAACGGTCCCAGCGCGTATCGGCTGTAACCCTGCGCATCGGTGTCCCCCAGCTTCTTCAGGTCGGAGTTCCATACCTCCTTCATCCCCAGCGGATGGAAAATGTGCTCCTCCAGAAACTGCATCAGCGGCTCCCCGCTGACCCTCTCCACAATCCGCCCCGCGATCACATAATTCGTATTCGAGTACTGCCACTTCGTGCCCGGATCGAAATCCAGCGCCTTCTTTCCCCACACATCCAGGATGTGCTGGCTTGTCGTTGCCTCGAGCATCGGCGGCATCAGGTAATCTTCCGGCCAGTAGTCCCGGTAGCCCGACGTGTGCGACAACAGCATGCGGATCGTCACTTCGTTCGCGCGCGTGAGGTCCGGCAGGTACTTCCCCACCTGGTCGTCGAGCGACAGCTTCCCCTGCTGCTCGAGAAACAAAACCGCCGCCGCCGTGAACTGCTTCGAAATCGACCCAATCGAGTACCGCATGCCCGGCTCAGCCGCCTCTGGAGGATCCAGCCGCGCCTTCCCATACCCCTTCGTGTACGCAATCTCTCCATCGCGCACGATGGCCACCGAAGCACTCGGCACCCCCGTCTGCTGGAGCGCCTGCTCCGCCACCTGATCCAGCTTCTGGGCAACGTCCGCCGGCAGCGTATTGACCGTCAACTGCCCCTCGGATACAGCACTCGCAACCACGAAACACAACAACAGAAAGCCTCTCCGAACCATCACGGGCATCCCTCCGAAACAGCAAGATTAGCACCGCGTCGGCGCAGGACGGCAACCGGGCCGCCGGTGGCCACGAAAGAATACTCATTGGCACGATCCTTCCCGCTTTCAGCAAGACAAACGTACTACCACCGGTGCTATGCTGTTTGTCCTGGAGCGCTTTCAATGCCTCTACGGGCCACCACCCCACTGGTTGTCCTTCTCCTCGCGTCTCCAGCTCTCCTGTGTCAATCGACACCCGCCCCATCCACCCAGGTCGCAGCTGCTTCTTCGCACGCCGCAACGCCGGCTGCAGGTCCGATTGCCCCCGGCGACACTCCGCCCGCATCCTCCGGCTCGTCCAGCGCCCCGTCAAAGGAATCCTCCGCCCTCTCCCGCGTCCTTTTCTATTACCCTGCCGCGCGCGAGACCGTCGAGAACGAAGTGCACGCTGTTCCTTCCACCGACGCCGCGCGTCTTGACCGCCTCCGTGCCGCCTTCCGCGCAGCCGGTTGCGACGGCAGCCGGATGAGCGAAGAACCCATCACCGACAAGCACGGGACCGCTGGCGCCGACCTCATCTGCACCTGGCCAGGCGAGGAGGGAACGGGAACCGTCGTCATCGCCGCCCACTATGAGCACGGCGGCAAAGGCCAGGGCGCCATCGCCGGCTGGAGTGGCGCGGCTCTGTTGCCTTTCCTCTATAAGGCCATTCAGGGCCAGCCGCGAAGACACACCTATATCTTTCTCGAAACCTGGAAAGGCGAGGGCGCCACTACGTGGATCAAATCGCTCTCCCGCGATGAGAAGCATCGCATTCGGGCCATGATTGACCTCGATGCTCTCGGTCTCGGCGTCACTCGCTACTTCACCACCTTCAGTCCCTTCGAAGATCCCGTGCTCGGCTCTTCCCATCTGCAGATCGAACTGCTCTGGGCCGCTATCGATGACGGCTTGACCCAGGCTCCGCTGGAAACCAGCCCGCATCGCTGGCTGTCTGTCGATGACACCGATCCCTTCCGCGCCCTCATGATCCCGACCATCGTCATCCACTCCGTCCCGCCGGAATCCGATCGATTGCCGGGCTCGGCTGCGGACATTGCCGCGGCCGTCGATGGTGACGCCTACTTCAAGAGCTACCACCTGATGTGTACATTTCTGACCTCTCTCGATCGGGTCGCAACCAGACTGAACCAGGACGATCCCGCATGGAATCTCGGCACCAACGCCAGCGATCGTCCGGACGACGGCAACCCCCGCGTCACCTTCCGTCAGCTCGGCGGCGTCAAAACAGTGCACTAACCAACAATGACTCGGCACTCTGCTCACTGATCCCTGATTACCGGCCTCCAATCTCTAATCCCTGATTCTTAATCCCTGTCTTTTGCTACCATGCCCTGCATGACTACACGGCGCGATTTTCTCTCGCTCGGCGCGCTCACCACAGCGAGCCTCACCCTCCCCGACGCCTTCTCGCAAACCGCCGATTCCGTCAAACAGCTCCAACCCCCCGCGAAACCCGTCATCGTCACCCGCGTCACCGGCGACAACTCCATCCAGGAGGCTTACCAGATGCTCCTCGATGGCCAGGACACTCTCGACGCTGTCCATCACGTCTGCCTCGGCCGGGAAAACGACCCCAAAGACCACAGCGTGGGCCTTGGCGGCCTTCCCAATGAAGAAGGCGTCGTCGAGCTCGACTCCTGCTGCATGCACGGGCCCACCCGTTCCGCTGGCTCCGTCGGCGGCGTCCGCGACATTAAGAACGTCTGCCTCGTCGCCCGCAAGGTCTACGAGCACACCGGCCACGTCATGCTGGTTGCCGAAGGTGCCCAGCGCTTCGCAGTCGACCTCGGCTTTCCCAAAGAAAACCTCCTCACCGACGACGCCCGCAAAATCTGGATGCTCTGGAAGGAAAACAACTCCCAGATGGACTGGTGGGGCCCCAGCATGACCGAGCCAGGATGGAAGGATCCCTACGCCGGCCGTCCCGCGCCCAAACCCACCATGGACCTGCACGGCCTCTCGTCCCTGCGCCAGGACTCGCCCGTCCAGACTGCCGCTCAACCCACCGCACCACAACTCCGGCCTGGCGTCGTCCCTCGTCACCCCACTCCCGAATGGGCAGAAACCATTCGGCTCCGCGGGCGGAAGCTCGTCCAGATGGCCGCCGACCTCGGCATTGCACCCGAAGATCGCCTCTATGCCGCCGAACAAATCCTCTGGCCCACCACCGGCACCATCCACGTCTCCGGCGTCAACCCCAGGGGAGAGATCTCCGGCGCCACCACCACCTCCGGCCTCGCCTGGAAGCTCCCTGGCCGCCTCGGCGACTCACCCATCCTCGGCGCTGGCAGCTACACCGATCAGGACGTCGGCTCCGCAGGCGCCACCGGTTCTGGTGAAGAAAACATCAAGGTCGCGGGCGCGCACACCATCGTTGAACTCATGCGCCAGGGACGCACCCCTCAGGAAGCAGGCATGGAAACCCTCCGCCGCATCGTCCGCAACTACGACGGCGACATGACCAAAATCCGTCTTCTCGACATGGAGTACTACATCGTCCGCAAAGACGGCGCCTACGCCGGCTGCTCTCTCTGGAGCACCAGCCCTACCGGTCGTCCTCGCGTCTTCGCGGTCCACGACGGCGCAGGCTACCGCGTCGAAAAGTGTGCTGCCTTACTCGAAGGCGGCTCGCTGGAGTGGCCTCCGTTCTGAGAAATGGCCGTCGAGTCAACGCGATCTGACCAACCTTCTGTGTCCCGAGTCCCTCGGGCTGAATCCATTCATCGACCTTTCAACCGGAGGACGCATGCCTTTCAACCTCGATGACACCACCGCTCTGCTCGCCCGCACACCGGCCGCTCTCGACGCGCTGCTCCGCGACCTTCCCGATGCCTGGACGCAACGCAACGAAGGAGAAACTACCTGGACGGCGTTCGACGTGGTCGGCCACCTGAATCATGGCGAACGCACCGACTGGATTCCGCGGGTGAAGCGAATCCTCGAATCCGGAGAGACGCGGCCCTTCGATCCCTTCGACCGGTTCGCGCAGTCCCGCGAATCGGAAGGCCAGACGCTCGCATTCCTGCTGGATGAATTCGCCCGCCTGCGCGCCGGAAATCTCGAGCATCTGCGGGCGCTCCATCTACAGCCCGCGGATTTTGTGCGCCGCGGCCGCCATCCCGCCCTGGGCGTGGTCACGCTATCGGAGTTACTCTCGACCTGGGCCGCGCACGACCTGACCCACCTGCATCAGATCTCGCGGATCATGGCGCACCAATACCGCGACGCGGTCGGCCCCTGGAGTAAATTTCTCGGGGTCCTTCAATGCTCCGGCCACAGCGCCTCAGCGTAAGTCATGTTGGGAGAACTCTGCTATTGCGCCACCAGCAGCGCGTCGAGCACATCGGCTGCGCCGTAACTCGTGCTGCCCGCCGGCAGAAAACGCCCAACCTCCGTTAGATCGTCCCCCGCCGTCACCAGCGGTGGCTCGACGTGATGCCCACAACGCACCTGCTGATGACCAATGTTGGCCATCAGCGCGTTGCAGAGGCATATGCGGCCCTCCGCATCCTCAGCCTTTCCGCCTTTCGCCAAATAGGTCGACCGAGGCTCGGCCGGACAACGATACGCGATCCGCCCGTCTTCGCCGCGATACATCTCGCGCAGAAATCCGAGGTCGCAGATGCGCGGCCTCGCCGCGGCCACCGCCTCTTCTGAACACGTACCTTCAAGGCACGCCACTTTGAACGGAAATCCCGCCGGCGAAGCCAGCGGATCGGTGAACACCTGCGCCTCGCCCCGCTGCGCCTTCTCGAGCAGTGCTTGCTTCAGATCCTCGCGTAGTCCCGATTCGCGCGTGAAGGCGAACGCCGTCCCCACCTGGACGCCGGCCGCTCCCAGTTCCAGAGCCTCGCGGAGCTTTGCCGCCGAACCGTAGCCGCCCGCCAGCCAGAAAGGCGATCCCAGTTCCCGAATTTTCTCGAGGTCGATGGCATCCCGCTCACCGTAAACCGGCTCACCCCTGGCGTTGAGCTGCAGCTTGCCCCGCGGCGGTGCGTTATGCCCACCCGCCGTTCGCGTTTCGATCACCAGCCCATCCACTTTGCCGTTGGCCTTGCGCAGCATGGTCGCCGCCAGCGTGTTCGACGACACAATGGCCAGAAACGCCGGCCGCCGCAGCGGCGCCGGCTCACCGCCCGTCAACCCGCCCCCCATAAACTCGCGCGGATCGAAGCGCATCGTCACATCGTCGCCCTCGCACGAACCGATCACGTGCAGCCCGTATTCCGCCTCCTGGTACTCGGCCAGCCGATCCAGCACTCCGGGGACGTGCAGTGGAATCCCCGCGCCCATCAGTACGTACCCGACCCCCGCCAGCATCGCCCCATACAGCGAAGGCAAATGCGGAATCTGAACCTTCTCCAGGTAATTGATGCCTACCGGGTTCCTGTGCCCCTCGCGCGCCAGAAACACTTCGACGAAGTTGCTCACAACACACAACTCGGCCAGCTCCCGCGGCTCTTCCTGCTCGTGCGTTGGCAGCGTACGGTACGCAGCTGTGGAGGTTTTCCCGCCGGAAATGTAATTCGCGTGCCAGATACGCTCCGCCATCGCCGGAAAGGGAAAAGCATCCAGCCCGCGCCGCATGTGTCCGCCCGGGTCGCCATCCTGCAGGCGCCGCACCAGGATCTCATCCAGCGCCATCCCCGAAACCACGCCCAGCTGCCCCAGCTGCGAAACCGCCTGCGCCAGCCGCCAGCTGGACACCCCGGCACCCATGCCGCCCTGAATGATCACCGGATGTTGCTGCATACCTGGTTCGATGGTTTCACTGTCGCCTAGCTCGCTCTGTCGCAGATTTGTAATTTCGATCCTCGGCGCCGGATTTCGCAAACCTTGGTACCGTGAAAGGGCTCCGCCGTACCGTGTGGCCTCAGCCAACGACCTTCCGGCTTCCGCTTCTACTTCAGATACGCCCGCACCAGCTCGATTAAATCTTCCGCCAGCTCCGTCGTCGGCAGGGTGTCCTTCTCCGGCGACATCATGTGCAGACGAATGTGGTCCTCCAGCACCTCGGCCATCAGGCTGTTGATGCCCCCCCGCACGTTCGCCAGCAGCATCAGCAGCGCGGCGCAATCATCTTCCGTCGTCAGTGACCGTTCGATGGCGTCCACCTGCCCACGAATGCGGTGGATCCGCGCCACCAGCTTTTGCTTTTCCCGCTCTGTGTTGCTCATGTTCATCTTATATGGTAGGGGGGTATGCTATAAGAAACCCAGGGCCAGTGTACTCCGATTTTCCCGTTGCGCGCTTTGCCGCCAACCCGCATCCCTCTTCTGTAGCAAAACTGCAAAACTCTGCGGCGAAGATCATCCCTGGTCACTCAAAGCCCTGCAAGGAGGGGCGTTGCTGCGTTGTTGCCTCATCATCTCGATCCTCTGCGTTCCGCCCGCGGGCGCACAGTCGCTCCGTCCTTCGGCCACCCTTCCTGATGTCCCCGTTCCGCACCTCGATACAGCGATTCCCCCGGTCGGGGATCCGGCACTCCCCGCGCTCATGCAATCCGGCGCCCCTCAACAACCGCCGCAAACACCCACCCCGCAGCCCGCTGTGGCAGCCGGCGACGATCCCAGCCTCACCATGTTCCCCCACAGCCAAACATCCCGCTACTGGATTTCTGGCCAAACCAACACCATTTTCCAGGCGAAGCCCGGTTTCCATTCGCCCTACCAGGGTCCCAACAGCCTCGACAACGCCGGGGAATACAAAACCTCCCTCGTCGAAACCCTCTACCTCGGTTATCAGCCACACCATAGCCTCCGCTACAACACCGATCTCCTCCTCGACTTCGAGAGCGCCGGAGGCCGCGGTCTTGGCGAAGCTCTGGGCCTCGCCGGATTCACTAACCTGGATGTGGTCCGCAATCCCAACCTCGGCACTGCACCCTACCTCGCCCGCGGAGGGATCCACCAGGCCATCGGCCTTACCAGCGAAATGACCGAGTCCGACCGCGATCAGTTCTCTCTCGCCACCGAGGTCCCGGTCCGCCGCTTCGAAACCCGCATCGGCAAGATGGGCGCGAACGATTTCATGGATGTGAACGCGGTCGCCACCGACAGCCATCTCCAGTTCCTCAACTGGACCATCGACGACAACGGTACCTGGGACTACGCTGCCGATACCCGCGGCTACACCGTCGGTGGGCTGCTCGAATACGATGACCGCAACTGGAGCGCCCGCTACGGTATCTTCGCTATGCCCGTCGTCGCCAATGGCATCGCGCTCGACTGGGCCTTCTCCCGCGCCCACGGCCAGAACTGGGAATATGAGCTCCGCCACTCCCTCATCCACGGCCGCAAAGGAACGACAAAGATTCTCGCCTTCGCCAACACCGCGCATATGGGCAACTATCGCCTTGCTGTGCAGGATTACCTCGCCGGCCTCACCTCCGCTCCCGAGATCACTTCCGTCGAGCGCTTCGGCACCGTGAAATACGGCTTCAGCTGGAACAACTCCCAGGAGATCACCGAGAATTTCCGCGTCGGCACGCGCTTCGGCTGGAACGACGACAAGGAGGAATCCTACGCCTACACCGAAGACGCGCAGTCCGTAGTCATTGCCGGCGACTACGCCGGCGCGCGCTGGCATCGCCCCGCCGACAAGATCGGCACCGCCTTCGTCAGCAACGCCATCAAGAAGGATCACCAGAATTATCTGAAGTACGGCGGCCTCGGTTTTCTGCTCGGCGATGGCCGCCTGAACTATGGACGCGAGAACATTGTCGAGAGCTACTACACCTGGCACGCCTGGAAGGGTCTCTTCTTCGCCTTCGATGTCCAGCACATCGACGATCCCGGCTACAACCGCGACCGCGGCCCCGTCTGGGTCGAGGCCGTGCGCGGGCACATGGATTTTTGAGCTTTCGCGGTACGCGTTTTACTGAGGAGTAAACTTTTTCCGCCGACTCATCATCTACCGGCAAGTACCCCTGGGAAAATCAAACTTTAAGGATCAGCGTTGTGAAGTCATCGGTTGTCCGAGTGCCGGGAGTGTTGAGGGGCATGGATCGTGAAGCCCACTGCACGCTGCTCACATGGAAGGAATCGTCCACTAAGGCCCGGGTTTACACGCGATGCAGGATCCAGGATGAGCCGTCGGATCTCCCCGATGGCCTCTATACCGTGTTTTTCTCCGGATACACAGTTGCAACCCGCAGGTTTGACCACTGCTGGATGCTGACCTTCCTCCCTCCGGAGATCGACCTGGAGCAGGCAGCCTGATCCAGATCGGCCGCACCCCGGCCGGTCCGCGAATCTTTCACTCCGTTCGCAGCGCCTGCACCGGTTGGATCCGCGTTGCGCGGCGGGCCGGAACCAGCGCCGCGATGGATGCGACCGCGCACAGCAGAATCCCCGCGCTCAGCAACGCCCCGGCACTCGTTCCCGTGGCGCCAATCAGCGAATCCATCCAGGCCCGCATCGCGATCACCAGGCCCGCGCCGATCACAACGCCGATGATCATCAGCTTCAGCGCGCCCGAGAACAGAAGCGTCATGATCGCGCCACGATCGGCGCCCAGCGCCATGCGGATCCCAAACTCCCGCTCCCGCCGGCTCACCGAGTAGGCAATCACACCGTAGACGCCCACGCCGGCCAGCAGCAGCGCCAGTGCGCCGAGAATGCCGGTAACCATGGTCGAGGTTCGCTGGCCGGCGATCGACGCCTGCGCCAGCGTCTCCAGCGACGTGATATTCGAAACCGCCTGTCCCGGGTCGATCGAAGCAACTGCCCGGCGTGCGCTTTCCGCCAGCGCCAGCGGATCGCCGGAGATCCGCAGGAGAAATCCCAGAAATGGCATGGGACCCTGCTGCACATTGGTATAGATCTCGAAGCCCACCGGCGCGGCCGGACCCGCGTAACGCACGTCCCGCACTACGCCGACAATCACGTAATTCCCATCGTTCGAGCAACAGTGGAGATGTTTGCCAATGGCGCTCTGTCCCGGCCACAGCTTCTGTTCCATTCCACGATTGATGATGACTATCTTCTGCGAGCTGGCCGTGTCCTGCGGTGTGAAATCGCGCCCCTCCAGAAACGGCGTCTGCACGGTCGCGAAGAAACCGGGCGTCACGGAATGCATATCCGCAAAGGGATTGCGATCCGCTGTTCCGCCGGGCTGCCCCTCATAGCTGAAGTCTCCGTTGGCGTTGGCCCCATTGAACGGCATATCGACGGAACCGGCAACATGGCTCACCCCCGGCAATGCAGCGAGTTTCTCCAGAACCGCGTCATAGAAGCGCCCCATTTGCGCCGGATCCGAGTACCGGGCCGGAGAAAGCGTAATGCCCATCGTAAGCACGTTCTGCGGATTCACTCCGGGATCGACGCGCAACAGCCGCAGAAAGTAGAACGCCATGTTCAGAGAGCCGGCCACCAGAAGCATCGAAAGCGCAATCTCCGCAACCACCAGGCTGGAGCGCGTGAACTGGTGCTCCCGTGAGTCGGTGACCGAGCGGCCCTGCTGCATCGCTGCGTTTTCCCGCTGGCGCAGAATGCGCAGCGCCGGAATCATGCCAAACAAAAGCCCCGTCGCGAGGCCAAGGCCCAAAGTGAACGCCAGCACGATGCCGTCAAGATGCACGCTGGAAGGTGGCTGTAGCCCCTTGGGCCATGCCGCCACCGGGATGTGAATCAGTCCCACCGCCAGGACCAGACCCGCCGCCGCGCCGCCGACGGAGAGAAGCAGGCTTTCCGTCAGAGCCTGTCTCACCATCCGGCGCGGCGAAGCCCCCAGTGCACGGCGAATCGCGAATTCCCGCTCGCGATCCGCGGCCCGCGCCAGCAGCATGTTCGCGAGGTTCACGCACGCGATGAGCAGAATAAAAGCAACCGCTGCCAGCAGGATGTTCATGATGGAGCGCAGGTCTCCGAACACTTCCTGCGAAAGCAGCTCGACATCGATCCCGTGGGAATTGTTGGGAAATTGCTTGTCGATCTGCGCCTGAATTCCCCGCAGTTCAGCCTGCGCCTGCAACAGGCTCACTCCCGGCCGCAGCAACCCGACAGTGAACAGATAATTCGTCCCGTGCTCGATGTAAGGAGGCTGCAGTTCCATCGGCGCCCACACCTGCACCGGACGAAACCCCTCCGGGACCATCTTCGGCATGACACCGATGATCGTGCATGTCTTGCCGTTCAGGTTAAGTGGCTTGCCCAGAACCTGCGGATCGCTCCCGAATTGCGTGCGCCAGAAATCTGCAACCAGCAGGCACATCGGCGCAGCACCTTTTTGATGATCTCCCGGAGCCAGCGCCCGTCCCAGAATCGGCCCCACGCCATAGACACCAAAATACCCATCGCTCGCCAGGCCCACGTTCAGCAATTGCGGCTCGCCTGCCCCGGTCCACGTCGAGCGAACCGTGAACGTCGCGGCCAGTTGCGTGAAGCTCTTCTGCTGACTCCTCCACTGCAGAAAATCCGGCCACGAATTGGCAAAGTACGATCCCTGCGGATAGACATTCTCTACCGCAACAATGCGGCTCGCGTTGTCATACGGAAGGCGCAGCGCTCCATGGATGACGCTGTAGATCGCGGTGTTCGCGCCGATGCCAAGGGCGAGCGTGCATAAAGCCACCAGGGTGAACCCAGGCGACTTACGCAGCTGCCGCAATGCATAACGTAGATCCTGCCACAGAGTGCTCAAGGTGCCTCCATTCGTGGGGAGCGCACTCTAGCCCGCACTCCGCATGCCACTCTCGCGAATATCACGGACAACGCATTTTCATAGGGCTGCGCCGCGCCGTCCCTCCCTCGAAACGACTTTCCCGTCCAAAAGCGAACATGCATGTCCGCAACCGAACAGGCCCTGTCCTTTCAATCGAATACCGTAATCGGTGGTCAGTAACGATTCAGTTAATCCCGGTTTTTGCATCCTATTTGCCGAGTCTCGCATGGGCCAAGCCTGCTCGGTCGAAAGCGCCATGCCAAATCGTGGCCAGCCAGCCTTCGCCGCTCGGGAGCTTGAGCGAACCGGCAAATCCCGTTACTGCGATGAGGTATTGCATTCCTGGAAACACCGTAAGATGGAACTCGTCCCGGAGGCTTCTTTGCGCGTCGGTCTGATGACCCGAGAGTACCCACCCCTTGTTTATGGTGGCGCCGGCGTCCACGTTGAGTACCTCAGCCGCGAGCTCGCGAAATCCATCGAGGTCGAAGTCCACTGCTGGGGCGATCAGTTATCCGACAAAGGCAACCTCCATGTCCGGGGCGCCGAGCCCTGGTCCATCATCACCGACGGCACCCAGGAGAAATTCAAGGCTGCCCTTGAGACCTTCAGCCTCAACCTCGCTCAGATTACGTCTCTCTCCGCCATCGACATCGTCCACACCCATACCTGGTATGTCGCGATGGCGGGTCTCCTCGCAAAGAAGCTCTACAACATTCCCTTTGTCCTCACTACTCACAGTCTCGAACCTTTGCGCGCCTGGAAGGCCGAGCAGCTCGGCAGCGGCTACGTCATGAGCTCCTGGATGGAGCGCACTGCGATTCTCGATACCGACGCCGTGATCGCCGTCTCCCAGGGCACGCGGGCCGATATCCTCCGCGCCTATCCTGAGATCAATCCCAACCGGATCCACGTCATCTACAACGGCATCGATCTGCAGGAGTATCAAAAGACCACTCGCAACGCGGCCCTCGTCGAGTACGGTGTCGATCCCTCCCGTCCTTATGTCCTCTTCGTCGGCCGCATCACCCGCCAAAAGGGCGTCACGCATCTGGTCGATGCCATCCCTCACCTGCCTCCGCAAACCCAGGTCGTTCTCTGCGCCGGGGCTCCCGACACGCCGGAGATCGGAGCCGAGATGCGCGAGAAAATCGACCGCCTCCGCGCTGTCAATCCGCGGGTCATATGGATCGAGAAGATGCTCACCAAGCCCGAGGCCATCCAGCTCTACAGCAACTGCAGCGTCTTCTGCTGCCCATCCGTCTATGAGCCCTTCGGCATCATCAATCTCGAGGCCATGGCCTGCCGCGCGCCTGTCGTCGCCAGCGCCACCGGCGGTATCCTCGAAGTCGTCGTCGATGGTGTAACCGGCTACCTGGTTCCGTTTGACCAGAACCCGGTCACCAGCTTTCCTCTTCATCCGCAACAGTTCTCGCGCGATCTCGCCGCAAAAATCTCCGCCCTGCTCGCCGATCCCGATAAAGCACGCCGCTTCGGCGATGCCGGCCGCAAACGTGCCGAAGAGAAATTCTCCTGGTCCACCATCGCCGAACAGACCATCGGACTTTACCGTCGGCTGATCGACAGCCGCAATCCGTAGCCGCGCCCGGCCGGCCGTTGCCTATTTCGGCGAGAGTCCGGTGGCCGGTTTTCCAGCCTCCCCATTTCCCGGCCCGCCCACGATCTGCAGCGTTGGAATCCGGCCATCCATCGACGGCAGCGGCGGAAACGGCATGTGCGGCTCCGCCTGATACCAATACGCAACGGAATAGAAGTTATCCGACCGATGGTTGGCGTGCCCGTGCTCGATCGTCGCTTTCATCGATCTTGTGAATGGGATCGGAGAATCCAGATGGAACCGGTAGACGCTCCACCGTTCTCCCGCCAGTTCCTTGCCCACAATGGGCGCTCCGTAGAGCGGATAGGCAAACGACGCCCCTCCGAAATCCCATGCGCCCAGAAAGTAATCTTCTGAGCCGGTGCCGCCCGGTCCCATCGGCGTCTCGGCGTTATCGATGAAAAACATCGGGTCTCCCTCACCCCACCAGCCGTCCTGGTTCTGCAGCACCGACATCGTTACGCCGACGAACTGGCCATGCCCTTTCGCCTCGAACCACACATAGTTGTCCTTGGCGTCCGTGTTTCTCCGATAGTTCACGAGTGGATCGCCGTTTTCGTACCATTCATTCGTCCAGCCGTGGTTCGGCTGTGCCTGCCGGTACTGCGCATGGAAATACAAGGTCCCCGGCGGCAACGGGCGCGCGTCGATGCGATAGTCGATGTTGTAATACAGGTTCTGGACTGTCATCTTCCCTTCATTGGTGACAGTAATGCGCGCGTGCTTCTGATACGGCATGGGGAAGAAACAATTCAGCGCCCTGGTATTTCCCACCGAAAGCATTTCCGATTGCCAGGTGTAGTAGACCCCCAGACCCAGCCCGAAGAAGTCGCCGATCGGTGTCTCCACACTGGGGTTCTCTTCTCCATCCCAATAAATGCGCAGCACGATGCGCTTCAGGTGATACGGCTCCGGGCTGTCGATGGTGAACCAGAGGTGCGAGACCTCCCCGGGTCCGTCGGTATCCAGAATCGTCATGGTCTGTCCCGGCGTAATCGCCATGGCATCGCGATTGCCACCCGTGGGCTCGGCGCTCGAAGTGTGGTGCCAGGCATAAGTCTGCTGCTGGGTCACATCCGGCATCCACGGCGCGGCCTGCCCCCAGGCTCCCGCCGCACAAACCGCCATCATCACCGCTATCAGGGCTTCTCGCATCGCGCTGGTCTCCTTCTTTTGAAGAACCGGCCCTCGTCAGCAGAGGTTGTTATACCTTTGCAGGCTCGAGCGCCTGCTGGCTCTGTGGGAACGCCGCCCCCGCGAGCCATCGTGCAGCATACCAGAGACCCTGGCCTGCCAGGTTAGATCTCTCGATGCACGCTCTCTGAAGGATCGGAGGCGGGACTCAGCCCGGAAGCGATCGGCCCCCCAAAAAAACGCAGCGGGCTCGTCCCAGGGATTCGATCCCGGAACGAGCCCACTCGTTTTTCTACTCCCTACTGCCTGGTGCCTGCTGCCTGCTTTTAACCCGCAGATCCCCGCCCGTCATCTGCTGCGGCTCCGCAAGGTTGAGCAGCCCCAGAATCGTTGGCGAAATATCGCGCAGCGATCCATCCGGACGCATCGAATACTGCTTCGCATCCTCGCTCACAAAGATGAACGGCACCGGATTCGTCGTGTGCGCCGTGTGCGGCCCGCCCGTGACGGGATCGACCATCAGCTCCGCGTTGCCGTGATCCGCGGTGATCAGCCACGCCCCACCGCCTCGCTGTTTCATCGCCTGATAAATCCGCCCCAGGCACGCGTCCACCGTCTCGACCGCTTTGATGGTCGGCTCCAGTCGTCCCGAGTGCCCCACCATATCTGCATTCGCGAAGTTCACCACCACCACATCGAATGCCCGGTCGTTCACCGCCTTCACCACCGTGTCCGCGATCCCCGCCGCCGACATCTCCGGTGCAAGATCGTACGTCGCCACTTTCTGTGATGGGATCAGAATCCGATCCTCCCCAGGAAACGGCTTCTCGATCCCGCCGTTGAAGAAATACGTCACGTGCGCGTACTTTTCCGTCTCCGCCACGCGCAGGTTCCGCAAATTCGCCTGCGCCATCGTATCCGCCAGCAGGTTCTCCATCGACTCCGGACGGATGACCATCGGCAGCGTGAAATTCTTGTCGTACTGCGTCATACACACGTAGTGCAGCCTGCTCGGAATCTCGCTGCGCGGAATCGTCGCGTCCAGTCCCTCCCACGACGGCAGCTCGCGCCCCGCCTCTTTGCTCAGCCCGCTGTTCCGCGCCAGAACCCGCGTAATCTGACGCGCCCGATCCGCGCGGAAATTGAACATGAGGCACACGTCCTCGTCGCGGATCAGCCCGTTCGGCTTCCCGGGCTCATCTGTAACCACGAACGGCACAATAAACTCGTCCGTCGTGCCGTTGTTGTACGACTCCTTCACCCTCGCAACCGCATCCTTGTAAGCGCCGCCCTCGGCTTGCCCCTTCACCATCGCGTCGAAGGCCTTCTTCTCGCGCTCCCATCGCCGGTCGCGATCCATCGCGTAATAGCGCCCCGAGACGCTGGCCAGTTTCCCGCCAAACTCGCGCATCTTCTGTTCAAGCGCCGCCAGATACCCCGCTCCGCTGGTCGGCAGCGTGTCGCGTCCATCCATAAAGGCATGCACGAAGACCCTCTCGACGCCTTGCTGCTTCGCAGCCTTCAGCAGCGCATACAAATGCTCCTGATGCGAGTGCACGCCGCCGTCCGACACCAGCCCAAACAGATGCAGCTGTGTCTTCCGCGCTTTCTGCAAAGCCTCGACAATCGTCGGATGCCTGAAGAATTCCCCATTCGCGATCAGCGCGTCGATGCGGGTGATGTCCATCTGCACGATGCGCCCCGCGCCGATGTTCAGATGTCCCACTTCGCTGTTGCCCATCTGCCCATCCGGCAGCCCCACAAAGTGATCCGACGCATGCAGCAGCGTGTTCGGATACTCCTCGAGCAGCTTGTCGTACACCGGCTTGCGCGCCAGCGCGATCGCGTTGTTTTCGATCTGCGGGCGATAGCCCCATCCATCCAAAATCGTCAGTACAACCGGCTTCTTCGAATCAGGCACGCTATCTCCTCTGGTTGGCCCTGGTGCGCACACGAAAATGCGGAGCCATCGCTCCGCATCCCGCTATCTTGCTTACTGCTGCGGCGCGGACGCTGGATGCTCCTCGTGATAAACCTTGGCTGCCGCGTCGATCTCGTCCTTGTGTCGCTGGATCACCTCGACCATCACCTGCTGTCCCAGTTCCGATCCGGCATCCTGGCCCTCATTGAGAATCTTCGGCATCACGCCAACCATGTGCTTCCCTGCCGGCGATTGGTAGAAAGCGATGATCTGCGCGGCATCTTCCGTCGACAAATGCTGCTGAAACGACCGCACCATCGCCCCCTCAAAATTCGCGGTCCCCAGCGTCCGCTGCAGGTCCGCCACCACATCAGTTGGCATATAGGGCATCATCTGCTTCAGGTACGGCAGCATCCCGTCCAGCATCTCCCGTTTCAGCGTTGCCGTCCCGGTTAGTTCTAGTATCTGGTGCACCTGCGCTGCCGTCACCGGATGCTCCGGCGCCGGGTTCTCGCTCGACGCCGCCACATTGGTCCCAATCCCGGGCTTCGCCGTTGTTGTCGTCGCTGCCAAAACCGGCAACGTACCCAGCAGAAACAACCATGCTATTTCCCGCATTTGAGTCTCCTTCCAGGACATCTCACCGCGATCCCGCGACCTTGCGGCATCCGATCAAATGTCTCGACGTGGAGACACTGCGTCTGAAGTATCCGCCCTCCACACTCCGGCAATCGGAGCGCCCCAGCGGCAACCTGCCGATTAAATCTTTCTAATCCCCGTAGTTCACGGCTTCCAGGCCCAGAAACTCCGCCGCCTGTCCCAGCTCCTCTTCAATCCGCAAAAGCTGGTTGTATTTCGAAATGCGGTCCGTCCGCGATGCCGATCCCGTCTTGATCTGCCCCACGCCCGTCGCCACCGCCAGATCGGCGATGAACGTGTCTTCCGTCTCGCCGCTGCGATGCGAAATCACCGACGTGTACCCATACCGCCGCCCCAGCTCGATGCACTCCAGTGTCTCGCTCACCGTGCCGATCTGGTTCAGCTTGATCAGGATCGAATTCGCGACCCCCTCTTCAATCCCCTTCTGGAACAGCTCGGTGTTGGTCACGAAGATGTCGTCGCCCACCAGCTGGATCTTGTTCCCCAACTCTGTCGTCAGCACCTTCCAGCCCGCCCAGTCGTTTTCCGCCAGCCCGTCCTCGAGCGACACGATCGGATACTGCCGCACCCAATCCGCGTAAAACGCCACCATTTCTTCGGCCGTCTTCTCGCTCTTGTCCGACTTTTTGAAAACGTACTTCCCTTTGTCCTTATCGAAGAACTCGCTCGAAGCCGGATCGAGCGCGATCGCCACTTCCTCGCCCGGCTTGTACCCAGCCAGCGAAATTGCCTCGAGGATCACCTCAATCGCTTCGGTGTTCGACTTCAGCGAAGGCGCGAATCCGCCCTCATCGCCGACCGCCGTGTTGTAGCCCTTCTTCTTCAGCACGCCCTTCAGCGTGTGGAATACCTCCACGCCCCAGCGCAACGCATCCGAAAAACGCTCTGCTCCCACCGGCATGATCAGAAACTCCTGAAAGTCCACGTTGTTATCCGCGTGAACGCCACCGTTCAGGATATTCATCTGGGGTGTCGGCAGCACCGACGCATTCACACCGCCCAGATACCGGTACAGCGGAATCCTCAGCTCGTTCGCCGAAGCCCGCGCCGCCGCCAGCGAAACGGAAAGGATCGCATTCGCGCCCAGCCGGCCCTTGTTGTCCGTGCCGTCGAGGGAAATCATGGTTGCGTCCAGCAGCCGCTGGTTCGTCGCGTCCATGCCCGTCAGTTCCGGCGCCAGAATGCTCTCCACATTCTCGACCGCCTTCAGAACCCCCTTGCCGAGATAGTGGCTCTTGTCGCCGTCCCGCAACTCCACCGCCTCATGTTCGCCGGTCGATGCGCCGCTGGGCACAATCGCCCGCCCCATCGCTCCGCTTTCCAGAACCACATCGGCTTCCACCGTCGGGTTTCCGCGTGAATCCAATACTTCCCGCGCGTGAATCGCAGCAATTTCCGTCATGTTGCTCCTCGTGATGTGGTGTTGTAAGCGGTCTTTGAGTTTGGGCCGTCGATCCACGCGAATCGCTTCCCCGGTGGTCGCGCCGATTGTTTCAAGAATCGTCATCGAAGGCCTTCCGCCTTCGTTTTCGTTGAGGGTTCCAACGCAAATTCTAGCAAAGCAACGTCACAGGCAACGGTGACGGCCATCACGGCAATGTGCAAGGGGCGCCGCATTCATGCCCGCCCCGTACGCTGTACCCTGATCGCTGAGGCGCGTCTTCCCGCAGCACCCGGGCCCCACGCTCGTGTTAACGTGGCTTCGCGGCAAATCACGGTTCACCGGCGAGGTCACCCGCATGCTGGCATTGCGATGGTCCGGAACATGGTCCGGCCCTCTGTTCATCGGCTTTGCGCTTTCCTCCCTGGCACAGCAGACCACTCCCGCTTCGCCGGCGCCAGAACAGTCTGCGAAGCCCGCGCCCAACGCCACTGTGCGGCTCATTCCCCGCTCCGACGAAGAGCGCCAGCACACCAGCGAAGCCTCCCACCACATCATCCTCAACGTGCTCGTTACGGATCCCTCGGGCAAGGCGGTCACCGGCCTGAGCCAGGACGATTTCACTATCCTCGACAACGGCCAGCCGCAAAAGATCAGCTCGTTTCGTCCGCTGACGGGGAACGCCAAGGACCAGCCTCTCCATGTCATTCTTCTGCTCGACGCGGTGAACAACTCCGCCAGGAACTTTGCCTCGGAGCGCAAGGCGGTCGAAAAATTTCTCGCTCAAAGTCGCGGATCGCTCCCCTGGCCCATCGCCATCGCCCATTTCTCCGATTTTGGAGCCGCTGTAAGCCCGCCTTCCCATGACGCTAATGCTCTGCTCACTTATCTCAAGAACCTGCCCGGCGACGTTCACCAGTCTGACTCCGCCGGCGACCCTTACAACCACGAGCTCTTCCCTGGCCTCCGCAGTCCCGGCACCCTGCCGACCACAGCCCAGCCCCGCACGCAGAAGGTCAACCTTCAATGGGAGGACCAGAATCAGCGTTTTCTGCTTTCCATCACGGCCCTGAATAAGATCGCCGTCCAGCAGGAGGACGTCCCTGGCCGCGTGATCGTCATCTGGATCGGCCCCGGCTGGCCGCTCCTCTCAGGCCCTGGGTTTCTCCCCGATACTCCTGAAGTCAAGAGCAGCTTGTTCGATCACATCGCCGACCTCTCCACCGAAATCCGCGTAGCGCAGATGACCCTGGATACGGTCACGACTCCCGATCTGCTGCACAGCGACGGACTCAATAGCGGCTACTACAGTCCCTTTATGACCCCCGTTACGGCGTCCGCCCAGGCCAACGCCGCCGATCTGGCGCTGCCTGTTCTCGCCACCCAGAGCGGCGGCCAGGTTCTCGACGACAGCAAGGACATCGCCGCCGAAATTGCCGCCGGCCTGGCCGACGCGGACTCCTGGTACGCGCTCTCCTTCGAGTCCACGCCCTCGGCCCAACCCGACGAATACCGCACTCTCCAGGTCAAGGTCAACAAACCCGGACTCACCACCCGCACCAACACCGCTTATTACGCCGAGCCATAAGTGAGCCGGCATATCAACTCGGAACCAGTCTCCAGTCGGATCGCCGCAATACGCGCACCGCGTCTCGCCATGGCTCACACTCTCGAGCTACGGCTTCCTCGCTGAACTCCCAGGCACGTGCGTCGTGAGTCCCCGCAGCACAAACTCCCGCACCAGATTCGTCCCCGCCTCGCCCGCAATCTCAATCAGGCCGTTCGTAAAGACCAGCGTTTTCCCCTCGTTCGACTCCGGATAGTACAGGTTCGACAATGTCCCCGCCGCAAAGTCCCCCACAATGTGCGAGAAATCGAACTCTGGCTTCCCGTTATCGCCCCGGCAAATGAACGCCGACTTGATCGCATACAGCGTTCGCGACCGGATCGTCCCTGTTCCCTTGTAGAAATACCGGGGATCCTGATGAAACAGCGACGGCAACAATGCGCTCCCGATCATCCGGCTGTCGAAATCGTTCGCGTATTGCGCCGCAAAGTGCTTGCCAAACCCGCTGAAGCCGGTTCCGTACCCGGGATAAATCCCCTTGTACTCTTCCCCGCCGGCAATGGCCGCCGCTCCCACAAACGTAATGGGGTCAATCTCCGAGCGAAACGCCAGATGAAACTTCTGCCGCGCGTTCAGGGGTGGCGCATTCCAGTCGAAGCTGCTGTAGAAGTTCGGAATGACCCCCAGCACCCGCTGGCTCTCCTCGATATGCATGTCTTCTTCGGCCTCTTCCTCTTCGATCTGCTTCTGGTTCCCGACCACCCGCACTTCCGTTATTCCCGCGTTCACAGGCAACACCATCGCTGGCAGAAAGCGTGTTTGACCCGCACCCAAAACAATCTGCGGCGAAACCACCGTCCCCATTCCCGGCGCGCTCACCGTCAGTTTGAAGTTGTCCGCGGGCAGCCCGAGAAAAACGAACTGTCCGTTGCTCCCCGACTCCGCGACGCGTTGATCCCCAGGCTTCTCACCCGACAGGATTACCCGCGCACCCTCCACCACACCGCCATTCGTATCGGTGACTGTGCCTTCGATCGTCGCCGGAGCAGCCGGTCCCGCCGATCCAGCCGCTGCCGCCTGCTGTTCCGAATCGTGCATCATCCTCAGCGATGAGCTGTACCCAGGCGCATCCGGCAACTCTTCCACGCTGGAGGAGACACCCTTCGTTTGCTGGGCGAGCGGGCCCGGTGCAGCCCCGGCGAGCAACGCCAGCACTGTCACGCCAGGCACAATCCTCCGCAGCCGGCCTGAAGAATAATCGCTCAAAGGCACCCACACCCCTCGGGGGCTTCCTGGAAGCACGCCCATCACAGCCGCAGTCGCGAAAAGCCGCGCCCAACCTGTGGAAGGGACGCTGGCTTATGTAGGACCGTTGTTCGTCAACAGGCGTAATCCGCCCTGCCACTCATGACCTTTTCTTCATCTGCCCCCAATCCTGGCCACCGGCTCTTGCATCGACCGCCCCCGCGCATCCAATATTGTGGTATCCGCAGAGGTCGTCTCATGTCACGCCGGATCGCCTGCTTCCTCCTCTTCCTTGTGTTCACTGCCGGATTCGCCCCCAGGCTGCGCGCCCAGGACTCCAGCGATCCCCTCACCGAGGACGAGGTCCAGCAGATTCGCGATAACAAGACCAATCCCAACGAGCGCATCAAGCTCTATATGAAGTTCATCGACGAGCGTCTCGACGCAATCAAACAACTGGCAGGCCCCGGAAAGTCCGCGAACGAAAAAGCTCAGGTCCGCGCCAGGTTTGATGAATTCACCCACCTCTGCGACGAGCTCCAGGACAACCTCGACACTTACGATGCGGCCCACGCCGATATTCGCAAATCCCTCAGGGAACTTGTCGCCGATACCGCAAAATGGCCGGCAGCTCTCAATGCCGTGGGCTCCGACCCCAGCTACGACTTTCCCCATAAGACCGCCGTCGAAGCCGCGCAAAGCGCCACCGATGAGGCGCGCCAGATGTCGATCTCTCAGGACGTCTATTTCGACATCCACAAGAAGGAGCGCGGCAAGACCGGCACCGGACCCGGCTAGCTCGCTGCCCGCGCCCGCAGCGCCTGCACCAGCCGCCAAACATAAATCAGCAGGTTCGCCGCGCATACCGCGACCGCGAAACCAATGATCACCCTGACCGATAGGTTCGGATACATGATCGCGTCCAGATAATGCACAAGACATCCGCCGTTATAGGGCTGAATGCCGGCCCCGGCTTCCAGGTGGTCTTCCAGGATCGTCAACGGGCACGGCCAGGGACCCGCTTCAGCGATCATGCCCCAAACAATCGACGCGATATGAAACCCGGTCAGCCATTTGCGCCCGCGCGTCCACACCGCCCCAAAGATCACCCACAGGATCCAAACAAGATGGAACGCCAGCACCAGCGCAGCCAGCAGCCTCATTCCTCGATCATAGAGGGCCGCGCAACCGCGACATCGGCCCCTCGCTTACACTGAGGAAAGCCCATGTTCTATCGCACGGACGACCTGCGTATCAGGTCTACAAAAGTTGTTCTGCCTCCGGTCTTCCTGGAAGAGGAGATGCCCGTCACTGAGACGGCCTCCGCTACCGTCTTCCATGCGCGCCGCGAGATCGTGGACATCCTGCACCAGCGCGACCACCGGTTGCTGGTCGTCGCCGGGCCCTGCTCCATCCACGATCCCACCGCCGCCCGCGACTATGCCCGCCGCCTCAAAGAAATCATGACCGAACTCGCCCCCGAGCTCCGCATCGTCATGCGCGTCTACTTTGAGAAACCGCGCACCACCCTCGGCTGGAAGGGCCTCATCAACGACCCGTTCCTCGACGAGTCCTACCGCATCAACGATGGCCTCCGCCTCGCTCGCCGCCTCCTGCTCGACCTCGCCGAGATGGGCATGCCCGCCGGCACCGAATTCCTTGACATGATCTCGCCCCAGTACGTCGCCGAGCTGGTCAGCTGGGGCGCCATCGGCGCGCGCACCACCGAGAGCCAGGGCCATCGCCAGCTCGCCTCGGGCCTCTCCTGCCCGGTCGGCTTCAAGAACGGCACCTCCGGCAATGTGCAGATCGCCATCGAGGCCATCCTCTCCGCCGGTCATCCGCACACCTTTCTCGGCCACTCGAAATACGGCCAGTCGGCGATTCTCTTCACCGCCGGCAATGCCGATTGCCACATCATCCTCCGCGGCGGACGCGAGACCGTCAATTATGACCCCGCCTCGGTGGACCAGACCTGCCGCCTCCTCGAAGAATCCGGCCAGACACCGCGCGTCATGATCGACTGCAGCCACGCCAACAGCCGCAAAGACCACACCCGCCAGCCCGCCGTGTGCCGCGACGTTGCCGCTCAGATCGCCGGCGGCGACCGCCGCATCGTCGGCGTTATGCTCGAAAGCAACCTCGTCGCCGGAGCGCAGAAGCTTGTCCCTGGCCGCGAGCTGGTTTACGGCCAGAGCATCACCGACGCCTGCATCGGCTGGGATGAAACCCGAACTTTGCTCACCGAACTCGCTCAAGCGGTGCGCGCCGGCCGCTCCGCCCAGCCAGCACCCACCCATTCCGTCGCCGCCGCGGGTTAGAGAGGCCCTTCTTTGTCACGATGCGCGGAACCCATGGCGCGCCTCATCGAAGAGCTGCGCAAGCTGCCCGGCATCGGCAACAAATCCGCGCAGCGCCTCGCCTTTCACATCCTGCGCTCCGATGACGAGGATGCTGTAGCTCTTTCCTCCGCAATCCGCGACGTCAAAGAGCGCCTCCGCCTCTGTTCCATCTGCAACAACATCACCGACGTCGATCCCTGCCTCTACTGCGCCAGCCCCACCCGCAATCAGCGCCTGGTGTGCGTCGTCGAGGAGCCAACCAATATCGGCACCATCGAAAAGACCCGCTCCTGGAACGGCGTCTTCCACGTCCTGCACGGCACGCTCTCGCCCCTCCACGGCGTCGGACCCGAGCATCTGCGCACCGGCAATCTCGTCGCGCGCGCCAACCGTGGCGAACTCGACGAAATTATCCTCGCCACCTCGCCCACCGTCGAAGGGGAAGCCACCGCAATCTGGCTGGCCGACTTGTTGCGATCCTCTCAGGTGCGCATCACCCGCATCGCCACCGGCGTTCCCGCCGGCAGCGACATTGAGTACGCCGACGAAGTCACCATGACCCGCGCCCTCGAAGGCCGTCATACGATCTAAACGCGTCCATCTAAACGCGACCATCCGACTCAGCCTCGGCGTTTCTTTGCGGGCCGTGGCTTCGGAACCGGCGCGACCTCTGCTGCAACCAGCCCCTTCCCCGCCGTATTCCGCCACGCCGCGGTCAGCGCCTCTCGCACCCGCTCCTGGCTCGCCTCCTTCAGCAGAACATTGGTGCCGCCCTGCTTGCCCCACCCGCCCTTCACCGGCGCGAACATCTTCGGGTTCGCCGCAACGAACTCCGCCTGCTGATCCGGGAACAGCTTCACCATCCCCCAGTTCTTGTCCGGATAGCCCAGAGTCGCGAAAATTTTCCCGCCCACGCGGAAATCCGGATGATGCATGTGCTCGCGCTCCTCCGCTTCCGGCAGGCTCAGTGCCAGACGGCGAAACTCTGCGGCGGTCGTCACGGTTTCTGCGCCGCCATCGCCGCATTCATCTCCTCCGGAGACACATCCTTAATATGCGTCGCGATGTACCACTGGAATCCGAACGGATCCTCGACCCCCGCCATCCGATCGCCATAGAACTGATCCGTGGGCTCCCGCACGCTCTTCGCACCGGCCCCGAGCGCCTTCCGGTAAATCCCGTCGCAGTCCTCCGTGTAGAACATCAGCGTCATGGGCGCACCCCCGTAGTGCTCCGGTCCATGGATGCCTCGCTCGGGGTGCTCATCGGCGAGCATCACCACGGAGTCGCCAAACCGGATTTCGGCGTGGCCGAGGCGGCCGTCCGGCTGTGGCATGCGCATAATCTCGGTCGCTCCGAATGCCTTTTTATAAAACTCGATGGCCTGCGCGGCCCCGCGAATATGCAGATAGGGCTGGACGTTGTGGTAGCCCTCGGGAACTGCTTTCACTGGAGACATAATCCCTCCTGGGATGAGAACCATTGTGGCCCTGCGCCGCTCAGGGAGGATTGTAAAAATTTGAAGGGGCTCCTGCGCGTTACGCCATCGGCACGTGATTCAGGTGTTCCGTCGCCAGCGCCAGATACGCCGCAGGCGTGAGCCCCGAAAAGCCCTGAAAATCGTGAATGAAATGGGCCTGGTCGTAATAGCCGCCATCCAGCGCCACCTGCGCCCAGTCCACCGATTTCCGTCGATGCACCGCCTCCAGCACCCGCTGGAAACGCCGCACCCGGCAAAACGCCTTCGGCGTCAGCCCCACCTGCTCCCGGAATAGCTCGATGAACCGCCTCTGGCTCAGCCCAATGCTCTCCATCACGCCCGACACCGTCGCGACCTGGGGCGCGCGGCAAATATGACCTCGGGCAAATTCGATCGCGGGATGCAGTTCCAGCCCCCGCACCAGTTGCGCCATCAGGGCTCGCTCAAGAACCGCGAACATCGCATCCGCCGAACACGCCGCCAGCAACTGCTCGCGAATCTCGCCTGCTGCGTCCCGCCACAGGTCTTCCAGAGGCATCGAACGATTCGCCACTTCCCCCGCTGGCTCGCGGAAGAACGGAAACGTCCCACCCGGCCGGAACTGGATCCCCACCACCCACTCCTCCGCCGCCGTATCGATTGCAAAGCAGTGGGTCCGCGCGCCGGTAAGCCCGGCCAGCCCGCACGACACAAATCGGCTCGGATCGTCCGCGTCGTAGAGACGCATCTCCTCATCGCGCAGATTGAAGACAATCGACGCCTCGCCATTCGGCAGCAGCCGCTCGCGAGCGTGGGGTTGTGGCGTCGGGGCCCCCGGTGCCCCCTCTGTTGGCGCGCTGGGGTGATGGGGCGTGCCTTCCCAATACCAGAAGCATCGGATGAAAGAAGCCAGCGGCGCCGGCGGAACGTAGAGGCGGTGCATCATCGGACCGCCACCAGATTGCCGGAAATCGGCAACGGTGCGCAAGCGGAGACTCCGCCCTGCGAAATTATGTCCTCTGTCTTGCTTTAGGACGCCAGCATCGAGGCAACGACCGGTGCAGTTTCCTCCGTCTCCATGGCGATCGTTGGTTTCGACATGATACGGATCCTCCCCTGCCCGTCCTGCACCATCATCATGGTTTCCGAGCAGCCTCCGCAGAGCCAGTAGTGCTCCAGGCGGCGCGAACGCTTTGCGCCCGGTTCACCCGCGCCCACGGAGGCGTCGAAAATGAAAATCCGGCCTTCCCGCAGATAGTGCAGGGGCTTGCCGCACCCTGAGTTCGAGCAGTTGTTCACCATCGGGTATCTCCCTTCAGCGGTTACCGGCAGTTTTGGGGCGTGAAGCCGCACGCCGCTTTCAGGACAGAAAAGGGAAGAGGGGAGGGGTGCGGTCAGCCAGGGAACTCCGCATCCTTACCTTTTTCGCCCGCTGAACCCTTCAGCGTATTTCCAACCAGTGATCAGTGCCGCCTGAAAGCGGCGTGCGGTTCCATCTATGTGTGCGGGGAAAGGGTAAGAACAACGTTAGGCCCACCCTACATTCTGCAAGGCTTCAATGGTGCGAGTATGGGGGCAGTACCAAAATACTGTCAAGAGCTCAGGGCCGCACTATGCGGAAAAACAACCGTCAGACGGGACCAGAAGTAACCTTGCGGGATCGATCATTTATCCCTATGTAATGGAGGGCTTATTCATCGAGATAGTAACTTATCGATAAACGTAATAGCTTATCCGTACCATCGGATAACTATGCTCCCTTCGCGGAAACACTGCCCGTTCATCGCGTCGGCTGCCGCCGCTCCGGGGATTCGCAGTCTGGCTAGTTTTTGGTCGGCGTCAGCGTCATCGGCTCCGTCAGGCTGAACACCAGCATTGATCCCTGCGGCAGGTTGGCTGCCGCGGGCTTCGCCATCAGCATGTGTGCCGTCACCACACCCGCGCCCACCAGCGATCCCACACCCGCGCCCGCCGGGCCGGCAATCTCGCCGCCGGCGACCGCGCCTGCGCCCGTGCCCGCTCCGTACTCGATCGCGTCCTTTTTATAGTGTGGGCTGGCTGCAATCCCGCCCTCGTCCGTGGTGCGAGTCCCGGGCGCCTTCGACTGCACCGCCTCCGCGTAGAGGTGATACGCCGTGCCATCTGGCAGCATCACCATCTCCGGGCGGAGACGAATGGTCGCGTGCGGGCCAAGGTGATGTCCCTGCGACACGCCAACCACGTGGCCGCGCAGCTCCGCGCCCGCCGGGATGATCACTCGCCCTTCCTTGGACACATCCCTGTCCACAACCGCGCGAAAAGCCTCGCCAGGATGCGCTTCTGTCGTCGAGAGATCCTGCGACAAGCGCACGCGAATATTGGTGCCCGCCGCCAACTCATTCGGGTCCGACGGAACATAGTTGACCATGCCGTCGTCGGGATTCCAGGAACGCCTGGTCAACGCCGCATCGGTCGTGGTCCCGGGAGCCGAAGTGACCATCCCGTAATCGGGATCGCCGGGCTGCGGCGCCACAACGGCCGGCTTCGCCGGCGTCATCGGAATCGCTGCGGACGGTTTGGGCCTGGGAGCCACAACCGGCGGCGCAACATCCTCGTCCGCCTGGATCGTGTCATCCGCCGGAGGATGCGACACTCCGGTGTTTTGATCCTGAGCCTGATCCTGCTGCGGTGGCTGGTTCTGCGCCGGCGGCGTCGACTGCGCACGCGCAGTTGAGATCAACAGGCAGCTGGCGACCACCGCCAGTACAGCGAATCGTCCCGTGGTCTTCATCAGAGATCTCTCCTTGCTGGGCACGCAGCCAGGCGCGGCCCGGCTCTCAGAGCATTATCCTTGAACCCGCATCGCGCGCTTTCGTCGCGATCGGCTGAGGAACCAGGGACCCCCGGCAAAGCTGCTCTTGGTCAATACGCGGTCCCGTCCTGTTCACGAGCGTATCCTGGCGGGCGGGTGCGCGCCACCGATTCGCGAACGTCTGCGAACCACGGCGGTTACCTCGCTGCGCTACACGAACGAATGCTAATGCTGGCTTGTGCGCGCGATCCGCCGGTTGCGCAGCCATTTCGCCGCGCCCAGGGCAAACAGCATCAGTCCAAAGGGCAGGCACATCAGCGCCGCCATCAGCGACAGCCATCCCGCGTTGGTGTGCGGACCCTGGCGGCTGATCCCGCCGAAGACAGTCGCGGTCAGAAGCGCAGCCAGCACGCCGGCCACCAGCATCCAGCCGCCGGTTCGCAACAGCGACCTCGTTCCGTCGTCACTGGCTTCCACCCGGTTTGCGATTTCTGATCTATCGGCCATCGAATATCCGGCGTGCCCCGCGGCCCTCTAGCGCAGCGCCGCCACCAGCATCACGCGCACCACCACGCCCGTCACCGAAACATAGAGCCATAGCGGAAATGTGAACCGCGCCAGCTTGCGATGCGCTGCGAACCGCCGCGACAGCGACAGGTAAAACGTGATCAGCACGATGGGCAGCGCCACAATCGCCAGCACAATGTGGCTGATCAGAATCGGCAGATACGCGGCATAGTAGACGCGGTTGTGCACCGGATAAAGCGTGTCGCCATGCAGCGCGTGATTGGCAATGTAGCAGACCAGAAAAAGAGAGCTGAAGACGAAAGCCGTCATCATGCTGGCGCGATGCAGCGCAATACGATGCGTCCGGATGAAATAGAAGCCAATCAGCAGCGCAATGGCGCTCAACCCGTTCAGCAGCGCATTCAGATTCGGCAGGAACGTGTAGCGCACAGCCGCCGCGTCCGACGCTGGATGAACATAAATCAGCCAGAACAGAAACAGCGTTGCCGCCACGCTCACGCCGATGATCGCCGCTATGGGCGCCGACATCGACTGCTTCGGCCTCGGGCTCAGTTTCGGACTCGTCGCTGCTGTCGGCATTTCGGCGGTTTCTATACCCTGTACCCT
>Ga0182024_10000728_pt1 | contig 85741 bp, 76 predicted proteins | sample P32metaG_FD_120480 | JGI IMG/M metagenome (GOLD analysis project Ga0182024, IMG submission 120480) | Permafrost microbial communities from Stordalen Mire, Sweden - P3-2 metaG (Illumina Assembly) | ecosystem: Environmental > Terrestrial > Soil > Wetlands > Permafrost | place: Sweden: Stordalen... | reverse complement strand
TCTTGAGCTTCTCCGCCGCAACGCGCAAGTTCTATCAGCACGGCGGCCAGAACTTCCAGGTCCTGATCGACAACGTCGTCGTCGGAACCTACGCCCCAACCAGCCTCAGTTGGCTCACCTTCACCACCAATCTCTTTACGGTGACCGCCGGCACGCACACCATCACGTTCAAAGGTCTGGATACCAAGGGCGGCGACAACACCGCCTTCATCGACAACGTACAGGTTCAGCTCGCCTCGCTGATAAATCACCAGGTCGCAGCGGTCGGAATCCAGACCCCACCATTGGATTAAGGGGCCGCAAGCTTGCCCCGAACGATCGTGATCGACCCGGCGGGCAGCGCGTAGACGCCGTCCGCGCTCGGGGTCATCGTCGTGTTTTTGTTGTCCCCAGGATTGTTGCAATATTGCACCAGCGCAACCGGGTCGGCGAAAGATCGTCGCATGCCATTGGCATCATCGATCACCAGGTGAACCGGGTGTGCCGCGTCGCGGCCATGGTTGATCAGCATCAACGACCAATTCCCATCCGGCCGATGCACCGCATAGACATTGATCACATTGCGCCCGGCGCCGTCCAGCAGATCGGACGATGCGGGAAAAATCTGGTTCGCGCCGCCGCCGTGTTGCAGCCACTCAAAATTGATGATGTGCGCGGAAGTGAACGGCGTGTATTGCGGTGTGCCGTAGGCCCCGCCCCCGGGTGGACCACCACCGCCGCGGCGGCCACCGGCGCCGTTGTTGATCGCCGGCCGGTAGAACGCCGTCCCTCCCTCGCCAAAAAATGTCCCGAATGCGTCGCACTCCCAGATGGCATTACCCGTCACTCCCATGTAACCGCGCCTGCCTCCACCGGCGGTAATTCCGCTTTCGGAGATGATCAACGGCGTGTTGCCGGGGACACCATCCTCACGCCACATCTGCAACACATGCTTCATGATCCCAGGTTCCATGTACAGCGTGTCCCACTCATTCGGCGGTGAATCGCCGTTGACCAGGAACGGGTAATGCTCGAAAGACATGAAGGCCAGGTCCGCAAGATGTCCGTGGTCTCTCAGGTAGTCGATGAACCGTCGCATCCAGGATGTCCGCCCCTGGTTGTCCGGCCAAAGCGTGATGTCTTTGTCGACGCCTTCAAAGACCGGGCCGCCCAGCTTGGCGCTGGGGACCAGCTTGTGGATCGCCGTCGCCCATTGGCAATAAAGCGCCGCGTAGTCTTCAGGCATCGTGTGCTTGCCGTCACACTCTTCGCCCATCTCGATCCCCACCACCGGGTAGCCCCGCTTAAAGATATACGCGACCTCGTTGGCCGCATCGTCGGGTGTGCCGTAGATCACCGTCACCGGAATCAGCGCGGGATGACCCATGGTTAATCCGCTGGTGAAGAAATTGTCCATGCCGTTGTATTCGTCCCCGCCCCCGGTGATCAGGTTATCGCTTTGATGCCACGGATCGATCGAGGAAGCGCAGAATGATCCGGCGGTATCTTCGGCGGACCCGGGAAACGCCTCACCGCCGGCGCCGGCCGGACGTGTCGTCCGCGTCGCCGCACCGCGCGCTCGATGATGCGGCGCCGATGGCCCAGGCTCGATTCCGTCGGCCGGATATGCGATTGAATATTTCCCATCCCCATCCATCGTCCCGACCGACAGCGTTTGCAGCGCATAGCCGACCGAGTTGCGAATGTCCTGCGCCCCGTGCGTGTCGGCCGTGTTGGACGACTGCGTCATCAGCACCCGGATGAATCGCGCCGTGATCGGCTCATCGCTCAGTCGCAGGTGCACGTCCCCACCGGCGCCGTTGTTCACCGTCCCCGACGGGAACGCCTTCCACACCCCGTTGGGACCCATGTCCCAATCCAGCACGTTGTTGTCGCCGATCCAGTATTGCACCACATAGGTGACCGCATACGGATTCACCCACTGGATGTGGATGGCATCGACGGCCCGGTCGATGCCCATATCGATCACCACCCATTGCGGGTGCAGCGCATCGCTTTCGCCGGTGAAATGGCTGGTCAGGTAAGGATTGCTTTTCCAGTAACTTTGAAAACCTTCCACCAACGGCGGGTCGCCGCTGGTCATGAAATCACGGTGGGGCAGCGAATAGGAATAGCCGTAGTGAATGGGTTCACCCAGATCAGCACTCCCCGTGTAATATCCGCTTTTGCCGGCGGCATCGCTCCATGTGCCGTTTTCGTTCCAGTGCCATGCGGACAAGCGCAGCTCGCTGTTGTTCCGCATGGTGATGGAGCCCCAACCCAGATTTTTGACGCCTTGAATCGTTTGCGGCTTGCTGAGATTGTCCACCTGCGTTTTGGACAAATCGTCCATCCACGCGCCGGTGGCGGTGTCGGGATCGATCGTGTTGAGCACGTGTTCGGGGCTGACGTCGATATGCACCGTCGCCGCTGGCCCGTCCGGCAGAGACTGCTGCGTGCTTTGCGCCTGCACGTTGAACATGCGCCCTCCACCGATCTCCACAACCCCGAGGGCCGCGGCGATAGCGAGGCATCGTAATCCTCTCGGCGAAATTCGATTGATCCAACCCATCATGCGATCATGTCACGCTCCTGAAATACCCGATATTTGCCGTTTTTACTTAATTATTGATAAATAGAACAAACATGTTATACTCACGCCAGCATCGTCGGATTTGTGGCCCGGACGATCGGCGGGGTGGTCCCAAAAGCCAGTCGGGAGAGGATTCATGAAACAGTTCGGGGTTCAAATCGGTTGTGTGCTCGGGTTGTCTTCTCCCCTCGTCGCCCAGGTGGCCGTTCCCAAAACCAACCCCATCCCCGTCTACGTCCAGTTCATGCCATGGTTCCAGACACCCTATACGCTGGGCGCTGGCAATTGGGGTTTCCACTGGAAGATGAACGATCGCAATCCCAACATCATCGATTCCGACGGCGAGCGCGAGATCGCTTCCAATTATTACCCCCTCATCGGCCCGTACGATTCCAGCGACCCCTACGTCATCGAAGATCAGATGCTCCTGATGAAGGTGTCGGGGATCACCGGCGCGATCGTCGACTGGTACGGCGTGCAAGGCAGCAACGGCGACGTCGCCTCATTGCTCAGCGCGTCCAACAAGATCGTCGCCGCCACGCAGACCTACGGCCTGCAGGTCGGTGTCACCTTGGAAGATCGCTTTTCCACCTCGACCAGCGAGGTGACCGCCAATCTCAATTACCTCGCGTCGAATTATTACACGCAATCCAATTACATGACGGTGGGCGCCAGCAAAACCCCGGTGGTCACGCTCTTCGGCCCCGAAACTTACCAAGAGCCCAGCCAGTGGACCACTATCATGTCCGGCGTGACCAAAAAACCGGTGCTCGTGCCCCTGCAATATCAGGCATCCCAGGTCGGCTCGCCCGCCAGCGGTGAAATGGGATGGGTCTACGAGAATCCCGGATCCAACAACTACTCGACGGTGCTGGGCAGTTTCCTCTCCTCCGAGGCGGGCAAATTCACTAATTCCCTCGGTGTCGCGTATCCAGGCTACAACGACTACTACGCCCAGGGCGATGACGGCCCCGGCTCCGGATTCGTCATCCCCGAGAGCAACGGCGCGACCCTCTCCCAGACATTGGCGCTCAATCAGACTTATTCCGGGAACATCCCCCTGGGCATCCAGATCGCCACCTGGAACGATTACGGCGAAGGCACGCAGATCGAGCCCACCGTCCAGGACGGATTCACCGACCTTGAAGAAATCCAGAAATTCACCGGCGTTCCCTACGGCCTCTCACAACTGCAACTGGTCTACGACCTGTTCCTGGCCCGTGAGGACTATTTATCCAATGCCACCGAGGAGGCGATGCTCAGCACGGCCGCCAACGACATCAACAACCTCGATTTCAACGACGCCCAGACGATCATCGACCAGGCCCTGGGCATTCCCGAGCCCGCCGCTCTCCCCGCCCTCGCCGGCATCTTCCTGCTGATGCGGCGACACAGGTCCAAAGCGCCGGCTGCAAGTACACCAGCCCGCACCTGAACGAACGGAATTGGGTAAGTTTGATGTTTAGCGGCCGGGCTTGCCCGGCGTTAGATCCGTTAAAACACGCCGCGCCAGCGCGGCCGCTAAACAATCATTTTCCCAAATGACCCAGGATCGACACGATCAGACGTTATGCGTCACATTCCCTTGCCATTCGCATCGGCGCCCTCGACCTGTTCGCCACCCGGTAATGAGCGGACGGGCCGATTCATATAAATCACCGCCGAGCCGCCCAGCGAAACGACGATCACGAAGAGCATCGCCCAGATCGGTGCGACGGTCCAGAGCAGTCCGACGGCGGCACTGGAAAAGAAATCCCCCAGCCCGTTCACCGTCGCCAAAACCCCGAAGCCAACCCCACGTACAGCCTTTGGAAGAACCGTCGCCGCCGTCGATGATTCCAGCGTCTCCCACACGCCCATGTAAACGCCGGAGAAGCCGAATGCGATTGCGAATTTCAATATCGAATTGCCCGGCCACATCAGCGCCAACGCCGGAATCACCGCCAGGCTATACCCGGTGGCCAGCACCCGGTTTTTTGGGAAACGGTCCGCCAGAACGCCGCTCACATAGCACGAACCGGCGTAGATCACGTTGTAGCCCACGTAAAAACTCATCGCCAGTTGCGCCGCTTTCGCCAGGCCAAACCGCGGCGCCCACGCTTGCGTCGCCCACAAAATCAGAAGCGTGTTGGAGAAATCCCCCAGCCCCGCCAACCCGACACCGACAAGATATTTGCGAAACTCCAGCGGCAATGCGCCGACGCTCCCCAGGAGCCGCGCATGCGGCTGCGGTTCGTGTGGCCGCTCCCGCACCAGCAGCCAGATGAGCAGCGCCGCGACAAGGCCCGGTATCAGCGTCAGCCCCAACGTCCACCGCAGCCCCACGACCGCCACCAGCAACAGCGTGCACACCGGCCCGATCACGGCGCCGATGCTGTCCATCGCCCGCTCGAAGCCGTACGCACGCCCGTACGTCTGCGGCGTCGTCGCTTCCGCCATAAGCACGTTCCGCACCGGCGTGCGCGCGCCGCGGCCGAGCCAGCCCCCGACACGGCCCAGCAGCACATGCCACCAGCGCGTGGCCAGCGCAAAGCTCGCCATCCCCGACGCCGTCACCACATAGCCCACGACCGCCAGCGGCTTGCGTCGGCGCAGACGATCCGAGTAAAGCCCCGACAGAAGCTTGGCAAAGCTCGACAGACCGTCAGCGAGCCCTTCGATAAGTCCCAGGGCAGCGGCGCTCGCGCCGACGGACGCCAGCAGCACCGGCATCGCCGTCGTCGCCATCTCGTGACCGACGTCCGAAAACAGGCTCGCCAGCGCGATCCCAACAACGGTGGAGTTGAGCCACCGCGCCGGCCCCCGCGCGCCGGCATCGTCAGCGCGACCGCTCCTGGTCAAATCGGTCATCGCCCCGATCTTATCATGGGCCACTTTAAGCTGCCCGACGCAGCTCTATCCTGAGACACTTCCCGAGGTGCCGGAGCTTGATCCGGCCCGACATCTCAAGTCTTTTCAGGGCTTCCGCGATTGCCGAGCGCGTGGCGCCGCAAATTCGCGCCAATTCTGATTCACTTTCCACGGAATGCGAGTTGGCTTGTAACGCAGCCATGATGGATGCTCGCAGATCGCCTTTGAGGTCGGCGCGCAATCGCATTGGCTGATTGTGCTCGACAATCCACGAAGCTGGACGAATGGCGTCGTCCTTGAGCGCAAAGTCTTCCATCCACCGCCCCCACTTTAAGGACAATGCCGACGCATTCTGCCTGGCCGCGTGCACAAAAAAATCGTTTCGCCGATCGACGTCCAGCAAGGGCCGCTGGTCAATGCCGCGACCGCAGGCTTTAATGGCCCGATTAAAACGGTGAGTGTCGTCGACACCCTTCTCCTTTGCCAGTTCGAGCATGAGACCCATCGTCTGACAATGCTCTTCTTCTAATTCATCAAGAATCAGTTGCGCCAGCCTGTGTTTAGCCACGTATTCGCCGTACTCGACCAGCCAGGTGACAGCGAGAATAAAAAGGCGTGAGTTGGCTGCTGCGCAGCGCGCGGTGTCAAGCAACAAACGTTCTACGTCAACCTCCTCCTTAGAAGCTGATGTATTGAACATGACACCCAAACGCACCCATTGAGCGATCACATGATTGATTTTGCCTCGACTCATCGCTTCAGTCCCAGTTCTTCAGGATCTCTCTTGCCAATTCAATTTTTCCCGCGTTTGCCCAGCCTGTCCGGCCGGCCAGGTCGTCCAAATATCGGCCCACAAATTCACGCTCCTGTGAAGTCACGTTCATTTGCACCAAGTGTTCGCGATCCTGCGGCCGATGACTGTAAAATTTCATCGCAATCAAATCCTTCCGCCCAACGGCCCACACCTGCAACTTCCCAAAGCGTCCCACGTCGATCCGACGACTCTTCCAGTCGGCTGGGAGCGATTCAGCGTACAAGCCAGCGTCATTATTCAGCCAATTCGCCGGCAAATTCATCTCCATGCCGACTTCCGCAGCCGCCTCCTGTAACCGATCCCAATTGCGTTCCGCCACCAGCAACACATCAACGTCACTCGTCGTATTGACGCCTGCCAATTCACCGTTGAGAAGGCCGGCCGCGCCGCCAACCACAAGCAAATCGATCGTCTCTGCGGCCGTGACACGTTTTCCCAAACGGCCAAGGCTATTCGGATGGTTTCGTCTTCCATTACTGCCCTTGAATATGTCGGTAAAACTATACAGATATTTACCTAACAAATCAAATCAGAGATTATTCGACAATCAATTAACTGCATGTGCGTAAGTGGTTTACAGACAATCTATGGGTCCGGTGATATTTTCATGAGCTATCAATCCCGCCGTCCTTCCCTCAACGCCGCCGCAAACACCCGCCGATCCGACGCGAATTCACGGGTGTACAGGCCGTGGATCAAATGGTTCTGGCTCGAACGCTTCTTGCCCATTACCGTGCGCGGGCCCGTGCTCTTGAGCCAGGGTTGATGGATCGCGTTGCTCTTGCGCAGCGACACTCGCCCCTCGTGCGTTAGACGATAGCGCCGCCGCCTTCGTTGCGGGAATAGCTCGGGGAACCTGGGGATCATGGAATATCGCCTCCGGCATCGGGGATGAATTGTTCACGATCTGCTGATGCGCGATGTTCGCCTGCCGCACCGCCGTGAAGCGCTTGCGACCGGGGTTGCGGTAATCGGCGAAGGCCATCAGGTGCCGCCGCAGCGTGTTGGCCAATCGGTCCGCCGCGTTGTGCATGATTTGCATCGGTGGGTTCTTGGTCTGGAGGGATGCGTAATAGCTCAGGTGCGCGAAGCGCGCGTGCAGCCAGAGAATCTGCTCGCTCATCAATTGCTCGATGGCATCCTGCGGATCGATGCGGCGCAGCAATTCGGCGGCGTCGCTGTGCAGCCGCACATGCCGCGGGCTCTTGCGATCGATCAACCGATCCATCATCTGGCAATAAATGCGCACGGCGGTGGTTGTTTCATCCCCACCAAACATCGGCGGCGGTTCAAACGGCATTGAACCTGGGCTGGGATTGCTCATAAAAAGTAACCTCCTCTGTATTGGGTCTGGCGCCTGAAGGTTTTAGGATCGAACACAATTCCGGTCGGATTTGCAGGAGATGCACTGCAAGCGATGGATCGGCGTGGGGTTGCCGTGGTTTTGTCTCTTAAATCCCAGTTCGAACCTGGCGTGAAAAAAATTTAAGAAGGTTCCTGCAAGGCAAAAATGTTTAGCCGCCGCGCTTGACTTCGACGAGCTCAGTCGAGTCGCGCGGCGTTGTTTGGTCAAGCCAACGCCGGGCAAGCCCGGCGGCTAAACGTCAAAGTGGTGTGCCCAGAAGTTCCCGGCAGTACCGTTGGACGGTTTCGGCGATTGCTCCGCGATCGCTCGGATCGGCTTCGCTCATCCGCTTGACGATGGCGCTGCCGACGATCGCGCCGTCGGCGATGTTCTGCAGGGACAGCATGTGCTGACGCGTCGAAATGCCAAACCCGACGCAAACCGGGCGATCGGTCATCGTCTTCAGTTGCCGGATGTTGTCGGCCAGCTCGGGTGGAAGATCGGTGCGGGCGCCGGTGATGCCGGAAATCGAAATATAGTAGACGAAGCCGCTGCATAGCCGGGCGATCTCTCGACGCCGCTGAGGAGAGGTGGTCGGGGCGATCAGCAGCACCGTGTCGAGCCCCGTGGCGCGGATTTTGTCACAGGTCGGCTGCGCCTGCGGCGGGGGGAGATCGGGAATGATCATCCCCGAGAAGCCGGCCGAGCGCGCGTCGGATAAAAATCGATCGCTGCCGTAGCGAAAGACAATGCTGTAACTGACCATCGCCAGCAGCGGGGCGGAAATCTGCGAAGCCGGCCCTTGTACGCTGGCGAAGATGTCCGCTATTTTCAGCTTGTGAGCCAGCGCGGCCGTGAAGGCATGCTGGATGGTTGGACCATCCGCGATCGGGTCGGAAAAAGGGAAGCCGATCTCGATTGCCGCGACGCCGGGGATATCCATGGCGCGGATCACCTGCGGCGTGGTGGCCAGGTCGGGAAACCCCGCGGGGATGAACGGAACCAGCCCGATCCCCTTGCCCGACAGGGCGGCGAACGACTGGGCGATGGTGCGGGGCGTTGGCGGCATTGACTCTTTCCTGCGGAGTCGGGGATGATAAGTCGCAGTCACAGGGGGTCAAGCAGGTATGGACGCGGATCGTGCACAGGAACAGGTGATTCGCCCGCCGGTACGCCTGGCGGTGTTTCTCCCACCGCTGTTGGCCGCGCTGGCGTGTACCGGATTGATCATCGAGGCCATCGTGACCGTGATCGGAAGCCGGGACAACGGCGACCTGATGATCATGATCTGCCCATTGCTGGGCGCGCTCTTCTTCAGCATTCCCGCGGCCCAGGCTTGGTGGGCGTGCATTAAATTGATCCGACGGAATTAAGCCAGAGAATTCAGGACTTGCCGGTCAGGCGGGCGACCTCCTGGCAATCCTTGTCGCCGCGGCCGCTCAGGTTCACGATGATGATCTGGTCCTTGGTCAGCCGGGGCGCCATTTCCGCAACGTGGGCGAATGCGTGCGCCGATTCCAGGGCGGGCAGAATGCCCTCCAGCCTGGCCAGTTGCTCGAATGCTGCCAAGGCCTGCTCGTCGGTGATGCAGACATATTGGACCCGGCCGCTGTCCTTCCAGTAGGCATGTTCCGGCCCCACGCCGGGATAATCCAGCCCCGCCGACACGCTGTGCACATCGGCGGTCTGGCCATCCTCATTCTGCAGGACATAGGAAAGGGACCCGTGCAACACCCCGGGCTGGCCGGCGCACAGTGAGGCGGCATGCTGCCCCAGCGCCGACCCGCGCCCGCCGGCCTCCACGCCGATCAGCTTCACCGATGCATCCCCGACGAACGGTGCGAAAATTCCCGCGGCGTTGCTGCCGCCGCCGACGCAGGCGACGACGTAATCGGGCAGGCGGCCTTCAATCTCCATCGATTGCAGGCGCGTCTCCAACCCGATGATGGCCTGGAAATCGCGGACGATCATCGGAAACGGATGCGGGCCCACCACGCTGCCGATGATGTAGTGAGTGTCGGCCACCGATCCCATCCAATCGCGCATGGCCTCGTTGGTGGCGTCCTTGAGCGTCTTGCTGCCGCTGGTGACTTCGATTACCCGCGCGCCCATGAGGCGCATGCGGAAGACATTGAGGCTCTGTCGACGAATATCCTCGGACCCCATGTAGACATCGCAGGCAAGGCCGAATACTGCCGCCGCCGTGGCGGTGGCCACGCCATGCTGGCCGGCGCCGGTCTCGGCGATGACGCGCTTCTTACCCATGCGGAGGGTCAGCAGCGCCTGGCCGATGGTGTTGTTGATCTTGTGCGCGCCGGTGTGGTTGAGGTCTTCGCGCTTAAGATAGATTTTTGCCCCGCCCAGCTTTTCCGTGAGTCGGCGCGCCAAATAGAGCGGCGTGGGCCGCCCGACAAATTCGCTGAGGTAATATTCCAGCTCGCGCCGAAACGCCGGATCGGATTTCGCCTTGACGTATTCGGATTGCAATTGCTGCAGCGCGCCGATGAGCGTTTCGGGAACGTAGACACCCCCGTACGGCCCAAAATGGCCGGTGGCGTCGGGAAGCTGGGTCGCTTGAACCATGGCGTGTTATGTTAGGGGCCTCAATTCGATTCGTAAACCGATTGATTGACAACCGACCACAGCACATGTTTGATTCAGCAAGGAGAACAACCATGGCGCGAGCTGTCACGCTTTTCACAGGCCAATGGGCCGACCTGCCGTTTGAGGGAATTTGTCAGAAGGCGAAGGAGTTTGGATACGATGGCGTGGAGCTGGCGTGCTGGGGCGATCACTTCGATGTGAAGGCGGCGCTGGAGAACAAAAGCTATTGCAAGGATCGCTGGAAGATCCTCTCGAAACATAAGCTCAAGGCGTTCGCCATCAGCGCGCATCTGGTGGGGCAGGGGGTTTGCGATCCGATCGACCAGCGGCACCGCTCGATCCTGCCGCCGGAGGTATGGGGCGACGGCGATCCCGAGGGTGTACGCAAGCGCGCCGCGGAACGCATGATCGATACCGCAAAGGCCTGCCGTGCGTTCATCGATGCCGCCCCGGAGCCGACTGGCGTGGCGGCCGTGGTGAATGGCTTCACAGGCTCAAGCATCTGGCACAGCATCTACGCGTTTCCACCAACCGATCAGAAATACTGGGACCAGGGCTTCGCCGATTTTGCCAAGCGGTGGAATCCTATTTTGCAGGCGTTCGACAAAGCGAATGTGAACTTTGCCCTGGAGGTGCATCCAACCGAGATTGCCTTCGACATCGTCAGCGCGCAGCGGGCCGTCGATGCCGTCAAGGGGCACAAACGATTTGGGTTTAATTTCGATCCCTCGCACCTGGCCTATCAGGGTGTCGATTACGTCAAGTTCATCCGCACCTTTGGCAAGCGCATCTTCCATGTGCATGTGAAAGATGTGTGGTGGGGCCACGGGGACGGAACCGTGGGTGTGTTCGGTGGGCACACCAGCTTCGCTGATCCGCGGCGCTATTGGGATTTCCGCAGTCCCGGCCACGGCGATGTGAAATTCGAGGACATCATCGTGGCGCTGAACGATGTTGGATATCAGGGCCCGCTCAGCGTGGAATGGGAAGACAGCCGGATGGATCGCGAACACGGCGCTGCCGAGGCGGCCGCGTTTGTCAGGAAGATCGATTTCAAGCCGTCCGCCATCGCCTTCGATGCGCAGTTCGACCGGTGAGAATGACCATTCATCTGAAAATGTTCGCGATCCTGCGGGAGCGCAGCGGCGCCGCCGAGGCGGAGCTGCAGCTTCCCGAAGGCGCGGATGTTTCGCAGGCGGTCGCCGAGGCCGGCCGGCGCTTTCCCAAGATGTTGGATCTCTTGCCGCGAGCCGCCGTCGCGGTGAATCTGGATTATGCCCAGCGCCAGGTCGTGCTGCATGACGGCGACGAGCTGGCGCTGATCCCTCCTGTCAGCGGTGGATAAGCATGAACGGGCACGATGATCTGATCGCATTGCAATCTGCATCGATTGATGTGGGAAAGATCATCGCCGCCATCGCCGAGGCGCAGGCCGGCGCTATCGCGACATTCCTGGGCACCACTCGCTGCGACGCCGATCCGGACGGGCGGATGCTCATGGCGCTGGATTACCAGGCGTATGAACAGATGGCGTTGGCGCAGATGCGGCGGTTTGCGGAGGCGGCGCGGCAGAAATGGCCCATCCGCCGCCTCGCGATCGTGCATCGCATCGGCAAGGTTGAAATCGGCCAGCCGTCGGTGCTCGTTGCCGTGTCGACGCCGCATCGATCCGAAGCATTCGATGCCTGCCGATTTCTCATCGATTCAATCAAGGCCGAGGCGACGATCTGGAAGAAAGAGCTCTGGGCCGACGGCCGCCAGACCTGGGTGCATCCGCCGCAACATTCATCGAAGGAATGATCTGCCGGCGGATGCATGACTTCAGGCGGACGTTTTTTCCCCTCCCCTGGTACTCCGGGGGAGGGAAAGGGTGGGGGTTGTATTCGTGAATGCCCCGCATCAGCAACCGGCAATCACACACACCGCGCGACGAAACCCCCACCGCAACCCTCCCCCGGAGTACCAGGGGAGGGGGAATGCATGGCGCGGCCTGAAGTGTCGCGCACCGTCTGCCGCTCAGACCTGGATTTGACAATCGCCCCAGCGCCTTTAACCTTTCCATCATGCTCTTTCAGCTTGTGCAAGTGGTTTACTGGCTGGCGTTGTCCACGTGGTTCGGGGGCGTTTTGTTCATCGCGGTGGCGGCGCAGGTGATTTTCCGGACGGTCAAGGAGAACGAACCCATCCTGCCGCACGTCCTGAGCGCTAATCTCGAGGGGCAGCACGGCACGTTGCTGGCCGGGACGATCGTCGGAAACCTGATCGCGATGCTCTCGCGAATCGAGTTGATCTGCGCGGGCATCCTGCTGATCGCCATCATCGCGCAATGGTGCCTGATTGATCTGCAGGTGCCCTGGAATCGTTCCTCCGCGTTTGTGCGATCGGCGCTGTACCTCGCGGCAACAATCATTGTCGTGTATGACTGGCGGTTCCTCTGGCCCAAAATCTGGAGGTATCGCCAGCAATTCATCGAAAACGCGGACGATCCCGAGCGCGCCAATCCCGCGCGCGAGCAATTCCACCGCCACCAGCGCGAGAGCGTGACGCTGCTGAGCATCCTGGTCTTTCTGCTGCTGGGGATCGTTCTATTCAGTGGGAACATGGGACAGGTGGGCCTGGGCCAGAACGTTCACACCTTCATCGACATTCGTGGTGGCTGATGGCCAAGACGACCGGCAAGACGCTGGCGGCGCGGCGCAAACGGGTGGAAGCGATTCTGCCCATCCTCCGCGAGACCTATCCCACCGCCCAATGCAGCCTGGATCACCGCACGCCATTGCAGCTTCTGGTGGCGACCATCCTGTCAGCCCAGTGCACCGATGAGCGCGTGAATATTGTGACGCGCGATCTGTTTCGCAAATACAAGACGGCGGCAGATTATGCCCGTGCGACCGAGGAACAACTCGGCCAGGAGATTCGATCGACCGGATTTTTTCGCAACAAGGCCAAGAGCATCCGCGCGATGGCCGCGGCACTGCTGGAGCGTCATCGCGGGCAGGTGCCAAAAACCATGGATGAGCTGACGGCCCTGGCCGGGGTCGGGCGCAAAACCGCCAACGTCGTGCTCGGCAACGCGTTCGGCCAGAACGTTGGCATCGTCGTGGACACGCACGTGGCGCGCCTCAGCCAGCGCCTGGAGCTGACCCGCCATACCGATCCGCAGAAGATCGAATGGGATCTGATTGAAATCGTTCCGAAGGAGGAATGGACGCTCTGGTCGCACTTGCTGATCTTCCACGGCCGGCAAATCTGCATCGCCCGCCAGCCGCGCTGCGAGCAATGCCCGATTCTGGATCATTGCCCCACAGGGCCGAAAATCCTGGCCCAACGCGTAGCCGCGCATCCGAAGAATGCAAATAGAATCAAGAGTAATAGGGATGATTAGTGGAGGGGGTAGTGCCCTTATTTGAGATTTTTCCAAAGTCGCTTCCAAAGGCGACACCAGACCGGCATTATCAATAGCACTGAGGCCGCGAAAAGTGGGAATGTAATCACGCACACAATTGTGCCGCTTAGGTCGCTCCAGAAACCCATCGCGCGCAAGGCAACGCAGCACAGAACGAGGCAAAGAATGAAAAGCATTATGCCCCCAGCAACCCATACCGACAGGGGCGGCTTACCGGTTAGATGCGGTCCGGAATCGGGGGGCGGTTTTGCTGGAGCGGCATAGTCGAGCGGTTGGGACTTCGGGCGGTCCATTAAAATGATTCTACCACCCGCACACGAAGAAGCCGCCCGAGGGCGGGTAGTGTCCTAAAGATTAGGAGACTACACGCAGGGATGTTGCGACATTGACAACATTGAGCTTGTCATTAAGGAGAGCTAAGATTTTCGAGAATGGGTGAATCGAACGAACAATCGGCAATTCCGCCCCAGTGGCTGGCGGAATTTGAGGCGGCGGCAAGGCGGCCGCTTGCGCTTCGCATCAAATATGCTTTCATTCGAACCTATAAGCCAGTAATGGACGACGCGAAATTCAGGGCGTTTGATACCACAAAACAATATCGTCAATGGTGTGCAGCGAATTTGCCGGATTGGCTGGGGTATGGGCTCCTTTGAATATCGCTCCTTGGACGATGCGAACCAAAACCTCGATCAACGAGGATCGATCCCTGTCGACAGCAAGGCAGAGTGGCCCTCGTGGAACAATGGCAGCAGCGGAGGCGCGATCCAGGGGCGCGACAGGGTCCAATCGATTCCACCCAGCAGGTCCGCCGGAGGCAGTTCACTGATCCTGGCGCGCCAACGGAGCCGGGCAGCCAGGATCGCCGCATAATAAAGCACCGTCGCGACCTCGCCCGGCAGCAAAGCGCCGGGATCGCTTCGATTTGCCTTGGCAAATTCCTTGACGGCACGAAGCAGGGGCAGGGACGGAAGCGCGGACGTCAGCAGGTCGCCGAACGTCTGTTGCAGCTCATCGGCAGATGCACCCTGGACGTTCGACCCCAGCTCAACCTCCAATCGCAATTGCAGTTGATGCCGCAGGATCGATGCCAGATCGTCCTCCGACCAACTGAGGGCCGCATCGAGCGCCAATAGCCTGGCCAGGTCCAGCGGATTGGTCTTGTGCAGATCGCGGTCGAAATGTGAAAGCCTGGCGTCGTTCATAGACAGCTTCTGCACCCGATCAGCCGTGCGCGTGGGAAAGAATCTCCCGAAGTTCGGCAATTTCACTGTCGATCTGGTCCTGTCCTGCGTACTCACCGACCACCGTCCGCAGAGTCCGCTCGAACATCCGCTTGGAAGTCATGAGCAAATTGGAGGCCTGCGCCGGGGATTCCAGATGATGGCGGGCGACCAACTGGTCGTAGCTGAGTGCCGCGGCGCCTTCGAGGGTGGGCGCCAGGATGCGGGACTCGAAGATATCCCAGATTTCCATACGGTTTCCATGTCGGCATTCGGCCTGCATGCGGCGCAGCGACTCCTGCAACACCTGTCGCGCCCAGGGGATGTCGAATTCCTGGTCGACGCCGGGATGTTTATCCGGCGGGTCGAAACCCTCGGGAAATTCACCCGCACAATCCGATTTTGCCCCGGCGCTGCGCACAAAATTGTCCAGGGACGTCAGCAGCAGGGTGCGGAACTTTCCGCGCGTGCGGTCGGCATGCTGGATGAGGTTGTATTGCAGGATTTTCCGAACGATAAAGTCTTGCAGCAGATCGTCGGCCCGCTGGGGGTCGATCCGGCAACGGTTGACCAGGTGCGACCAGAGGGCAGGCCGGTAAAGCGTCAACAGGTGCGCCAACGCCTCCTCATGCAGGGGATTCTGGGGGTCGGCGGCCACGGAAACCAGTGTCCAGCGCGTGGTTTTAAAGTTTTGGGCCTGATCTTGCGGCGGTGGATCGGACATCGGGGTGGAAAATCGCCCGAATGGCATGGATTTGCAAGAAAATTCGTGCCGATGATCTGTTTCGCACGCGGATGCGCCTCCGCCGGGCGAGGTTTGTCGGATATCAGCCCGGTTTGCTTCTTACCGGACGAGGCCCCGATCAGGCGGAGCGGCGCGTCACGACCGTCTCTGTTTTCCCGGCTTATTCTCCGGGCAAGCTGACGATAATGTTGCAGTGAATAACGAGGTTGACAGTGGCGGGTAACAGATCATAATCGCACTGTGCCTTCAGCTTCGATGAAGGCCGGCTTCTGGTGTTCGGGGCTCTTTCGGGCATCGCGAAGACCGGCGTCGCAAAGAAAGGCGGCAATTGCAATGGCAGGTCCGCAGTTCGCTATCCCCCGGCCAGTCTCCCCCTCCAGATCCCACAAACGCTTTAAGCTGGCCGAAGCCAATCGGGCGCTGCCGCTGGTTCAGCGCATTGTCGGCGACATCGTCAAGAAGCACGAGCAGGTCGCGACTTTGCAAACGAATTTGGCCGCCGCCAAGCAAAAGGATCAGACCGCCAAGCAGCGCGAGTTGGACCATGCCATCGAGCTTCTGCAGAACTACGTCGATGAGCTGCATGAGGTTGGCTGCGAGTTGAAGGATTATCAAACCGGGCTGGTTGATTTCCTGGGCCGCCACCGCGGACACGACATTTGCCTCTGCTGGAAGCTGGGTGAGGATCGGGTGCTGTACTGGCACGAGATCCAAAGCGGCTTCGCCGGCCGCCAGCCGGTATCCACGCTTGAAGAGGAGTAAGGCAAAATGATGAATGAGAATGATGAATAAACACCAGCATTGCTCATTCATTCATCATTCAACTTTCGTCATTCATCACTCATCATTCATCACTGCCCCTTTCAGGTTCCCCGTCGATTTCCAAACAATGCGATGTGCAGTCGAGGGCAGAATCGGAAGCCTTCGCGGATGCAGGTTTCGCCGAGCCAGGCCGATCTTTCATCGAGTGCCAATTGCTCGATTCCTTCGGGCATCAGCAGCACGTCACTGGGCGACCAGCCGTTTAGTTGTTCTAAAATCACTTTAATCTCCTGAACATCGGATTTCTCACAGACGACGAACTTGATCTGAAAATCAGGGGATTCGTCGATGAATTTTTGAATCACCGGAATATTGAGGCGATTTTTCTCGTGCGTTGCGGCAAAGCGCCCGCCGTCGCGTTGCATCGGCGTTGAATTGGACAGCTTGGGCGACAGGCTGGCCAGATCGGCGCCGGTCGGGAAAAAATGCGTCGCCGCGGTCTCGATCGTCACGTGGAAATTTCTCGATTTGAGCGCGTCGCACAGTGGAACGATTTCCGGCATGATCATCGGCTCACCGCCGGTGATGACGGCGTGCCGCGTTGGCCACTCGTTTAATCTCTGCAAAACTTCACCCACCGCGGTTTCTTCACCCTCCGGGTGCCAACTGGCATAAGGCGTGTCGCACCACACGCAACGAAGATTACATCCGCTGACGCGAACAAAAGCGGATGGAACGCCGCTCAGCTTTCCTTCGCCCTGAATCGAATAAAACATTTCAGAGACACGCATTAGCGTTCATCATCGTAGCGGCGAAAAACGACTCCGACAAAATTTCGTTGTCGTTAGGTCCAAAAACCTTCAGGCGCCAGACCCAATATAGAGGGACCACATGTTTTTGATGCGAAGGCTGCTGATAACCACGCTCGTAGGCTTTTGTATATTCTTGTGCGGCTGCGCCGCGCCGCTCTCGGCGCTGGCGACGGCGGCGCAAGCTCATCTGGCGCAGCAGGCGGACGATCTTGCCGGGGCGATGACGGACCTGGACCAGGCCCGCCAGCGCCTGGCTTCACAGGCGGATGCGCACCAGGCGGCTGCGAAAGTCGAATCCAGCTACGGCCTTGTCCGTCAGGCCGCCGAGCAGAACCAGGCGATCGCCCAGGATTTCCGACAGCTCAACGCGACGGCGCAAGCGCTGCAGCACCAGATCGATGCGCATCGCAACGATCTGCTGGGGCCGCGCGGAAAGCGAATCCGGAACACGGTGATCATCCTGGCCGTTTTGATCGCCATCGGGGCGGCGCTGCTGCAGCTGGGGCCGATCTTTGGCGGACCCGTCGGCGGCGCGATCGTCATCGCAGGACATCTGCTGACCGCGTTCATCGTTCCGCTGATGCAGGGCCTGTGGTGGCTGGTGGAACAGGCATGGTCAGCCGCGACGCTGGGCGCGGATTGGGTCGTCGCTGAACTGGAAAAACTCGGCAATGCAAAAACCAATACCGTCACGAACCAGGTTTCGGGAGCCAATTCGTCAAATGTCACCCCTGCATCTCACTGACGCGGAGCATCTGAAACGACTGGTGCTTGATCCACTGGTCGAGGTGCTGCGTGCCGAGATGCGCCAGGCGGTGCGGCCGCTGGTGGCTGAAGTGGCGGAACTGCGGCATCGCGAAAGGCTCCGCGACCAGCGCATCGACCAGATCGAGCAGCGGGTGAGCATGCTGGAGCGATTCAAGCTGAGGATCGCCGCGGTTTGCAGCGGCGTGGCGGTGGCGGCCGGAATCCTCTGGCGCATGGTCCTGGATTGGGTCAGATCGCATCTTCTTAAAGGGCATTGAAGTCATGAGCGTTTCCGAGCCTTCACCATTGACGCTTTCATTGGATACGTCCAATCCCGGCGTCGTCAGCCTGACGCTGGATCAGGGGCAAAGCGTGTTGGCGGTTGCGCACGCCATGATTGCGCAGGCGGGGTCGCAACCGGTGAAGGTGCCGATCATCGTGCAATCGAACGGGACGACGCTGGCCAGCGCGTCGATCACCGTGGCGCCGACGAACCCACCGCTGCCGACGATGCCAGGGCAGAGCTATCCGAGCGATGCATGGCTCGCCCAGCTCGCCCCTTACCTGGATGCGTATGGTTTTCACGATTTCAACGCGCTGGCCGTCGCCAATGGGTACACGATCATTTATCTCGGGGCGCAGGCCGGTGATTGCCCGGACATCAACACCGCGCAGACGAAAGTGGCGGCGCTGCGGGCGGCGGGGAGGAACGTCTGCGTCCAGATTCGCCGTGGAACAACGCTGACGGCCGCGCAGGTGAACCAGGATTTGATGTCGTCGGGAGCATCGCCGGCATTGCCGGTGATCTGGATGGCGACGCCGGATGTAGCCAATGCGAGACCGGTATTGCAGGGACGCCTGGGCGTTTGCTGGCCCAAAGGTGTCGTGCAGAACGTGGTAGTCGCCGGCCTGGATTTTTACGATCCGCTGGCGGATCCATCGAATGCGCAGTTTGCGGGAGCCAAACAGAGCGCGCAGGCATCGGGGCTTTATCTGGTCAACCCGCAGCCGGCGAATCATATTCTGATCGAAGATTGCCGCGTTCAATACATGGGCACCGGCATCGACATCGAGGCCATCGGCAACAGCCCGATGTCCACGATCATTATCTGGCAATGCGTGATCGCGAATAATTACGGCGGCCGCGATGGCATCTACAGCCAATTCGTGATCGATCTGTGCATCGTCAACTGCCTGTTCGCTCACAACGGATGGATGCCCGCATCCGGCAAATGGGCCGGCTATCCGAAGAACATCTTCACGCACAACCTGTACCTGCAGGAATGGACCAGCGCGTACGTCACGGCGGCATGCCTGGCGAATAATCCGCAGACTCGGGTGATTGGGTTGTTCTCCGCCGAAGCTGCCGCGGAAGGCATCGAGCAGCGCAGCGGCGGGCTACTGGCCAGCAGCCTTTTCCTGGCCAACCCCATCGCGGGATTCCTGGGCCCGACAGGAGGCGCCGCACAGATTGAGAATTGCGTGGTCGACGGCGGGGGCGGCTTGTTCGATCTGACCATCGGTGGCCCGACCATGCCGCGCGGCTGGGGACTATTTCTCAACGCCGTATCCACCGCGACGGTTAGCGATGTGCTGGCCATCAACAAGCCGGACAAGGTGAACGTTGGCTTCGCGATCGGCGTCCAGTGCTTCAACACTGATACGAACCAGAACGTGCCGACGAATGCGACGCTTACGGGACTGGCCGTGAATGACTGGACGGGTCCGTCGTTCCAGGTCACCACGGGGACACCTGGCACGCTGGCATTCAGCCAGTGCGTCCTGAACGGCTACAGCGCGGCGGGTGTGATGGCGGCGCCGCAATACGTTGATCCAACCCGCACCGTGGCGAAATATGCGGCGACGCTGGGCATCGCCGGGGTCACCGACGCCGCCAGCCTGCTGGCCTATGCGGTGGCGAATCAGCGCCGGGCCAACTGGGACGTGCGGCTGACCGCGCCGCTGATCAATGCGTGGATCAACCAGGGATTCAGCGTGTCGCAGGGGGCCGCATGAAAGACCAGATTGTTGTTCGCATCGTGATCGTATCGGTGATTCTGGGGCTGAGTGCGCTGGACATCGCGCTGATCGCGTCGGGGCGTGCCAGCATCACCAGCCAGTGCCGCTGGCTCAATGAGCAGAGCGGCTGGCTGCTGGCGCTGATCCTGGGCGCGATCTGGATTCACCTGTTCATTGTTCCCTGGTTCACGAAGTAATTCTCCCAACCGATCGGAAAGATGATGCAGTTTGATCTCGAACAACTCGAGCCGCGACAGCTCATGTCGACACTGATAATCACCGCGGGCGGATCGTATTCCGGCACTTGGTCCAGCGTGACCGTGGATACGACCGCCCCGGTGACGGTACAGAACGCGACGATCAGCGGGACCGGTGCGCTCATCCACACAGCCGTCAGCGGCACGCGTCTGACGCTGGAAAATATCACCGCGACAGGCCTGGATCCCACCACCGCAGGCGTCGCGCCCGGACAGTTCATCGACGACACGAGCGGCGCTTCGCTGACGCTGCAACACTGCACGATCGACAATTGCGGCGGATACGTCATCCAGGTGCAGAACTGGAACGGCGGGACCGTCAACATCAGCGACAACTCGATCACCGACGTCAACGGAATGTACAGCGACGGCGACGGTGGATACCAGGAAAACGGCACGATCTTCAATCATGCCATCATCTTCAGCAAATGCATGGGGCTGAGCGATTCGCAAATCTCCTGGAATTCCATTGTCGATAACCCGGGCCAGAGCTTCGTGAATGATGTCATCAACATGTACGAATCCAGCGGCACGTCCAGCAGTCCGATTTCGATCGACAACAATTTTATCAACGGCTGTTACGCGCTGGACCCGGCCACGCAATACGACAGCGGTTGCGGGATCACGATGGATGGGCAGAGCAACAGCACGCAGTTTATCGACATCGCCGACAACACGATTCTGAACACGAATAACGCCGCGATCGGCATGGGCTATGGCAGCAACGTGACCATCGAGGGGAACACTTGCCTGGATACCGGGATTCTTCCGAGCGGGCAAAGTTCCTACGGCGTGAACGTCGGGATCACCGTGTGGAAAGCGTCGCACGCGAACACCATTGTTGAGGACAACATCGTCGGCTGGGTGCGCCAGCCGCATACGGATTTCAATTCCGACGGCAGCGCGGTGGCGGCGGATTATGGCATCGGCGATGCATCGGCCTCCAGCGGCAATACGAGCCTGAGCGTTGCGCAGACCACGGCGGCGGCCGAGACGGGCGCGATCGATGCGTGGAACGCCGCGGTGGCGGAAAACGGATACACGATCGGCGCCGGTGGCACGGCAACACCACCGCCGCCGCCATCATCGGTATGCGTGCTGATCGCCAGCGGCAAGGAGACCGGCTACAGCACCTTGCAGGCTGCGGTGAACGCGGCGGCTGGCAGCACCGGAAACTTGATCCAGGTCTACGGCGCGACGGCCGGGGCGTATTTCAACTCGGCGACCACGAATCTGACCATCGAAGGCATGTCGAATGCCGCCGTCATCGCCAAGGCGTGTTCTGATGGCGAAGACGGGATCGACGCCGAGCCGGGTTTGGCCAACGGCCTGACCATCGAAAACCTGACTTTCACCGGGAAATACTCCCGCGCGGAGGTGCGCATCGAGCAAGCCAGCAATGTCACGGTTTCCGGTTGCGACTTTGCCGGAACTGCCGAGTGGGGCTGCTACACCAGCCACAACACCGATGACATGATTCGCGCGAACATCTTCACCGGCACGGAATCACAGCACGCGATCTACCTGGCCAACAGCGTCGTCCTTGGCCAGATCATCAATAACAACATCGCCGGCGATTCCATGGGCAGCGCCATCGAACTGAACGGCGATCTGTCGGAGGGAGCGCCGGGCATCTGCACCGACTGCGTAATTGAAGGCAACACGATTACCGGCGGCGGCTCGGCGGGCGGGGCGGCGATCAATCTGGACGGCGTGCAGGACAGCCAGGTTATTTCCAACACGATCATCGGCTCGCTTCATACAGGCATTGCCGCATTCGTCGGCGACGGCGCAGCCGGACCATCGGGTGATTTGTTCGAGGCCAACACAATCTCGATGGCCAGCAGCAATGACATGGCGCTGGAAATCGAAAGTCCCGCGGGAAGCAACACGGTTCTGGACAACGACATTCTCGTCGGCAGGGTTTCCCTGGCTGCCGGCACAGCAGCGTGAAACAAAGAATCGGACAGATAGAAATGATGAGCGATCCCTGCATCACATTATCCAGCTATAACCCCGTCGGCGACGGCAAGACCGACGACAGCGCGAAGGTCCAGGCGGCGATCAGTGCGGCCATCGCGCAGGGCGTCCGGCTGATCGGGGAGCCAAAGCGATACGCCGTGCACGGCCTTCAGGCGATCGGGCGACTGGATTTCGATGGCGCGGGCGCCACGTTCGTGCTCGACAGCTCGGCATATCCTGCCGACACGATTCTTTACAGCACGGTCGCTCAGGGCGCGCAGATTCCTTTTATCGGCGCCATCGCGGCGCAGGCGGATACGCTGGTTTGTGGGCCCGCGGCCAGCACCATCGCCGCAGGCTCTGTGGTTAAGGTGGCGCTGGGCACAGATCCATACGACAGCACCCAGCCGCATTTTGGGGCCGTTTGCAGCGTGCTGGCGAATAACGACGGGACGATCCAGATCGATCGGGTTCTCCCCTATGCGATTGCGGGCACATCGCATTGGATCGCGCCGATCACAACGGCGAACAACGGGTCGAGTATCCGAAATCTGAACTTCGATTACACCGTGCCGGTGGAAAACGTGGCGCTGTGGATCGATTCGGCGACGAACTTCGTGGTGGAGAATGTTTCGGGGCGATGCGGTGGCGTGATGGTGCAGGCGACGTATTGCGATCGCGGCGATTTGCGAAACGTCTGCGGGGATTTGCAGGCGACCACTCCCGCCGGCGGCCGACTACTGGGTGGATGGCAAGCGCGCGGGATCGACGGCCGAAATCTGTCGGCGACGCTGCAATCCGATTCGTCGGCCGCATTCCTGGAATCGTGGTGCATGGAATGGGACGTGGATCTGAAAATCGACGTTCATTGCCCCAATGCGGCGCAGAATAATCTGGTGCACGTTGCCGGCGGGAGCAGCGATATTCGCATCCGCAGCCTGGCGATCGATAGCGTGGCGCCGGTGCTGGTGGTGGGGAGCGGGAGCAATCCCGCCGACGTGCTGCTGGGGGACGTGGACATTCGCGGCCCGCTGCCGATCAATCTTCCGCTGTATCTCATGGATGGGGCGCTGTCCATCAACGGACAGCGGCGCGGCGCGCTCACGCAGGCGACGCTGAATATTCCGCTCGTAGCGAACATGACCAACACATCCGCGCTGTGTGACGGCGTGGTGCGGCGAATCTGACGACCAGCGGGAGCCAGACGATTGTCCAGTACGTCGCGCCTGCCAACTATCCCGATGCGCCCTGGCTGTATGTCGATACCATCGAGGTCGAAGGCCTCGCGGGTGAAACCGGCCTGAGCGTCGGGCCCAACGGCCTGGTCGCTTACAAATACGCCCGTATCCGCATCGTTTACAAATCGCTGCCATATCAGGAAGGCGTGGAGACCGGTGTGTTCTCGGTGGATTATGGAGCGGAGTTCTTCACGCTCCCCAACCAGACCAGCAGCCTGACGTTCACCGACAGCGCCGGTGGAACCGTCCCCACGGATCAGAATCCCGCGCTGCGTATCACCGTGGTGACGTTCAAGCAAACACGCATGAATCTGCCGGGTATTCCCACCTCCCAGATCATGGCGGCGACCGATTGCGTGAACTCGGCGGCGTTCCAGGGAGCGGAGGCGGGGACGGTGCTCTTCGCCGGCGCCGCGTCCCAGCGACGCCTGTTCGCCGGTGGATCGCCCGGATGGGATATGACCTATACCTTCAGCTATCGCTCGGTGGGGTGGAACGTGGCCTTCGATCCTAACAAAGGCACGTTCCGACCGGTGCAGTTCACCGGCAACAGCCAGACGCCATATTCCCAATACGACTTCAATCAATTGTTTCTCTGAACGAGGGCCGTCATGAAAGATTTACCGCGGGCGGCCGACGGTTCAACGGTCGTTCTGGATGCCGATGTTTATAACACGATCGCCGAGACGCTGCGCCGCCTGGATTCCTGGTCGGTGGCGCCGCCGCTGCAACTGATCCGCGACGGCGCGGGCAATCATCTTTCCACCAGGAGCAACTATGACCAGGCCCTTGTGCAGATCATCGGAACCGAGAGCGGCGGGGGTCGATATAAAGGAACGCTGCTCGGCGGTACCAGCACCGGCAGCACCAGCACGAATTTTCAGTTGCGCCCGTCGTTGACGCAATCCGCCACCGACGGGCCGGTCGCGCAGACCAACAGCGGTGGTTACATCAACAACGCGCTGGTGATCAACGTGCTGGAGCAATTCGTTCCCGCCAGCCACATGCTCTGGGCGCCGCAGGGCCAGCTCTCGCCGCCCAGCGGGTGGGGGGCGTTCTTCGCCTTCGGGCGGATCATGGGCCAGACCAGTGAAGACCCGGCGCGCACCATCGTCTACATCGAAGGGTGGCCGATGGCGCCGGTGTGGGTAAAAATCACGGTGCAGTCGACCAGCGGCCAATATACCGGGCGAATTTTCCCGGGCCGCGTTGCCGACTATCTCGCGCAGGCCGGGCCGATCTACAGCAACAGCGGTGGGAACAATTCGTACCTGGAACTGAATGTTCCCAGCGCGGATAACTGCTGGATCAACAACGCCTGGGAGCAGCGGGCGCAATTGCCGTTATGCCAGCTTCCCGTCGGCGTTTATGTGCCGGGGTTTATCGTGGGATTTTCCAACCAGGCAGGCTCGGCGGCGCCCTGGTACGCGGTCTGGACGATGACCCCGCCGTTCGTCTCCGATCTGGCCGATCAGCCCCAGGCGCCGGCGTCGGCGGGCTACACCGCCGGCGCCCTGCCGACCGAGACACCCGAGACCTTCGGCATCAACGAGATTCACATGATGAACGCGATGAAAAGCGACATCGAAAACCTTTACGCGACGTTGAACGATCTGTACCAGAATCTCAAGAACGCCGGATATATCGGGCAACTGCCCGCAACATAAGCAAGGCCGCGGGCGACGCAACCCGCGCTCAATCCCCGCTTTCGTCCACGGTGACTTGCTTGGAAATCGCCTTGGCGATGCGGACGATCTCGTCGCGGTGGACGCGCTGGTCGCGCGGATATTTGCGGCGGTTCCAGCAGCGGAGAATGAACGCCTCCGGATCGCGCTCGTCCATAAAGATGCGCTTGAACGTCGTGCTGCCGTCGGTGAAGGCCAGGTAATATGAACGGCCGGGCAGCACACCCTCGCGCTCGACCGCGTCATAACTGAAGATGACGATCTCGCCGTGCTTCCACTTGGGCTTCTGGCAATCGCCATCCACCGGCGCGCAAAAGGCGCGGCGATCGGTCGTGCCGGCCAGTCGATTGGCGTCGGGATAATCGGCCAGCTTATCCATGCGGCGGCTGGCGGCGATGCCGATCTGAAATTCAGGAACGGCGCGCGCCGCGCGTGCCCGCCGCATATCCAGGCCGGCGGGTAACAATGCGCCCGGCGCCGAACCATCCGCGGTGGTAACGGGAAGGCAGAACTTGCTCTGGAATTCTTCCAGGGTGAAGCCCAGCGCGGCGGCGAGCTTGGGCAGGCGTTTGTTGAGAATCCCGGCGACTTCGTGACGTTCGATCCGGCTGATGTTTTCATCCGAGACGCCGATCGCGTCGCCCAGCTCCCGCTGAGTCATCGCCCGACGATTGCGCGCCGCCGCCAGGCGCTTACCGAATATTCGCGCTTCACGGGCCATGGGCACCTCCGGTCGGGAATGGTCTTACACTTCCGTCCGTGCCAGGTAAAGGTATACTCTGCTGCCATTGGGATTTGTTGAAAGCTGATATAATCCGAGCATGAAAAAACGCCAATCTGGGGAAGATGAAAGCCAAGCGGCCGTCCGGGTCGTCGGAGAGACCGCTGCGCGGCATTCCGAGTCGCTGCCAGCCAACTTAGAAGCTGCGTGGAACCAATGGAGCGCGGGCGTCGGGAGAGTAGACGACAGGGCAATGGCATTGCTGCGGGCGGCGTTTGAGGCAGGGGTAGAGGCGGGGCGCAGATCGGCACGCTGAATGACCCGAATTGTCCAGCCTCTCAGCAGGCGCGCTTTTTCTGGCGTTGATCCCTTCGGACAGCTAGAATCAATTATCAACGCCTGTTAGGGAGGAGTTTTGACCTCGAAAGACTGGGAAGGGGTCTTCTATGTCTTCGGGATTCCTGTTTTTTCGTTCATCTTTGACATTGGAATGCGACGGCTGATCAAAACCGATAAATTGACTTTTGAGGAATGGTGTTATGGAGCAGACCTAGGCCTTGCAGGCATTACAACCGGCGCAGCTTGCCTGCCACTACTCCAGAAACCAGATCGGCTTGGGATTGCAGCGGTACTTTTCGTGACGATCCTTTGCTGGCTCTGGCCAATGATCTTACATCAGAAGTATGAACCGTTATTAGAGGCCAGCGACCGATATCGTTTATGGGAGGCCAGGGTGATGCTGGGGCTCGTCAGCAGCATCACAGGAGCCACCGGATTGGCCGTGGTTTTATTATTCATGTGGTGGACGTGGCCGAACTGATACAATACCATGCGGAGATGGCAAGACATGAGGACCACTAAGCTATTTGCGGTGCTGACGATTTCAGCGTGTGCAATGCCGGTCAGCGGCGCACTCGTCATGCTGGCCATCATCTACAGGTCCCACCTTCTCTTAATTGTTCCTGTGGTGATTTCGGTTATTTCCATAACACTAGGGTTGTGGTCTCTTCGTGGAATCGAAAAAAATCTTCGCACCTCATCTGTCAGCATCACGGCGACCGTAGCGGGCTCAAAAGTTTTAAGGCCCATGTTTTATGAGGAAGAATATGGGCACGCTTCGGTAACGAGCGGCAATCCCCACCAGATGATTTCTGCCTAGATGGCAAGGCCATTTTACATTATTTGTTCTCAGCTTTCGGTTGACGATAAGCTCACGGGCTGTGTCAGCTTTTTCAACGTCATTGAAAGACTTTCCTACAGCAGGACGCCTATACCGGGCCTTCCGCCCCTGCAAATGCACATTGTGTCGGCTTGGATGCGAGAACCCGATGACGGTGACACAGAATTTGAATGGAGTGCGAGACTCAGCTTTGTAACCAGCAATGCGGAGATGCAACTTGGGAGTGGAAAATTTAAGTTCGATACTCCCGTCAAAAGGATTACCGCCAAACTGATGGGAACGCCGCCACAAATCGCGGGAGCGACCGAGATGATTGCGTGGGTGGCAATCCGGCCGATTGGGACCGATCATTGGCTTTCACATGAATATCCAATAGGGGTCGAAGAAGTCATACAAAAGCCACCAGAGCCATCATTGAGTTAAAAATGCCACCGGCTTCTCTGCGTCCTCTAATTCTTTCCGCGCCGCTCTGCGTAGCCGCTCTCTGACCCATACGGAAACGGCCATTCCGGCTAACGTCGCCGCATCTTGAAAAGCCTGTTTCTCGTCAGCGTCGAGCCGGACTTCCAGATATTCGCCCTTGGCAATGCCGGTAGCTGGCCGGCCCGGTTTGCGTGCTTTTGGCATGCGGAATAGTGTACCGAAACAAATCGTACAAATCAAGAATTATTTTCTTGACGCGACCGGATTGTGTCCGTACACTATTGGACATGAGAAAACTTAATACTGAAACCCGAGCGGCAATCCTGACCGCCCTTGTTGAAGGAAACAGCATTGCATCGACCTGCCGAATGTTCGGCGTGAACAAAATCACGGTCCTGCGCCTCTTGGCCGATGCCGGCACGCTGGCCGCGCAGTATCACGATCTGACCGTGTGCGACCTGTCCACGAAGCGTTGCCAGGTCGATGAGATTTGGAGCTTTTGCCATACCAAGAACGAGAATGTAAACCCAAAAAACCACGGCAAGGGACATGGCGATTGCTGGACATGGGTTAGCATTGACGCCGACAGCAAGCTAGTTATCAATTGGCTGGTCGGCGGTCGCAATAGCGTGTATGCGAATCAATTCGTCGCCGATTTGGCTGACCGTCTAGCTGACCGGATACAATTGACAAGCGATGGCTGGACCGCGTATCAGGCTGCCGTGGCCAAGGCGTTCGGATCGAACGTGGATTTTGCAACGCTCGTTAAAAAGTACGGACAGCCGGTGGACGGGATGGCTCGCTACAGTCCGCCCGAAGTCGTTAGCGTTGAGCGCGAAGTGAAGTGCGGATCGCCAGTGCCCCGGCATATTTCAACGTCCTACATCGAGCGGCAAAATCTTTCGATGCGGATGGGGATGCGGCGGTTCACAAGACTAACGAATGGATTCAGCAAGCGGCTACAGAACCATAAGTATGCGGTCGCGCTGTACTACTTCCATTACAACTTCATCCGCGTTCACCAGACGATCAAGACAACGCCAGCGATTATGGTCGGGATCGCGAACAAGACGTGGACGATGCTGGATTTCGTTAAGATGCTGGAGCGGGAAGAAGAATTGTTGGGGCGGCGGCTGTCAGATTACAAGCCGGCGGCGAAAAGGAACGGCCTCGGCAGACTCCCGACGGCGTTTAACTGATAGTATACCAGTACCCCGTGCCAATGCAAACATTTCCCTAACTTTGGACTTGCGTGTTCCAAAGATTGGAATATCATTGGATAGCAAAAAGGGCTCTGGCGGGGCAGAACAACGGTTTTTGGGCAGGGCACCCACATCCTTGGAACGCCTGAGGGTTCGGCCTTCGTTCCCGGCCATCCGGGAAGGAAAAAGGAGATGTCATGTCTTACCTGGGCGACTCAACGGATCTGGCGCCGCGGGGTTTTACCGGCTTGCCACTGCGAACCAGGCCAGGGGATTGCGACCCTGCCAGACCCGCGCGGACGGACGGGGATCCCGATCAGCTCTGGGCCGGCTGTACGGGGGGCCTGCGGGAACAAATCGCGATGCAGTTTGCCCGCGCCCGCGCCGATGACGTGCGCGATGCGCTCCTGGATGCGCAGGTTCCGGAGCGTGCCTCCACGCAAGCGACCGAGCGCGCTCTGGGCGCGGCGCTGTGGCGCGCCTGGGTCTGCTACCGCGACCAGGTTCTGGACCAACTTCACCGAAAGGGCCGGCTCAAATTGGAATAACACTTGGAAACTTAAGGGAGTCCAAATGCCACAGATCACTGCAACTACAAATACGCCCAACGCCGCACCATGCGTCGGCGCCAGGCCCGCTCCGGGAAGGCGCAACAAACCGCAGCGGCCGGTCGACGAGCAGCTGCGCGAACGTGTCGAGCAGATTCGCCAGCAGGTCTACCGCACCGCGTGCTCGGCCACGTGGGCGGAGGATTGTCTTTACCGCGGCGCCGAGTATTCGCCGGATTTCCGCTGTAACTGCAGCGTGTGTCGGGAAAGATTCCCCGAACGTTTGTATCCACGCGAGGCGCGACAGTCGGACTTTTCCGGGGACTGCCAGATGGAAGCCGAGAATGATCCGGAGCTGGCCGAGGAGCTGGAGCGCCTGCGCAACGATCGGGAGCGTGTGGGAAGCGTATTCATCGTGCGCGGCTGCGACGAGCGTGGCCGCGCTCCGACGCGCCGGCTGCGCGCCGGCTAACACCTGCAATCAATCGGAGTTGGCAATGGATGCAAGAGAATTGACGGCCAAGCAGCGGGCGGTCGCGACATTGCGCTATGACCGCAAGGCGACGATCGAGGAGATCGCCGGGTGGTTGCACATCACTGAGCGCGCGGTTTATTACCGCCTGAAGAATATTCGCCACCGCACCGCGCAATGGGCTGGCGGCAGCCTGGTGTACCCCTCCATCGCCGCATCCGGCCGCCGCTACAGCGCCTCGCAGATTTCCACCGCCGGAGGGCCGACACCGACCTTGAGCCTGGACGAGGTGTGACGCCGCCGAATGTATCGCTGGCGGTATATCATTGGGGCATGCAGCCTCCTCCGCAATCGGCAATTCCGCTGGACCGTTGGCGAGTGCATCGGCGGCGCTGTTATTGGCGATGGTGGGGCTTCGTGATGCTTAGCGTGGGCGCGACCGGTCTGTTTCTGTTGAATTATCGCCGTGGGGACACGGCGGCGCTGGCGATCCTGCTGGTCATTGCGCTGCTGGGCATCCGCGGAGCGTGGAAGAATGATCGGCAGATTCGGCTGTGCGATCAGATGGTGCGCAAGAGTGCGCAGATCGACTAAGACGAGAATCAGGGCCCTGACGGCGCCAGACCTGCGCCGCACCCGCAATCAGCGATCCCGATTTCGATCCCGATCCGGATCCGCCTGCTGTTGCTGGCCGGCCGCGGTTGGGGGAACGCCGGTTGTCCCCGGGACGAAGCCGGGCGCGGCGGTGACGCCGTTTTCGGCCGGGGCCGCGGCGGCGGCGGTCTGTTGATCGACCAACTGAGTCTTGGTCTTGTGCTCGGGGCTGTTGGTGTCCTTGGACGCCTCGCGAACTTCGGCGATGCCTGAATCATCCACCAACGTCACGAAGAACTTGCCGGCGCGCCGCGCGCCATCGACGTAGGTGAAACCGGTGGAGAAATCGTAATTGTTGTTCATGCCGCCGATCAGATCACCGGGCAACGCGGAAAACGTCTGCTTACGCCACAGACCATCCGCCCAGGTAAACACCTCAAATGGAAATCCCGTGCGGCCCGCTGGGGCGATGGTCCGATTACAGAAGAGGTAAGTCTTCTGTGGCAGGGTCATCTCGGGCGTGTAGTCGCTCTTGCCCGAGGCCAGGGCAAGCTGTTCGATCCACGCCTCGTGTTCCTTGGCCACATGCTCCTTGGCCTTGTTGAACAGTGGGTTCAGCAGGCTGTATTCCGCACGATATCGATAGGTCTTGCCAGGTTGGGCCGTGCCGTCATTGAAAAAGATGAGGATGTCCGGGGAATCTTTTGTGAATATTCCCGGATTGAACGGGCTGGTCATCTCCACGGGCGCCAGCGCGGGCAATTTGTCTGAAGTGAACGCCACGGTTGGGTCGGTCGATTGCGCCACTACCGGAGGCGGCGCCACCGGGACCGGCACCGCCTGGGGCGGCGGCATCGGACGCATAAATTGCTGTGGAATCATGTTTGGCGGAGGGCCGCCACGACCCGGCGGCCCCGGGGGACCACCACCACCATAAGGACCTGCAACCGTCACGAACGTGCCCGAATTGCTCGGTGCGGGGAACAACAACCCGGATTCTGCCGGCGGCGCCGCGGGAGTGGCCGGCGTTGCTGGCGCCATCTTGTCGTGCAATATCGTGACCGGATCTTTCCACACCGTTCCCGAAGGCGGAGGCGCTATCGTTGGGAACGCTGGCGTGGCGATATCGCCCATCTGTCTGGCCGCATAACTCACAAACTGCGCTTCGGCGTTGCGGTCGTTGGCGGCGGGGTAAGCTTGAAGCTGGATGTTGAACAGCGGCTTCACCGCCGCTTCCGGGCTCCACGTTCCATCAGGCAGCTTCTCGCTTCGCCAGACCGTGACCGTCAGGAACTCGGTATTGAGCTGCGTCGGCAACAGCTTCCAGGGCTGGCCGCGCTTGGCGGGCCCATAACAGTCGGTCCATTGTTTGAGCAGCGGCGCCGCCGGGATCACGAAGGCGCCCGTAATCCAATCCAGATCGGTGCGATTGGCGGTGGTCGTCGCGTTCTGTGTGACGGTGCTCTGCCCACTGGCGATCAGCAGCGGCCTGGCGTTGGGGAGCACCGGCATCTGGGTCACCGCTTCCTTCGACGTGTTCTGCGGACTGCCGGGCATGTTGGCAAGCTGGACGGGGTGAAAATCCCAGGCGGATGCCAGCTCGTTCGGCCGCAGTGAATCCAGCTGCAAACCGTTGGTGACGGCGCTGGTGAAATCTTCCACGGTGAAAGAGGGGACCCTGGAGTTGGCCATCAGATTCGCAAGATTCGCCGCCGGACCCTGCGCCATCCACTGTTCGACATTGTCGGGCGTGAGGACTTGATCGCTCACCTTCTTGCTCACCGGCGGGAGCAGTAGGTAAAGGTACGCCATCCAGAACAGGAAGAGCACACCTGCTCCGACGGCGATCCATTCCACGTTCTTTTCCAGAAACTGGGTTATCTTTTGCATGAATCACCTCCGGGCAACTGTGCCGTCTTTTGAGGCTTATCGATCCTGGTCCTGCTCAGAACCCGGGGGTCCGCCTTCGGGCGGAACCATACCAGGACCCGTGGGGATGCCCTGACCGATCCCATTTTTCTTTGTGTCCGGCAGCACGTCGTTGGTCCACTGGCGAAGCAGTATTTCCTCACAATCAAATTCGACGCGGATCACTGGCTTATCCCCGAAGCGATATCCCTGGCTGGCCGACAGCGCCGGATCGACCACTTCAAGAACCTGCACGTTGTTGACGGTGATGAACTGACCGACCTCAAACTCTCGCACGATCTGGGGCAGCTTGGCGGCGTCAACGGTGAGGTCGACCTTGAAATTTACCACGTCATAAAGCGCATTGCAGACACGCCCGCTGGCAGAGACATTAGCCTCCTTGGGAGTGGGGCCACCGTTGCCGGCGGTGAAATCGGCCGCGGTGCCGTTCACCGCCTGCGGGTTGCCGATCAAATCGATGCGCTTGATGGCCGCGTGCAAAATATCGGCTTTGGGCGGCCCATCCGCTGCGTCTCCATCCGAGTACAGCTGGTTGCACCGCGCGATCGCATGCGTGACATCGTCGATGGTCCAGATGGCCAGCTGGGCATCAAAAATCTTGTCTGCCTGCGGCGGCACGTGGACGTTGATGGTTTGATCAAATGACAACGCTCCGGGTTCCAGGTAAACGGAATACTTGGTCGCCGCATCCATCTGCATCTGCGGCTTTCTGAGTGGAGATTCGGTGTTGAATTGGTCGTCGGCGTCCTGCTGTGATGCGGGGTTGACCTGCCGGTTCCCCTGCGCATCAGGCGGTCCGTACGTCAGCTTTTCACTGTTGATCTTGTCCCGAAGCGCCTGAAGATCGGCGTTGATTTCATCGTCGGTCGGCCGGCGTCCGGAATTGAGGATCGGCTGCCATTGCGCATAATTCGTGGTCGCTTCCTGATATTTCTGGGCAAAGCTGAAGCGCGTCGAATCATCCGGTTTTGGCAGGCAATTGGGAAAGAGCAGGTCCGAATGTCGATTGGCCTTGACCGCCGTATCCACCATCGCGGCGGCCTGCGCGGTGACCTGACCAGTCGCGGCAATCCCGGCATTGATCACTTCCTGGACTGGGAAGACGGTCAATTGCGCCGGGGTCGCCTGATCGGGCGACAGCGTCGGCATCATCCGCGGCGCGCTGGCCAGCGATGTCATTTGCCCGGCAACGGCCACGCGCCTATCCAGCTGCGTCTGCAGCTGGTCGTACCAGCCACCGATCGGCCAGAAAACGCTCACCACCGCCAGGATCGCAACCACGGCAAAGATGAGGCTCGCCAGGTTTTTCTTGAGTACTTGCATATCGGTTCTCCGCGATAACGGAACCTGATTCGGCTGTTACGGCGTCGTCGGCGCCTTGGGCGCGGGATCGATTACCACAATGGCCCGCACCTTCATGTCCCAGTCATACTGCATGTCTTCGTTGGTCAGCCGATCCAGCAACGCGGGATCGCCGTTGACGATCGGTGCCGCGGCGGCGGCATAGCCGGTCGGGCCGCCGTATCCTGGTGGGGGACCCCCCGGGGCGCCATATCCCCCATAACCGGGTGGACGGCCCCCGGGGACCCCGGTTGGAACCCCAGTGGGCATATTCGGCATCGCCGGCGCCATTTGCGGGGGGGGAGTTGGCTGCGCACCGCTGTTCGGCTGGCCCATCAACATATTCGCCGCCGACAACGACGCCCTCAGGTCCGCGATCCGCGCCGAATCATCCTTGATCATCTGCGGCTCGGATGGGGAATAGACCTTGGCGATGTAAAAGTTTCTGGGATTTTTGGGATTCTGGCTGTTGTACTGGTCCATCGCATTGCGATCGTATTTTCCCAGGTTGGCGACGAACGTTTCCAGCACATATTTCCAGCCGACGGCGTGGGGCGTGGTGATCATCATATCCAGCACAAACCCGCGCGATCCCGCCGGTGGTGTCGTCGGATCCGTCGCCGCCGCCGGTGTCGCCGGCAGCGTTACCTGCGCGCCGTTCCATCCTTTGATCAACGCACTGTTCAAGTCCGCGACGTAGAAGGAGCCGATCTTGTCGATCAGGACAATTGGCCGCTCCGCCCGTGGCGTGGCGACGATCGCCTTGACGTTGCCGCTGCTGTATGCATCCGGCAGCGGCGGCAAGGCGCCAAACACCACGTCCAGCAGGTTGGGCCACAAGCCGCGGCCGTCCAGCATCGCCCGGATGTTGGAAATCTTCAGACGATCGTCGGCCCCGGCGCTTTCAACTTTCGATTTCCACTGGCCGTCCAGGCCCTGCGCCTGCGACAGGATTCCGTCATTTTTTGACGCGTCGACGGTCGATGCAGCAAATTGAATGTGCCGCAGATAATACCCGCCCACCGCGATCGCCGATCCCAGCACAAACGCGGCGGCGGCGGCGCCGAACCACTTGGTCTTGTCGCGCCACATCTTCTCCCGGCGAATGTGCATGGGGAGCAGGCTGCTGCTGATCTTGCCATCCCCCATCGCCTGAATCGCCAGGCCGTAAGCGCTCACCAGCGACAGGAGGTTCTGATTGAACGTCGCGGCCAGCTTCGCATCCGCCGGGGCGCCCGCCGCCAGGTTATCCAGCTTCTCCACTTCCAGTTGCAGGTTCTGCTGCAGGTATTTCTGCAACCCGGCCAGGCGGAATGTGCCACCCAGCGCCAGGATTTTCTTGATCCGCGATTCACGGTGCACCGAGGAATAAAAACCGATGCTGCGTTGAATCTCGGCGACCAGGTCGGCGAAGACCGGCCGCATCGCCTGGAAGATCTGCCGTGCATATTTGCTGGTGTTTGCGTTGCGCTTGAGGTCCTCGGCCTTGGCGAAGGGCAGCTTGAAACTCTTGACCAGAACTTCCGTGAAGTTGTTTCCGCCGATCGGAATTGAGCGCAGCCAGATCGTTTCGCCGTCGGCAATGATCAGATCGGTATTCTCCGCGCCCAGGTCCACGATCATGGTGGTGCCCTGCAGGCGGCTGTCGTGGTACATCGCGTTGTAAACCGCCAGCGGATTCATCTGCACGACCTGGACGTTGAAATCCAGATCGGTGAAGTACTTGATGTGCTGGTTGATCAGTTCCCGCCGCATGGCGAAAATGCCGACCTCGACATCCGGCGAATCGGGCGACTGGAAAAGCTGGTAGCTCCATTCCACGTCATCCAGCGGGAAGGGGATCTGCTGGATCGCTTCGAACCGCACGATCTCGGGAATCTTCTTGGGCTCAACCGGGGGCAGCTTGATGAAGCGGGCAAAGCTGGAAACACCGCTGACGCTGATCGCCGCCACGCCACCCTTGGTCGGATGCCGCTGAACAAAACTCTGCAGCGCGGACTGAATCAGGCTCTCTTTATTATCCCCGGCGTTGGAGAGGACGTTCTCGTGCTCGATCACCTCGAAGTCGTCGATCTTCAGCCCGGTGTCGGTGCGGACCAGCTTGATGGCCTTGAGCGCACGATTGCCAATATCGATGCCCCAGGCGAAACGAGCTGTAGCCATGGTAAAATCTCCTCTGCGTCGATCGTCCGTGGCGAAAAGTCGGCGGGGGTCACCGCAACCCGACAACTATCCTATAGATGTAACGATTTTTGACGCCAGTTTCAAGAAAAACAGCGGCTGACGGCATCGAGCGGACCGCTAGCTCGCCAGTATGAATACCATATACTCGTCCGGGCGATGCGAACATTTGCCCTGGTCACGCTCGGATGCAAGGTCAATCAATACGAAAGCGAGCAAATCGCCGCGTTTTTACGCGCCCGCGGGTGGGTGCAAACCGAAGCGGCGGACGCCCATCTGCGCATCGTCAACACCTGCAGTGTGACCACCGACGCCGCCAGCCAAAGCCGCCAGGCCATTCGCCGGGGCGTGCGGCTGCCAATTTTACGTTCCGCCAATACCCCGGGTTCACCCACCGCACACCATCCCAGGATTCTCGTCACCGGCTGCTGGGCGACCAGCGATCCGCAAGCCGCCGCCCAGATACCCGGCGTCAGCGCAGTCATCACCCACCGCGACAATATCGCCCAAAAGCTCGATCAATTGCTGGCCGAACACGAAGGGCACGAAACCACCCCCGCAGAGCCGGCCCGTGTCGGGCCGGTCATCGGGACGCCAACCCTGCCCCTCCTGGGCGAGCATCAATCGTCCCACCAGCGCGCCTTCCTCAAAATCCAGGACGGCTGCAATGCCCACTGCACCTATTGCATCATCCCATCGTTGCGGCCAGTCCTCTGGAGTAAGCCGCTGGACGACGTCGTGGACGAAGCCCGCCGGCTCGTTGATGCCGGGCACGTCGAGATCGTCCTGACCGGCATTTTCCTGGGCGCCTATGGCCACACCACCGCGCTGCGACGCCGCCAGGCAGCCGGGCGAACGCCTCCGCTGGCGGATCTGATCGAAGCGCTGTGTACACGCGTTCGCGGATTGCGGAGATTACGCCTCTCCAGTCTGGAACCGGGCGATCTGAATGATGAGCTGTTGTCAACTCTCCGCGCTCATCCCCAGGTCGTCCCGCATCTTCATTTGCCGCTGCAGAGCGGCAGCGATGCATTACTGCGGCGCATGAACCGCCAATACCGACGCGATGATTATCTCCGACTGCTCGATCGCGTCGCCGTTGGCTGGGATCGCGCGGCACTGACCACCGACATTATCGTCGGCTTCCCGGGCGAGAGCGATTCCTGCTTCGATCAGACCCTGGATATCGTCGACCGTGCCCGCTTCATCCACATCCACGCCTTCCCGTTTTCCCCGCGCCCGGGCACGGCCGCCGCCCGCTGGCAAGACGATCTGGTCGATGGAAACATCGTGCGAGCGCGCATCGCCCAGCTCCACCAGCGGGCCACGCAGCAAAGTTTTGAATTTCGCACCAGCTTCGTCGGTCAGACCGTCAAACTGTTGACGGAGCGCAATCGCGGCGATGAATTCTCCCCGATGCGGCACGGGCGATGCGAACGATATTTTGACGTCCAATTCCAATGCCCGGCGGCGCGCCCGGGAGATTTGATAACCGTTCGCGTCGATCGGGTCGCACAAGCCGAAACCTACGGGTCCACCGCATGATCTGCGTCATCCAGCGCGTCAGCCAGGCCAGCGTCGAAGTCGCGGGCCAGGTCGTCGGCCAAATCTCCCGCGGGTTGGTGGTGCTGGCCGCCGTCCACACCGGTGACACCGACGATGACATCGATTGGACCGCGCGCAAGCTCGCCAGCCTGCGACTTTTTCCGAAAGAGGATCGCAATTTGGATCAGGACGTCACGCAGGCTGGAGGGTCGATTCTGCTGGTCAGCAATTTCACGGTTGCCGCCGACTGCCGCAAAGGACGCCGGCCCACCCTTGAAGCCGCCGCCGATCCGGCCACCGGCCGTCAGCGCTTCGATGCGCTGATCGCCGCCGTGCGCGCCCTCGGTGTTCCCACGCAAACCGGCCAGTTCGGCGCGGACATGCAAGTCGCCCTCGTCAACGACGGACCAGTCACGCTGTTGCTGGACAGCCGCGCGCGGGCCTCGCTAAGTTAGCTGCCCACATGATCCGTGTTCTTCATCTTTGCCCGGCCCGCCGTGAATTTCAGACGCGGCGATGCCTTGAATACCTGATGCGCGATTTGGGCGACCCGTACCGCGCCACGCTTCTGCGCATCGGGTCGGAGGAGCAGCCGCTGAGCGTGCCCACCGCCGCGTTGGAACTCCAATCTTCTCGCGCCGCCGATACCGACATCGTCCACGCCTGGGGCGCCACGGCGCTGTTGGCCGCGATCCTGGGCCGGCGACCGCGGATTATTTACAGCCCGCTACCCACCGAGCGGCCGCTCTGTCGCGGCGCGGTGGTGGCGTGGGCGCGCCGCGCCCATGTCATGGTCGTTTGTCCCAGCGAGAGAATCCGCCGACGATTTCTCGACATCGGCTTCGCATCCGATCGCTGCCAGACGATTCGCCCGCCGGTCGACCTTCGCCGCATCAGTTCCTCCCGCGATGCCGCGCTGCGCGCGCAGCTTGGCTTTGACGATGCGGACGACGTCATCCTCGCCCCCGGCGAAACGATCCGGGGTTGCGGCCATCACGAAACCGCCTGGGCCGCGGGAATTCTCAACGTCCTGGATCGCCGCCGACGCCTGATCCTCTGGGGCCGGGGAGATCGCGTCGATTCTTTGCGCAATTTCGCCGATCGCCTCCGACAGCCGAATCTGTTGACGCTGGCCGAGCAGCGGCTTGGTCGTTCCATCGATTTCGAAGAACTGACCACTGTCGCGGATATGGCTGTCTGGGCTTCGCGCGGCGGAGCGGCTACGCTTCCGCTGCACATCTGCATGGCCGCCGGTTTGCCCATCGTCTCCACCGACCATACCGATGCCGTCGAGCTGTTGCAGGATGGCCGCTCCGCCCTGCTGCGCCCGCGCGCCACGCCGATGATGCTGGCCCAATGCGTGCTGGAGCTGCAGCGTGATGCCACGATGCGGCAGCGCCTCTCCACCGCCGCGCGCGCCGTCGCCGCCGATGCGCTCGCGCTGCCCGCATTCCTGGCCCGCTGGCGGGGGGTATACGATGCCGTGATTTCCGGTGCAAAAGTCGATCTGAATGCTATTGCGGTGTGATCGTCGCCTCGTTCGCCGCTTCTTGCGCCCGCGCTTTATGCAATTCCTGCATGCCGCACAATTCCTCCCCGCAGGCGATGGTCGGCTGCCCGGTGCACAGCGGCTCCCCCGACAAATCCTGCGGACGCAGCGGCAAGCCGTATCCGCTGCGTAATGACCGGCGGTGTTGCAGAATTTGCTGCAGATCTTTTTTTGTTCCGATCACCGGCGGCCCGTCGGCGACCGCAGCGTTGAGCATCGCCCAGGAAACTTCCGACGCGATGACCGCATCCCGCGCCGTCGGAAATCCCAGGTTCTTCCCCGCCATCACCGAGCGGGCGAAAACTTCCACCATCACGTCCAGCTTCTTGTCGTTGAACGGTCCGGTCTTCTTGACGGTGGTGTTGACGCCGTGCATTTCGATCGTCGCATTGATGAAGTTATGCCGCATCCGGCACACGCCCTTGGTGCCGATGACTTCGACATAGCAGTTGTGGATTTTTTCCGCCGCGAGGTGGCCGTAAACGAATCCCTGCGTCACGTCGAACACCACGCCGTTCTTGAACGTCCCGTGCACCTGCACCCACCACGGGTCCTTATAGTCCCACATGCGGATTCCCTGCGCGTGCCATTTGTCGAACTCACTGTGGGCGTACCAGCGGGCGACGTCGATGTAATGCATGCCGCAATCGTGGAACGGCGGGCCTTCCGGCTCGTGACCCTCGGTGGGCATGTGCCCGGGCGTCATGTGGCAAACGCGGATGATCGCCAGGTCGCCGATCTCCCCCTCCGCGATGAACGCCTGCATTTCCTTGTGATACCAGGCATTTCGATTGAACAGGTTCACCGCCACCAGCTGATCGCTGGCTTCAATTTCGTTCACCAGCGTCCATTCGGTCCTGGCATCCGCCGCCAGCGGTTTCTCCGCGATGATGTGTTTTCGCGCCGCCAGTGCCGTGCGCAGCTGCGCCGGCCGTGCATCCGCCAAGGTAAACAGGCCCACCACGTCGATCGACTTGTCCGCAAAAATGGGATGACAATCGGAAAGGATTTTGGCGTCGGGAACGAAGTTCCCCGCCTGCTGCCGCGCCTCCGCGTTGATATCGCAAATCGCGGCGATCTCCCACAGCTCGCTCTGGCGCATGGCGGCGGCAAAACCGCGGCCCATCCGCCCAAACCCCACCAGACCCACTCGCAAACGCTTTCGCATATGGAATTCAAGTATATTGCCGATGACTACAAAAATGAAAGCCAACCTATAACCATCGGCTCTAATTTGACGCAAAACCAGATTTGTCTGCCGCCCGCGGGGGATTTACCATCCCCACCATGCCAAGCGACACGCTGGCGGATTTCATTTCCTTGCTCGACCGCGAAGGCGAACTGGCCCGCATCACCGCGCGCGTCGATCCAAAGCTGGAGATCGCCGCCATCTGCGACCGGGCCTGCAAGACACCCGCACCGCACGGCCACAACGAGCCCGACAAGTCCAACGCCGCCTCCCTGGGCGGAAAAGCGCTCCTGTTTCAGAATGTCGCCGGCGCCGATATGCCGGTGGCCATCAATACGTTCGGCTCCTATTGGCGCGTCAACCAGGCGCTGGGGACGCCGTCTCTCTCGGCGCTGGCCGACCGCGTCCAGGCGCTGGTCAAGCCGGAAATCCCCACCACACTGATGGAAAAAATGAAGAAGCTGCCCGACCTGATGAAGCTGGGCAGCTATCCACCCAAATCGGTGCGCAGCGGAATCTGCCAGCAGGTGGTGCTCGAGGGTGACGCCGCAAACCTGGATCGCCTTCCGCTGATCCAATGTTGGCCGCTGGATGGAGATCTGAAAAGCGGCCAGGTCGCCGACCCCGCCGCCGCCGGCACCGTCACCGAGCGCGGCTCCGGCCGCTACATCACCTTCGGCGGTGTTTTCACGCGCGATCCGCACAGCGGCGATCGCAACATCGGCATGTACCGCGTACAGCAGTTCTCCCCGCGAAAATGCGCCATGCATTGGCACATGCACCACGACGGCGCCCGGCATTTCCGCATGTATCAGAAGCTGGGACAAAAGATGCCGCTGGCGATCGTGCTGGGCGGCAACAGCGTCCTGCCCTACGCCGCCACCGCGCCGCTGCCCCCGGGAATCGAAGAGCTGCTGCTGGCCGGCTTCCTCAATGGCCGCGGCATCGAGCTGGTCCTGTGCCGAACGATCCCCCTGGAAGTCCCCGCCAACGCCGAGATCGTCATCGAGGGATTCGTCGACCCAGTCGAAAAATTAATGGAAGGCCCGTTCGGCGATCACACCGGTTTCTACAGCCTGGCCGACTGGTATCCCGCCTATCACGTGACCGCCATCACGCATCGCAAGGACCCGATCTATCCCACAACGATCGTCGGCAAGCCGCCGATGGAGGATTATTTTCTGGGCAAGGCGACCGAGCGCATTTTTCTGCCCGCCCTGCGCACGCTCGTGCCCGATATTGTCGATTACAACCTTCCCATCAGCGGTGTTTTCCACAATTGCGCATTCATCAAAATTCGCAAGGAATATCCGTTCCACGCCCGCCGCGTGATGCACGCCATCTGGGGCGCCGGGCAGATGTCGTTCACCAAGTTCATCATCGTGGTAGACGAGCACGTCAACGTCCACGACGAGCAGGACGTGCTGTTCCACTTATTTTCCAACTGCGATCCGCAGCGCGACAGCGAGATCGTGCACGGCCCGGTGGACATCCTCGACCACGCCGCCCCCGAGCACGGCGCCGGCAGCAAGATCGGCTTCGACGCCACCGCCAAGCTCCCCTCCGAAGGCAAGGTCCGCCCCTGGCCGAAGGAGTTGGCGATGGATCAGGCGACGATCGATCTGGTTAATAGGCGGTGGACAGAATACGGATTTTAAGAATTTTATCGATTACATTTCCGCCGACGAGGAAGAAGTATCGACTCGTATAGGTGAACGCGTTGCCGCCGCGATGACTGCTGGCTGCCCCGTTGAGATTTTTGCGCTCCTTCGGCAGCGAATAAAGTGAGGCTTCCCTCTTCCTTGCAAAAAGCCCGCCCGATCGTCGACCGGCCAGCCAACACGTCCTGCGGCGGCAACGCGTCCACCTATACGAGTCCACGGATCTTCCTCGTCAACAAAAGCGCAACCGATAAAAATACCTATCTTCAACAAAGCAGTTTCAACCAGATGATGAGATTGACGCGACCCCAGACCAGTGGCATTATCAGGAAACAGTACCCGCCACGGATGGCGGGCTGCGCGCAACAACAAAAGATTGGAACTTTTTGGACCTGCCGGCATCTAACCCCAATGTCCAGCTTGAGTGGCGCTCAATTCGAGGCTGAATTCGCCGGGTCCGGTACTGAAGCGGGCGCGGCGCTGCTGCAGGCGGCGCGCGGTGGCGATCGGGCCGCTTATGGCCAGATCGTTGTCATCTATCAGGATCGCCTGTTCAATGCCCTGCTGCGGATGGTCGGCGAAACTGAGGAAGCCCGCGAGCTGACGCAGGAAACCTTCACACGCGGGCTGGAAAAAATCGACGGCTTCCGCGGCGACTCGTCTCCGTATACCTGGCTCTTCCGCATCGGCATGAACTTGGCGATCAGCAACCTGCGGCGTTCGCAGCGCCGACGCACGTTTTCACTGGACGGCGCGGCGCTGGACAACGCATCTTCCGGCGGCAACGGCAGCGCCTCGGGCGATGGGCAGGCCTCGGGATTGCTTAACCGCCTGGCGTCGGCCCGGCAGGATCAGCCGCCCCAGATCGCTGAGCGGCGCGAACGCCAGCGCATCGTCGTCGAGGCCCTGGGCAGGTTGGACCCCGATTATCGCGCCGTGCTGGTCATGCGCGACATCGAAGGATTCGATTATCAGCAGATGGCCGACGTGCTGGGCCTGCCGCTGGGCACGCTCAAAAGCCGCCTGTTCCGCGCCCGCCTGGCGATGCGCGACGAATTGGCGCCATATTTGGAGGACAAGACGAAATCGCCGTGATGCGTCACTATCCCGTTTAGCGGCCGCGCTCGCGCGGCGTGTTTCCCGGGGAACGCCGGGCGACTCGACTGTCTTCGACCCTGAGCTCAGACCGAAGGGAGCTCGTCGAAGTCAAGCCCCGCCGCTAAACGAGAAATTGATTAAAACCCCACGGGCGCGTTTGTGAATCATGGAAAACATCGAAGCCATGCTCTGTGCTTACATCGAGGGCGACCTGGACGAGGCCGGCCGCGCCCAGATCGAGAAGCACCTGCAGGACCATCCGCAGCATCGCAAGCTCATCGAGTCGCTGACGGCCACGCGCGATCTGATGCGCGATCTGCCGCGCGCCAAGGCCCCGCCCGATGTGGGCGAATGGCTGCATGGTCAGGTCGAGCGCTCGATCCTGCTGGATGATTCGGCCGCGGTCCCGATTCAACGCGCCAAGCCATCGCGCTGGCCGCAATGGCTGGGGGTGGCGGCGGTGCTATTGCTGTTCGCGGCGCTGGGCGCGATCGTCATGCGCATGGTCGCCCCGACGTTCAAGGCGCCGGTAGCGCCCACCGCCAGCACGGTGCAGCTACCGACCGCGCCGCCCGCCCCAACCGAGGATTTGAAAGATCTGGCGAAAACGAAGAATCCGACGGCGCAAGACCGCGAGGCCCTGGCCCTGGGTGCCGCCCCCGCGCAATTGCGCCAGAGCGCCCAAGCTCCTGCACCGATGCAGCTGGACGTGCAGGCCGTTCGTCAGCGGCTGCAGAATTTCGGATATGCCGCCAACGCCGATGCAACTGATCAGGCCAGCCCGCTCGTGCTGGTGGTCAACAGCTCCAACCGCTCCAACACCGCCGGGCAGATCACGCAGTTTCTCAATACTCAAAACGGAATCTCCTGGCGGCAGGTGCCCGAGGAATCCGCCAAATCACCGCTCCAATCTACGCCGTTGAATGCATCGGCGGATCAGATGGAAAGCAACGCTGCAGTGGCCGGGCAGCTTCCCGCCACGCGCCCCGAAGCGCCGATGTTGTTGAACCAGGTGCAGAGTAATCAGTCGCAGAACGATTACGTCATGAAGGCTGACAAGAACGCGACGGAAAATCAAAGCGGCAGCTTCGCCTCCGCGCCGACGACGCAGCCGCTGACCGATATGTATGTTGCCCACGGCATGACCGTTCAGCAGGCCGACCAGCTTCGCCGATCGCTGGCCGCCCAGCCGGATGTGCAGGCCTGCCAGGTCTATCCGCAGCTGGCGCTGGATTTGCCCTCGACGAGGCCGGCGGCCAACACCAACCTGGCCGTCGCGGAACAACAGGAGCAAAAATCCGCCGGCGCGGAAATCCCCGGCGCCGCCGGCGCGGCATCACCATCAACCCAGCCGACGACCGCGCCGGCCTTGGCCGACACCGCCGCTTCGCTGCCCAAAGGGAGCGCGAGTTTCGGTGGATTCGGCGGGGGTGGCGGCGCGAGCAACAGCCAGATGGCACTTGCCAATATCGACGCGGTCATCGTCGTGCAGCCCGCCGCGCCCGTCCCGACCGAATCCACCCCCGCTCCCACCACCGAACCGACGACCGCCGCGCCACCGCCCGCCACCCAGCCGTAGGTGATCCGCCATGCATCCGGTTTGTTTCGAGAACGACGCCATCCGCATGGAAGTGTGGCCGCAGATCGGCGGCAAGGTCTCCAGCATCATCGACAAGGCGGATGGGTACGAGCTGCTGTTCAACTACCCGGTGGAGCTGCCCGATGGCCCCCATTACGATGAGCAATATTCCGACCACTGGTATTGCGGGTGGGACGAATGCTTTCCCGGCATCGCGCCGGCGATTTATCCCCTGCACCCCTACAGCGGAACGGCGGTGCCGGATCACGGCGAGCTTTGGGGCATCCCCGCCACCACCGCCGTACCCACCAAAGATGGCATCACCACCGTGTGGCACGGATTGCGCTTCGGATATCGGCTGACGCGCAAGTTGTATCTGGACGGCGCATCGGTGATCGCGGAATACTCGCTGTCCAACCTGGCGCCGTTCGAGTTCCGCTATGTCTGGGCGATGCACGCGTTGCTCTCCCTGAAAATCCCGGTGGAGCTGAACCCAATGAGCGCCAGGAAATTCAGGTTAAGCCACGATGCCGAAGGCGCGGCGATCGACGCGGAAATGGATTGGCCAATCACACCGGCTGGCGAGCGCTTGTCGCTTCCCAAAGATTTGCCGCAACGCAAAGGGTGGAAGCTGTTCTCGCAGCACCCGATCGATAATTGTTTTAAAATCATTTACCCCGCGCGGCAGCGATCGCTGCAGATCGATTTTACATCCGAATCCGGCGTGCCGGCCTACTGGGGCATCTGGATCAACACCGGCGGCTGGGACGGTGTGCATCATTTTGCCATCGAGCCGACCACCGGGCGTCACGATCAGATCGACCGCGCCATCCAGGACGATTCGGCCGGCCGGGTTGATGGCTTCGCGAAAGCCGATTGGTCTGTCAACCTAAGCCTGGGGCCGATGCGGTCCTAGCCGATATTTGCCTCCCAAAAAATTTTTTGCGTGCAGGTTTCAACTTTTTCCCCCGCGGCGCATCCATGAGGATGGACAAGCTTTTCCCTCCCCTGAGCCCCGGATGGCCTTACCCGCCGTCCGGGGTATTTTTTTGCGCATGAACAGCACCGACAAAAAGGCGCAGCCGACTTACGTCAAAACCTTCAGGCGCCAGCTATATATATAGAGAGCACTCTTTTTTTACGGACACAGGTACCCGGAGCATCGGCCACGCGCCGCCGAGCGACCCGGGATCTGTCACCCGCGCCGTTGCGCCGCAATCCAGCGGCGAGGCGGAAGCGGCAGGCGCACCCGGCGATTGGGTGCAGCTTCTTCGGACAATCCGCGCCCACGCCGGTGTGCGTCGTCCGATTCTTCTCAATTTAAACGCAGCCACCGAGGCCACGGGCGCCTCGGAGCTTCTGCGCTGCGCGTTCATGGCTGACTGGCCGGTGATTGAACCACCCGCGTTGGCCCGCTCGCGCTGAGGACTTTGCCGCTGTTTTGGGAGATCGACCAAAGCATGATCTTTGTGCTCCCCTTCTGCTCACCGGGGGCGGCGAAGGTCAGCTCATCTGGCGATCGCCAGACCGGCACCGTTATCAGCGACCCCTTGTTGTTGTCGTCAGTGATTACCGGCTGGTTTTGAACGGTCGTGACGTCACCGCTGGCCAGATCCAGGACCGTGACCTTGCCGCTGCCGTCGGGAATGCTGACATGTGCATCATCCGGGCTGACCTCGAAATATTGCGCACTGTCGCCGATCTGCTGGGCGGCCTGCCGGTTAATCAGGCAGCTCACGGTCGCCCCCGTGTCCGGGTTGAGTGAGAAGATCAGGGGCCGTTGCGGCATGTCGCCCGTGGTTGCCGGCAGCGTCATTTCCACGCTGGCAAATAGAATTCGTCCGTCCTTGAGACAGCGCACGCGGCTCAGCTCCGAATAGAGAAGCCCGACCAGACCCTGCGGCGCCCCCGGTGAATTGAGCAGCACGCCGTCATCGCCGACAACGCGGATGCGGCTGAGCGCGCCAATTGTCACCTGCTTGCCGGGAGATATGGGCGTACCCACGCACAGGATGTCGCGGCCATCCGTGGACCAATCGGGATAGCGGGCCGCCAGCGATGCAATTTTGATCACCGGATGACTGCCGTCAGTCGGCGCGACCCACAGATCGTCGGCCTGGTCTTCGCCCTTCCAGGAACCGGCCACCTGTCCCTGCGTGACGATGATGGCCGCGTTTCCCGCGGGCGAGACGCGCAGCTCGCGCACATCCCAGACCGTCTGCGTCAGCGTCGCGGCCAGTTTGAGGCTGCTGGGATCGAAACTGTAGACTTCGACCGAATTGATCGCTTGCGTGAGCTTGACCAGGTCCTGCCAGTTGCCGGCCGGCAACTTCTGCCGCAGGGCGGCGTCGGCGTGATCACGCAGGTACAGGCCGATGGCAAGATCCAGCGGCGAATCGAAAATACTCGAATCACGCTTCGCCTTGTCCTCCTGGCTGACAATCGACTTCACAAGATTCCCCCAGGCATCTTTGGGATCGGCGTTCTGCCAGTCGAAATTCATCATGCCGTCGCGCGCCACGGCAGCGGCGTCGACGATCGCCTTGGATTGCTCGGGCGTCAGATATTTTGTCAGTTCGTCCCACGTGGCGACATCAATCTGCCGGCAGACCAGCAGCCGCCTGGAATCGCCGAACCACGTCGCCGCCTTGACGCCCTTGATCGTCCCCGGCGCCAGCTTGCCGTCGGCATCCACCAACGACAGGCCGTCGGGGCCAATCGCCGTCATCCACCGGCCATCCGGGGACCATTCATAGTTTTTGGGAACGCAGCCAAACAGGATCGCCGCGGCCACGAAACATGCAATCAATCGTTGATATTTCATTGGAGATCTCCGTTGGAGGATTCGGTCAGAGGCGACGACCATCGCCAGGCGGGCCGGTCCTGGACGCCGTGTTCCACCGCCGATGCCAGCAGACGCCGCGACGACCAGAAATCGCTGACGCCGATCGCCGGTGGTGGCGAAGTGGGCACCGGCTTGGTGACCTGCGCGACCGGGCCGACAGCCACAGGTTTGCCAGGCATCCACAATCCAATCCCGATGCCCACCGCCAGCACGGCGGCGATGGCCAATCCGAGCCGGCCGTTATGCCAGAACCGCGCCGCGCGCAACTGAGCCGCCGGGAACGGCGGCAGCGCATCCGCCGCCGGCATCACCATGGCATGGCGCGCTTTCTCAGCCAGATCGCGCCAGCCGGCGCGGCGCTGATCGGTGTCGGGGATACTGGCCGTGTACGCCGCCAGCAGCGCGCTGACATCCGGCTCCAGCGCGCCCAGCGCATCGTCGATCATCAATCGATCCAGCGTTGCATCATCCATGGCATGCTCCTATTTCATCTGTTCTCGAAGTTGCTGCATCGCCGCGTGCAGGCGCGATCGCACCGTGCCGATCGGAATCGCCAGCACCTGGGCGATCTCCTCGTAGCTGATCCGCTCGCGCAGGCGCAGCTCCAGGGTTTCGCGCAGCGCATCGGGCAGCGCGGCGATCAGCTCGCGCAGGTCGGCGATCTGCGGATCCGTTTGATCGGCGGGCGCGGTCGCTTCGACAAGCGGCGCGGGATTTCGATGCCGCCGCGCGGCGGTCAGGCCGATGTGCCGGGCGATCCCGAACAGCCACGCCCGCGGCGACTGCGCCGCCGCCAGGCGTTGCGGCCGCCGCATCGCCGCCACGAACGTGTCGTGCAGCATGTCCTCGGGCGAGGCACACCAACCAAAGCCGCGTCGCAGATACGCCAGCAACGCAGCGCCGTGGGTCTGGTAAAGCCGCTCCAAGTCACGCATGACGCCGGCCCGCCTTCGCTTCTGATATGAACGTCGCGGTGACTGGCTGGAAAGTTCGGATCAAAATTTAACGGGTTGATTTCCACGGTGAATTCGCCAGATATCCGCCATGATGAACCCGCCGAAGGCGACCGCCAGCCCGGAAAGAAGCGGTGTGGAACCTTCGCGGAGGAAGACGGAGCAGACGTAAATGTTAAAGGCAGTGGTGAACGCGGCCAGGGCGAAGATGGTCCAGGTGATCGCCGCGGGGATGCGATATCCCAGGCCGGCCGCCGCCTTGAGGCCCGCTTCCAGGAGCACGACCAGCCCGAACAGAAAGATTCCGCCCTCGGTCAGCATCAAGTGTCCGAGCAGATCAGGATAACGGACCTCCGTCCCCTGATCGTCGACATATCCGGTGTGAAACGCTCTGCCGAACGTGCGCGCCAGCAGGTATGCCGCGAATCGCCGACCCAGGTACAGCAGGAGCAGACCGACGATGGTGTTGAACCAGAATTCCGGCCCGATGTTGAACGCAGCCACGGCTCGGATTGGCGGCGGGATACGCGGTGGTGGGGCGGGCGTCTCGGGCGAATCCGGCGGCGGCGCCGGTGTGTTGGAAAGCTTGGGCAGCTTGGAAATGTCCATGACTGGCCTCCTGGCCATCCACCAATATCCCTTGACCCGTCCTCGCCATCAATGTAAAGACCCGAGCCGACGCATACAAACTGGCGAGATTTTCATGGCGGATGCTTTGACTCAAATCGACGCGGTCGCGCAGCAGGCCGACCAGGAATTGGCTGCCGTCGCCAATGCCGCGCAGCTCGAGCAGTTCCGCATCAAGTTCCTCGGCGCCAAGGGAAGCATCAAGGGCCTGATGACGCTGCTGGGCCAGGCGCCCAAGGACCAGAAGCCGCTCATCGGCCAGCGCGTCAACGCGCTGAAGGATCGTGTCACCGAAGCATTCGAAGCGCGCAAGACCGCGCTGGCGAGCAGCGGCGGTGAGGCGCCGGCCGTCGATGTCACCGAGCCGGGCCTGCGTCCGGCGATCGGCGGGCGGCATATCCTTATGAAAGTCGCCGATGAATTAACCGAGCTTTTCGGCCGCATGGGTTTCGCGCTGGCATCGGGGCCGGAGGTTGAGGATGAATTCCACAATTTCATCGCGCTCAACATTCCCGCCAGTCACCCGGCCCGCGATCCGCTGGATAACTTTTATTTGGCGCCCGAGACCGGCGAGGGCCAATCCACCGCGCTGGATCGCACGCCCGATGAGCAACTGATGCTCCTGCGCACGCAAACCAGCACGGTGCAGATTCGCGTGATGGAGCGAACGAAGCCGCCCATCCGCGTCGTCATCCCCGGGCGCGTTTACCGCCCCGATACACATGACGACACGCACCTGTCGATGTTTCATCAGCTCGAAGCGCTGGTGATCGACCGCGACGTGAGCATGGTGGATTTGAAAAGCACGATCCTCCAGTTCGTGCATGCTTATTTCGGCCCGGAAACCCGGGCCCGTTTCCGCCCGAGTTTTTTCCCATTCACCGAGCCGTCCGGCGAAGTGGATGTGTGGTTCGATTTCCCCGGTGGCAAGAGCCGGTGGGTGGAACTGGGCGGCTGCGGGATGGTGCATCCCAATGTGCTCAAAGCCGTCGGCATCGATCCGGAAGTTTTCAGCGGCTGGGCGTTCGGCTTCGGCATCGAGCGCATCGCCATGCGTAAGTACGGCATTAGTAACATCCGCCAGTTCGTGGAAAATGACATCCGCTTTCTCCGCCAGTTTTGATGGGGTTTAAACAAAAGTGATGACGAGACATTTTTGACCTGTTTCATCGTCTCATTTGATATGCTAACATACACCTAACTCTGCTGGAGTTGCCGTGCAGATTGTCTCGGAAAAATCGGATCTTTTTCGCAAACTTTCGGCCATCTGCGCCGGCGGGCGGCGGCAGCGGCAGCGGCGATTCCGCACCGGCCTGGACGCGCTGGATCACCTCGCGCCCCAGGGCGCCTGGCCCGCCGGCGCGGTCCATGAACTGCTCTGCGATCGACGCGGTCCGTCGCCAACATCGGTCATGCTGCTGTTGGCCCGCGCCGCCTGGTCTGTTTGCGGTGGGGCGATCGTCTGGTGCGATCCGGATCGGCAACTGTATCCACCCGCACTCGCCGCCGCCGGAATCGATCTGCAACGGCTCATTCTGCTGCGGCCGCGCAACTCGGCGGAGCAAATCTGGGCGCTGGGCGAATGCCTGCGCTGCCGCGGCGTGGGCGCCACCGTGGCAACCGTCGCCAAACTCTCGCGCGTCGAAGCGCGGCGCCTGCAGCTTGCCGCCGAGCGCGGTGGGGGAGTCGGAGTGTTCCGCAGAATCCCCGGCCGACATCCCGATCATTACGCCGCCGCCACACGCTGGAGGGTTCAACCCATCCCCGGCGGTCCGGATACGCAGCGATGGAGCCTTGAACTGATCCACGGTCATGGAGGACGAATCGGAAAAAATGTCCTCCTGGAGGTCGACCGTGAAACAGCTACTGTGCGTGCATCTGCCCCATTGGCCGATCGATCGGCTGCGACGGCGGCGGCGCGAGCTTCGGCATAGCCCGCTGGTCCTGATCCAGATCAGCGCCAATCGGCAGATCGTCACCGCCGTCTGCCCCGATGCGCCGGCCAGCGTGCGGCCGGGGATGAGCCTGGCCCAGGCCCGCGCCCACTGCGCCCATCTGCAATGTCTGGCCGCCGATCCCGCCGCCGATCTGCGCTGCCTCGAAGCATTGGCGCGCTGGCTGATGCGGTTCAGCCCCAACGTGGCGTTGTGCCCGCCGGCGTCGATTGTTGTCGATGTCGCCGGCCTGGATCGGCTGCTGGGCGATCCACCGACGCTGGCCCGCCGCGTCGCCGCTGCTCTGTCGCGCCTGGGCCTGACCGCCCGACTGGCCATCGCACCGACGGCGGCGGCGGCGTGGGGATTGGCCGTCTTCGGACACGAAAAACTTCCGATTGTCGTCGGCAATGGCGAGCTGCTGGGCGCCATCGCGCCGCTGCCGACCGCGGCGCTGGGACTCGATTCGCTGGTCACCGTCCAGTTACACGCCCTGGGCGTGCGGACCATCGGCCTATTGCTGAAAATTCCGCGCAGCGAATTGGCCGCCCGTTTCGGCCCGGAAATTTTGGAGAAGATCGACCAGGCCACCGGCGCCGCCCCGGCGGTGCTCGACTGGCTCCCGTATCGCGCGCCCATCCGTGCCCGCATCCATTTCGATGATGCGACCGATTCGCTGGAAATGATTCACCTGGCGTTGAGGGAAATGTTGCAAATAATCACCCAGCAGCTCGCCCGCCGCGGGCTGGGCGCCAGGGAATTGCGATTGGAACTGCGATCCCGGCACGCCGCGCCGATCGAAAAAACTATTCGCCTCTCGCGTCCTTCTCGCCTGCCGGCGGATTTGCTCAACCTGCTGCGGCACGCGACGGAAAACCTGCGGACCGCCGATGGCATCACCGCCGTCGGCCTGTTCGTCAGTGCCGCCGCGCCGCTGGGCGACGAGCAATCCGACCTGATCGGCGGCGAGCCGCAGCGGAATTCGGCGGAGCTGGATCACCTGCTCGAGCGGCTGCGGGCGCGACTCGGCGAGGTGGCGCAGTGGGCGCAGCTGGTCGAATCGCATCTGCCCGAGCGCGCCTTCCGCTGCCGGGCGGATGCCGCCGCGACCCTCGCCCAGGCCCCGGCGCCCGCGGTGGCACGGCCGTTGTGTCTTTTACCGATCCCGCGCTGTGTCAAGGCGATCGTCATCCCCTCCGACGGCCGCGACGGAGTGCCCATTTCATTCACCGACGCCGCTCAGGTGCATCGGCTGGTCCATGTCAAAGGTCCCGAGCGCATCGACGGGCAATGGTGGAACGGACACTGGAAAACACGCGATTATTTCGACGCACAGGACGATGCCGGCAACCGCTACTGGCTGTTCCGCGTCGTGCAGAGCGGCCAATGGTATCTGCATGGAATTTTTGAGTAATGGATCGATTGTTTAGCGGCCGCGCTTGCGCGGCGTTTCTCACGGAGCCAACGCCGGGCGATTCGACTGAGCTCGTCGAAGTCAAGCCCGGCCGCTAAACATCAAACTGTCCTACTACCAATTTTCGAGTAATGCCCGAATCGCCCATTCCCAAGCTCCGCTCCACGGCGCCGCCGATGTCGGCGCAGACGATGATTTTCTCGCCACCGTGCGCGCAGCTGGACGTCACCAGCAATTTTTCCTTTCTCCGCGGCGCTTCGCATCCGGATGAGCTGGTTTACCGCGCCGCCGAGTCGGGCTGTGCCGCGGTGGCGATCACGGATCTGAACAGCCTGGCCGGCGTGGTGCGTGCGCACCAGGCGGCGAAGGATGCGGGGATCAGGCTGTGCGTGGGCGCGCGATTGCAAATGGTGGATGCGCCCGACGTGCTGGTCTGGTCCGCCAGCCGCGCCGGTTACGCCAACCTGTGCCGCCTGCTCACATCCGGCAAGCGCCGCGCGGAAAAGGGGCAATGCACCCTGAAATTGAGTGACTTGCTCGCCGCCTGCGACGGGCTGATCGCGGCGCTGGTGCCGCAGGGGATCGAGCCGCAGCTTCCCATCGCCGACCCCACCGCTCTGGCGCAAGCCGCCGGCGCCCTGAAGGACGCGATGGGCAATCGGCTGTCGCTGGCCATTTCGCGCGTTCACGACGCCCTGGATTGCTTGGTCCTGGGCCAGGGGCGCGCCGTCAGCCGCGCCTGCGATATCCCGCTGCTGGCGACCAATGCGGTGCATTATCACGACGCCCACCGCCGCATGCTGCAGGACGTGCTGTGCTGCGTGCGGCACGGCTGCACGATTCAGGAGGCGGGGTTCCGCCTGTTCTGCAACGGCGAACGTTTTTTGAAAACACCGCCGCAAATGCACGAGCTGTTCCGCGACCTTCCCGGCGCGATCCGCCGCGGCGTGCAGATCGCCGAGCAATGCGAATTCTCGCTCGACGAGCTGAAATATGAATATCCCGATGAGATCGTGCCGCCCGGCAAAACGCCCGCGGCGTACCTGGCCGAGCTGGCCTGGGCCGGCGCTGCCGAGCGATATCCCGCCGGCCTGCCGCAATCGGTGCGCAGCCAGATCCAGCACGAGCTGGAGCTGATCGCCCAACTGAAGATCGAGCCGTATTTCCTCACCGTTTACGACCTGGTGCGTTTCGCGCGGTCGCGCGGGATTTTGTGCCAGGGGCGCGGGTCGGCGGCGAATTCGGCGGTCTGCTATTGCATCGGCGTCACCAGCGTCGATCCAGCGCGGGTGGACTTGCTCTTCGAGCGTTTCGTTTCCGCCGCCCGCAACGAGCCGCCCGATATCGACATCGATTTCGAGCATGAGCGCCGCGAGGAGGTCATCCAGTACGTCTACCAGAAATACGGCCGCGACCGTGCCGCCATGACCGCCGAGGTGATCACCTATCGCGGCCGCTCGGCCGTGCGGGACGTCGGCAAGGCCCTGGGCCTGGGGCTGGACACCGTGGACCAGATGGCCAAGCGCCTGGACTGGTGGGACAGCGGCAAGCTGACGGCGGAGAAAATCAGTCAGATCGGGTTGGACCCGGACGATCCCACCGTGCGGCTGGTGATCGCGCTGGCGGGTGAATTGCTGGGATTCCCGCGGCACCTGAGCCAGCACGTGGGCGGGATGGTGATGTGCCGCCGCCCGCTGGACGAGACGGTTCCGATCGAGAACGCGGCGATGGACGAGCGCACGGTGATCGAGTGGGACAAGGACGACATCGACGCGGTGGGGATGCTCAAGGTGGATGTGCTGGGGCTGGGGATGCTGACGGCGATCGCCAAGGCGATGAAGCTGGTCAGCGACGCCCGTCCCACCGAGCCGCCCATCCAGCTTCACACGATTCCGGCGGAGGATCCGCGGGTGTACGAAATGGTCAGCGACGCCGACACCGTGGGGGTGTTCCAGATCGAATCTCGGGCGCAGATGTCGATGCTGCCGCGGCTGAGACCGAAGACGTTTTATGACCTGGTGATCGAGGTGGCGATCGTCCGTCCCGGTCCGATCCAGGGGAACATGGTGCATCCGTATTTGCGTCGCCGCGACGGGCTGGAGCCGGTTTGTTATCCCAGCAAAGCGCTGGAGTCGGTGCTGGGTAAGACGCTGGGCGTGCCGCTGTTCCAGGAGCAGGCGATGAAAATCGCGATGGTGGCGGCGGGATTTTCCGCCGACGAGGCCGACCGCCTCCGCCGCGCCATGGCATCCTGGCGTTACAACGGAACCATCGAGCAGTTCCACCGCAAGATCGTGGACGGCATGATCGCCAACGGCTACGACGAAACCTTCGCACAGCAATGTTTCGAGCAGATCCGGGGGTTCGGGGAATACGGATTTCCCGAGAGTCACGCGGCGTCGTTCGCGCTGCTGGTCTACGCCAGCTCGTGGCTGAAGCGGTATCACCCCGCCGCGTTTTGCGCCGCGCTGCTCAATAGCCAGCCGATGGGTTTTTACGCCCCGGCCCAGATCGTGCGCGATGCGGCCGATCATGGCGTTACGGTCCATCCGGTGGACGTGAATCACAGCGAATGGGACTGCACGCTGGAAACTTTGACTCCCTCGTCCGGCGCTCCGGAAGACTTTCAATCTCCCTCTCCCGGTACGCCGGGAGAGGGTTGGGGTGAGGGCGATTTTACAAAATGCGACAAAGGACCCTCACCCTGTCCCCCTCCCGGCGTACCGGGAGAGGGGAAGAGCGCGTCGCTACCGTGCGATGCGCCCAAGCGCGCTTGGGGTATTGGCGGGCCGGCGGTGCGGCTGGGGTTCCGCATGATCAAGGGCCTGCACGCCGCCCACGGCCAGCGCATCGCCGAGTGCCGCCGGGAAGTGGGACAGTTCACATCGGTCGATCATCTGCACCGCGCAGCCGATCTGCCGATCAGCGCCATGGCGAAGCTGGCGGAGGCGGATGCGTTCGGCTCGCTGCAGAAGACCCGCCGGCCGGCAATGTGGGAGATGCTGGCGCTGCCCCGGCAGCGATCGCCGCTGCAAATGCCGCATGTCGAGACTGAAGCGGCGCCCATGCTGCCGCACATGAGCATGCGCGAGGAAATCCTGGCCGATTACGGCACCACCAGCCTGTCGCTCAAGGGGCATCCCGTGGCCATCGTGCGCGAGGAGTTGACTCGCCGCCGGATCATCCCGGCGTCGCAGACCTGGAATTATCCGGCCGGGCGGTACGTGCGCGTGGCGGGGCTGGTGCTGATCCGCCAGCGGCCGGGTACCGCTTCGGGGATCGTCTTTGTCACGCTGGAAGATGAGAGCGGGATCGTGAACCTGATCGTGCGTCCGGCGATCTACGAGCAATACCGCGCCGCCGCCCGGTATGCGACGCTGCTGGCGGCCGAGGGGCGGATCGAGCGGCAGGGGCAGGTGCAGCACGTAATGACCGTCCGCATGCACGACCTGAGCGAACTGCTGAGCGGCTACGACTCGCAGAGCCGCGATTTCCGCTGAAAAAGCCACCCGGAAGCGCGAGGCTGCCGCCCGCGGCCCCGCCAAGCCCATGCCGGGGTTTTTGGACCCTTCGTAAAAAAACCTACATGCAACCTTGTATCATCTATGCAAAGTTGCTCTAATGCAACGCGGTTGCATATTATCGCCTCCGCCCCGCTTCGACGGGAGTCATGAGCATGAACATTCGCCACGCGCCGTTCGCCGCAATCGTTCTGGCCATTGGCCTGATCTTTGGGGATGCGGCGCGCGCACAGTCGCCAAGTCCACAGGCTCCCAACAATCCAACAACAGCGCCGGCATTGCAGCAGCCGACCGAACCGCCGTCGGTGGCCACAACGCAGCCGCAAGCGGAGAACGCGCCACCGCCTGCGCCCCAGGCGCCGGTGATTTCCGCGCAACCGTCGTCACCGCCGGCCGCCCCGCCTGCGACCGTGCACCCGGTTTCCCCGCCGATGATGGCGCCGGCCGCCACGACCATCCCCGGCGTCGGTCCGGAAACCAGCGCAACCCTTCCGACGGTCGTCGTCACGTCCGATCTCAATCAGGCGCGAAACCAGATTTTCTCCAGCATCGGAGCCGATTCGTACACCATCAACGCGCAACAGATACAGTCCATTCCCGAAGGAACCAACGCGCCCTTCCAGCAGGTTTTGCTGCGCATGCCCAGCGTGGTGGCGGATTCATTCGGACAGGAGCACGTCCGCGGCGAACATGCGAACCTCACCTACGACATCAACGGTGTGCTGCTTCCCGAGGCGATCAATACATTCGGCCAGGAATTGGACTCGCGGGTAATCCAATCCGTAACCCTGATCGATGGTTCGCTGCCCGCCGAATACGGGCTTCACACCGCGGGCATCATCGACGTCACCACCAAGTCCGGCTCGACCATGCCATACAATGAAGTCTCCCTATATGGCGGGGGGTACAACACGTTCGAGCCATCCGTTCAACTCGGGGGTGTTTCGGGGAAATTCGATTATTACTTCATGGGGGATTACAAGCACGATGACGTTGGCATCGAAAATCCCACACCCAGCTATCGGCCGACCCACGATGACACGAATCAGGAAAGAGGATTTTTATATTTGTCGTACCACATCGACGACACCAGCCGTGTCAGCCTGCTGGCCAACGGGTCTTATCAGGATTTTCAGCTTCCCAACACACCGGGCGTGTCGCCGGCATTCGCGCTGGCCTCCGTGCCCGTAGCCAATTCCATCCTCGACAACGCGAATCAGAACGAGCAGGATTATTACGGGGTGATTTCCTATCAGAAGTCGGCGGACGATTTAAATCTGCAGGCGTCGTACTTCAGCCGATTCGGCCAAATCCATTTCGTGCCGGATATACCCAATGACCTGATTTTCCAGGGCGTGGCATCGGACGTCCTGAACGGCACCACGACCAACGGTTTTCAGTTTGACGCATCGTACAATCTCAGCAAAGACCACACCCTGCGGTTCGGGGGGATCGCTGAGTACGAGGCGGAAAATCTCGACACGGCCAACAGTGTATTTCCGGTTGATTCAACCGGCGCGCAGACCTCGGCCGTGCCCTTTGTCATTACCGATGAGAGCGGCAACGAAGCCCTCACCACCAGTGTTTACGTGCAGGACGAATGGAAGCTGACCGATAAGCTGATCCTCAACTACGGCGCCCGTTTCGACGACTATGATGCGAATTTCGACAAGGAGAACCAGTTCAGTCCACGAGTGAACCTGGTATGGAAGGCGGATAATCTGACCACCCTCCATGGCGGATATTCGCGATATTTTGTGCCTCCACCACCGCAAAACACGCCGCCCGCAACCATCAATAAATTCGTTGGTACCACCAACGCGCCGCAGGTTTTCACCGATACGCCGCCGCTGGTGGAACACTCCGACTATTTTGATGTCGGCGTGTCGAGGCAATTGGCAAAGGGTTGGAAGGTCGACGGTGATGCATTTTACAAATTTTCCCGCAACCTGATCGATGAGGGACAATTCGGCACGCCCGTGATCTTTTCGCCTTTCAACTACAGTGTCGGCCATGTGAACGGCGCGGAAATCAGTTCCACATACGATCAGAACGGCTTCTCGGCCTTCGGCAACTTCGCCTGGGTGAACACCGAAGCCACCGGTGTTGCGTCGCAGCAGTATTTGTTCGCCGCCGACGAGCTGGCGTGGATCGACAGCCACAACGTCAAGCTCGATCACGAATCCCAATACACCGCCTCCGCCGGCGTTTCCTACTCCTGGCGGAATGACCGCGTCTACGTCGATATGCTCTATGGCTCGGGGCTGCGATCCGGCTTCGCCAACCTGGACATCGAGCCGCAGTATTATCCGGTGAACATTGGTTGGGAACACGTTTTCCGGCCCGGCGGAATGGACCGCGGGATGGTCCGGCTACGCGTCGACGTGCTCAACCTGTTCGATGAATCCTATCAACTCCGCAGCGGCACCGGAATTGGTGTCTCGGCGCCGCAGTACGGGCTGCGACGGGCCATCGAGATGGGTTTGGCTTACGACTTTTAGTGCTCAATAAAGACATGAGTATTGCAATTCCAGTACCTTTACTCGTCGCAGCCGTGTCGACCGCCGACCCGGGGGGGCGGCGCGACGAGTTTTTCGATTCCTCTGGCATCGGCCTGCTGCCGGTCACGACGCTGGTGATCTGGGTGTGTTGCCTGATCGTCGGTGTGATCGGAATCATCTGGCCAGGCAACCGTTCGGCGCCGCCCACGACGCAGCCGCAATCCAGCGCGATCGAAGCGATCGAGGTCGAAGTGACCAAAGAGCCTGCACCGCCAGCGGAAATGGCGCCGCCACCGGGACCGCCGTTGTCGCCGCGACAGACGGCGATCACACCGGAGGCGTCGCCTCCGTTGGCGGCGATGATTTCGGCTGATCCGCTGACCCCCTTGGCGCAGCCCGCCCAAATGCCGATGCGCCACGTGAATCCGGCGCCTGCCGCGCCGCCAGTTCATGCCGCAAACGCGGTCGCGCCGGTGACGAGCATCACATTCGGAGTTGGTGTCGGCCGGCAACCAGAGCCGGAATATCCAATGGAGGCCCAATATGCCGGCCAGCAAGGAACCGTCACGGTGCTGTTCAACGTTGGGCAGGACGGACAGGTCGTCTCAGCCAATGTCGTCGCGCCGTGCCCGTGGCCAATTCTCAACCAGGCCGCGGCGCGTTCGATTCGTGATACATGGCATTTCCCGACGGGTCCGCCCCGGGCGTATATGGTGAAGGTCACATACCAGATGAGACAGCAATGAACTGCATAGGAGCTGCATGAACCCCAACCTCGCCAACATCGTCGTGGATTATTTTTCGCAGGGTGGCCCGGTCATGTGGCCGATCATGCTCGCCTTCGTCGCCGCGTCGAGCGTCATCCTGGAGCGATCGCTGTGGTGGTGGGCGCTGCGGGAGCGCACGCATCACGATCTGCTGGACCAGAGCTTCGACGCGATCGCCGCCGGGCAATTTGAAAAGGCGCTGCAGCTCTGCGATCACGATGAAGACCCGTTTTTGAGCACCGTGCACGAAGGGCTGGTGCACGCGCACAGCTCGCTGCTGGGCGGGATGCAGCTTCGGGCCTCCGGCGAGCTGGAAAGCGGTGAGCGCCTGCAATGGGTGCTGGGCACGCTGGTCACGCTGGCGCCGCTGCTCGGATTGCTGGGGACGATCACCGGAATCATGCGGTCGTTCAATTTTGTCGGCGAAGAGCAGTTGGCGCCGACGAAAGTCAGCGGCGGCATCGCCGAAGCGCTCATCGCCACCGCCTGCGGGTTGGGAATCGCGATCGTATGCCTGCTTCCGTACAACTATTTCAACCGTCGAATCAGCCGGCTGCGCGCTCAGCTTGAGCGCACCATCAACCACGTCGAGCTGCTCGTGCAATCGGCACGGCATCACGGCCACGACGTGGAGCAATTCGCGCGGCAGCGGGCCTTGGACGCCGCGAGGGAGCCGTAATGCCGGTAAAATTGAATGCAAAACTTCCCGCGGAAAACGCCGAGGCGCGCATCGAAATCATCCCGTTGATCGACATCATGTTTTTCCTGCTGGCGGCGTTCATGCTGGTCAGCCTGAGCATGGTGAACCTTAAGAGCATGAAGGTGAACCTGCCGGGCGCCACCAACGTGGTGGTCGAGAATCAGCGCAAGGATTTTTCCGACATCTCGGTCGACAAGGTCGGAGAGGTGTTCCTCGACAAAAAGCGGATCGTCAACGATCCCGACCTGGTGCGGGCGCTGGATGCGGCGCGGCGCGCCAACCCGGCGCTGCGGATATTCATCAGCGGCGATCGTGATGCGCGACACGGCGACGTCATTCACGTTCTGGACCTCGTCCGCGCCGCCGGCATCGACAAGGTGGAGTTTGAAATTCAACCCTTGAGCAAGGCGGAAAAACCATGAACCGATTGATCACCGCTCTGAATTTCCTGGGTGTTTTTGCATTGGCCGTGCTCTGCATGATCCAATGGCAGGCAAACAGCCAGATCGATGCGCAACTGGGACATGTGAATCAGATTCGTCTCGATCAAGCCGCCAAGCTGACCGAGCAGGATGCCACGCTGAACCAGAATTCCAGCGATTTGACCGATTTGCGCCAACGGCTCTCGCTGTCTGGGTCGGATCTGAAAGAAGCCGGGGACAAGATAACCGCGGCGAACCAGCAGCGCGACGAGATGGCTGCGCAGCGGGATCAACTGAAGGCGGCGTTGGACAAATGGGTCGCCGCCTGCGCCGCGCGCGACCAGGATCTCAAGCAAGCTGCCGAACAGATTCAAAAGCTCACCGCCGACCGCGACCAGGCGATTCAGAAATTCAACGACCTGGCTGATAAGTACAACGGGGTTGTCAAACAATTGAACGATGCTCGGGGGAAGAGTTGATCGGTCGAGTCACGGCGCGATCATATTGGGCGATTCCGCCGCATCGTGTCGCGAGAGTTCGTAAAAGACCTCCATCGGCTGACGCCGCCACCAGACGCCGACGGTCCGATGTGCTTCCAGCGTGGCGAAATGATAATCATAAAGCACCGCCCGCACCGATTGCGGCGGATGATCGGCAAACGGATTGCTCGCCAGAAGCCGCAGCACCGGCGGCGAACCCTGGAGCAGACGCCGCATGAACGAGTCGAGCCACGGATCGCGCGACGGCGCCCCCAGCGCGGCGAACCACATTTGCCAGTCCAGCCTCGGCATGTGCGGCTCGACAAACGCCGGCCGATCACGCAGATCGCCCGGCTTCCATTGGAAATCGTACGGCTTCCAGGTGATTCCGTCGTCGCTGCCTTCGATGATGATCTCGGGCCGTTGCGTCGTCATCATGGCGAACAGGCCGTAGCCGTTGGCGATGCGAAACGGCCCCAGCCAGTCATTGAGCGTGCCGATGCTCTGCGGCCATCGGATTTCAAGACCGCTGGCGCCAACGCAAGTGGGGATGGTCACCGCCAGCAGAACGACGGCAAGAGGAATGAAGGCCCAGCCGCGCACGGTCAATAGAATGCCGCGTGGCACGGCGCGAGGCGGCGGCGATTTAAATCGAAATGCCCAGCGCCAGAACGAATCGTCCGGCAGCACGCAGCAAAGCGCGATCGTCAGAATATTAAAGATCCCGTAATTCCCCGTGAGCATGATCAGCAACTGGAACACGATGATGCCCCAGAACGCGACAAGCCGCACGCGCCGCGGGCCGAAGATCAACACCGGCAGCGCCAGCTCCGACAGGAACACCACGCCGCAGGAGAGCGTCTGGAACCAGGCCGGCAGCTGGAAGAAATACCATCCGATCCAGGTGGGCAGCGGCTGGGTTTCGTAGTGATAGCGCATCGCTGTCCAGCCGCGCCAGGTCGCGTCGCCGCTGGACAATTTCACGAGGCCCGACATGAACATCAGTCGGAACAGAAGCCAGCGCAGCAGCCACAGGATGACGCGCGATGGTTCGGCGCGCCGCCGGCCCGCCCAAAACCAGAGTGGCGCGAAGAAGATGGCCAGGAAGCCCGCTTCCAGCAGGAGAAAATCCCATTGAAACTCGAGAAAATCCTGGCCGGCAACGGCCAACGACAAATAGAAGACCGCCATGACAATCAGCGCCGGCAACTGTGCGATCCCGGAAACGACCAGCAGCGCCGCCGCCGCGCCGCTGCCGCAGAGAAAGTGCAGAAATCCATCGCTGGGGTTGAGCCAGCAGAGCGTCGGCAGAAGACGGTATCGCTCCGGGCCGAGCATCGATTGCGCCGCGGACAGGAACGATCGGATCGGCAGGATGCCGTGGCTGCCGACCAGCCCGTCGATCTGCACCCACAGGGACAAAAATGCGATCAGATAAGTCACGCCCAGCAGTCGCAGGAAGATCTGCTGGGTCAGGCGATAGGATTTCGGCTCGGTTCCCGGCCCGATGAGCAGGCGATCGATGCGATCCGCGGCGTCGCGATGCGCGGCGATGGTTGCATAAACCGATTCCGTCACGGCCGCAAAACCCGGGATAAATTGGTAACTCCACGACAGCCAGCGATGGACGCCCGCCAGTGCGAACAACCGAAACACGGCGGCGGCGCCGCGCGTCACCGAGCCGTCCGGCTCGACCAGGTGCACGGCGCGGCCCAGCGATTCATATTCGATTTGCGGAACCAGATCGGCGGATTGCTGGTACGGCTGGAAATCAACTGCGCCGCCGGCGACGTGACGCCAACGCTCGACCCAGCGGCGACAGAATCCGCAGCGCCCGTCAAAAAGCATGGCCGGCCGCGCGAGCCGTGCCTGCGGAATCGAGTAATGCTCGTCCATCCGCGGGAATTATCAGCGCTGGACGCAAGAAGGAAAGAAAAGTCGGGGGGTTCGCGATTGATTGACAGATGGAAGATGGACGCAATGCTCGGATACAATTAACCCATGCCAAAAAGTGATCCCCTGGAAATCCTGCTGGCTTTCGATCAATGGGCCACGCGGCAAATCCTCGAGGCGTGTACGCCGTTGCGCGATGAACAATTTCATCAGCGGTTCGAGATCGGGCCCGGCTCATTGCACGCCGCGACCACGCATATCCTGGGGGCGATGCAGATATGGACGCAAATACTGGCCGGACAGGAACCCGGACCACGCCTGGAAGAAGACGGGCGCAAGCGCACCCCGGCGGAATTGATGGCGTTACTGGAAAGCTATACGCGCAACCTGGCCGAGCAGGCGCATCGCCGGCCGCTGGAAGAAACGGTTTCCCGCGTGCGCGACGGCAAGACGTATCACTTCACGCGCGGTTCGGTCCTCATGCAAGTCCTGACGCACGGGATGCATCACCGCGCGCAGTGCCTGAACATGTTGCGTCACCTGGGCGTCAAGCCGCTGCCGCCCAGCAGCGTGACTGAATGGACGATCCGGGCAGACGCGGCGGGATAAGATTCATCCTTGACTCGTTATATACATCGGAATACAAGGGTGCCGTGGTCCTTGGCGGGATTATTATGGCATGGGTGCGCAGAAATCGGCGTCGATATCGGGAGCACAGCGGGTTCACACTGGTGGAATTGCTGGTCGTCATCGGCGTGATCGCGCTGCTGATCGGCCTGCTGATGCCCGTGTTGGCGCAGGCACGACGGGCGTCCACGCAAGCGCAGTGCGCCAGTAACCTGCGGCAGTGGGCGATTGCCGTGAATCTGTATGCGCAGCAGAACGGTGGCTATTTGCCCCGCCGCGGGCAGGGCGATCAGCCCACTCAAACGCTCACCAACTATGACGACTGGTTCAACGAATTGCCGCCGCTGCTCGCGCAGCAAACCTATCAGAACCTGGTCGCAGCCGGCCAGATGCCGCAGGAAGGGGCGAACAGCATCTGGATTTGTCCGGAGCTCTACGGCACGGCGAACCAGTTTGGAAACCTGTTTGGATATGCGATGAACATGGCGCTGTCGGCGCGGAGCGCGCCGTATCCGGACCGCATCGAGAAAGTTGGGTCCACGGCCACGCTGGTATTCATGGCGGACGGTCCGGCCGGGTATTGCTCGACGGTCCCGTACGTCGCGACACCGACATCCCCGGCGCTGTTCAACCCGGTACCGCGCCACAACGGGATGGTGAACATCGCATTTTTGGATACGCACGTGAGCGCCTATCCGGCGTCGTACATCGGGTGCGGCGTGGGTGATCCGGGGCATGTGGACCTGCGCTGGTACTGGTACGTCCCGGGCGCGCCCGGGTCGCCGTGGCCGGGACCGTGAGCAGACGATGAGCACAACCGCCGCGAGGATGGTGTGGATCGCGTTGATCACGGCGACGGGGGTAGTCGTCCTGTCGCTGCTGAACACCGCGCGGTCGCTGCACTCGATTGACGCTGCGGCGGCGCCCGCGGTGCTGCATGATCCATCCGCGCCGAGCCTGGAAACCGTCCCAACATCTGGCCCGTCGGTGCGCGTCGCGGTGATCGGCGGAATGTCGTTCACGGGATTTTGGAACGACCTGGCGAAACGGTATGAGCAGGATCGCGGCGTGCACGTCGCATTGATCGCCACCGGCGAAAAGAATGACATCGCCAACGTCTTTCGCCAGGGCGGCGTGGATGTCATCACCATGCACGCCAGCGATGCGATCATCAACCTCGTCGCCGATGGATACGCGATGGATCCGCAGCCGTGGATGCGGAACGATTTGATTATCGTGGGTCCCCCGGATGACCCGGCTGGGATCCGGGGAATGACGGACGCCGCCGCCGCGCTGAAAAAAATCGCCGCCGCCAGGGCGCCGTTTGTCGTCCATTCGAGTCTGGGCGCGCAGGAGGTGCTGCTCAATATCCTGAACGCGAACAATATAGTTTTGGATCCGGCGCAGACGACGGTGTTGTTCGACGATCGGCAACGGTTCGTGTTGCAGGTGGCGGGGCAGAAGCATGCGTATACGCTGGTGGGGCGGATTCCATTTCGGATCGGCCGGCTTCCCAACAACGGCCTGGTGCCCATGGTGCAGGGCGATCTGCAACTGCGACGGCCCTATGTCGTCGCGGTGGCAAATCCGGCGAAAATCACCGGCGCGCATCTGCAGGCGGCGAGAGAATTCGCCGCGTATCTGCGGCAGCCGCAAACTCAGCGATGGATCGCGGATTATGGCCGGGGGCTGATCGACGATCTGCCGCTGTTTTTCGCGATCGCCGATGAAGTCACGAGCGCGGCCGAGCCCTCGGTCGCCGCGGCAGCTGGGTCGGTGGATCAGAAATCATTGCGCGTGGGTGGCGCGGTTGGCCCCAGCACGTGGAGCACAGCGCGCTTGAAATCGCAATTCGCGACAGAAATGCAGCCGGTGAATTACGCGAGCAAGGGGAAGCAGCACACCTGCGATTGCATCCCCCTGATTTCGCTGCTGAAGGCGGCCGGGGCGCCGATGGATTTGAAGATGGATCCGGCCGCCGATCCGAAGACGAAAAATCGTCCGTTAAGGCTGGCGGTGGTGGTGCGCGGGCGTGACGGATATACCGCGCTGTTCAGCCTCGCCGAGCTGATGCCGGCGATGGGAAACCGGGCGGCGTGGCTGGGGCTGGACGCTGATGGCAGCGATTTGCCCGCCGAGGAGGGGCCGGTGAAGCTGATCGTGCCCCAGGACACCAAACTGGGCCGATGGGTGCACGCCGTGGCGGATATCACCATCCTGGACGCCGACAACGCCACCACGCAGCCGGCGACTGCGGATGATCAACCTAAATAGCGATCGGCAGTCCCATAAATTTCAGCGCCATTTTCATCGCACTGATTGATTGATGATGCCGATGATCATCCCAGCGGTTGCTCTGGCGGGGCGCAGCCGCGCTGTCATTTGACACAAAAGGGGCTGTTAAAATGCCGCATTTTGCGGTAGGCTCGGATGATGGAGCAGGCCGAACTGCACACGTTTCGTGCGCTGATCAAGCAGGGGGCGGCGGCGCAGGATATTTTTGACGGGCAGGTCGAAGCGATCGGCCCCGTTTCCGAGGCATTCGTCCAGCGCGAAATCGCACGCGTCACGCAGCACCAGGCGGCGCTGTGCCCGCTGCTCGAACGGCACGTCGGGCAGGTGAACTCGGTCCTGGACGTGGGGTGTGGGACCGGCGGGACGAGCGTGGCGATGGCGCTGTCGCCCGTGCTCAAGCCGTTGCGGCTCGTGGGGGTTGATCCAAACTCCAAGACGATCGAGGCGGCGCGCGTGCGAGCGCAAGGATATCAACTATCACCGCCGAGATTGCAGTTTGTGGTCATCGACGGGAACCGTCCGCTGCCATACAGGGACGGCGAGTTCGATCTGACCACCTGCGTTTCGGTCCTGGAATTCATAGAAACAGACAGCGAGCGGCGCCGATTTGTGAGCGAGCTGCGGCGCGTGACGCGCCCCGGCGGTTATGTTTATCTGGCGACGCCCAACCCATATCGCCTGTCGCGCGTGCACAAATCACGGTGGATCGGTGATTCGATTTTCCGCAAAGGGATGCCCTGGTCGTGGCCGCCCGGATGCGTGGCCGAAGCATTCGCTGGTTGTCAGATTGTGCCGCTGGCGCGGTTTCGGATGAGTGAGGTTTTCCGCGGGCGCGGCTGGGTAACGCGCCTGCCGGACTGGATGTGTGATTTGATGGTTTCGATCATGCCCTGGCAGAAAGTGCTCGCCAGGATGCCGCAACCGGATCAGGCGCAGACGGCAGGGCGAGGCGCGGGGCGGGACGAAGCGGCGGGCGCCGCGGCCAACTTCAGGTGAAAATCCCTGGCCGCTTCCACCGGTCCGCCGAAACGTGACTCGGCGGCGAGCGCCAGATTGTACATTTCCCGGGCAGTTACATAGTGATAATGGAAATGCGGCTGGGCGGCGGCGCGGTCGGCCAGCGCCTGGTGAAATCGCACCGCCGGCTCGCCGATCAGCGTGGCGGCGTTGGCCTCGGGCGCGCCGTGCGTGTGCAGCTTGACGAAATACCAGTCCGGCCGGGATTTGATCCGCACCCCGGCACGCAGCCAGTCATCGATGCGATCCGCGTGCAGCGGCTGATTCGCCTGAACGCAGCCGTTTTCCACGCGCGGCAGAATTCCCCACTTGCGTTTGTGCCAGCGCAGGACCAGCGGGCCCTGGATCAGCATCAGCGCCTCCATCGGCCGCGCCGCCGTGCCGACGTCGATCCCGCGATCGTGCGACCTGGGCGCGCGTGAATCGCCGGTGGCGTAATAAATACTGTTGATCTTGCGCGTCTGCGCGGCGCTGGGGAACGCGGGCAGGGTGAAATCCGCGTAGCAGCCGGTCTGGCGCAGGATATTCAGCTCATCGTTGACGCCACAGCATGACCCATCCGGCAGCGAATTGCACAGCGCCCAGTCGCCGTGGATGAATCCATACATCGGCGCACCGCTGCGCGGATCGCGGCCGAGCAGTCCGTGGCGGTCGGCGAGAATCTGCTTGTATTGCAGCAATTTCTCGCGCAGGTTGTCAGGTGTGTCGTTGTGATGATGCAGGTGGATTTCGATTTCACCGAATCCACCACGGCAAAGATCGGCCACGGCGTCGACGTCGGATTCGACGTATTGCTCCATGGGATAGAAAAACGAATGTCGCGGAGGCCGGCCGTCGCAGTCGCGGAAATTTCCGAGGGCGAGCGGATATTGCTCGACCCAATTCCGCACCCGCCGCCGCGCCGTTTCGCCCGACACGCCGCCGTTGCCCGGCTCGTAGTGGTCGGCGATGCACAGCAGCAGATGGATCGGCCGATCGGCGCGCGGCCGCCGGCGCCGCGGCGATCCGGCGACGTATGCGGGCAGCCAGTTGCTGATCGCTGACAGATTCATACGGCAACGTTCGCGGCTGGCGCGGTCGGCGCCGCCGCGGCGGTGAAGCGGCGATGATACTCCCGCATGGTCATCGGCTCGAAATCCCGGGTGGCCTGGGCGAAAAGCTGGTCCAGCGTTTGGTACAGGCGCTCGATGCTGGCGGCGGTGGGAAAATTGGGACTGCCGCCGGGCATCAGCTCGGACGAGTGGATCATGAATTCCGCAAAATCGCGCTCGCGCCACTGCACCGCCTGCAGCAGTCGCGGCAGCCAGCGATGATTATTTCCCTTGGGATACAGCCACGCGCGGCCCGGGACAAGGCGATTGGCGACTTTGCGGCCCAGCGGCAGGGCACACAGGCCGCGCCGCAGGCCCCGCACCGCCGGTCGAAAATACGGCGCCGTCACCGTTACGGGAATCTCCAGCAGCGGCGAATCACCGGCGCGGCTGATGTCCTGCGCATCCAGGAAATACGCGTCCTCCGGGAAATTCGTGAAATCCGTGCCGCCAGCGCCGTTGGGATCGCCGGCGTAATCCTTCCACGAGACGTGCGGCGTGACCGAGCCGTCAACCAGGTATCCCTGCTCGATCAGCGCGCGAGCGTAAACTTCATCGAAGCTGAAGCGCCCGGCGCGATGGCTGAGCATTTTCACGCCAAGCATCTGCTCCAGCGTGTCAGTCATCACCTTGACTTTTTCGCGCAGCACCGGCTCGGGGAACTCGATCAGGTACGGGTGGTGTTTGTTGTCATTGACGGTCAGAGGCACGAGCGGTGGAGAATTCCAGGCGTGCAGGTGCATGCCGATTTCGGCGGTGTCCTCGTCCAGGACATCGTGCGCGAAGTCCTCGAAAATCGGGCTGTTGGCCATCTCCCAGTTCGTCAGATACGTCGGCCGGATGCCATGGCGCTGGCAGAGCTCCTGAAAGCGCGGGAGGAAACGCGCGTTTTCGGTGGTGATTTTGCCGGCGCGGGCCCAGAGATTGTCGCCCTCGGTGTCGATGGTCACCAGAAAAGCGGGCTTGCGCTGATCGTTTATCATAATCATGGTGAATCAACGTGCGGTCACGGGCGCGGGGACCAGGCGATATGCCCCGATATCCCACGCCGGGCCAAAAACGTTGCCTTGCAAATCGACCTGTGGCGCGTTGCGGCCGGATAACCCGGCGACCCCTCCGTGCGCGGCGACACTGGACGGAAAAAGGTGGAAATCGTTTCCACCAACGTTCAGGAAAATTTCGGTAGTTGATGCAACCCGCGAGTGCTTGTCCTGCGCGGTGTTCGACTGCCAATCGCGCAGCCCGCATCGCTCATCGCCATCAGGAGAGAAGCGATCCTCCACGATGTTGTAATCACTGACCAGCCCATCGCGGCTGTCGGGCGTGACCTTGATGCTGCCGGCCAGCGGGTTGGGATCGAGCAGGATGTTATTGAAAATCACGTTGCCGGTGCTCTGGGAGTTGACATTGATGGCAAAGCGCGCGGCCGGCGCCATGACGATGGTGTTGTTGACGACCAGGTTCCCGGTGGAACCGGCGGCGCCGTCCTCGTGGAAGAGGGAGATTCCACTGCCGCGATTGGCGTAAAGCAGGTTGCAGCGGATGATCGAATTCTGCACGCCGTCGCAGTTGATGCCCGACCCACCACCGGCGCCGTTGTCGTGGATGATATTGTTTTCGATCAGCGCGCTGGTGATCAGGCCGTTATCGCCCTGGCTCAAGTCGCCATTGAGATGGATGCCGCTGCCGCGATTGCCGAACACGATGTTGCCGCGGATGCGGGCATGGTCGGCGCTGTTGGAAACATAGATGCCGTGCTGCTTTTGCGAACCGCTGGTGGTGTTGTCCTGGATGAGCAGATCGCTGCTGTGGCTGGTGAAGATGCCCCAGGTCCCGCAACCCGAGACGGTATTGCCGATGACGCTCACGTGATTGGACCCGGAAACGCGAATGCCCGCGCGGTCGATGGACTCGGAGGAATTGTTGACGGTGAATCCCTGGATGACGATGTCATCGCAGCCCGGCTCCAGGTCGATGCCGTCGCGCGTTTTGGAATTGCGCGAGACGATGACGGCGCCGGGCTGGCCGATGAATTTGATGGGAGCGCCGGTGCGGCCGCGTTGGCCATCGTCCCAGCCGAGGACAAAACCGGCATACTCACCTGGGCGCGCGATGACGGTGTCGCCCGGCCGCGCCTGGTGCGCCGCCGCTTGAAGCGTGAGCAGCGGCGTGTTGGGCAGACCGGCGCCGTCGTCGTGGCCGTCCGGCGAGACGTAATACGTCTGCGGACCAAGCGGCTGCGCAAAACCACCAGCGGTGCAGCTCAGGACCAATCCGAGGATCGCAAGGATGGTGCGCATCGGTCTCACCCGACCTCCGCGGCGGCATAATTGGCCTTGCGCCACGCTTTTTCACAGCGGCCGGTGATCCAGACCCAGAACGCCAGCCACGCCGCGCCGTTGAGCATCAGAAACGCGCTGGCGGCCGACAGCAATTTCACGCGCGACCCGGTGATCATCCCCGTGATGCCGAAGCCGTAGAACAGAAGCTGCGACCACAACGCCACGGTGTAAATCGTCCCGTGCAGCATCGCGGCCAGGATCAGCAGCGCGGCCAGCACCCAGGGGATCGGCAGCCGGCACAGCTTGTGCGAGACGAACTGGAACCAGATCGGATTTTTCCACGGCAACAGCGAGCGCGGGAGGCGCATCGCCAACTGGAAATTCCCCGCCAGCGTGCGCACCTTGCGGCGGAATTCATCCGTCGGCCGCGCGGGAAGCTGGTCAAACGCCTTTGCCGATTCGTCCAGCACGATGCGATAGCCCGACATCGCCACGCACATCGGCCAGTAAACGTCGTCGAGGATCGTGCCGTTGGGAATGGGCGCGAACAGATCGCGGCGCACGGCGCTGATCGATCCGCTGACGCCCATCACTGAACTCAGGCGGCTTTCCTGCCCGCGCAGCCATTTTTCGTATCGCCAGTAAAGCCCGACGCCAGCGACCGCGCCGCTGGAGGATTCGAGCACGAGATTTCCGCTGACCGCGCCGATGCGCGGATCGGCGAAGTTCGCCAGCAGCCGCGAAACCGCATCGGTCGCCCAGCGCTGGCGGGCGTCGGCGAAGATGACGATCTCCCGGGCGCTGGCGGCGCACCCGGCATTCAGGGCGGCGGCCTTGCCCAGCGACGCGGGCAGCTGCAGGACGCGCACGCGCGCCCCGCCAGCGCGCTGCGCCAGGGTCACGGTCGCATCGGTCGAGCCGTCGGAAACGACGATGACTTCGCCATCCACGCCGGCTGATTCGATCATGCTGACCAGCTCGCCGACGCGGCGATAGATCGCGGTTTCCTCATTACGCGCGGCAATGACGATGGAGACGGATTTGGGCGGGATGCCCGACTCATGCCGATGCGGGCCGCGCAGCCGCACCAGGGCCCACACGATCAGCGGATAAATCGCATAGGTGTACAGCACCAGCGCGGCGCAGAGCCAGAAGATCGTCGGCCACAGGCTCATCGTTGCCCTCCGGCAGCCTGCTTAGTCTGCAAAACATCGGTGACGTATTTGCAGAGCAGCGAAACCTTTTGCTCCCACGTTTCGGCACGCATGGCGGTGCTGCGCTGATGGCGCAGTTGAGACGAATCGTTTTTCAGTGCTGATTCGACGGCGGCGGTGAATTGCGCGGTCGTGGACGTGGTGGCACACCACTGCGGATACAACTGTGCCTCCGGAAACGCCGTCGAGACCACCGGCAATCCCGCGCTCAGATATTCGCGTAGCTTGATCGGATTGACGTGCAGGATGCGCTCGTGCAGGACGTAGGGGATGATCCCCACGTCGAAGCCCTTGCAGTACGCCGGCAGCTGCGCGTGCTCACGGCGGCCCAGCAGATGAATGTTGGGGAACTGTTTCAGCCGCGATACATCCGTGAATACCCCGCCGATCATGACGATCGACCATTCCGGATGCCGTTGCGCCATGTGGCAGATCAGGTCCTGATCGATCCAGTCCTGGATCGTTCCGTAAAACCCGATCACGGGACTGGGCAGATCGGCGATGTCGGCGGGGACCGACGTGCACGACTCCATCGCCTGCGCGAATTGTTCGCGCTGCACGCCGTGGCGCGCCAGGTACGTGCGCGGATTGATCGGCAAGCGGGCATCGACCAGGGATTGGGCGGTGGCGAAAACCAGGTCGACCTTGCGGAGCAGGCGTTGCTCGGCGGCGGCGGTGCGGGCGCCGTCGACGTAAGTGAATTTCGACCACTCATCGACGCAGTAATACACGCTGATCCGCTCGCCCAGTACGCCGACGTAATCGTCCACGTTGGGCAGGAAAGTCCAGAGCTGCACGTCCGACATACCCAACCTGCGGCGCAGCCGGCCGATCATGAATTTCAGCAGCTGGCGGTTGAACCGCTGGGCGATTTTGCTGTGGGGAAAGGGCAGGACGATCGGGGTATAGACCCAGAGGTTGGGCCGCACCTGTTGCGCCCCGCGAAAAAATCCTGCCAGCTTGCGGAGGATACGCCGCAGATCGCGTCCGCTGGCCAGGTTGGGGGCGCGCGTCGCGACGGAATTAATCCACAGCACCTTGTTGCGCCGCGCCAGCTCGAGCATCACATGGTGATTGCTGGTGAAGACGTCGGAGAAATCCTTGGCGAAGCAGATGATGCTCTGCCCGGACATCTCAGCGGATTCGGAATCCTGGCCGTTGCCGGAATCGGCGCCGCGCAGGCGTGGGCTTTGGCGATCGATGACCAGATTCATACCGCGGTTGCCGGTAATGGAGATACGAGTGGTTTTTCCCCCGCCGCCGGAAGCTGGGCGCGGACCTGCGCCGTATGACGCGGTCGCCAGCCGAGCAGGTCGGCGTTGTCACAGCGATAAATCCGGCGACTCAACGCCGAGCGCAATCGATACGGCGCCAGCGGCGACGGCCGCTTGAGCAATCCCAGCATGACCTGCGACATCCAGCCGAGCGTGAACAGGATCGATCGGCGGAAACGGATCACCCGCGCATCGGGGTGAACCAGGCGCAGAAGCTCCAATTGCGTCGGTGTCCAATCGTCGACGAGCTGGATGATTTGCCCGTCGCGCAGCGGGCTGTCGGTGGCAAGGAGGATGGCATCGACCACGTCATCCAGGTGAACCAGCGGCAGTCGCACGTCGCCGTTGCCCAGGATAAGCCAGCGTTTGCCGAGCTTGCGCGCCACCGCGCCGCCGATCAGCGGCAGCTTGCCGCCGAAGATCAGCCCCGGCCGCAGGATCACCGTGGGCAGTGCCGACTCGCGCGTGTACTGCGTGACCAGCTGCTCGGCCAGGAGCTTGGCACGCGTGTAATTTCCGCGTTCCTCGACGCGGGGTTCGAGCGGGGTGGATTCGCAAACCGGGATGTCGGTGCGATCGCCGCTAGCCGATTCGAGAACCGACATGGAGCTGACATGCACCAGTTTTTGGACGGCGAATTTTTTGCAGGCGTCCAGGACGTTGCGCGTCCCCTCGACGGTGCCGCCCTGGTGACTGAGCCACGGCCCTCGGATCGCCGCGCCGCTGTGAATGACGATTTGCGCCCCGCGGACGGCCCTCTCGACAGCTTGCGGATCGGCCAGGTCGCCCAATGCGACCTCCAGCCCGGGTGGGATATTTGCAGGCGGGCGACGCACCAGGATGCGCACGCGCGTGCCGCGCTCCAGCAGTTTCCGCACGATGGCGTTGCCGAGATTCCCACCACCGCCGGTGACAAGAACGGGAACCTGCTCGCCCAGCGTCAGCGGAGCGATGGCCTGGCGGTGTTCCTCATCGGCGGCGCGCGCGACCTGCTCGGTCCAGCGGACCACGCGGGTGGCTTCATCCACCGAAACCGGCGGCGCCGTGTTGTCGGCCAAAGACTGGTAGAACGCCGCGACAAGATCCTGCAGCCCGTGATACGGAAGCACTTTTTTGCGTAGGAAGCCCCACACGCCGCGTGGAACGTCGAGCATCGGCTTGAGCGAATCGGTCATCGCATTGACGATGCGCTCGGCGGCCTTGGGCAGCGGGGTGAGTGCGCGGCGGGCTTGGAACATCAGGAACAGATCGACGCGCAGCACGCCGCGCGTCCCCTGGATAATGATCTGGCTTTGCAGCGGCTTGACATTCCACGAAAGTTGGAATTGACCGACGCCTTTTTCGCAGCGAACCAGGGCGCGCCACTCGTCGAACGCAAGATTCGGCTCCCCGCCCAGGCTTTTGTATTGCGCGGTAACATTTTCGATCGGGCCCAGAACGGCCTCGAACAGATATAGCGCGTGCACACCCAGATCGCGGAAGGGATAACCGGCGGCGCGGTATTGCGGGGGCAGCGGCCCACCGCCGTACGGCGGATAGACGCTGCTGCGCAGGATGTCCATCGACACAATTTCACCAAGTTTGCCGCTGCGCACGGTCTGCAGGGCCTTGCGGACCTGCGGGTCGAAAAGCAGCGAGTGATTCACGCAGACGCGCAGCCCGCGCTCGGTGGCGCGCCGGGCGATGGCCTGACAATCGGCCGGGTCCTCGGCAAGCGGCTTTTCCACCAGCACGTGACAGCCCAGGTCGAGCGCTTCCAGCGTGACTTTCGCGTGGACGTGCGGCGGAGTCAGGACGTGGACGACGTTGGCGCCGGCGGCGTGAAGATCGGCCAGGCTGGAGAACACCGGCACGCCGAATTGTTGCGCGGCGGCGGCGGCGCGCTGGGCATCGACGTCGCAGAGGCCGACGATCGGCACACCGGCGCGGCGCAGGGCGGCGATGTGATACTCACTGATGTACCCGGCCCCCACGAGACCGGCTTTGAATACTGTTTGCATGCTCATGTTGTTTACTCAGGAAGCCTCGGCCGGCCGCGGCAGGGGACGACTGCCGCTGGTCCACTGGTCGACGGTGACAAAATCGAGACCGGCGCGGCGCGTGGAGCGGATCAGTTCCTCCAGCACCGGCGGTGTCACCGCGGCGTTGTCGTGCATCAGGACGATGTCGCCGCTGTTGAGCGGATTTTCCAGGAACCAGGCGCGCAACTGGGCGGAATCGGCGGCGGCGAAATCCTTGGGGTCGCGGTTCCACAAAACGACCGCCAGGCCCGCTCGCCACAATGCCCACAGCTTGGCCACGGATAATTTCCCATGCGGCGGCCGGAACAGCGGCATGGGCTGGGCAACGATATCGCGCAGCACCTTGTCGGTTTTGGCGATTTCCTCCATGAGCTGGGCGGCGCTGAGCTGGGATGGATTGTCGGCGTGAACGAAGGTGTGATGTGCCAGCGTGTGTCCCTCGCGGACGATCCGTCGGATCAGCTCGGGATGCTCGGCGGCACGCTGGCCGACGACGAAAAATGTCGCCTTGGCATTTTGCTCGCCCAGAATATCCAGCACTTGCGGCGTGATGCGGGGGTGCGGCCCATCATCGAACGTCAGGCAAACCGCGCTGCAGTCACGGGGCCCCCGCACGATGAACCGCCGCGACGGCAGGACTGCGGCCATCGCCGATCGGATCATCTGGCGCGGTCTCCACGGCGAAGGCTGGCGGAACCTGGGCGCCGCTTTGGTCTGGCCATCGCGCCGGGTCAGGGGTTGCAGGATATCGATCAGCGCGGCGGCGGACTGGTCCCAGGACGGCGATTGCTGGCCGGTGACGGGGCGCGGATGGGCGAGCGAATCGGCAATGCAATCGGCCATGTCGGCGGCCTTGCCGCGGGTGAAAAGGCGGCTGTGATCACCGGCGATTTCGCCGATGCCACCGACTTTGCTGGCGACAAACGGTGTTCCGCACGCCAGCGATTCACGCAGCACGTTGGGCAATCCCTCGGACCAGCTGGAGAGGACGCAAAGATTGGCGGCGCGATACCAGTCGCCCAGTTGCGCCGGATCGCGCGGGCCGGCGAAGTGGACGATGTCGGTCAGACCGCGGCGGGCGCAGTCGGCTTCCACCTCGCGTCGCAGCGGTCCCTCGCCGACCAGGTCCAGTCGGAATTCGATCCCGCGCGTTTTCAGAATGGCGCAGGCTTCCAGCAGAACTTCCAGGCCCTTGACCGGCGCCATGCGCCCGACCCAAAGGAGCATGTTGCCGGCGGTGGGGATTCCCAGCTTGCGGCGTGCGTCGGCGCGATCGCGGGGGAAGAAGATGCTGTGATCGATCCCCTGGCTCCAGGGATAAATTTTTTCCGGATGGACGCCGCGGCCCTGGACCTTGAACTTGAGATCCTGGTTGACGGTGATGACGGCGTCGATGCGTTGCATGACGTCGACGACACAGCGTTCGCGTCTGCGGTCGGCGGTGATGATCTGCACGTCCGACCCACCGACGATCACGGCCGACGTGGCGCCCACCATTTTGGCGGCGCGGACGGCGGCATCGCCGTCGGGGTGAACCCAGTACGCCAGCACGAGGTCCGGCGGACTGGATTTGATCAGTGACTTGACGGTGCGGCGGACCGAATACCAATAGAACAGCGAGTAATAGCTGCGGAGAATGCGCGGTGGATATTTATAGCGCGGATAGTGGATGGTGATGCCGTCGATGACGGCGCGGCGCTCTGCGGGCAGGCTGGGCCCACCGGCTTTTTGCGACTTCCACTCGTCCAGCCAGGAGACCGGCGAAACCGCCTGCACCTCGTGCTGGCGCGACAGCGCCCGGACCAGCTGCAGATTGAACACCGCCTTGGTCGGGTGAATGGGGTTGGGCAGATCGTTGGCGATAAAAAGTATTCGCATGGCAATTAAACGGCGACGGCGGAAAGTTGGGGCTCGGCAATCGGTTCGGGACGCCGGATCGGCTGCACGAGCGTGGCCGGCGGGTTGAGGAAGTGACGCTCAACCAGCAGGTGAAACGTCCATCCCGCCAGAATCGAAACGGCGATGATGATCGGCGCGGTGATCGTCAGCTCGGGCACAAAGCCGCGCACCCCCGCCAGCAGCAGAAGGTTGCCGATGATTTTGCACAGCGGCCAGTGGATCAGGTAAAGGCTGTAGCACATGCGGCCGCAGATGGCGATCGGCCAAAGCAGCCGGCTGTTGCAGATCCATCCATCCGCCGGACGCAGAAGCAGGATCACCAGCGCGAAGATGAACGCGGCATACCAGGCGTACGGGTCGTCCAGGACGGTGTCGGTGTTATAGCCGTGGAAGAGGAGCTGCTTGCTCAGGATCTTGGCGCTGACCAGCGCGATTCCCAGGAACAAAGCGCATGACAATCGGGCGCGGGGCGGAAGGTAATTCAGGACGTAATAAACCAGCACCCCCGCGGCGAACATCAGCCATTTGCCATCGAAGAAAAATCCCTTGATGTGCAGCCCGCGAAACACGACTGTCAGGGCGAAAACAATCGCGGTTAAAATCGATACACCCAGCGCCCCGCTGAAGAACCGCCGCGGCATAAACAGGATCAGCAACCCGCAGACGGCGTAGAACTGTTCCTCGTAACAAAGTGTCCAGGCGGGCGTGAGATATGCATCCAGCGGGCCGCCGCCCAGGTGTATGCGCCAGGTTTCGGTCAGCGTGATGTTGCCGAACCATTGCATCGAGCTGAGCGTGTTCGCCTTGGGGATGTATTGGAAGTGCTGCGAAGGATCACCCGCCAGCGCGGGGAAACGGGTGGCGATGCCGTACAGAGCAACGGTCACCGCCAGCGCGATCCAGTACGGCGGAAAGATGCGCCGGATGCGCCGCTTGAAATAATGGCTGGTGGGATGTGCCTTGCGGCGGCTGGAGTCGGCCGTCGCCGAAATGCAGTATCCGCTGATCACGAAAAACAGTGGGATGCCGATCCACATCTGATCGATCAGGGACAGCAGCCGGGCGGCGAGCGGGTGATGCAATCGCTCAAATGCGACATCGCCGACGTACGCGGCGAACGTCGAATGCAGGATGACGATCATCAGGCACGCCGCCCCACGCCAGATATCCAGGCTCGGATAGCGCGTACTGCGGATCTGCGGATACACCGCGAGCGGCCGCGATTGGTTTTCCAGCACTGCAGTCATGTTGTTCCCGGACTCAGCGGAACCGTATCGGGACGCAATAGAGTGATCGGCTCCTTGAGGGCGTCGGTGAAGTGGCGATGGTAATCATCGGCCATGCGGCTGATGTCGAAGGTGGCGACGGCGTGTTCGCGGGCGGCCAGGCCCATGCAGCGGGCGTGGGCGGGATCGGCCAGCAATTTCGCCAGCGCCGCCGCCAACGCGCGCTCGTCACCGACTGGGACCAGCAATCCGTTCCGCCCCTCCTGGATCAATTCCGGCAATCCACCAACGCGGGATGCCACAATGGGCAGACCGCTGACCGCCGCCTCGATCGCCGCCTGAGGCATGCCTTCGGATCGACTGGTCAGCGCGAAAATACTCATTCCCTGGATGAACGGCGCGGTGGGGGATTGGTATCCAGCAAAGTGGACGCTGTCGGCCACGCCGCAATCACCGGCGAGTTTTTCCAGATCCGCCCGCAGCGGCCCATCGCCGACCAGAACCAGGTGCGCCGCGGGATATTTTTGCTTGAGCAGCGCGAAGCCGCGGATCAACACGTCCTGGCGTTTGATTTCGGTAAGCCGCCCGACCGTGCCGATCAGCGGGGCATCATCGGGAATCCCCAGGCGTCGCCGCGCCCCCAGGCTGTCGTGAATGCGAGTGAACTGGGCGGTCTCGATGCCGTTGAAGATTACGCGGATTTTCCGCGCCGGCACGATCCGGCTGGCGCGGACGGCGGCGGCCATGTCCTGCGTGAGGCAGAAAAATGTCGAGGCGAATGTTCCAGCCAGCCGGCCCAACAGGCGCGTGCGGAACTGCTGGGCGTAGCGCTCCTTGCCATGCTCGGTGTGGACGACAAGCCTGATTCCCGCCAGGCGTGCGGCGGGGCCGGCGTAAAAGAGCGTGCCGATCTGGTGCGTGTGGACCACGTCGGGCTGGATCTGAGTGAAAAGTTTTCGCAGCAGCGCGATCTGGCCCAGCGCCACGCCGGGACGCTTGTGCGTGCAGAGGACCCTCGCTCCGCGCGCTTCGGCCTCGGGCGCCAACTGGCCCGGCCGCTCCAGGCAGATGATGGTGATGCGCTGGCCGAGGCGCGGCGCCTGGCGCACCTGGTTCAGGACGTTGCGCTCCAGGCCGCCGACATCCATCGAGAGAACGATATGAGCGATATGCATTTCACGCATCGGGCACCGGGGATTGCGACGGGGTGGGCGCGGCGCCGGCTGCCGCGAACGTCCGAAACCTTGTCGCCTTTTTCATGGAACGGCGCGCCAGGTCCACGATCGTCGCCGCGGCGGAGCGCAGCGTCGGCTGCGAGGCTTTTACGCTCATCAGCGGACGCTCCTGCTTGCAATAGTCCAGCTTGAATCGATTGCAGCCCAGGAGCTGGTCGCTCATGATCACGCCGATCCGGGACAGATGACATACAAGTCCAAGGTAGAGGGCGGCGCCGGGGCTGTGGACCTCCTTGACATCGTGATCGACGCCCATCTGGTAGCCGTCGTATTTGGCGCGAACCCTATGGCCGTAGCACAGCGCGATGGGACGATCGCAGTAACAGAGCCTGGCGATGACCGCCTGGCCGGATGGCGCCAGCTTTAAGAGAAGCTCGCGATGGAATTGTGCGTGTCGGGGGGCGAAGCTGCCGGTTTTGCCGTCCGCTGTCCAGCGTTTGCGGTGCAGCTCGACCATCTGATCGAAGAATAAATTGATTTGCTCGGTGGTGGCGGCGACCTCGAATTTGTATTCGGGGGTCTGCAGATCGCGAAGCATCTTGCGCGCTTTTTTCCGCGTGGTTGGGGAAAGGCCGACCAGATACTGCTCCAGCCCACCGCCCAGTTCGGCAATGTGGCACACCCCGGGCGAGAACTGCTGCACGCGCAGGCGCCCGTTATTCAGCCGGCGGCCCAGTTCCAGCAGCGGCGAAGTTTGTGACATATCGGGGAGGATCAGCTCATCCCACGCCAGCTCGGGTGAACTAGTGAGCAGCGGGACCAGAAGGTCAAGGCAGACGCCGGCCTCGCCGGGAGCGTGCAGCAGATCGAGATACTCCGCGCAGGTCTCCTCGAACTCGGCCGCGCCGGTGGAGATAAATCGCAGGCGGCGAACCCCGACCAGCGGAACGGCGCTGCGCGACAGGTACAGGGGAAGCGCGCCGATCAGACGACCGTTGCGCCGCATGATGATCAGCCGCAATCCCGTGCCGCGGCTGCCATAAACCGGACCATAAATGCGCCACCAGGTGCGCACCCAGTCAAACCGCAGCGGCGGCGATGCGGTGGGGCTGCAAAGGAACAGCTCGTTCCATTCGCTTTCCAGGCGATCGAATCCGGCGTCGTCCATGATGATCTGGACGGTGCATTGCGCCGTTGTGGCGTGCGAATTATTGTCGTTGGACATTAACATGCGGGACGAAATACCTCGTTGTTTTCAGATCGATCGTTTTTGCGGCGCCAAGCGCACCGGCGCGGCGAGTTTTTTGCAGCCGCGGTAGACGCTTCGCACCGAATCTCCGATGGCGGTCGGCAGCAGCGCCAGCGCGAATAACCGCGCCATGCGCATTTGCCGGGGCTGCAGGCGGAGGGATTTGCGCAATTCCCGCGCCGCCGCGGAGCGCTGACCGGCGTCCAGCAGCGCTTCGCCGAGCCACGCATGCACCTCGGCAAATCGCTGGCGAATCAGCTGGGGCGGAAGATCGATGCGATCGTGATCCCGCTCATATGCCAGGGTGATCGTCGCCAGGACGTTGCTGAAGCCCTGGACCCTGTACTTATCGGCCGTCAATCGATCGGGCATGCCCACGCGGTACTCGACGCTGGACAGGTCGATGAACCCGACCGGCCCATCGCGGCAGGTTCGCAGATGAAAATCGTAATCTTCGCCCGACAGCTTTAACGATTCGTTGAATCCTTTGACCGTTTCGAGCCGGCTGCGCCGCAGCAGCACTGTCGAGGTGTGGACCAGGCTTCCCATGAACATCTGCGAATAGATGGAGCCGGTGTGCAACACGCCATCGCAAATGGAGGCTGGCGCATCGGGCATGAAGCGCGTCAGCGGAAAAGACGCGGAAAAAAGCTGCTCGCGCGTGAACCGGCGGTAATTGCTGTACATGATTTTCAAATACGCGGGGTGGACGATCGCGCCGTCCGGAGCCAGCGCCTGCATATCGGTCCAGACCATGCCGATGTCCGGGCAGTGCGACATGGCGGCGATCTGCGCCGCCAGCTTCCACGGCTTCCATCGATCATCCGAATCGAGCAGGGCGATGAAATCACCGGTGGCGCGCGCCAATCCCTGATTCCGCGCGGCGGTGACGCCCTGATTGGCCTGAACAAAGTATTTGACGCGTCGGATGCGTCCCCAGCGCGAGGCGACGAGCTGGGTCGTGTCGTCGGTCGAGCCATCGTCGATGATGACGACCTCGACATTGCCGTGCGTTTGCGCAAGGACGCTGTCCACCGCGTCGGCCAGGCAATAGGCGCGGTTAAACGTCGGGACGATGACGCTGACCAGTGGCTCAGCCATAAATCTTTCGCTTGGCGGCCAGTGAATAACCGTGGGGACGCTTGAGCCGCAGGGCGCGCAGCAGAATCACCGCGAGCATTTTCAACCGAGCGAACGGCGTTTTGGGATGCCCGGGCTCGTAGGCGAACGGCCACAGCACCAGCGATTCGACGATCAGCCCCAGCGCGATGCGTTGGTATCCGGCCGCGGTGTAGAGGAAGCTGGACATGCTGGCGGCATAACTGAACGCCTTGCGGCGCAGGATGCGACGCTTGCGCAGCGCGGGGATTTCCGAGAACACCGCGTTGAGCATGCGGCGATCCACCTCGTCCATGTGCGCCGCCGCCGTCGACATGTTCTGGCCGTGATTGCGGTAGAACATCAGCGGCATCAGGAGCAGGATGATGTCGTAGTGTGCCGCCAGGCGAATCCACATGTCGCGATCGGCGGCGCCGCTGATGTTGGAGCGGAACAGGCCGACGACGTCGAAGCAATCTTTGCGGATCAACGCGCTGCTGGGGGCGAAGCGGGCGGTGATCACCAGCTCCTCGATGGACACAGCGCGCGCCGGTGTGCCGTCGGGCAGCGCGGGCCAGCCGTCGGCCAGATCGATGATCGTGTCGCCGGCGACCACGGCCGTCTGCGGATGTTCCGCGATGTATTGCATCTGGCGCTGCACGCGCTGGGGGTGCCACATGTCGTCGGCATCGAGCAGGCCGATATATTGCCCCCGAGCGGCGGCGATGCCGTTATTGCGGGCGGCGTCGACACCGGCGTTTTCCTGGTGGATGTAACGGATTTTCCCCAGATATGGCTGCAGGCGCAGGGCGGTGTCGTCGGTGCTGCCGTCGTCCACCACGATGACTTCGACGTCGCCATACGTCTGCGCCAGGACGCTTTGGACGGCGTCGACGACGAAGCGGCCGTAGTTGTAGGTGGTGATGATCGCGGAAACGAGTGGTTTGTTCATTTCAGAACCTCCACGTGTCGGCGACCGAGAAACAAGAGCAAATCGTGCGGGTGCAGAATGCGCAGGGCGAGCAGGCTGGCGGTGTAGACAATCACGCCCAGCATTCCCTGCAGCGTCCAGGAGCCCAGAAGCATCGCCCAGGCGCGGATGCTGGTGGGGTGTCCGGGTGTGAAATCGAATGCGGGCGCCAAATCGCGCAGGAGCCACATTCCCCCGGCCATGGCGGCCACACAGACCAGGACGCGCGCCAATTGCCACAGCGGCGGCTTCGGTGAAAATGTTTTGGCGAACAGCCGCACAATAAATGAAATCTTGATGATGCAGCGCAGCAGGAACGACCAGCAGGCCCCGATCAGGCCGAACTTGATCACCAGAACCAGCGCCACCACCAGGCTGAGCGCAGCTGAATACAGGGTATAGCGTGCCTGTCGGGCATCACGGTTGGCGGCGTTGAGTGCGTACCCCATTACGCTTTCGACACCCATCAACGGCAGCGACCAGATGGTGATGCGGATGACCGTCTGGCAAACCTCCCAATTGGTCTGGAAGAGCACGTGAGCGAGCGGTCTGGAGAAGAACAGGACAATTACCACGATGGGCAGGCAGACGATCAGGCTCAGGAGCAGGAAGCGCACCGCTTCGCCGGAGGCGGCGCGGGGATCGCGCGCGTGAGACTCGGCGATGATCGGATAAAAAACCGAGCCCAGCGCATCGGGGATGATCACCAGACGCGATGCCAGCAGCAGTCCCGCGGAATACAATCCGAAGACGCTGCTGCCCACGATCTTGGGCAGCAGCAGCGATTCCTGGTTGACGGTCAGCGTGTTGATGAATTGCTGGGCGGCGAAAAACCGCGACTGTTTCAGGTGTTCCCACCCTTTGCGCAGGTTCCAACTGGCAGCGATGGGGAAAAGTGAACGAACGGCGATGAGGAGGATGAAAGCGGAGATGGCCGGGCCGGCCAGATACGCCGCCGCCAGCGCCACCGGACCTTCGCCCCACCAGATCACCACGACCGAGAGCGCCGTGAGGCAAAGCCCACCGATGAAGTTGGCCACGGCATAAACACTCATGCGGTGCAGACCCTGCAACAGATCGGCCAGCGTGGTTGCCAGAGCGCCCAGGAGAATTCCCAGCGATCCAACGGCGGCGCAGCGAAGGACGATCGGTGGATATCGCAGCATCACAGCGATCGCCAGGACCGCCAGGGCGGCGATCAGCGAAAGCAGCGTGCGGATTCCCAATTGCTCGCCCAGCGCGGTGGGCGACGATTCGGGGTTACGCGCCACCGAACGCACGAACGTGCCGCGCAATCCCAGGTTGGTCAGGACCGAAGCGACGGAGACCAGCACGGCGGCGGTGGACCATTGGCCGTAGCGCTCGGCGCCCAGCCCGCGGATGATGTACGCCATCACCGGAACGGAAATCGCGTTGAGCAGGATGGCCTGCCCGGCCAGGTGCGACGCGGCGAACAGACCGCGGCGGGCGCGCGCCGGCGGCGGCGCCGCGGCGGGCGCGGGCGACATCGGGATGGTTTGGTCCAGTACGGTCATCAATTCAACTCAACGGGCGGCCACGCGAACATAAATGTTGAATGCAGCCACGCACACGATTCCCAAAACACCCAGGCGAACCAGCAGCGGCTTGTCGAACTTGAGGCGGCTGGCCGGAACGATCTTGCCGGCGATGCTCAGATACGCCGCGGCCAATCCCAGCAACATGTAAGTGTCAACCCGATAGCTACGCGTCGAAGAGAACATTCCGACGATGGAGCCGACCATGATCGCCAGCAGATAAGGCTGAAGCCGGCGCAGCTCCGGATCGGTGATCCTGGGGAAATATTTTTTGAGCCGGTACGGTCCCCAGGCCGCCAGATAGAACGCGCCACTGAAAATCGTTCCACCGATGATGCCCATCTCGGTATAGCACTGGAGAAACGAGTTATGCACCCAGAGTCCTTCCTGATCGCTGAACTCACCGACGCCGATGCCGAAGACGGGGGCGCTTTTCATGGAATCGAACGCGTCGCGCCACAGCCTGATGCGTTCCTGCCCGGTGCCTTCGGAGACGTCCACATCGGTGATCCTGCCGGCGAAGGCGATGAACAGGGCCGGCAGGATGATCGCGGCCAGGAGGATGCTTTTGGTCCGGCCGAAGCGCACGGCCAGAAGGGTGAGGATCGCCGCCAGCATCGCCAGGAACCCGCCGCGCGAATACGTTTGCGACAGCGCGTATCCGAAGATGCCCAGGGGGATAAGCCACAGATATCGGGCGGCGCTCAAGCGGCGATCGCCCATTGCCCACAGGCACAGGATGACACCGACTACAATGATGCGCGCCAAGTCGTTGGGGTTGTCGAAAATCCCCACGCTGCAAAGGCGCGTCATGACGATGTTGTTGCCGCTTTCCGGATCGATGTAATCTTCGAGTTCCGTGTTCGGCTTGGCATTGACGTCGATGTAACCGTGGTACTGCAGAAGGCCCAGCCCGCAGACCAGAAGAATGAAGATCAGCAGCCACACCAGGTAAACGCGCATCCGCGGCGTGGAATCGACGCAGCCAACCAGGAGCAGATAAAACAACACCCAGGAGAGGCAATCCAGTGCCGTGAACCGGGCGGTGTAAAAATCTCCATGAGCGGCGTTGGATAGAATGGCGCTGGCCGCCAGACCAAGGACGCAAATCGTGATCGGCTGGAATTTCAACGCGCTGGGCCGAAGCTGCGCATACACGGCGTACCCCAGCACGAGCAGGCATGCCAGAATACCGGTGCGGTAGATCGGCCAGTCCTGCATCGAATCGAACATGTCCGTGGGCCGGATGAACAGGATTGCCGTCAGCAGGACGAAAACGGCGAAGCCGATGGAATTGCGGCGCACCGCCACTGGCCGGCTCACGGGGCGGCAGAAATCAATCAGGGCACGTTCGGATGTCATCGCCAAATCAACTGTCTCCCAAATTCGGGGCGGAATTGCCTGGTAAAGCCAAGGCTCCGCCCCCGTCGACTGCGCTTTGTTTCTGCGCAGGCGCCAAAACTCACGGACAAATCGATATCCATCCGGGCCGACCGCTGGGATGCGATCAGTCCAGGATCTCCAGCAGCGCGCCGTCGATCTCCATGCTGGTGGCGCATCCGAGCATGCGCACCTGGAGTATCAAACGGTCGCTGCGTGTTCTGCTTTGTACGAATCCCTGCAATCCACGAAACGGTCCGGAGCGAACCTCAACCCGCACCCCGGACTGCAGCAAGGGGTGTGGATGAAACTCGGATTCATTCGACAGGGCCAGATGCAGATTCGTCAATTCCCACTGCAGGCTATGCTGGTCGGCCACGGGCAGGATGGCGGCAACACGATGCGTGCGATCAGCCATGTATGCCTGGTCGATCGTGCCGCGAAGAAAAACATAGCCGGGAAACAGCGGTATTTCCGAGGCGATTTTGCGCCGCCCATAAAATCGGATTTGTCGGCACAGCGGCAGATAACTGGCGATCCCCATCGCGGTCAGCTCGTCGGAGAGGACTTTTTCCTGGCGGCTGCGGGTGTGCAGAACGTGCCACGCGCCCGCTGCGCAAAACGCATCGAGCCGGGGCGCAGCCGTATCCGAAATGCCCAATCCTCCCGACACTGTTTCTCCGACTCCAAGGCCCCAGCTCAACTGACACGTGACATCAGCAAAACTTATTCGACTTGTGCGGCGGCCCCCATCGCTCTGTTCAAACGTCGATTTGCACCCAAAGGTGGCTAACATCCATTATTCCCATGACCCGCGCCTTTGCAATTAAAAATGGTGAATTGCGCGGGTGCAAATTGTTACACGCACATTGGTCGTCTATGCATAAACCCTACAGCTTCGCCAGTTTCACAGTCCAACTTTTCGGCACGACGGCTACGCCCGCACAATATGTTCCCGCCGTCCGCTGACCTTCGACAACGCGTTGCGGGTGTCGATGATCAGGCTGGCGTGGTCGGCCACCAGCTGCCAGTCGTAGGCGGTGTGGTGCGTCGAGATCAGC
>Ga0182024_10000727_pt1 | contig 85785 bp, 78 predicted proteins | sample P32metaG_FD_120480 | JGI IMG/M metagenome (GOLD analysis project Ga0182024, IMG submission 120480) | Permafrost microbial communities from Stordalen Mire, Sweden - P3-2 metaG (Illumina Assembly) | ecosystem: Environmental > Terrestrial > Soil > Wetlands > Permafrost | place: Sweden: Stordalen... | reverse complement strand
CTCGGAACCAGGCTTTGACGGTTGGGTCTGGCCGCGGACGCATGATCTCAGAGATTACGTTGGTATCAAGCAGGATCATCAGTCAAAGGTAGGGATCGGACGGCTGGAAAACTGACGAGGAGGAATCTTAAGGTTCACGCCTCCGATGGCGGCGAACCGCTTGTGAATGGCGGTTCCGAGGTCTTCTTCCAGCGCGGGGGTCGTCTGCCCCTTTTCTGCTATTTCAGAGAGCAAGGCGCGTGCTTCAGCTTCCATGGAACGGCCGTTTATGGCGGCACGGATTTGCAACTCGCGCTTGACCCGGTCGTCGAGATTGCGAATGGTAATAGTTGCCATATAGTGATAATAGCACAAATATGCTGGCATTGACAGCAATGCTAGCATCCTGCTCCTTTGGCGACTTTAACTGCGCCCAAGCCCGGTTAATCCTTGCTACGCCGTGATGTTGTAGATCAAGCCGAACGCATCGCGGATGTAGGTTCTGGGAAACTCAGGCTCATCTTTCACGACTTCACATCCGGATTCGACAAGACGGCGCTTCGCTTCTTCGACATTTGAGACGGTGACTTCCAGGACCGGACCCAACGCAGGTCCGGGCTCGATGAACAAGTTGATGTTCTTGCCGTGCAGGCCGATCATCCGCGGGTTTTCGTCGGTGATCGTGAAGCCGAGTTGCCTCACGTAGAACCCTGCTGCCGCGATCGGGTCCGGCGCCTGAATGAGAATGTCTGTGCCAAAGGTGTTTGCCATTTAGGATCCTCTGTGAACGTGGAATTGTTTTGGGATGAGCGCCGGATGGAACGGGTAAACGGGACCAGTTTAACACTGAACATGCTTCATGCCGAGTCAATCGTCAGAGGCGCTTGATGAAGGCAAGAGCTTCGGCGAGTTGGGGGAACTGGGCTTCTTCAGCTTTGAAGGCGGGGGAGTGGACGCAGCGGCGGAGTCCCCGCATTCTGACGGGATGCTTGAGGTGAAGCATCTCGTGGTACAGCAGATATTCAATGGCGTAGCGGGGGCTTGAGGGGCGGTCGAAGACGCGGCTCACGACGATGGTGTTGTGGGCGGCATCGTAATGGCCCAGAGAACGCTTGGCGTGGTGTTCGCTCCAGGTAAGCTCGGGACGGCCGAGCAAGCCGCCAAAGAAGCGAGCGTTCAAGGAGTCGAATATTTCATCGAGGTTGTAAAAGCGGCCTTCGGGTCCAAAGTAGCGTTTGCTGCCGCGGGCGGCGCGAACCAGCTCCGTTTGGCGTGTGACCGCGGCCGAGGAGGCAAATCGCTTGTAGCGCATTTCCTGGGCCGGGTCGAGTTTCCGCTTGTCGTACAGTTTGGCGAGGAGGATATGCGCGATGGCGCGGACCACGGTCTCGGGTGCGCCTTCAAGCAAGTCGGAAAGGCTGACGTGGATATTTCCCTCGCGAAGTCGAATTGTTGTGTTCAGCGAAGTAAAACGCCGGAACCGGACCGCGATGGGCGGCATGGGCGCGCGTGGGCGGAGAGCGCGATATTCCTGCTGAAAGATTGCAACGAATTCGGGGGACACGGCAGAGTACAGAGTACCAGTTCACAGTTCTGAGTTCCCGACGCTCACCGTCGGGGTAATAATATAGCTGACTGACTATAGAGCTAAGGTATCTGTTTGACTTGTGTATAGTGTTCTGGCATGGCAACTATTCTTCAGGCGGAATCGAGGCACGCCAACGATCAACCCGGCGGCGTTCGAGAGAATGAAATTGCCGTGACAGGGCAGCGTGGGAGGGCGCATCAGAGAAGAGGGGTTAAGGCCGCCTTAATAGTCGCAAAATATGCCAACGCGGAAGTCACGTCTTTGGCAGTAAATCCGCTGATCTCATACCGAGCGTTGTAACCGAAGAACTTCAGGTGATTATATTCGTTGCGAATTCTTTTCAAATTCAACTCTTTGGTGACATATCCATCTCTCGTCGTATGACTACGAAGGTGAATGGCCATACTTTTCGCTAGATATGCCTCGACGTAATGCATCGCAGCATAAAAGAGAACAGTGAGTTTCCAGTCGATATTGGTGGGGTTGGAAGTATCAATCGCATTCGCAAAAGATTCGTTGCCCACCGCTTTGGAAACATGTTCGGCTGTGGTTGGCATAGAATCATCCTTCGCGTGTGTAGATAATCTTCGAGCTGGTCGAATACTGCTTGGGGTCATTCCCCTTCCCCAATATCAAATTGAAGTCGAAAGATATTTCCGGGAATCCTTCGATGAGGTCATATTGCTTTTGGAATATCCTCTCACGGACTTCGGCAACCGGATTTTCAACTGAAACCCAGACAAGCAAATTGCCTTCCGCTCTCTCGACGAAAATGAAGTTGATTTCCTGGATTACGGAGAGATCCGCAGCGAGAGCGTGCTCTAGGCTCTCGCTGTAAAGAGGACTTGAATCAGGGCTTCCCGATACGGTGAAAACACATACCGGGCTGGAATCCTCTGTAAGCAAATGATCTCCCTGACCCCGTCGAGGGCATGACGAGGCGAGCACAACTGACAAGACTCCCACTTCAATAAGCATATCGTCCTAATGCACTTTTCTCTTTAACGAGTCCGGGGCTACAACGCCTATGATCTGTTGGAACTGAAATTGATACATCGGATCGCCCTGATCGGAATAGGTATCGAGTCGCACGGCATCCAACATGATCATTTTCACTTTCACTGTGGTTCCGTCGCTTAACGTGTACTGAGCAAATGGTTCCGTAGTGGATTCAAAAGCAACCGTCTCTCCGGCGACCATTTTCCCATTGAAAGAATACACTTTCTTTTCGGCCATGTTCTCCGCCTTGTTCAGTTCCGTGGAAAGGGTAGCACAATCTTGTACACGGCGCGCTAACACTTTTCGGCTATTTGTGGTGACGGTGATTCTTTGATCTCGCGGTTGAGGTAGGGTAAGCATCAGCGTCACGCTCCAGTCCAGGAGCGACTATGCCGAATCTGCCTAAGCCATCCGCCAAGATTGATACAGGCGATCTCGACCGGTTTACCGAATTCACGCAGCGAATCCTGTAGGCATGGTTCGCTAGACAGCTCCCACGTTCACCGGCTACTCACCGTCAGTCGCGGCAACCAACAACTGAGAACTGCGATCTGTGAACTGGCGACTGAGAACTCGTCCTCACTTTGGTTCGGCGCGTTGCTGGCCTTGCTCGTCTTTGTGCAGGTTGAAGTAATCTGTCTGCTCGGCGAAGAGGCGCTTGGCCTCGTCGGCGAGATCTTCGCCGCTTTCGATGGCTTCCTTCCGGGCGAGGTCGAATCCAGGCTCACCGGCAAGGGCGCGGAGAATTCCGAGCCAGCGGTCGGTAGATTCGGTGAGAGCTTTGAGGGCTTTGCGGATGTCGGCGTGCCGGTCGGAGTACTGGTCGAGGTTGGCGCCAAGCTCGTCCATCAAGGCGGTCAGGTTCTGGAGCTCTTCGTCGAGCCGTTTGGCGCGCGCAAGAGATTTTGAGCGGTTGGTCAGGCTCTTGACGGTGTCGGCATGCTCGTTGAGGTACTTGGTATAGAGGTTGACGCGGTCGTTGGGTGCGATGCCGGCTTCGCGAATCTCTTCGATCTGCGCCTCGGTCAAGGGCTCGGGCTTGTCCTTCTGGGCGAACAGCGGCGGAACCAGGAAGAGGCAGATCAGGATCAGGGCAGTGCAGCGCACGGGACGCATCGGCACGGATACCTCGGCGTTCCTATTGAAACACAGAGAGATTGACCGGTAAAAGAGTGAACGGCTACATAGCAGCTTGCAGGTTTTGAAGCCAAATTGACCCACCAGGAAATTACTGATCCGCGGATCCGTGCGGCCCTGCGCAGCTTGGCACGTCTATCTCCCGAATCGGCGAACGCTGTAGGAGATCGGCAGTCCGATCACGACCATATGCACCAGCAACCCTTGCAGCACGTCGTGAAGTTCGTATGGGCCCCTGGCCTGAAGCGCGGAGAGCGGCAGAACGACATAACCCATTACCACTTCAACCGCGGCCCCAAAGAAAAGACCGCACACAAGGGGATGCTGTTTCAAGAAGGCCAGCCTGATGCTTGCGGCGTAGTACACCGCAGTTGCTGAAAAAGCGATGAAGAAGTGCAGCAGGACGCCCAAAACATAGGTGGCCGTCCCTCCTTGGAATGCCTGCCGTCCCAGCAGACCGGCGGCAATCACAAGCGGAACCTTCACCCCAAACAGGATGCAAGCTTGTGTGAGATCCAAAGTCCCGGCAATTAACCCGCCTACTGCGATTGCCAGAAGGGCGCTTCTTTTTCTCGATGGCACAGGAAGAGAGCCTTCAATCATTCGATACCATCTCTTTCATCTTCAATCTTCGAACCGCAATGCAGATTCACAATACCCAAGGGAGAACCGGGAAGTCCTGAACCCTGTCTGAAACACTCTGAATAGTTCTGAAACAATGCCGCATCGGTGGCGGTGCGGCAACGCCCGACTGCCTGGAACAATGCCTGGGCTTTTGTAACCCGTTGATATAATCGGCCAGCATGGAACGCCCCACCACGACATCGCTTCGCATCGGAGAATGGCGTGTCAATCCGGCATCCTTCGAGATTTCCCGGGATGGAGAGACCGCTCGGGTAGAGGCGCGCACGATGCGACTGCTGCTTTGCCTGGCCGAGAACGCCGGAGAGGTGGTGAGCATCGATGAACTGCTCAACCAGGTGTGGTCGGAGGTTACCGTCACTTCAGACTCAGTGTACCAGGCCGTGGCATCGCTTCGCCGCCTGCTTGGAGATGACTCGAAGCGGCCCACTTACATTGCGACGGTGCCGCGACTTGGGTATCGGATGGTGGCTACCGTCAGTTCCTGGGCAGGTCCCTTGCCCGGTTTATTGCCCGGCTCATTCGCAGAACAGTCAATGGGTCAGAAGGGTTCATCGCGAGCTCCGGCCAGCGAAGAACCTGCTCCTGAGAAAATCGATGCGCCGGCGACGAGCATCGCACCGACGACCGGGCCGCACCGCCAAGCCAGATTCATGAAGGCTGGATTCGCCTGGGCTTTCGGCGCGGTGATTTGCCTGGCGCTCGTAGCTGCTTTCCAGGTCCACGCTAGGTTCGCGACCAGCAGTCACGTAGTCTCACCCGCGCTTGTTCCGCAGCCCCAGAAGTCCATCGCCGTGCTGCCGTTTCTGGACCTGACCGAAGGGATGAAAGAGGAGGAGTTCGCCGACGGCATGACCGAGGAACTGATTGACAAACTCAGCAAGATTCCGGAAATTCGGGTAGCGGCTCCTACGTCGTCGTTCTATTTCAAAGGCAAACAGGTACCGATTGCCGATATCGCCAAGTCGCTGGGAGTGGCCTATATCCTCGATGGGAGCGTGCGCAAGTCTGGTGGCAGATTGCGGGTTGCAGCGCGTTTGATGCTTGCGGATGACGGGTATGTTCTGTGGTCTGAAACGTACGACCGGCCATTCACCGACATCATTATGGTACAGGACGACATTGCCGGTGAAGTGACGAAGACGCTGAGGGCGTCCACGGAGTTCAAGGCACGCTAAACAAGAACTGGGGGCAGGGCGATCCAGATGATTCAGATACGATGGGCGAGCTTATTTGCGGAAGACCTCAAGCATGGCTTCGGTCTGGGCTTTATCCACCTGGGCTAGAGTCTCGGCGACCAGGGGACGGTCTTCCAGGCTGCTGTTGTGCAGCATCTCATTGAGGCGGAAGGCTGTATGGCGGAGCAAAATCTGAGCATTCTTGAGGCGCTTGTTGTCGTCGGACATGGAGAGATGAATTTTATGCGCCAGGGTCTGGACCTGCTTGAGAAGTCCGGCGGCTTTTTCTCCATCCCCGGCGGCATACTGACGAACACTGAATTCGGTCATCTCGTGAACCAGTTCGGCGTAAAGGAAGCACTGCTCGCGGGGTTGGGCCTGGAGGATTTTAGCTTGGAGTGCGTCGATGCTTTCCTGGTCGAAGGGCTTGTCGTCAAACCCCGTGGCGCGTGCGGGGACCACACAAACTGCGAGAAGCGCGAGAACGGCCAACGAAACCTTGAACTGCATGAGAGACCTCCGCAGCTGCTGGTTACCCTTTAAGCCGAGACTATAGGAGCATCGGTGAAAATGTGCAAGGGGAAACTTTTGCCGTTTCACGCGCTCGAATTGTTTCAGATTCCTGATTGGTAACCTGCATTGATTTGTATATTCGCGCGAATCAGGGTTTCTTTCTGAGCAAAATGAGACGTTGGCGAGCCTGCCATTCCTGATCTGGAAACTTTCCGTTGGAAGAGTCCAGGAAGCGTTGGTAATACGTGGCCGCCTGCTCCTGCTGGTGAAGGCTGTCGTAGGCGGTAGCCCACAGGAAATAAGTGGAGGGGAGCTCGGGAAGATATTTTGATCGCATCGTAAGTGCGTGCAGCGTGATGGCAGGTTGGTTGGTGCGGGAGGCAGCGAAGGCCAGGCCGCTCCAGCCGTCTGCGTTGGCGGGGTCGAGCTGAGTGGCCTTGTTGAAAGCAGCGAATGCCTCAGCATAGCGAAGTTGCCGGACCAGATCCTGGCCGTGGCCAAGGAGCAGGGCTGCGTCGTTGGGAGTGGCCGCAAGGAGGGCTGCGTAGAGGTGGTCCGATCCGGCATAGTCTCCGGCATCGGCCAGCACGGCAGCCAACATGCGGGAGATAGCCGGGTCGTTGGGGAGGGCGTCGTGAAGCTTTTCGAGCAGCGGGAGTGCTTCAGCCTTGTCTTGGGCTGCAAGCACGGTGGCTAACTGAGCGGTGATCACAGGGTCTTTAGGCGATTGCTCGAGGGCGGAGCGGAGCAGGGTTTCAGCCTCGGGATATTGTTTGCGCGCAATCAGGACGTGGGCCATGCCGGCATTGGCGGGGGCAGATTTTGGGTCGATGGCCAGGACACGGCCGTATGCGGTTTCCGCGGCTGCGTACTCTTGAGCCTGGTCGGCGATACTGGCTGCCAGAAGCGTATCCGCAGTGGTCTCAGGGGAAAGCTTGAGGGCTTCGAGCAGGTCGTTGGAGGCTTCAGTGGTGTCGTCCACCTGATCGATTCGGGCCAGGGCACGCCATGCGCGGGCCTTGACAGCGGGACCAGCGTCGCCTGGATCGAGGTTCGTTGCAACGGCCAGTTCGGGGCGGGCGTCTTCCGCCTTGCCCTGGCGCGCAAGCAACAGCCCAAGGGAGAGGTGAGCCTCAAAGGATTTGCGATCCGCGTCTATGGCGCGGCGATAAAGGCTTTCCGCATCGGCCAAACGGTTCTGAGTATCGGCAATGTAGCCGGCATCGAAGAGGGCGCGTGCATCGGCGGGATGGTCGGCCAGCCACAGGTTGAGTTTAGCTTCGGAGGTCTTCCAGTCGGATTTCACGATGGCGGCTTCGGCTTCGGCCACCTCGGGAGATACGGGTGCGGCAGCGGGCGCCTCGGGCTTTTGGGCGGGTACCTGAGCAGAGGCGCTGAGTGAGGCGAATGCCAGGAGGAAGAGGACAAAATAACGCACGAAATACCTCAAGAGACAGTGTAATGGGCGGGGTGTGCCGCATGGGTGAGCGCCTGGGGCCGCAAAGGTTGGACGAATTACCGGGGTATAAAGAAAGGCTCGGATCGAGCTTTTCCTCATGGCGCTGGAAAATGTATCTGTAGTAAGCTCACGGCAGGGCGTGGAGAATGCCCGAGAGAGATTTCACATTCAGGAAAGGCAGGAGAGATATGCGGATTTTGAGGAGTTTTGGAGCTGCGGTTTGCACTCTGGCGACTTTGGCATTTTTTACAGCAGCTACCCCGGCGCAGGCTCAGGAGCCGCATTATCTGCAGGCGCTGTCTTCTTTGCGCACGGCACGGGATTACATTCAATTTGATCACCGCGAAGGATTCGGAAGACAGCGGCACGATGCCGTGGATGAGATTAACAAGGCGATCGATGAGATCAAACATGCAGCCTGGGATGACGGGAAGAATACGCAGTTTGCGCCTCCAGCACAGGGCGTAACCGATCCCTGGGCGCCGCTGCATGAGGCGATTAATCATTTGGATTCTGCAATGGAGCATACGAAGCAAGGGGTAGACCGGCCGGAGAACCAAGGGCTGCGGGAACGTGCGGTTCAGCATATTTGGGCAGCGCATCAGATCATTGAAGGCGTTTTGAAATCGCAGGGCCAGTAAGCTGATTGCGGTGGAACGGTTGACGGCCAGCCTTCGGGCTGGCCGCTCGTTTCTGGAGGGATAAGAGGTAATGGATCGACGGCGGTTTCTGGGAAGTTCGATTGCTGCGGCAGGCAGTGCAGCTTTGGGGCGGAGCGCTTTGGCAGCGGGTGAGGGCATTCAGCCTCAGGGACAGGTTCCCGTAGCGATTGCGGCCGCGGAGATTGAAAGCGCGCGATTTCCGGATGGTTTTTTGTGGGGGATGGCGACGGCGAGCTACCAGGTAGAGGGCGCGTGGAACGAGGACGGCAAGGGTGAGTCGATCTGGGACCGGTATTCGCACGGAGTGGGGCATGTGAAAGGCGGGGACACGGGCAACGTGGCCTGCGACCACTACCACCTTTACAAACAGGACATTGCGCTGTTGAAGCGGCTGAACCAGAAGAGCTATCGCTTTTCGATTTCGTGGGCGCGGATTCAGCCGGCGGGCACGGGGGCTCCAAATCAGAAGGGGCTTGACCATTACAAACGAGTGATGGACGCGGTGCTGGAGGCGGGAATCCGGCCATTTTGCACGCTGTATCACTGGGACCTGCCGCAGGGGCTCGAAGACCGCGGCGGCTGGCCGAATCGCGATTTGGCGGGATACTTTGCCGACTACGCGGGGATTCTAGCCAGGGAGCTTGGCGATCGGATCACGGTGTGGGCGCCGTTCAATATGCCGTGGGCATTTACCTATTACGGGTATGGGATCGGGATTCATCCGCCGAACCGGGCCAAATTCAGCGACTTTTTGAAGGCGCTGCACACGGTGAGCCTGGCGCAGGGAGAAAGCTTTCGGGCCATCAAGGCGGCTTCATCCAAGGCGACAGTGGGATCGGCTTACAGCATGGCGCCGGGCTATCCGAAGACAGACAGCGAAGCCGATGTGGCCGCCACGGCGCGTTACCACGCTATGAACAACACATTCTTTTTGCATGCGGCGCTGAAGGGCGAGTATCCGAAAGCGTTTGTGGGCCAGCCTCCTTACGAGCAGATGGGCTTAAAGGCAGGCGACGACGAGATCATGCGCGCGCCGCTCGATTGGGTTGGGTTCCATTACTATACGCGGCGGATTGTTTCCGATGCAGGCGGGACTAAAGGGGGCGGGCTGCAATACGGAACCGAGATCGAAGCGGATACGGGCGACACGAACGGGCGCGATCCTTATACGCGCTTCCATGCGGTAATGCCGACCGAAGGGCCGCTGACTCATGCCGGCCTGGAGGTTTGGCCGAAGGGAATTTACGACTTGGTGATACAAATCTCGAAGGAGTATGAACATCCGAGCATTGAGCTGACGGAGTGCGGCTGCTGCTATATGGATACGCCCTATGAGAGGGAAGGCGGGAGGGTTCCGGACGATCGGCGAACGGCGTTCTTCAAAGGGATATTGGCGGAGTTGGCGCGAGCCATTGCGGATGGGGCGCGGGTGCGCGCGTTTCATGCTTGGAGCTTGATGGATAACTTCGAGTGGACGGATGGATACAGCCAGAGATATGGGCTGACTTATGTGGATTATCGCGATCAGATGCGGACGGTGAAAGATTCGGGGCTTTGGTATGGAAGAGTGGCGGGGTCGAATCGGCTGGTGGGATAAGCACGCGGTAATGTGTTTGCTCAGGGCGGGTCCCCGGCGCATCTGGTATGGTTTCAACCTCTTGGAACGGACTAGTCGGGGCCGTGCGGAAGTCGCGCGTAAGTCCTTATTTAAGAATCTCATTGATCCGGGTGGAAGTGGACCAACGTTAGCACAATACAACTCGCTCCAGATTGGTTGCATCTTACTTTAGGGGGCTGTGCTGCCACAATCGCTCATGCCCCTGAAAACCTAAACGAGGCGAGCCCATGGCTAATCTAAAGATGGAATATATTCCCATAAATTCCGCTTACCTTTGCGCGGACTGCAACTCGATCGGTAACAACTCACAACGCTGCCCGGCTTGCGCCTCCACGGCGCTGATGAATCTGGCGGGTGTACTTGATCGAGAAGTGGAAGAAGAGCAAATCTCGTCCTACACCTATCCCATGGCCGTGGCACGTCTTACGGCCATGGCGGCGTAGGGTTCCGGTAGGGGATTCAATCTCGCAGCCGATGGATGCGAAGGAAGCGAAGGATGCGCCGAGTTGGGCGCTTGCGGGCAACGCACTATAATGAAGAATGGCCAGTTGCGCTCTGAGCTCCGCTGAGGGGACAGAGGCGCGGCTGGACAACTTCATTCTGGTGTCTTCCCATTGAATTCATCTGGCTTGAGCTCAGCGAACGAGGCAATCGTCATCCGCGGGGCGCGGACGCATAATCTGAAGAACATTTCCTGCGACATTCCCCATGGGAAGCTGACGGTGATCAGCGGGGTTTCGGGGTCGGGGAAGTCGTCGCTGGCGTTCGACACCATCTATGCGGAGGGACAGCGGCGCTATGTTGAGTCGCTTTCGTCGTATGCGCGGCAGTTTCTGGAGCGAATTGAGAAGCCGGACGTTGACCTGATCGATGGGCTGGCTCCGGCGATTGCCATCAAGCAAAAAAACACCACGCGAAATCCTCGGTCAACCGTGGCCACGGCAACGGAGGTCTACGATTACCTGCGCCTGCTGTATGCGCGCTGCGGGACCGTGCATTGCGTCTACTGCGACGGGTTGGTGAAGCGCGACTCGATGGATGAGATTGCCGAGGCGATGCTGGCGCTGGGCGAGGGAACGCGGTTGCAGGCGCTGTTTCCGGTGGCCACGGCGACGCCTGAGGCCGCGGACAAGCCAGCGGCGAAAGCTGCGGTGCGGACCGCGAAAGCCGGCGCCAAGGGCAAGCCGGTGGTGACGGGAGGCGATTCGCCTCACACCGAGACGCTGAAGGCGCGGCTGACGGAGCTGAGAACGAGTGGGTTCAACCGGCTCTATCAGCAGGGCAAGATTGTCGAATTCTCTACGCCGGAATCGCTGCTGGATTTGGATTTCACACTTCCCGTGTTCGTTCTTTTGGATCGGATTGTAGTGAGCGCCGAGAACCGGGCGCGCATGGTAGACGCGGCAGAGACTGCCTACCGCGAAGGCGGTGAGGTGATCTTTGAAGAGGCATTGCATACGGCAGCCTCAAACGGAACTGATAACAAGGAAATCGTGGCTCCGCGGCGGTGGAGGTTTTCGGCGGCGTATGAATGCAAGAGCTGCCACCGGCCCGGCAAGGAGCCGGAACCACGTCTATTCAGCTTCAACAATCCGTTTGGGGCGTGTCCACGCTGCCAGGGGTTCGGCAACACGGTGGACTTCGATTTGAACCTGGTGATTCCGGACAAGGGGCTTTCGCTGGAGGATGGAGCGATCGATCCGTGGAATCGGCCGAAGTACCGGTCGTGGTACAGCGATTTGCGGAAACAAGCGCCTGGCCTGGGCGTGGCGCTGGATGTGCCGTGGCGGGAGTTGCCTGAGACCGCGCGCGAAGCGGTCCTGCGCGGCAAGGGAAGCTTTGAAGGGGTGTTTGGATTTTTTGCGCAGATGGAGCGCAAGAAGTACAAGCTGCACGTGCGTGTAATGCTGAGCAAGTACCGGGGATATGCGGAGTGTCCCGATTGCAGGGGACAGAGGCTGAGGGCCGAGGCGCGGAGCGTTCGACTACCAGGCTTGGACGGAGGGAAGAATATTTGCCAGGCTACAGCGCTGACCATCGCGCACGCCAAAGAGTTTTTTGGGGCCTTGAAGCTGTCACCGATGCAGGAAGAGATTGCCGGGCCGATTCTGGAAGAAGTTCGAGCGCGGCTGAGTTTTCTGGATGCGGTGGGCCTTGAATACTTGACGCTGGACAGGCTGGCTTCGACACTGTCCGGCGGCGAGGCACAGCGGATTCAACTGGCCACTTCGCTGGGGTCGCGGCTGGTGGGCGCGTTGTATGTGTTGGATGAGCCATCGATCGGGCTGCACACGCGGGATACGGCGCGGCTCATTCATATCCTCGAGGAGCTTCGGGACCTGGGGAATACCATCCTGGTGGTGGAGCACGATGCGGATGTGCTGCGGGCGGCGGACCATTTGCTTGATTTGGGGCCGGGTGCGGGGGAGTTTGGCGGCAAACTGCTCGCCGAGGGAGTATTGGCGGAGATTGAGGCCAATCCAAACTCGCTTACGGGGCGGTATCTTTCGGGGAAGATTTCGATTCCGGTGCCAACCAGGAGGCGAACGCCGGGACGCGAGAAGCTCGTGCTGCGCGGCGCGGTAGCCAACAACCTGCACGGGCTGGACGTCGAGATTCCGCTTGGAATGCTGGTAGCGATTACCGGCGTTTCAGGATCGGGGAAGTCGACGCTGGTGCACCAGGTGCTGTACCGGGCCGTGGCGCGGGCGCTGGGGCAGAGCGATGGTTCTGATCCTTCGGGCGTGTTCAAGAGCCTGACGGGAGTTGAGCGGCTGAACGACGTGGTGCTGGTGGATCAGACGCCGATTGGAAGGACGCCGCGGTCGAATCCAATAACCTACATCAAAGGCTTCGACCTGGTGCGCGAATTATTTGCGGCGCAACCGGAGGCCAAGCGGCTATCACTGACGCCGGGGCATTTCTCGTTTAACGTGCCGGGCGGCCGCTGCAATACATGCGAAGGCGACGGGACGGTGACAGTGGAAATGCAGTTCCTGGCCGATGTCGAGCTGCCTTGCGAAGACTGCAACGGCACTCGCTACCAGGCCAAGGTGCTGCAGGTGGAGTACAAGGGCAAAAACATCCACGACGTGCTGCAGATGACGGTGAAGGAGGCGCTCAGGTTCTTTACCGGACAGACCAAGTTGCTGGAAAAACTGGCGGTGCTGGATGAGATCGGCCTCGGCTATCTCAGGCTGGGCCAGAGCGCGACCACGCTCTCAGGCGGCGAGGCGCAGAGAGTAAAGCTGGCCGCTCACCTGGCTCAGGTGCGGGCGGCAAATGCCAATGCCAAGCCGTCGCAGGCCAGCCGAGTGCTTTACATTCTGGATGAGCCGACGACGGGGCTGCATTTTGACGATGTGTCCAAACTGTTGACGGCGTTCCGCAAGTTGATTGACGGGGGTGGTTCCCTAATTGTGATTGAACATAATCTAGACGTAATCAAATGCGCCGATTGGGTAATCGATCTGGGACCGGAGGGCGGCGAAGGCGGTGGCCGCATCGTTGCCGAGGGCACGCCAGAAGATGTGGCGGGAAATCTGCTTTCGCATACGGGGAAGTGGCTGGGACGGGTGTTGTGAGCTTCAACTCTCCACTGCGTCAGAGCGGTCTATACATGAATAACCAGGTCGCTGTACTGCTTGAGCTGGGCATCCACTGTGAGGAAGTGGAAAGGCTCGCTCATGGCTTGAGCAATGAGGAGGCGATCGAACGGATCGGTGTGATGTAAGGGAAGGTTGGCCACCAAAAGCGCATGCCTGGAAAGGACGGGGAGTTCCTTGAATCCCGCCGCCGCAATTAAGTTAACGATCTTGTGTGGGTCAGCCTCGATCTTTCCCAGCCTTGACTTTATCGCGATTTCCCAAATCGAGGCCGAAGAAATAAACACAGCATCGGCATTAACGATCAGCCGACGAGCCTCCTCCAGCAGACGCTTAGGCTCGTAATAATGCCAGCAGACAATATGTGTATCTAAGAGAAGCTGCATTATCGCCCTTCGAACTGGGCAAGAATCTCGTCCGGCAACGGTGCATCGAAGTCGTCCGCGATCCAGCCTTGGCCTTCGAGGAGACCAAAGATGATTGGCCGCTTCTCTTTCTTGAGCGTCGTCAACCGTGCTACTGGTTTACCGGCGCGAGCGATCACCACGTCGGTGCCGCTGGAGGCCAGATCGACAAGTTTGGAAAGCTTGCTCTTGGCTTCGTAAATGTTGACAGTTTGCACTGCGGAACCCACGTTCGGCATCGTTCGCCTCCTTGACTTGACTAGGTCTAGTCTAGCATAGGCTAGCGTTTTTTGTCGACTTTTGGGTACGGTAGCGCCCGCGCGAATCGTCAGGCGACGGGGTCAACGTGAACCGAACCGCGGGTGGAGAAGCACCAGCCTTCACCATGCAGCCAGCAGGTATCCTCTTTGTCATGAGCGTCGCAGCGCAGCGATCTTACTGTTATGCCCTTGTCGCGATGCAGCGCACTTGAAAGCCGTGCACTCACCTGGGGGTCGTGGGCTCCGCTGAATGGAATGAATTGGACTCCAAACGTAAGCTGGGCTTCGAAAGATTCCTCATTTTTGCGGGTCATGAGTGCCATGGCTCCAATCCCCGAGTCTGGAGTCAACGGGAACAGGAGCTTCCCGCCCGTCTTGAGGGCCGCCAGCCAGGAAGGCAGCGGATGCGTGGCGCCTGCGCTGACGACAATAATGTCGGCAGGTTCTAACGGGCCGTTGGAGCCGTCGCCATGCAGGACATTCACCTGAGGCCATGGGGCAAGCGCGATGCGCGCCCTTTCCGCAATTCCTTTGTCGATCTCGATAGCTGTGATTCTTCCATCCAGCCCGGCGATCTCGGCGAGGATTGCCGTGTAATAGCCCGTACCGCAGCCCAGATGAAGCAAATGATCGCCGGCGCGAACCCCAAGCTGGTCGAGAAAAGCAGCCCACATACTGGGTTGGCCGTTGTTGATGCCCTTGGCCTCGTCGAGGGCGATGAGCACGTTGTGATAAAGATGGCGGGGATCTTCGCTTTCAGTCGTCCAGTTTTCGTCCCGGCCCAGTATCCGCCAGGGCCCTGGTCCGACGAAGCGCTCACGGGGCACTTTTGCAAAGGCTGCAAAAAGCGCTGGTGAGGACATATGCGCTTGGGACCGCAATTCTTCCGCATAGGATTGCCGTGCGGCTTCGATGGCGGTGTTCATCGCGGGTTCCATTGCTCGTGATGCATAAAGATTGCCCCAAGAATAATAGTGAAGCATTAATGTGCGCCTGTGGTCCAATTTGCCAGCGGGTGCGCTGATTGGGTAGAACTGCTGAAGAGATTCATTGGCAGTTCGAGCGGCACTGAAGTGAAGGCGTTGTCGCGACGCCAGGGCCGCGGAGAATGATGTGAAGCCGAAGACGCGGAGGGTGAGACAGCTTTGAGCATTTCTACCGGATCGATCGGGTCTGAGCCTGGCCCGCCAAAGCATGGGGAGTTGGAAGCTCCGCTGATTCCGCACGGGCGGCTCGTCCCGTTTGTGGTGGTGACTGCGCTCTTCTTTCTATGGGCCATTCCGAATAACCTGAACGATATTCTGATCCGGCAGTTCATGAAGTCGTTTGAGATTAACCGCTCAGGCGCGGCGGGAATCCAGATCTGGTTTTACCTGGGATATTTTCTGCTGGCAGTTCCGGCCGGCCAACTGATGCATAAGTTCGGCTACAAGCTGGGGATTATTACCGGCCTGGTGCTGCTGGGGACGGGATGCCTGCTGTTTTATCCTGCGGCGCAGATGGGGCTCTATGGATTTTTCCTGGTGGCGCAGTTTGTGATTGCCAGCGGGCTGTCGTTTCTTGAGACGGCGTCGAATCCATTCATTGCGCAATTGGGGCCGACTGCGTCGAGCGAGCGGCGGCTGAATTTTTCGCAGGCGTTCAATCCGCTGGGGTCGATTACGGCAGGCCTGATCGGGACGTTGTTCATCTTTTCCGGCGTGAAGCTGACGGACGCACAGACGGCTGCCATGCAGGCGGCAGGGACCTACCACGCTTATCTGCACACGGAGACGCTGCGAGTGGTGACGCCTTACCTGGTGCTGGGCGCAGTGGCGCTGCTGTGGGCCGTCCTGGTGGCGCTCACTAAGTTTCCTCCCACAGGAGTAGAGGATGTTTCGCGGGAGGATGCGGGGCCGGCAAAGAATGTGCCGCTGCTTCAAAGGCATTTTGTCCTGGCGGTGTTGGCGCAGTTCTTATATGTGGGCGCGCAAGTGGGGACATGGAGTTATTTCATCCCCTATGTGGAGTCGGCTACTGGAATTGGGGATAAGGCGGCGGGCTATATGCTTACCGCGACGTTGGCGGCTTTTGCCGTGGGGCGATTCAGTTCGGCCTGGCTGATGCAGCATGTGCGGGCTCGGACATTGCTGGGGATTTATGCGGTGGTGAATGTGGCGCTTGGGCTTGTGGCAGTAACTCGACCGAGTTGGGTGGGAGCTATGTGCCTGCTAACTACAAGCCTGTTCATGTCCATCATGTTCCCGACAATTTTTGCGCTGGGACTTAAGGGCATGGGCGAGAAGACCAAAACGGCCGGATCATTGCTCGTGATGGCGATTCTGGGCGGCGCGGCGCTAACCAAGGTGATGGGGATGTTGGCGGATTCGAAGGGCCTGCAGGTTGCGTACCTGGTGCCGGTGGTTTGCTTTGCGGCAGTCGCTCTGTATGCCTGGTTTGGAGGGGAGCACAAGGCAGCGGAGTTAGGCGGATAGCGGCGCTTGCGGAGTTAGACCTAATCCATAATAGGTGTGCCCCATTGAGTTTTGTGCAAGGTTGCCGCTCCCTATTTGTCGCGTCGACTTGACCGACCAGGTTTCGAGCCACAGATACTTCGGATTCGCAGAAGCGGTTGCATAGAATTAACCTCCATCGGCGCATACTTGTTCATGGAAGGGTCTGTATCCGAGGGAGCGAAAGGCCGATAAACAGCCACCTACCCACCCCCTTTTACAAGAAAATCGCTAAAACACCCCTTTTCGGGGTGCGCGCTCGGCTGGCGTGAAGAGATAAGCCATTTTAAATGAGACATTTGTCGGACGAAATCGAAGAGAGATCTATTACCTTAGTGGTAAACAGAACCCCTCGAAAAATCCCTGTTTTGGGGCTAAAATCGGCCATTTTGGGCAGTTTTGAGCCAAAAACACCGCCAACAAGCTGGGTGCCCCAGGTCTCGATTTTGAGACCTGGGAGACGGCCGACCCAATCGGAGGCCGCTTCAGCACCAAGGCACAGCAATCCTGGAACTGCCATAGATGTTCCTGTTTCATTGCTCGGCGATTACGGGGTTGGTCAGAAAGCCCAGGCCTTCTACGGACACGGTGACGGTTTCGCCGGGGCGGAGCCAGCGCTTGGGGGTGCGGCCGTTGCCAACACCCGAGGGTGTGCCAGTGGAAACGATGTCGCCGGGGAGCAAAGGGGTGATCGAGGAGATGTATTCGATCAGGTCGGGGATTTTGAAGACCAGATCGCTGGTTGAGGAATCCTGGAGAATCTCGCCGTCGATCGAGAGGCTGATTTTCAGCGCGTGAGGATCGGGAATCTCGCCAGCGGTAACGATGGCAGGGCCTAACGGGCAAAAGGTGGGGAAGCTCTTTGACAGCGACCATTGCGAAGTTGCAAATTGCACGTCGCGGGCGCTGACGTCGTTGACGATGGTGTAGCCATAGACGTGATTGCGCCATTCCGATGCGGGGATGCGGTACCCGCCGCGGCCGATGACAAACGCGAATTCGGCTTCATAATCAGGCTGCGTGGAATTCGTGGGCAGCATGATCGGTTCGCCAGGGCCGATGATGGCGGTGTGCATTTTGAAAAAGACCACGGGTGTAGTGGGGATGGCCATGCCTGACTCGATGGCGTGGAGGCGATAGTTGAGGCCAATGGCAAAGATGCGAGGCGGATTAAGCAGCGGGGCGTGGAGGCGAACCTTGTCAAGGCGATGGGCGGTGAAGGTGTTGCCGTGGTCAGGCTCGGTGATGCCTGCGGCGACAACAGCGAGTGTGTCGCCATAACCGGCGTCGCTGAGATCGACAACCAGGCTGCCCTCTTCGAGCAGGGAGCCGGGACGAATGCGGCCGTCGGCGAGAGAAAAGGAAACGAGTTTCATTGATGCTCCGTTCTTTGGATAAGTGCGAGGTGCGGGCTCGACCCGGGTTCACGCGGCGGTCAGGCCTCCGTCGATGGTAAAGAGTGAGCCGGTGATGAAGGCGGCCTCGTCAGAAGCTAAATAACGAACCATGGACGCGATTTCGTGCGGCTGACCCAGCCGGCCGATGGGCTGGCGAGCGCGGAGTTCGGCGCGGGTCTCTTCCTTGTTGTGCTTGTGGAATTTTTCGAGATAGCCCTCGACGAACGGCGTCTCCACGGTGCCGGGGCAGATGGCGTTGACGCGCAGGGTCTTGGGATAGTCGACGGCGAGCTGACGGGTCATGGCGATGACGGCGCCCTTGCTGGTGCAGTAGGCAAAGCGCTGCCTTATACCCACCAGGCCTGCCGCGGAGGCAATGTTCACAATTACGCCGGTGTTGCCGTTGTTGTCGGGGTTGAGTTGGCTAAAGAAAAGCAGCGGAAGGAAAGCGCGAGTGACGAGGTAGACGGCGCGGACATTGACGTCGATGAGACGGTCGAAGTCTTCAGGCTCGGTGGCTTCGATGTTGCCTACGTGGCCGATGCCGGCGTTGTTGACCAGAATGTCGAGGCGGGTTAGGCGTGCTGCAGCAGCGGCGATGGAGGCGGGGCTGGTGACGTCAAGAGACAGGGCCTGGGCATCGGGCAACGATGCGGCAAGTGCTTCGGCGGCGGTGTGGTTGATATCGGCGATCCAAACGAAGGCGCCGGCTCGGACGAGTTCCTTGACGGTGGCTTCGCCAATGCCGCTGGCTCCTCCGGTCACCAGGGCGTGGCGTTTGTCGAGACGAAAGGGCTGGGATGAGTCATTATCGGTTGGGGTGGATTCGGTCATGACGGCAGGCGCGAAAAAATTCAGCGGGCAGGAATAGTATATCGCGCAGATAAACCAGAGCCTTGGGTTGCGAATGGTCTGCGCCGTGCCCGGTTGGAATCTATGAACCGCCGGTTTTCTTCGCGCGGGCGATCATTCTAGAGACTACAAAAACGAGGAAAACCAGACCTACGCCTATCACGAACCCGTACCAGAAGCTGTTGGAGAACATTTCGTACCTCGAAGTCTTCGTTGAAGGCTGCTTCGAGTCTACCTCACCCCGCTGTTCTCCCTCGGAATTGAGAGATCACCGTCAGATAGTCGCGAGCCGCGGCAGTAATGATCTCGGGCGCGCCCTGGTCAATGGCGGCGAGGTTGACCAGGTCGCTGCCAACGCCAAGAGCGCGGGCGCCGGCTTCCAAAAAGCTTGTCGCAGTATGGTGCGTTACGCCGCCCGTCGGAATGAGTTTGAGATGCGGAAACGGGGCAAGAAGCGACTTGAGGTAACTCGCGCCTCCCATCGCCGAGCAGGGAAAGATCTTGACGTAGTCGGCGCCGGCGTTCCAGGCGGTGATGACTTCAGTGGGCGTGAGCGCGCCGGGAATGGAGAGCTTGCCGTGAGCTTTGGTAACTGCAATGACATCGGGATGAAAGCTGGGGCTTACGACAAACTCGGCCCCGGCTTCGATAGTGGCCTCAGCCTGATCTGCGGTCGTGACTGTGCCGGAACCAAGCAGGAGCTGGCCCGCATATTCGCGCTTGAGTTCGGCGAGCAATGCAACAGCGCCGGGGACGGTCATAGTGACTTCAACGACGGTGACGCCGCCGGCGAGCATAGCCTGAACCACGGCATGTGCCTGGCCGGCATTTCGTGCGCGGAGAACGGGTATGAGGCCGACGCGTTCGAGAGTCTGAGCTGTGGTTTCGTGCATGGATTCCCCTAGCGTGCAATTCGTGCTGACCCGCCTTTAATGAGGCGTTCAACTTCGGCGAGGGTTGCGGTGCTGGTATCGCCGGGGGTGGTCATGGCGAGTGCGCCGTGGGCTACTCCGCAGCGGAGAGCCCAATCGATCGGCTTGTTGGCGAGCAGGCCGTAGATGAGGCCTGAAGCAAAGCTGTCACCGCCGCCAACGCGGTCGAAAATATCGATGTCGCGCTGCGGAACGAGGACGATCTTGTCTTCACAAAGCGCGATAGCTCCCCAGGCGTTGCGGCTGGCTGTGGGCGCGGTGCGCAGTGTGCTGGCGATAAGTTTGAGGTTGGGATAAAGAGCCGCGACTTCGCGGAGCATTTCTTCATACGCTGCAATGGGAAGTTCGGCAAAGTCGTCGGAAACGCCTTTGAGCTGCACGCCAAGCATGGCGGAGAAGTCTTCTTCATTGCCGAGGAGCAGATCGACCTTGCGAACCAACTCGCGATTCACTTCCTGGGCTTTGGCCTTGCCGCCGATGCTCTTCCAGAGGCTGTCTCTGAAGTTGAGATCGTAGGAGACGGGCGACCCGTGGCGTCGCGCGGCGTCCATGGCGTCTGCTGCAACCTGTGCAGTCGAAGCGGAGAGCGCGGCGAAGATGCCGCCGGTGTGGAACCACTTCGTGCCGTTCTCGCTTCCGAAGATCGAGGACCAGTCAAAGTCGCCGGGGTTGAGCTGACTGACGGCGGTGAGTCCGCGATCGGAGCAGCCTGCGGCGGCACGAACGCCGAAGCCACGTTCTGTGAAGTTGAGGCCGTTGCGGACCTGTCGGCCGACGCCGTCGTAAGGAACCCACTTGATGAGGGAGGGATCCACGCCTCCCTGGAGGATGAGATCCTCAACCAGGCGACCGACGGGGTTGTCGGCCAATGCTGTGGCTATTGCCGTGCGCAAGCCGAAGCAACGGCGCAATCCGCGAGCCACGTTGTATTCGCCGCCGCCTTCCCATACCTGAAAGTGGCGCGTGGTGTGGATGCGATTTTCGCCTGGATCGAGGCGCAACATGACTTCGCCGAGCGAGAGGCAGTCCCAGCGGCGAGGGGAGTCGGGAATGGCGATCGGGTTCATGGCGTATGGGCTGCTTTCAATGACACTGTATCGCATTGGCGCGAAGGGGTGGACGTGCCGTGCCTGAGCGCGCGGGTAAATCGCCCTGCATGATAGTGTTTTGTGGTTGGGAATTGCACGGTTTACGCTGTTGTGATTCCCCAGTGAAAGCGGAAGGCAAGCGTACTGGAGAGTAATAGGTAGATGAGTCAGGGCCTGTTTGATTTGAGCGGTAGAGTTGCGGTGGTGATGGGCGGGACCACTGGGCTGGGGCACGCGATCTCTCTGGGCCTGGCCGAAGCCGGCGCGGACGTGGTGGCCAGCTCAAGGCGCGAGGAGCAAGTGGAACGCACAGCCGCGGAGATTGAAGCGCTGGGAAGGCGAACGCTGCGCGTGACTAGTGACGTATTGCAGCGTGCGACGGTGCAGGCGCTGCACGATTCGGTGATGAAGGAATTTGTCAAGGTGGACATTCTGGTGAACGCGGCCGGAATTACCTTCAAGGGGCCCACGCTGGATTTGCAGGAAGCTGACTGGCAGCGTGTGATGGAGACCAATTTAAATGGGACGCTGCGGGCCTGCCAGATTTTCGGCGCAACGATGGTGGAGGCAGGATATGGGAGGATTGTGAACATCGCTTCGCTCTCGACGTTTGTGAGTTTCCATGAGGTCGCGGCTTACGCGGCCAGCAAGGCGGCGGTGGGTTCGTTGACTCGTAGCCTGGCTGTCGAACTGGCAAGGAAGGGCGTGAACGTGAATGCCATTGCGCCAGGGATTTTTCCTACGCCGCTGAATGCGAGCTTGATTCAGGGAACGCCGCGCGGGGAAGAACTGCTGATGCGCACACCGATGGGGCGCTTTGGCAGGGCAGAAGAAGTGGTTGGCGCGGTGGTGTTTCTGGTTTCCGAGGCGGCTTCATTTGTGACGGGGCAGGTGATTGTGGTGGATGGAGGATTTCTGGCGAGTGGGGTAAATCAGTAAAGCACAGACTAGAGACCAGGGACTGGACTTATCACGAGTCTTGGAGAAGTTATTCGATGAAGATTACTAACGCTTATGTGAATATAACCTCGCCGGGGCGGAACTTTGTCACGTTGAAGGTGGAGACGGATGAAGGGATCTACGGGCTCGGGGATGGGACTCTGAACGGGCGCGAGTTAGCCGTGGTGAGTTACCTGACGGATCATCTGATTCCTTGTATCATCGGACGCGATCCGTTTCAAACTGAAGATATCTGGCAGTATTTATATCGCGGAGCTTATTGGCGGCGCGGGCCTGTGACCATGTCTGCGATTGCGGCGGTTGATGTGGCGCTCTGGGACATCAAGGGGAAGGCGCTGAATACGCCGGTGTATAACTTATTGGGCGGCAAGAGCCGCGAGGGTGTGCTGGTGTATGGGCACGCCAACGGGAAGGAAACGGAGAGCGCGCTCGAAGACGTGGCGCGGCACACGGAGCAGGGCTTCAAGGCGGTGCGAGTGCAGGGCGGGATTCCGGGCCTGTCCTCGACATATGGAATCGCAAAGGGGCCGGGACGCTATGAGCCGGCGGAGCGCGGGCTGCCTTCGGAGTATGAGTGGTCGAGCGAGCTCTACTTGCGCCACGTGCCAACGCTATTTGCGAGGGTGCGGGAGACGTTTGGTGAGGAGCTGCACCTGCTGCACGACTGCCATCATCGTCTGACGCCAATCGAGGCGGGCCGGTTGGGCAAGGACCTTGAGCCGTTTCATCTTTTCTGGATGGAAGACCCTACACCGGCAGAGTTGCAGGAGGGGTTCAAAGTGATCCGCGAGCATACGACGACACCGATTGCGGTGGGCGAAGTGTTCAATTCGATTTGGGACGCGCACGATCTGATTTGCAACCAGTGGATCGACTATCTGCGCATGGCATTGGTGCATGGTGGCGGCTTTACGGCGTTGAAAAAGATTGCCGACTTCGCCGCACTTTATCATGTACGGACGGGCTTCCATGGTGCAACGGATCTGTCGCCGGTGACAATGGCCGCGGCGCTACACTTTGATACGGCAGTTCATAACTTCGGCATTCAGGAACTTATGCCGCATACGCAGGAGACGGATGCGGTGTTTCCGCATCAGTATTCGTTCAAGGATGGGATGATGTATCCGGGAGATGGTCCAGGTTTGGGAGTGGATCTGGATGAGAAGTTAGCGGCGAAGTATGAATACCAGCGAGCCTATCTGCCAGTTAATCGAAAGTTAGATGGCACTCTGACAGATTGGTAGCATTCATTGGAGCAGGCCTTTCAGGAGGGAAGACGATGAGTCGGAAGTTGCGAATGGGCATGGTGGGTGGCGGCCCGGGAGCCTTCATTGGTCCGGTGCATAAGATGGCGGCAGAATTGGACGGGAAGATCGAGCTGGTGGCGGGAGTATTTTCGCAGTCGGCGGAGCGATCGCGCGCGGCGGGCGAGAGTTTTGGAATCGATCCGGCGCGGGCCTACGCGAGCTATGAAGCGATGATCGAAGCCGAGAGCAAGCGCGAAGATGGAATCGACTTTGTAGTGATTGCAACGCCGAATCATCTGCACCTGCCAGTGGCCGAGGCGGCGCTGACGGCTGGAATCGCGGTGATGAGCGACAAGCCGGCGACCGCTACGTATGACGAGGCATTGAGGCTGGAGGCGGTGGTTGCGAAGGCCGGATTACCCTATGGGCTGACGCACACCTATGCGGGTTATTCGTTGGTGCGGGAAGCGCGGGCAATGTGCGCGAGCGGGAAGCTGGGGAAAATTCGCAAAATCGCGGCTGAGTACCTGCAGGGATGGTTGAGCGCACCGTTGGAGAAGACAGGACAGAAGCAGGCGGCGTGGCGGTCGGACCCGGCACTGAATGGCCCGGGAGGTTGTATTGGGGACATTGGGACGCATGCATTTCATCTAACGGAATATGTGACGGGGCTCGAAGTGACCAGCATCAACGCAGCGCTGCGCAGCGTGGTGGAAGGACGCAAGCTGGATGACGATTGCAATGCGATTTTGCGCCTGAACAACGGCGCAAGCGGCGTGCTGATGGCCTCGCAAGTGGCGGCAGGCGAGGGCAACGGGATGCGATTGCGTGTCTATGGCGAGAAGGGTTCGATCGACTGGCACCAGGAAGACCCGAACCGGCTGAGAGTTAAATGGCTGGACGGGCCGGAAGAGATTCGGCACGCGGGTGGCGGATATTTGAGCCGAGACTCGCTGGCAGTGACACGGCTGCCAGGAGGCCATCCGGAGGGGTACATCGAGGCGTTCGCGGTGTTATACAGGGAGTTTGCCGATGGGCTGATCGCATGGAAGGCGGGGAAGGCTGACCCTCTGCCTGAAACGCTGCCTGGGATTCGAGCGGGTGTGCGTGGAATGCGGTTTATCGAGCGGGCGATTGAGAGCAGCAGGACGGAAAGCTGGGTAGAGTTTTAGTGCCCGCGTTTTTAAGGAGGAGAACGATGAAGACGATCAAGGGGCCGGGTATTTTTCTGGCGCAGTTTGTTTCGGATGAGGCGCCGTTCAATTCGCTGGATGGAATGGCGAGATGGGCCGCGAGGCTGGGATTCAAGGGTGTGCAGATTCCGAGTTGGGATCGGCGGGTCTTCGATTTAGAGCGGGCCGCTGAGAGCCAGGACTACTGCGACGAGGTTCTTGGCAAGGTAAGCGAGGTGGGGCTTGCCGTGACCGAGCTGTCAACGCACCTGCAGGGACAACTGGTGGCCACACACCCGGCATACGACGTTGCTTTTGCGGACTTTGCGCCTGCCGAACTAGCCGACAACGCGAAAGGGCGGCAGGCATGGGCGGTGCAGCAACTGGAGTTTGCGGCCAAGGCCAGCCAGAGGATGGGGTTGACGGCGCATGCCACGTTCTCAGGCGCGCTGGCTTGGCCGTTTTTTTATCCGTGGCCGCAGCGGCCGGCGGGCCTTATCGAAGAGGCGTTTGCGGAACTGGCGCGGCGGTGGGTGCCGATTCTCGACACATTTGAAGAGGCGGGCGTCGACGTTTGCTATGAGCTGCACCCGGGCGAGGATCTGCACGATGGTGTGACTTTCGAGCGGTTCCTGACGGCTGTGAGCGAGCACAAGCGAGCGAATATTCTCTACGACCCGAGCCACATGATTCTGCAACAGATGGACTATTTGGGATTCCTCGATCTGTATCACGAGCGAGTCAGGGCATTCCACGTGAAGGATGCGGAGTACAACGCCAGCGCGCGGAGCGGCGTGTATGGCGGCTACCAGGCCTGGATCGATCGGCCCGGCCGTTTCAGGTCATTGGGCGATGGACAGATCGATTTCAATTCGATCTTTTCGAAGATGGCACAGTACGACTATCCAGGGTGGGCAGTGCTGGAGTGGGAGTGCTGCATCAAGCATCCGGAGGCGGGTGCGGTGGAGGGCGCGAAGTTTATTCGGGAAAAGATCATTCGCGTGACGGATCGGGCGTTTGATGATTTCGCCGGAGGTGGGGCGGACGCGGAGAAGAACAAAAGGATATTGGGGCTGGCTTGAGTTAGTAAGTTATCCAGTCGGCGAGCTAGTTAATTGACGGGGTAGTTAGAATTCGTGGTTCCCCACCCTCTCCTGTCGCCACGGCGACAAGCGGAAAGGATGGGGCACGGAGAGTTATCGCGGAGTTAGATAGTGAGTTAGATAGAGATACCGGCAGAGCGATAGATTTCCGTGATGTAGCGCATATCGCGAAGGCCTTCTTCGCCGGGCGACTGGGGCTCGAGATTGTTCTGCACGCAATGGGAGAAATGCTCGGCTTCCGCCTGGAACTGTGATGGGTCGCGAGCGGGATTCGGCTCGTCGATGTCAGTGCCATTCACAAAGCCGCGCAGGTGAAGGCCTTCATAGACGAAGGCCTGATCGACTTGGAGCCAGCCCTTCGAACCGTACACATGAAAGTAGCCGGGCATGTTTGCACCGTAAGTGGTGTTGCAGGTGGCGAGAACACCGGAGGGGAAGCGCATGGTCCAGGAGACGTTCTCTTCGACTTCGGTGAAGCGCGGGTCGTGGTCGTTTGTTGAGGCGTAGGCAGAGATGTGCTCGGGCTCCTCGCCCGTCAGGTAGCGGCAGGCGTTGAGCGAGTAGATGCCGACGTCGAAGAGCGGTCCGCCGCCGGCCAGTTTCTTGTTTGTGCGCCACTCGTTGGGTCCCATGTTGAAGCCAAAGCTGCTTTCGATAGCCTGCACCTGGCCGATGCCGCCGTCGCGGATGATTTTGACTGCGCGAAGGTTGGTGGGCTCGTAGTGGCAGCGGTAAGCAATCATCAACTTCACGTTCGCGGCCTTGCAGGCGGCGATCATTTGCTCGGCCTCGGCAACATTCGTGGACATGGGCTTCTCGCAGAGCACGTGCTTGCCGGCCTTGGCGGCGCGGATGGTGTATTCGGCGTGCATGGAGTTGGGCAGCGCGACGTAGACGGCGTCGACGGCTGGATTGTGCACAATCTCGTCGAAGTTCTCATAGTTGTAGATGGAGCCGGAGGGGATGCCGTATTCGGCGGCGAGGCGCTCGGCCTTGTCGCGATGGCCGCTGACCAGAGCGGTTATCTGCGAGTTGGTGGTTAATCGCGAGCCGGGCATGAAGTGGCCGGCGATGCGGCCCAGACCGATGACGGCATAGCCCGTTTTCTTTTGAGAGGCCTGGGCTTTGAGGGCGGGGGCGAAGCGGGCCGCCAGGCTGAGTGTTCCGAGCTTGGCGAAGTCTCTGCGTGTAAGCGGCATGGCGGTGAATTCCCCCTCGGATAGGGTTGAGATCGATGTTGAAGTGATGAGACCTTTAAGCCGGAGGCAAGTGAAATACCGCCGACCGTGAACCTTACCACTATAGATGGGCGCGCGGGGGTGCTGACAAAGTTTGTTGCCGGCTAACCGTGGGGGACCGTCCGGCACTGGGAAGGTTTCCTCCAGCAGGGTGAAACCGGCTACAATAATTCCATGCTGCAGCGCTCCAAAATCGCTCTCATGGTGTTCGTGGCCGGGTTCGGCCTGGTTGCCTCATCGCTTGCCGCCCACGGGCAAGACGACACGGCCAAGCGCGGGCGCAAGTATAAGACGCCGCCGCCCACTGCGCGCATTGAGGTAACAATTGTGCGCGACACCAATGGCAAGCCGATCGAAAACGCCGCGGTGGTCTTTCATCCCATGGTGGGCGAGAAGGACGAAGGCAACATGGAACTGAAAACCAACGAGGACGGCAAGACGATCATCGATGTGCTGCCTATTGGGGACACGGTCCGGTTGCAGGTGATCGCCCGTGGGTTTCAGACTTATGGAGAAGACTACAAGGTTGACAAGGCGGAGATGGCAATCGATATCCGCATGAAGCGGCCGGGTGAGCAGTACTCGATTTATAAGAGCCACGACACGGCGGCAACCGGCGGCAAGAGCACGGACGCAGCGCCTGCCGGGAGTGCGGCTCCGGCGGCTGCGCCGGTCAAGCCAGCTAGCGCGAACGCTCCGCCGCCCAGTTCGCAGCCGAGCCAGCCACAGAACCAATAGCGCCAGCTCGCATCAGGAGAGCAACGGCCGATTCTCCGGCCGGCATTCGATTTTTGCGATTTATTGTTTGACTCGCGATGGCTAATCTTCTTCTTGAAGGAAAATCGGCACTCGTCACTGGAGGCGCGCGGCGCATTGGGCGCGAGATCGCCCTGACGCTGGCACGCGCCGGCGCGGATGTTGCCATCACTTATCGGAATTCTCAGACAGAAGCCCGGCAGACAGCGGAAGAGATTGCATCTCTTGGCTGCCGTTCGATGGCTGTGGAATGCGATGTGCGCTCTGAAGCATCGGTTCGCGCAGCGCTCAAAGGCGTGCTGGGCGAATTCGGCCGGCTGGATGTGCTGGTGAACAACGCCGCCGCGTTCGAGTCGGCCCCTTTGGAGCAGATCAGCGTGGAGGCATGGGACAGAGCCTTCGAAACCAACGCGCGGGGGCCGTTCCTGGTGGCGCGGGAGGCATTGCCCCATCTGCGTGCAGCTCAAGGAAGGATTGTGAACATGGGTTCGCTGGGCGGAATGCACGCCTGGGCCGGCCATGCACACTATTGCGCATCGAAGGCTGCTCTGCACATGCTGACGCAGGCCATGGCCAAGTCCTTTGCGCCCGATGTCAGCGTGAATTGCGTGGCGCCGGGCTGGATTGCGCTGGATGAGCAAGCCGAGGAAGCAGCGGCGCACTTTGCCAGGAAGACACCGATGCGCCGCAACGGAACGCGGGACGACGTGGCCCAGGCAGTACTCTTTTTTGCTGTGGGTCCGCGGTTTGTGACAGGCCAGATTCTGACTGTAGATGGTGGTCTGGGGTTGGCTTAGAGCTGCAGCTATCGGGCGAAGAGGCGATTCCAGAGCCCCTTGAGTGTCTCGGCGGAAGCGGCTTGCTCGTCATCCTGAGGCTTAGTCTTGCCGGGCACTGATTTTGGGGAAGGTGGAACGCGGCTGGGATCGAACTTCAGCGGCTGATTCTTCCACAGGCCGATGGGTTCCGGCTGGGTAGGCAACTTTATTCCCTCTACAGCTGCTTTTGGATTGATAATACACAGGCGCGATGCCGTCTCTTCGCCAGCCTTCTGGATCACATAGTCATAGGCTTTCTTCAGGTGCGGTGGCCGCCATTTGGGGTTATGCGCATCGGTGGCTAAGAAGTGGATCCAATTCCTTTCCAGCAATTCGTTGGAAAAGGCTTCGGCCAGATTTCCGAAGCGGCCATACAGCGAACTGGCGGTCACTTGAACAAGACATCCCTCACGCATCCATTCAGCCAGCATTTCCGGCCGCCGGTGCAGAACCTGATTGCGCTCCGGATGGGTGATGATAAGGGTGTATCCGGCATCTTGTAATAGCCGCATGGCGTGAGACAACTGAGGAGGAATCACCATGTCGGGAAATTCGATGAGCAGGTAGCCTTTGCCGTTGATTGAATAGCGTAGCGGATTTTCCTGGGCGTCGTGGATATTCTCGGCATTGAGGTGGAAGTCGCAGCCCAAGCTCAACTCGATCTCGTCGCACAGCAGCCTGCGCAGCTCATGCAGACGCTCAAGGGTCAGCGCGGCCTGATAGGGATAGTTATGGCTGGCATGGGGGGTGCAGACAATGTGAGTTACACCCTCCGCGGCAGCTTCGCGCGCCATGGCCAGCGACGTTGCCAGATCGGGAGATCCGTCGTCTACTCCGTAGATCAGATGGTGGTGAACGTCAATCATGCCGAACCGATCTCCAAATGCCTCAAAAAGACCTCAATGGGCGGCCAGGACTTCAATCATGGATGCAAAAATCTTCCACCCGTCCGCAGATCCGAGCAACTGCTCGCTGGAACGGTCGGGATGTGGCATCATGCCCAGTACGTTTCGCTGCGCGTTGAGGATTCCCGCGATGTTACTCAAAGAGCCATTCGGATTCGCTTCCGCAGTCACATTCCCGTCAGGTGTGGAATACCTGAACGCGATCCTATCCTCGGCTTCGAGCGCGTGCAACTCCTCCGTCGTGCAAAAGTAGTTACCTTCCATATGCCCTATTGGGACTTGAAGCACGCCTCCCCTGGCGAGCTGGTTGGTGAATGGACTATCGGCAGTTTCGACGCGAAGATGAACCTGCTTGCAAATGTATTTAAGTCCTGCATTCCGCATCAGCGCGCCGGGAAGCAAGCCCGATTCAGTGAGTATCTGAAAGCCGTTACAGATGCCGAGGACCAGGCCGCCCGAGGCGGCAAAACTCTTTACCGCCTGCATCACCGGAGAAAATCGGGCGATGGCGCCGGTGCGCAGGTAGTCGCCGTACGCAAATCCTCCCGGAACAAGTACCGCATCCACTCCAGCCAGGTTGTCCGAATCGTGCCACAAAAACGTCACTGGCTGGTGCGCCACTTCTGAGATCACATGGAATGTGTCATGGTCGCAGTTGGAACCGGGAAACACCAATACCCCGAATTTCATGTTTTCAGGTTATCAGTTCCCGGTGTAGTCGCTCTGTATCATTTTGATTACCTTTGGATAGCACATTCAGGGTGCGGTTCATCTAAGTGTGATGTTGCCGCCAGTTGGATCGGGCCCCCCATCACGAGGCAAAATCTGCTGCTGGAACCATCCAGCCGCCCTGAACATAGCCTTAGTATGCAACTTGCAACTCGAGCCCTTTACCGTTATCGGGAAGGAGGGCTGTTATGCGGTGGTGCTCGGGGTCAAACCCGGGCATGACCGGCGTGGTAGGCGCTCCATCCAGGGCAGCGCTGGCGCCGGCGGCTGGCCGCGATGCGCCATAGACCTCAATCGAAACCAGGTTCCACCAGGGTGCAAATGACCCGCGGTGCGGATCGACCCTGACGCTGAGGCCCTGGGAAGTCGATAGGCAGGTGAAGGAGACACGCAGCAAATCGCCCTTTTGAAAGGCGTAGCTCGCCCCATCATCCAGATAAAGGCTGCCGCTGCAGTCCTTTCCAGGCTGGGTGGGGGGATAGACACGGAGCGTGAGCGGGCCCTGAGGCTTTTCGTCGGTGCTCTGGACCAACGGCTGCTCAGGGACGATTGCGCCAGCGCGGACGAAGACCGGAAGCGTGTCAAGGCTGCGATGAATCTTGACCTCGGGCTGGGCCACGCGCGTGTTGTCGATGGCCTTTCTTCCCGAGGCACCTTCAACCAGAGCGCCGGTCCAGTAGTCGTACCATCCCACTGGCGGCAGCGCCACGGAATAGTTGTCCACCTCGTCCGGATAGGGGCTCTGTGCGACAAGCAGATCGGGACCCAGCATGAACACATTCCCGTTGGCCAGGTCGATGGGGCTGCCGTCGGCGGTTGGTGTCGGGAACTCAAGGAAGAGCGGGCGCATGATGGGCAAGCCGGTGCGGCTCATCTCGTCCGCTGTGGTGTAGATGTACGGCAGCAGGTGATAGCGCTCTTCAATGTAACGCCGGCGCAGGTCTATGTCTTCCTGCGTGCCGTTCTCCCATGGCTCCTGTGGATTGGTATCGTTGGCCGTGTGGTCTCGATCGATGGGGTGGAACGCCGCCACCTCGAGCCATCGCGTCAGTAGTTCAGCCTGGGGTGACCCGGCAAAGCCACCCACGTCTGCCCCGCTCATGGCAAACCCGCTCAGGCCGAGGTTGATCAGTTGCGGCGTTGTCTGGCGCAAGTGATTCCAGGTGCTTGAGTTATCGCCGCTCCACGTGGCCGCGTAGCGTTGGCCTCCGGCATAGCTGGCGCGCGTCATCACGAAGGGGCGCGCATTGGGATCGATCTTCAGCAAGCCTTCAAAAGTGCCGCGGCTGTTCTGCATGCCGAAGATATTGTGAGCTTCAAGATGGCTGGCGGTGCGGGTGGTAAACCCCGGCTCCTCAATGCGGTGTTGAGTGTCGTCGGGCATCGTCTTGGAAGCAACCTGAAAGATCGCCGGCTCATTCATGTCGTTCCAGAAGCCGGCAACGCCCTTGGACACAAAATCGGCGTAGAGCGTGCCCCACCAGTCGCGAGAGGCTTTCTGGGTGAAGTCCGGAAAAACCGCTTTGCCCGGCCAAACGACGCCCACATAGGTTGACCCATCGGGATTCTTTACAAAGTGGTCGCCGGCCGCGCCCTCGTCGTATGGCTTGTAGCCTGCATTGGGCAAGTCGGCGATGTGCAGATCGGTAATGACTACCGTGTGCAGATGCTCGGCCTTCAGGTCCTGAATCATCTGGTCGAAGTGAGGAAACCTCTCGGGATCAACAGTGAACGGTCGATTCTTTAGCTGGTAGTCGATGTCGAGCCAGATCACGTCGGCAGGAATACGCTCGCTGCGCAGGCGAGAGGCGATCCGTCGCACCTCGGCCTCAGGGTAGTAGCTATATCGGGATTGCTGATACCCGAGCGACCACAGCGGCGGTAACGGCGTAGTCCCAACCAGCCACGCCCAGTCCTTCACCACTTCGCTGGGATCGGGGCCATAGAGTATGTAATAGTCCAGCGGACCGCCTTCTGAGCCAAATGAATAGCCGTCGCGATATTCTTTGTTGAAGTCGAAGCTGGCCCGCCAGGTATTGTCAAGGAACGTGGCGGCGGCAATGCCTTTGCGGTAGGTGATGAAGAAGGGAATCGACTTGTAGATGGGGTCGGTTGACTCCTGCCAGCCGAAGGCGTCAGTATTCCAGTCAACAAAAGCCTCATCACGGCGGTCGAGTGGGCCGGGCTTGTCGCCCAGGCCGAAGTAGTGCTCGTCAACGGGAGACTTGCGGAACACGCGGAAGGATGTGCCGTGATACTCCACCGGTCTGCCGGGTAGATCCTCGGCGATTACGTGACCAGCGAGGTCGGTTACGGTCAGCTCCAGCGGGTCTTTCTGCACCGAAACCACCAGGTTGGCGGTTTTGAAGCCTACCTCGGTGGCGGTTGAATGCGCAGTAACCGCCACTGCCGCAGTACGAGCCGCAGGCAGGACCGCCCAGGAAGCATCTTCAGGCAGTTGTCCGGCCGCGCCAACGCGTACCCGCAGCACGTCGTCGCGCATCGCCGTTATCTGCATGATTGCTGCGCTGCATCGGATTTCAATTCCGTTCGAGGTTGCCCGCGAAGCGGTTACCCGGTCCAGCCGGACGAAGCCCGATTTCCGTTGGGCTTCGGCAGCGGTATTCGCTTGTGACGTTGCGGCTAGAAACAGGAAAACAGGTACAACAAACAAAGAACGTAGGGCCCTGTGCACTCAGCACCTCATGGGAGCCAATTTGTGGGTCGAGGTAAAGAATAATGCAGTTGGGTTGAAGATGGGAAACATAGGTCTCGACGCGAGTAGCCAGGAAGTCCTGAAGAAGTGAAAGGATCTCTGAAATTGGGGCCCGGTTCGATGCGCGCGAAGCTAATCGGCCGCGGAAGACTCATGGGGCCGTTGCGATTCTTCGACCGCAGAGTCTTCCAGCTTTTCCCTGACCAGATCGATGAATGCAGCCATTGCAGGGGAGATCCATTTGTCCTTGTGCCACAGGATGTGGGTAGCAATGTCGAGCGAAGGGCCGCCCCAGTGCAATGCTTTGAATTGACGCAGGCGCAGCTCACGGGCTACGACGATGGCCGGCAGGAGTGCCAGTCCCATTTCGGCCATAACGCACTGTTTGATCGCTTCGACGCTGGAGAACTCCGTTATGTTGCCGGGACGAATGTTCAGCAGCGCCATCTGCTGGTCGAGCTTGACCCGGTAACTGCAGCCGGTTTCGGTAAGGAGCAGGCTGTGGCCGGCCAGGTCGGCGGGCTTGACGGTCCGCTTGCCTGCCAAGGGATGGCTGGAATGCGCGAGCAGAAAGACTCTCTCTGAACACAGTCTGATGGACTTTAAGGCCGAGACGGGCAATGTGTCGGCCATGTGGATCGCCATATCGAACCTTCCGGTCTCGAGCCTGAATGCGAGCGTAGCATCCGAATAGGGACGGAAGATCAGCTCGACGCGCGGATAGCGTCGGCGGAAAGCGCGGAGCACGAGCGGCAGACGATAGGTGAGCACGCTCTCCGGTGCTGCGACGCGCAACGGCCCACTGGGCTCGGCGCCGGATTGGACCGCGCGCTGGCCCTGTTCCATGGCTAACAGGGCCTGATCGGCAAAGGGCAGGAAATTGCGGCCGGCGTCGGTGAGTGTGACGCGGCGGCCCAGGCGGTCAAACAGCGGGCCACCGAGCTCCTCTTCGAGCGCTTTGATCTGCGCGGTCACATTCGATTGAACGGTATGCACCTTTTCCGCGGTGCGCGTGAAGTTGAGCTCCTCGGCGAGGATGCGAAAAATCTGCAGTTGGCGGACTTCCATTGATCCATCTCCAATTGAGATGAACTATATCATATCAATCTATTAGACGGATACATAAATTGGGCACAGACTCACGGCATGAGAGTCCTGACGAACCACTATCATTCTCGTTTGGGCAAACCCCGCGTAGCCAGTCTGATCTTTGTCTTGGCTCTGGCTGTTTCGCCCTGGCGCCACAACAGCGCAAGCGCGCAGAGTGTGGCAGTTTCCGAGCCCCGGCAGGTCGAGCCGCACACCACACTGGTGATCTTCAAGGACCGGAAGATGCAAGATCGCGATTGGCGGGCGTTGTTTGAAGCCGTGCGCAAGAACGTTGCTGAGGGGGCGGCGGAGACGCCGGCTATTGCGGGGACGTTTGAAGTTATTCGAGGGGATACGATGGAGCCGGACCTGCGCGTTGATCCGGACGTCGTGGTGTTTTTGCATGGAGATTGCGACCTTGAGCCACTCGCCAGGCGGAAGGCCTATGGAGTGCCGCTAGGTTGGGTGTTTCGGGTGAACGGCCGCATTGAACCTTTCGTCCATGTGGATTGCACACGGGTTGGGCAAGTGCTGGGGCCACAGGCAGTGTGGCTCGACCGCGACCAGCGCAACGCGCTCATGGGGGGAGCCATTGCGCGGGTGATTTTGCACGAGTGGATTCACATTGCAACACAGAGCTCTTCACATGCTGAGCGCGGCATCTCCAAGGCGCAGTTTGGCGTGGCGGACCTGACGGCAGGTTCCGGGCAGCCGGTGGCGCGGTTGCGGAGTCCCTGGTAGGGAGATTCGTGAATCAAGGGACAACCGTTGCGCCGGATGATTTGCTGGCACGCCTTGCCAGGACGAATCCAGGCTATCCACCGGGGAGCATTGCACTTAGCTGTGGCAACAACCGGCCGAGAGCCATTGAAGTGTGCCTGAAAATGATTTGCAGGCGGGGACTTGTCAGGGGGTGCGGTCGTGCCGTGCTAATGTGATTAAGGTGATTCCGCATTCGAGCGTCGGCTGTTCTATGCAAGTAAAGTGAGATAAGACCAGAGCGCAGCACAAGTTGAATCTAGTTAAGAACAATAATTGGATCCAAGCCCTCAAGCCGCGATTTTAGATTCGTGCATCTAATTAAATGGCTTCTTCTTAATTGCTAAGGTGCCTTTCCCTTCGAGCACCGCCGCAAACGTATACATGTTCTGCAACCGCCACTGCGGCTAGTACCTTAGTACCTAAAGTGTGGCCGCTGGCAAGCCGGAATTAAGTCACAATAAAGCAACATAACGAAGCCGACCGAATTCAATATCGAGCGATTTTCCTTAAGGCTCGGGAGATTTCAATTTGAAATACAGACTGACGACTCTCGTTTTTTTGCTCGGAACGGCAACTGCATTCGCCCAGTTCCCGCCGCAAATCAAGAACGTGGTCTTGATCATTCAGGAGAATCGGACTCCGGACAATCTCTTTCACTTTCTAACTCCAGTCTGCCCCATCCCTTGGGGCGCAAAGGGGTTGGACGCGTGCATTCCCAATCCCGTCACCACCAGTTGCTACGACATATCCCCGTGCGGCCTTTCCAACCAAAAGGGAAAGAACTCTCCTGTTCCGGTGAAGTTGAAACCACTATCGTTATCAGCCAGCGTCAATCCGGATCACTCGCACAAGGGATTTAATGACATGTGCGATCCCGACCCGGTCACATTGCAATGCCGAATCGATGGGGCCTGGAAGACATCTCCAAAGGATTCTGCTTATACCTATGTGTCAAATCCAGCGGTCACCAACTATAACGGGAAGCACGGCCATGCGCTCGATCCCTACCTGATGCTTGCTGAGCAATACGGGTGGGCCAACTTCATGTTTCAGACCAACCAGGGGCCCAGTTATCCCGCCCATCAATTCATATTCTCCGGCACTTCGGCGTCGACAGCCGCAGACGATGGGAATTCAACATTCCTGGCTGAAAACCCCATCTCTTCACTCGAAAAGAAGTCAGGATGCCTAGCCCCGGCGGGTGCCGAGAATTATTTCATTTCTCCAGCGGTGACTTCGCCTACAGAAGGATGCACGATGTACGCGAACAAGTCGGTGAAGGAGTGCAAGGTTCTGAATACGGATTTGGTTTATCCATCCCAACCGGTCGGCACGTTCTGTTTTGGCCACCAGACCTTGGCCGACATCCTCGATCCGCTGTCGATCACATGGAAGTACTACGCTTCATCTGCCGGCTTCATCTGGACGGCGCCGGACGCCATCCAGGCAATCTGCCAACCTAACTGGATTCACCCGGAAGGCGATCCGGATTCCGGATTGGAATGTACAGGCACGTATTGGAATGCCCATGTTGACACGAACAACCTCGGCACTGACATCCTGCGCGACATTGCGAATTGCAATCTCGCCAATGTAAATTGGGTTACTCCGAACGGAAGCTGGTCCGATCATGAGGCTTCGTACGGGCCGTCGTGGGTCGCAGCTATCGTCAATGCCATCGGCAACAGCAACACATGTCCGACCGGAACCACGGACGCCGGACAGACCTACTGGCAGGACACCGCGATCGTAATCATGTGGGATGACTGGGGTGGGTTTTCTGACAATCAGCCGCCGGCGTTTGCGTCGAGCTTGCCGTGCGTTTCATCGAACTGCCCCGCAACTTACCAGTTAGGATTCCGCGTGCCGTTGATCGTCGTTTCTGCTTATACGCCGCAGGGTTTCATCGACAATACGCCGCTCGATTTTGGCAGCGTTCTGCGCATGATTGAAGGCATCAACATCATACCGGAAGGCCAACTCGGCTTTGCCGACATGCGCTCGAGCACCGATTTGCAGGAATTCTTTACCCTCACACAACCGCGCACCTTTACCACCATTCCAGCGCAACATGATGCGAACTTCTTCCTGAAATATAAGGGTGCCCCCGTAGATCCCGACGACGACTAGGCATTTTCTGGCTCGATTCCTCTCACCAGCGATAGATGACCAGATCATCCAGATACACGGTGCTAGACCCGCTTGCGCCTAACCCGTCCACCTGGAAGTTAGTCGACAGCGTCGGGCCCCACCCGAGCTTGAACGCGGATGGCACGGTGGCATTGATCTCCTGCTCTTTGTCGTCAAGCCACACAGACTTATAGGTGACCACACCGGAGTCAGTGCGGGAATAGCTGACCTGCACGTGATGCCACGTGTTAACCGTCCAGCTCCTCGGATTGCACGCCGCTTTGGAGTGTATCCACTCGTCGTTTGGGTGAGCGGCGGTCCCCGAGTTCTTAGTGTAATCCCAGGTTCCTGTCCAGCCGTCGCATTGAAATCCAAAAATCACAGTTTCGCCATTTGACATGACTTGATTGAGATCCATTTCCACATTACCGACAGCCTTTGAGGAGTTAGTCAGGTACACCCACCCGTCATAAAGGAAGTTAGTGGCTGATTCGTCGTCTCCAAAAGACACTGTGTAGCGCTCGTCGCCGCTGTCTTTGAATTCGGTCACAAACTTGCGCGCGCTTCCGCTATGCGCAGGTGAACTTACGACGCTCATTGTCCCGCTGGCACTTCCTTTTCCTCCAGTATCGTGGATTGCGTGCCAATCGCCCGACACCTGAATACTTTTGATGCTGGTTGCATCCGTAGGAACCAACGACTTGCTGGTCGGGGCGGTTGTGACGGTGAATGCAACATCGGTGACGCATGAAGATCCCTTGTCTCCCCATGCCTTCACATGTAAAGTATGTGCGCCTGTCCCGGATAAAACTGAGACATCTATGGACGAGCCGTCGACAGCAGTCGTATCACTGCTGTTATCGAGCGAATAGCCCATAGCGGAGACTGCCTGAGACGAACAACTCGCAGCGTCAGCGGATAACTTGAACGGCGAGGCAACGTCCGCATTGCTAACGGGGCTATTGACGGTCACGCTTGCAAATGCAGGGACCGCAAGGGTGACGATCAAAGTTGATGAGATACAAAGCAGCTTTACGGTGTTCATCGGATTCCTCTGAATTGGTTCTGTTTCAGTTGCGGGATTTGGAAGCAAGCTTGACTAAGTATCCAAGGGCATTGCTTCCCGGATAGTGAGTGGCGGCAACTGAATCGCGGTACTCCGCATCTATGACTGCAAGGGGTGTAATGGGACGTGGCGTCGCCGGATATGCGAAATAACATTGCGTCGCTTACGTTGTGCATCAATTCCTTTTCCTGCATTCAAGCCCACTGGGTGAACAATTAAGTGTTGGCGCAAGACTTCCCCTGTGCTCCTGGGATGGAAGGAACGTAGGACGTTCTCGCTATTCGGATTGTCAATGGGCTAGCCTGAGCGGCAGAAACCTAATACGCCTGGTCGGAACTACTCAGTAACCCCTGTAATCCAGGAGTCTGACTTCTGCAATTACAGCTATCTAATACAGCAGCGCCAATGCAATTGTGCTGCCATACTCAATTCCTACCAAGGCTTGGATACTCGAGCCTGAATGTCAATGTGCTTGCACGCTGCGACACGGCTGTTCAATTCGTTCAGCGATCGATCACTCTCCCGTTTGACTTTTCAATCGATGGCCGGGAGAAAAGCTCTTGGACTTGTTAGAGCGATACTTTCATAAGTGTTCTGTTCAGTACAACTAATTCGATCAAAATAGATCAGATAAATATCCCAACTTAGAAACCCATGCAAATATTACCCGTGGCCGGTAAAAAGTGCTTAGTGTGGATGTAAGAAGTACCATCTTGTCTACGATGTCAGTTAGCATGAGTTATGTGCCGTGGAGCAAGGGTTGGCATGACCAGTTGACCTGTCGCAACCGTGGCGGAACTGCTGCTGCGGAGGATGGGATTTGGGCACATCGGGCTTTGTCAATCCTTTGTTCGACACGGTGAGATCGATGGACGCCGGGCAGCCATTGGAGGTTGCGCCGGCCAGGCACCCAACAAGCCCGCGGCTGGGCGGGATGAAGCCCCGCGCAAGTGGTATACTCACAAGGTTGGGCGCGTGTCGGCGCCGGTAATTCGATTCTCGCTGAGGTTCCCATGTCCGGCCATTCAAAGTGGGCCACAATCAAGCACAAGAAGGGCGCGCTGGACGCCAAGCGCGGCAAGATTTTCACCCGCATCATCAAGGAAATCAGCATCGCGGCCAAGGGCGGCGGCGACCCGGACGGCAATCCCCGGTTGCGCACCGCGATTCTGGCAGCCAAAGCGGAGAACATGCCCCAGGAGAACATCAAGCGCGCCATCCAGCGCGGCACGGGTGAACTCGAAGGCGTGAGCTATGAGGAGATCACCTTTGAGGGCTACGGCCCCGGCGGCGTGGCCATCATCGTAGAAGTCACGACGGATAACCGAAACCGCGCGGTGAGCGAGATTCGGCATGCATTCTCAAAAAATGGCGGCAACCTGGGCGAGAGCGGCTCGGTGCGCTTCATGTTCTCAAAAAAGGGAGTCATTGCCGTCGAGAAGGCTGCCGCCAGCGAAGACCAGTTAATGGAAATTGTGCTGGAACACGGCGGCGAAGACCTGAGCGATCAAGGCGACACCTGGGAGGTCATTACCGATCCGGCTTCCTATGAGGCGGTTGCCGCGGCGGTCAAGGCGGCTGGAGTTCGAACTGTGATGAGTGAAGTGACCATGGTGGCTTCCACCTACACCAAGCTTGAAGGGAATACGGCCAGCCAGATGATTCGCCTGCTTGAAGCGCTTGAAGAATGCGACGACACGCAGAATGTGTATTCGAACTTCGATATGGACGCTGCGCAAATGGAACACGCGGCCGGCTGATGCTTTTGGCCGGGATGGCAGGTAAAAGGCCGCCCGGATGTGGCGGCCTTTTTTGCGGGATAAGGAAAACAGGCTTCGGGAAGGGAAGGAACGTTGAGGCGAGGCGGAAGGTTTCTAGTGTTGATCCTCCTGGTGAGTTCAGTCATTGCATGTGCCGAAACTCCAAATGGCGTTCCGTCGAACGCTGGTGAAAGCGGAGACAACCCCGTGGCGCAGGTGCGCAAGGATCGGAGCCTGGAGTATGGGCCGTTCGTCAACTGGGGCTCCGGTCTCGGCGACCGCGACAACTTCAAGTTCATCTGGGCCGGCGTTCAAGGGGGAAAGGCGCTGACTCCAGTAATCCATGCCGGCATCCTCAGCGGCCAGTTCGAGTTCGGCGCAAACATTATGCCGCTTTGGCAGGCTTATACGCCGCCGCCGCATGAGCAAACATTCCTCTATCCGGGCGGCTACTTTGTGGCGCCTGATGGCGGCGGGACCTACCGCGGCGTAAGCCTCACGCCGGTCATCCTTCGTTGGAATCTTCTAACGAAAGCACGGCGATTCCAGCCCTGGTTTCAAGGCGCGGGAGGGATTATCTACACCACACACAAGTTTCCACCCGATCAATTGGTGCCGCATGGGACGCCGGGCGGGACTTCGGTATTCAATTTTTCACCGCAGGGCGGTGGCGGTTTTCACTACTTCATTCGTCCCAAGCGGTCGATCGATGTTGGAGTGAACGCAGTCCACATCTCCTCGGCCTCGCTGGGGGACCGGAACCCGGGCGTGAATGCCAGTTTGCAGATTCAGGTCGGCTACACCTTCTGGAAGTAAGAATACTTAATCCTTCGGCAGGGCACCCAGAGGGTACCCGGCCGTGCGCTTTTGAATCAGGTTCCCGGCGTCACATTCTGTGCGCCGGTTTGGAGTCGGAATGAGCAGGCCGGTTGTCGAGTGCGTACCGAACTTCTCCGAAGGCACGGATGCCCGGCGGGTCGAGGCCATTGTGGCTGCGATGTGTGTGGATGGTGTGCGCCTGCTGGACTGGTCGATGGATGCGGCCCACAACCGCTCGGTGGTAACCATTGGGGGGGAGCCTGGCGCGGTGGTGGAATCCGCAGTGCGCGGGGTGGGCAAGGCTGTCGAACTCATCGACATGAACCGGCAACAGGGAGAACACCCGCGTATTGGCGCTGCCGACGTGATTCCATTTGTCCCCATCTCCGGCATCAAGCTTGAGCAGTGCGCGTTGCTGGCTCGGCAGGCGGGCCTGGAGATCTGGCGTCGCTTTGGCGTGCCGGTCTTTTTCTACGAAGCGGCTGCGGCACGGCCCGATCGGGCAAACCTGGACGATGTGCGGCGCGGGCAGTTCGAGGGGCTCAGGGAAGCGGTGCGCAAGGAGTCGGCGCGCCGGCCCGACTTAGGCGGGCCGGGCCTGCACCCGACGGCCGGAGCGTGCGCCGTGGGTGCGCGCAAATTCCTGGTGACATACAACATCTACTTCGACTCGACAGACGTTGCCATGGTCAGGGCCATTGCCCGGGAGATTCGCGCGGCTACAGGCGGCCTGAAGGGTGTTAAAGCGATTGGAGTTCTGGCTCACGGCAGGGCGCAGCTATCGATGAACATCACGGACTTTGAAGTGACGCCGATATCGCAGGTTTATCGCGCCGTCTCAAGCCTGGCTCTGCGGCACAAGGCTGCAGTGGTCGAGGGCGAGGTCATCGGCCTCATTCCCCAAGCTGCCTGTGAGCGTGACAGCGACTGGATGCGTCAATTGGTAGGGTTCGATGCGCAGACCAAGATCCTGGAGCACCGTCTGGAATCTCCGCTGGCTTGGCCAGGAGATGCTTAAGCTGGTTCGCCAAGCAGCGCGAATGAGGCGCGCAAAACACCCCGAAGGTAAAATATCGGTGTAGGAGACGGCAGAATCGTCTAACCCAAAAGGGGAAGTGTCTGCGTTGTTACAGACGATTACCCTAAAGAAGGATGCGAGGATTGGCGCTATCCGGAGGACAAGAATTGGTGAAGCAAATGGTAAAGATTTCGATTGCGCGCGTGCTACTGGCTGCAGCTGGATTGATGGCTGCAGGCCTGACTGCGTCTACCGTGGCAGCGGCAGCGCAGTTGTCAACAGATGCACGCACGGCAGTTCCACATGATGTTCAGCAACTGGTTGTTATCGACTACCGGGCGATGCAGAATTCGCCGGCCGCCATGGATCTGCGCGGACGCGTGATGCCACCCGAATTAAAGCAGTTCGACGAAGCCCTCACCAAGTCCGGGCTGAATGATAATCACGACGTGGAGCAGTTGGCCTTTGCGCTATTCAGGCCCTCCCCGTCGAGCGATGCGCTGATTACCGTGGGCGTCGCACAGGGACAATTTCCCATCCAGGACATTCTGGCCAACTTCCGCAAGCAGAAGGTAAAGCCCGCGTTGGTGCGGACAAACAAGGTGTATCCGCTGGCCAAGACGGGAATGGTGCTTTGCTTTGTGGATGCATCGACCATGGTCTTCGGGGCCAAGGATGCGGTGGAGAAGGCTCTCGATGCGCGCGATGGCGTAGAGCCCAGCATGCTGACCAACGGAGCCATGATGGATGCCATGAAGACCGTGGACACCTCATCTCTTTGGAGCATTCTGGACGAAAAGGGAACCCAGATCATGATGAAGCAGGTGCTCGGTGAGGCCGGCGCCGGATCGGTGACGGATTACGACTCGGTGCGCAAGCGGCTGCAGTCTTCCTGGTATGGCATGGATTTCCAGCACGGAGTGAAGTTCGACCTGACCATCGCAACGGGAGACACGTTTGCGGCAGCCACCATTTCTTCGTTGCTGACGGCGGCGGTGGTGGTGCGCAAGATGAGCGGTACGGATGCCGAAAAGCAGGCGCTGGCGGACACGGCCATTGCGTCCAATTCGGGAAAGATGTCGATTCACTTTGCTGCCTCAGACTCGGATTTCAGCAGCCTGCTCCATTCGCCACTTTTCCAGAGTATGGTGCACTGAGTCGTTGCGCCGGCCGAGTGGTCTGGCAGGCCTTTTCGAGTGGATAAACCTCTGTTCTTGTGTCATTTTTGCCTCAAAATGGGCTGATTTCGCCCGAAAAGGGCCTGTTTTTGACCGGTTCTGTTGTCTTATTGGTACATAGGCTAAAATCTCAAGTGTATGATTCCATGATTGTTCGATGGAACCCACTGCTCAAAAAGACCCGAAAAATGGTGTAGGGGGTGGGGTGGGGGGAGTTTTTTGCCCTCCTGTTTGCCTCCCTGGTGGTCTACTCCTCCTAGGACCATTCTGCGCCGGGAGAGGATTATTTTATGCAAACATCGCTGGCAGCCGGTTGCCGGAATATTTGCGTCGTCGGGAAAGGGTGGTATGAGGTCAGAGTGTTCCCAGGTGCCCAAAAGCTAGGCACCTGGGGCACCCAGGCGTAGTGGGCGAAGTTAATTCCCGCGGCACCTGGGCCACCCGCCCTGCTAGGATTATCGCACTTTTCTTTTCTGTATCGCCATTGCTGTACATAGAGGAAGGTGCGAGCAAAAGTGAGCAAGAAACGATATGAACCTCGCTGTTTCTCTTCCGTGGTGGGACTCGCTAGATTCAGTTAGGAAAGTGCACAGCGACTTAGAAGCCGCGTCGATAGTGTTCTTTGCACTACTCGTTGCATTCGATTCAGCAGCCCACGTACTGGACAAGAAAAGTCCGGAGAGGGCACGCGTTGTTGCGGGAATAGGGCTAATTTTCTTTTGGTTAGCGGTGGCTTCTGAGATCGTTGGGTACAAGTACGGGCAGAGGAATGATGAACTTTCCGGCGAACAAATAAGCTCACTTGAAACCAAGGCAAGCGATGCCGCCGGAAAGGCCGCCAAGGCCGTGACGGACTCAAATGCGGCGCTTTCGAACTCGCGAGAAGCCCTCACCGCGCAAAAAGAGCTAGACCAGCTTAAAGCGCCGCGAGCACTCAACAACCCCAAAGGCCTGGTCGGCAAACTCCGAAAATACGAAGGAATCGAATACAACATCAACGTGTTCCCAGACGACGAGTCGATCCAGTTGGCGAAGGCTCTCGACAGTGCTTTGAATGCATCGGGATGGAAGCGAAAGCAGGTGCTTGCCCCCGGAGCGCCGACAGCGAACACCTTTGGGGACGGACCTAATGACCAAACTAACCTCTGCATTGAGAGAGGGATTCGCGTGCACATGGGAGGTGGGGTCTCTCCTGAATCAATCGTTGCGACCTCAAAGCGAAACAAGAAGGGGTTGGCTGAGAATTTGCAAATCGGAATCGCGTTTTGTTCAATACTTCTGCCCCACGTCGACCCGCCGGACGCTAAAAACGTGGATCGGGAGGTCGAAATTGAGCGCGGCAAGCCTCTTGACGAAGAAATGCGAATATGCGTTGGGCAAAAGCCAAACACTTTCACGCCAAGAAAGGCGCAAAGCGGTGCTAAGCCTATGAATAGGTAGGACCGGGTGGCCCTTGTGCCGGGGGAAGTGAGCACAACCACTGAAACCGGGTGCCCCAGGTGCCTCGCCTTTGGGCACCTGGGTTTGCGCCAATCCGTTCTCTCCGTTTTTTGCGTTTTCTCGACAGTCTCTTTGCTTCGCTATACTCTTGCCATCGATGCCGCGCGGACTCATCCGTTACGAACACACGGGGAGCTTTCATTTCCTCACCTTCAGTTGCTATCACCAGCTCCAGCATCTGGGGAACCCGGCAACCGCCGGCGAGACTGCAGGTGGTTAGGCCGCGATGAGCCTTTGCATAAAATAACGATCTCTCGGCGCACAATAGTTCAGAAGAGATTGTGCGGAAGACGGCAAACGGCAGCGCCAAAGCAACGAGATCAAGAAAAAATTCCAATTTTCCCGTTTTTTCGAGGGTCGGTTCCGTACAAACGTCATGGAATCATGTACTTGGCGTTTCTGCCTATGTACTATTAAGGCAACAGAACCCCCAAAAAACACCGCCTTTTCGCGACAAATCGACCATTTGGAGGCAGAATCGAACCAAAACAGACGGTTTTCTCACGGCGGATTTCAGGGTCACAACCGACCTGGGCTAGACGAGCCGCGCTTCGCTGGGGCGACGGCGGTTTCGGGGCGGGGTGGCGAAGCCGGGGGGATTCCCACCCATGCGCTAGAGAAAAGCGCATGGATGGGGCACTCACACATTGTAGGCGGGCCATCGGTGGGGCACCCGACGATGGCTGGGGTTCGTTGAATCCCACACCCTTGGCACAACAACAAGGACCTGCCAAGGCTGGGGCACCCACGCGTCAAGGAGCTGCGGTCATCTGAGGATGGAATTCGGCTTTGCCGCCGGGTAGCAGCACAATTTGCAGCGTGCCTTCCTGGCGTTCGGCCACCGTGGGCCCGTCAATCTGTGCCTGATGGCCATCGCTGCTTGTGTACTGGACCTTGAGCGGGCCGGTGCCGCGCAACTGAATGCGGTAATGGAAGACTGCGCCTGCGGCAAGGGAATTGGCTCCAAAACTGGCGCTGGGGTAGTCGACCTCGAGCAGTTGAATAGGCGCGCCAGTCTGGTTCTCAATGGTTGTCTCCACGTGGTACGAGTGGCAGCCAGTTGCGGCCAGCAGCGACCAGATTGCGGCGGCGGAGATGCAGTTGCGAAGTAGCCCTGCAATTGCGCCGCGATTTGTCATTCCTGGATTCCATTCTGGTCCGGTGTGTTCTTTGCGGCCTGGGTGGCCAGCCCCTTTTCAACCCGGTCCAGTCGCTTGAGCAGCTCCGGCAGCCGCTGAAAGATGGCCACTGCCCGCAGCCAGACACGGTTGTCGAATCCCGGGGAGCCGGAGATCACTTTGCCGGGCGGCACATCGTGCGACACGGCAGACTGTGCCGTAAGTACGACGCCGTCTCCCACCGTGAGGTGGCCGGCGATTCCCGTCTGCCCGGCCAGAATCACGTTGTTGCCGATCACCGAAGAGCCGGCCAGTCCAGTTTGCGCACAGATGAGAGTGTTTTCGCCCACCTTGGAGCCGTGACCAACCTGGACCAGATTGTCGACCTTGCTGCCGTCGCCGATCTCCGTGACCCCCACCGTCGCCCGGTCGATGCAGGCGTTGGCCTGGACATCCACTCGGTTGCCCAGCCTGACGGGGCCAGATTGTGGAATCTTTTCCCAATGGCCTTGATCGTTCTTGGCGAAGCCAAAGCCGTCTGAGCCTACAATGGCGCCGTTTTCCAGCGTGACGTGGTCGCCGAGGATGCAGTTCTCGCGCACCACGGAGTGAGCATGGGCGAAGAGGTGCTCGCCGGCCTGAACTCCGGAATACAGAACCACATGAGGCAGCAGCGTGGCGTGCGCTCCCAACAGCACCTGCGGCCCAACCACCACGTAAGCGCCGATGTGCGCGCCGTCGCCAATCTCGGCGCTCGGGTGAATGACTGCCGTGGGGTGAATGCCGGGGGCGTAGACGGGCGGCTGGTAAAACAAAGCCAGGGCCCGGGAGAACGCAAGGTAGGGGTTTTGAATGCGCAGCGTGGGGGCGGAAATCTCCTGAAAGCCAGGCTCAACAAGCACGGCCGCGGCATGAGTTTTGCGCGCCAGCCCGGCGTAGCGGGGGTTGGCCACAAAGGTCACCTCCGTGGGTCCAGCCTCCTCAATTCCTTTGACGCCAGTCACTTCCAGTTCCGCGTCCCCGCGCAACTCCGCGCCCAGCCGGGTTGCCAACTCGCCTAGCTTCATCGATCAGATTGTACCGGAAGGCACTCGTTTACGCCGTGCCAGGGTCCACTGGGAAAAGGCGGGGCTGATCGCCTGTGACGCGGCGCGTTGCGGAACCTCTGCGGGCAGCTGCGCCGATCAGACCTAAGACCTCCAGCGTTTGAATGGCTGTGCGCGGGACATAGATTCGCTGGGTGTTGGAGCGGGTGTCTGGCGGGGTCAGGAGTAGGCCCGAGCCTTCGATAAGGGAGCGGTCGTTCGCTGCAAGGCCTTCGATCTCTTCCCCGTCGGTAAGGGCCATGCGCAGCCACACGCCGGCGGTGCGAGGGCGGGTAGAAAAGCGCTTGTGGAGAAGCCGCTCCGGGTTGGCAGTTTCCGATTGAGAGGTGGCGGCTGGAAAGTCCCTTACGTAGCAGACCCACTTGATCTGATCCCAGCCAATGCGGAGAACCTTGCCGCCGAGGTCAAGGATCTCAAGTTCCCGCGAGTCCTGGCCAAAACTGGACAGCGCGTAGCCGGCACACCAGTCCCTGGAGAACTTGCGCACAATCACGGGTTTGCGCGGAGATGCCACTGTTCTGGATTGTCGCACGAAACGTGGGCACGCTGCGGATTGGGCTTTCACAGTGGGCTGACTGTGCCATCAAGCTTCGGCCAGGGGAGAATAGCTCTAATCCCGGTGCAATACACCCTAGCCAAGCGGGCAAGTTTGTGTTAATGTACTGCTTTGTCTCCTTCCAGGACTGTGATGTAAGGGTAACAGCATGAGTTACTTGGGAACATAGGTACCAAGTTGAAGGCGGGGACCAGCGGAAGTAGGGAGTCTGATGCCGGACTATATTTATCTTTTGGAAAACCGTCTCTCGTCTGACCAGCGGAATGCGCTGCGCCAGTTACGCGAGGCTGCCCGCGAGGCGGGAATGATTCACTTCCTCACGGGGGATGCAGTGCGGGACCTGACCAGCGGCCATGCCGTCCGCGATCTTGAAGTAGCCGTTTATGGAAACGCTCTCAAGTTAAAGAAAGAGATAGAAAAACGCGGAGGCAATGTTTGGGGCCAGAGCGAGGCTTCGCGCTCGCTTTACCTGTGTTTCCCAGGCACGGTTCGGGTGGATGTGATCAGTACGCATCGCATGGATTTTTCCAAACTGGACAAGCCGGTTTACCATCCGGCATCCATCCAGGAAGATCTGCGGCGCAGGGATTTCACGGTCAACGCCATGGCCATTTCGCTCAACGAGGGATCGTTCGGGCTGCTAATGGATCCGTTGAATGGCGCCGCGGACATTGAGGCGAGGACTCTGCGCCTGGTTTCAAACTACGGATTTATCGAGGAGCCTTCGCTTCTTATTCGTGCCACAAGGTACATGGCTCGTCTCGGCTGGGAGCTGGACCCAAGAACGCGAACGAGATATGACAACGCCAAGAACGAAGACGTCATTGAGCGTCTTTCTGCCGAGGCGAGGAGCCGGGAACTGGAACAGATTGGCCACGAGGACGAGGGCCTGAAGGTTCTCCGCGCCCTTGAGGACGAAGGCTGGATGAAGGTTCTCTTCCCAATGTGGACGCCGGCCAAGGCGGATGAAGAGAAGCTGAAGGCCTTGCACGACCTGGCGGTAGAGCTTCTGATGCAAGGAGTTCACCCGGATATGTCGGCGGCGCAGATGCAGTTGCTGACCGCCAGGCTGGGCGCCAAAGATCTGACGGCGCTGAAACAGCTGATGCTCAGGCCCGGTTTTGTGCAGGAGTGGAACAGCCTGGATGCAATGGCAGCAAAGTTTGCCAAGGTGATATTGTCGAAGGAAAACACAGCGGCCTCAAAGAGCTTCAAGTTATTTACGAGCTATGACCCAGAAGCAGTTCTATGGCTTGCCTTTACAAGCAAGGATAAAGTGGTTCAGGATCGCTTCAACTTGTTCCTGAAGGTGTGGCCGGAGGCGCGTCAGCGCATTCCCCACGCGCTGATGCAGGAGATGCGCATCACGCCGGAGCTTGCACCCTACCGCGAGATTGTGCAGGCTATCTTTCTTGAGCTCATTGACGGCAAGCTGAGCACACCTGAGGAGATGCGCGCGTTTCTGGAGCCGCATTCTCCGCCAGCGCCACCGCCCAGGGAGGTCATCAAAAGACCGCGAGCCAAGCGAGGTGAGGCCAAGCTTAAGGAGCGGACCTACGACGACGAAGACGAGGAGTCCGAAGAGGTTTTGGGCGAGGTCGAGGATATCGACGATCTGCACACCGATGAGGACGAGATTGATTTGGGCCTGAAACTTCCCGCAGTGGATCTGGAAGCCGATCTTGGTGAGGATGCTGAACCGGAGTCCGCGGAGGATGACCTGGAAGCTGATGAGGTGGAGGCTGAGCCCGTTTCAGTCAAGCGCGCCGGAAAGGCCTCTGCCTTACCCAAAACGGGAAAGGAAGCTCAAACCCCTGCGGCCGCTCAAGCGAAGGCTGAGCCGATGCAAACATCTCCAGTGAAGGCCAAGTCCGTGAAAGCCGCAAAGGAGATAGCGGCTCCGGCTCCGGCTTCGGCCAAGGCTGCTGTGGTCGATCCCAAGCCCGCGGCTGTAACTGCGAAAGATAGAATGCCACTTGTCAAGGGAAAGGTTGCGCCGGCAGCGATTCCGGCCAAGGTCCCTGCCTCCGTGGCGAAGAAGACTGCGCCGGCGCCGGTAACAAAGCAGGGTGAGAAGGCGGGTAAGACGTCGGCGTCCCCCCCCGCTTCGAAGACCACGGCGAAGGCGCCTGTGAAGGCTCTCAAAGGGGCGAAAGCTTCTGCGGTCAAGTCCCCTCAGGTGAAGGTTGCGGCGAAAGCGAAGTCACCGGCAAAGCCGAAAGTTGCCTTTAAGAACAAGGTTACGGCGAAGGCTGCAACGGCAAAAGGGAAGCCCGCTCCCAAGGCGACTCCCAAGTCGGGCAAGGCTACGGTGCTAGCAAAGGCCCAAAAGCCGGCTCCCAAGGCGGGAAAAAAGCGCTAGTTGCTTAGTTGACCCCAATCCATCGTGGTATCTTCATGGCATTCCCGGAGGATACCCGATGGTTATTCAACGCTCCTGCAAATTGTCATTTTGGCTGTTCGTTTTGTCGGCCTTTGCCGCTGCCGTTCCTACCAGTGCAGAAGCCGTCGAGGCGGGGCGGACGGCCGGCTCAACGGCCACAACGCCAGATCCACGTCTGCAAGGCGGCTACAAGTTCAATGAGGGCGGATGGATGTATGTCCATCTGGAAGGAACGCCGGAGCAGGTTGGGTTCCAGCATGGCTATCTGCTGGCGCGCGAGATTGAAGACAACGTCCACGTGTACACGGTCACGGCCCCCAATGCGGACAAGCGCCCGTGGAGTTTCTTTCGCGACGCGGGACGAGACGTATTGTGGCCGCATCTCGATCCGGAGTACCAGGCAGAGTTGAAGGGCATTGTCGAAGGGTTGCAGGCGCAGGGATCGACGCTCGACCTGTGGGATATTGTCGCGTTGAATGGCGATCTGGAATTGAGCGACTACTATCTGCCTTGGCTGAATGCGCGGCAGGGCAAGGCGAATCCGCCGGCGGCCGCTGCGCCGGGAAAGTGCAGTGCATTTGTTGCGACAGGGTCAGCTACGAAGGACGGCAAGATTGTGATCGCGCACAGCAACTGGTCATCCTACGCGGAGGGCGAGCGCTGGACTGTGGTGTTCGATATTGTGCCGGCAAGCGGACAGCATCTTTTGATGGATGGGTTGCCGGGTGTGATTACCAGCGCGGACGATTTCGGCGTGAACGCCAGCGGACTGATGATTACCGAAACCACGCTGCCCATGGCCAAGGGATTCGATGTGAATGGGATTCCGGAGTTTCAACGATCGCGCAAGGCAATGCAGTATGCGACGTCGATCGACCAGTATGCCGCGATCATGCGCGAGGGCAACAACGGCGGCTATGCCAATTCGTGGCTTATTGGGGACCGCAAAACGGGCGAGATCGCGTACCTGGAACTGGGCCTGCACAATACGCCGCTCAGCAAGAAGAAAGATGGCTATTTTGTTTCGTCGAATTTCTCCGCGGACCCGGCTCTGATCCGCGACGATACGCCGGGTTTCAATCCCAACGATCCGGAAAGCAGTATGAATGCGCGGCATATTCGGGCTGAGGAGTTTATGAAGCAGCACTACGGCAAACTCGACACAGCGCTGGCAGAGGCCTATCTGTCAGACCACGAAGACAGCTACGAGCACAAGATCGATGCCGGCAAGCGCAGCCTTTGCGGCCATGAGGATACGTCGCCCGTTGGAGAGAAGGTCTGGGACAATCCGCCATTCAGCCCGAGCGGCGCGGTTACGGGCAAGGTAATGGACTCAGACCTTGCGGCGAAACTGAGCTTCATTGGCAGAGCTGGGCATCCCTGCGGCGAGGACTTTTTGGCTGCGCCGTTTCTGGCCGCGCATCCGGAGTTCGATTGGCAGAAGCCAATCCTCCATGACATGAAGGCAGGTCCGTGGACGACGTTTACTGCGGGGGAGAAGCGGTAGGGAGATCTGGTCGGGGCCGCGCTGAAGGCGAGCAATGATCAATGAGCACCTGACGGTTTGCCGGCGATCTACCCGGAACTCTCATGAGAAAGCACTGGCGCTGACCCAACAGGAACCGGAGCGGCAATTCCTGCAGGAGCGGATTCGGCAACTGAAATAAAGAACGTCCGGTGACGCATCGCAAGGGAAAAGCGGAGTCCGTCCCGTCTGTCCCCACATTTCACCGAAGGACCCGCTCATCGCGATAAAGCCGCGATGGACGGGGCACAGATCCCGATACCAGGATGCTCGGGCCACCTGCCTCAAGTGCTAATTGACGGGCAGACGGTTACATACCCGGAATCGCGTGACGTAATGATAGGCTTCGAATCTCGCGAACGTTAAATAGTGAGCCGGAGAAGATATCTTCAGTGTTCCGGCGACCATGAAAAGAAGCCTCTACGTTCACGTAGCTCTTATCCAACGCCTTGTACTGCATCTTTTGCTCTGGGCTGAGCGCGAGGTAAATCGAGTTCATGAACAGCCCGTCTTCATAGTCCTCCTTATGGAGGTACAGCCTCTCTCCTTCAAAGTCGAGTACCAAGAAGCCCTCTACTTGGACTCGCTTTGTCTTCTGACTGTCTGCTTCGGCAAGCAGCGTGACGATGCTCACCGGGGATGCGTGTGGCGCATCATCGGTATCTTTCACCGTCTGCGGTGCAGACAATAGACCCGATACGAGCAATAAAGTCATAGCAAAGCCAAATCTTATAAGCGGTTTCATGTTTCGAAGTATATCTCCAACGAATTACTCGTCTTTCATAGTCAGGAAGCCATACAGCAAAGGATTCTTGCGTACTCTGGTCGGAGACCTCTGAGTGTGTGATCGGCAAGCCGTCAATAACGGCCCAGCAAACAGTCGGGTGCCCCACTCACCGATCCAGCCACCCGTCTGGGCTTCGCAAATAGGGAGGTCTGTGCCCCATTCATCGCGGCTTTATCGCGATGAGTGGGCCGCGAGTTCCTGCCGTCCACTCCGACTCGATCTCAACGACTCCTCGGATTCCGGAAGCGTAGTGGTTGAAGCTGCTCCATCGGTACTGCTTGGGGGATGCGACCAGTCCTCGTTTGACCGGATTCCGGTGGATGTATCGGATCACTTCAGACCGGGCTGTTTCGCCACGGATGTTTGAGTCAAAATAACGGTCCTGCCAGAACTGCCGGCGATTGCCTCGCAGTTTGCGTGAAGTGATCTGCTTGAGCGCTTTCAGAAACTGCGCCACCGGGATCAGCGGCGGCTCGTTGATCAGCAAGTGGATATGTTCAGGCATCAGGACGTAAGCATAGACCCTGGCCCGGTGACGTGACCGAGTCTGTTCGAGAACGAACTCAAACGTTTCCTTGGTTGCCGGCGCTTCAAGAAGCGGAAGACGGTGGAAGCAACTGAACGTGATGAAGTGAAGGGCTTCGGCTTTCTGGAACCGCTTCAGGCCGTATGGCATGGTGCTATCGTAACTCCGCTGGGACCTTGCGCGAGGACCCGCTCATCGCGATAAGGCCGCGATGAACGGGGCACAGCTCCCGATACCGGGACGAATGGGCCACGTGCCCCTGAGATAGAGTTGGCTCTTGAAACAAGCTTTAAGAGCTCAGTCAGGCAATTCGCCGCTTCTCATGAGGCAGGAATCACTGACGATGAAGTCGAGGGCGACGGCGCGTTCTTTTGAAAGGCTATACCGTTGCGGCGACGGGCTCAACGGCTGTGGCGGCTGCCACCATTTCGCGAATCGAGTCGATCACCAACTCGGGCTGGTCGAGATGAATCCAGTGAGCGCTGGTGGGGGCAATGACTTGCTGCACGTTGTCGCCGATGCGTCGCACGTCTTCGTCGGATAGCGGCGTGGATTTTCCGGGAGTGAGCAGCAGAATGGGAATGTCCCGGATGGGTTCGGCATCCTGCATTTCGCGGACGGTGTCGGGAACGGCGCGGACGTGGTTTCTCATGCCGGTGTAATAACCGGGACGAGACCAATGCGCGGCGACAATGGGCCACACTCCCTTGGGCATCTTGCCAACCTCTTCGGTGACCCGTCTGAGGACGTGACGCCCACCGGCCCCGGCAGCTCCCGCCAAGTGGCCGGACATGCGGCCGGAACGGCAGAGCAACGACGTGACGGCCAGGCGGGCGAGTCCGAATCGCGCGATGGGGACCGCGAAGCCGGATAATCTCCTGGCGCGATCGACTTCGGATTGCCTGCCAGGGTTCATCGGCGGCCATTCCTCACAACGCATGGGGTCGATGAGCACAATGCCGGACACGTCCTCGGGGTAGCTTAGCGCGTAGCGGCGCATGACCAGCCCGCCAAACGAGTGGCCCACGAGGATGTAGGGCGGCTTGATGTTGGCGCGCTGCAACAGATCGTGCAGCTCTGAGGCGCAATTGAGAGGGGTTCGCGCGGTGCGACTTGGGCCGCTCCAGCCCAGTCCGCCGCGATCGTAAGAGACAGTGTGGGTGAAGCGGGCGACGGTTTCCTGGACGTGGAACCAGTTCAGGTTGGTGGCTGCGATGCCGGCTTCAAACAGGACGGTTGGCCCGCCGGAGCCCTTTTCAAGCATGTAGAGGCGGTGTCCACGGCCAATGTCGACCCAACGGCCGGGCGAGGCAAAGCGCAGCCGGTCGCGATGGGAGCCGACAACCTGATAGAGAAAACCCGCGGCAATGATGAATGCGGCCAGCGCGACGACGGAGAGAGCGATGTACATAGAAACAATCCTAAGAACCGGTGATCTGGTTAGAAATGGTTGATGCGTTCAAAAATGGGTAATGCGTTCCGGGCTGAAGTCCCCGAGGTTGAGATTTGCTTTTGCGCTGCCGCGATTGATGATAAGCAACGTGGAGCCGGATTGACCATTAGTTTTTTCTTCAATTTGGGTGGCCGACCATATACCGCTATCATGGCGCAGGTCGAAGTAAGTGAATTGCTTCACCGTGCCGCCCGCTCTCAGCGTTTTCTCAACATAAACGGGAAAGTCGATGGTGTGGTCGAGCCAAGTGCGGACCTCAGCATAATGGGTCTTATCGGTTGCGCCAGGCGTGCTCTTGAGCACGTCACAATCCCGCGCACCTCGGCGGACCGATTCGAGGGCACCCTGGCCCGACCAGAAAAACTGCTGTTCAAGAAAGTCTTCGTAGCTGAATCCGGGACCGAGCGGGCCATCGGCCCATTTCTCAAAGGGGATCACTGCCAGGGCTTTGTCCCCAGGATGGGCGATGCGGACTGCGTCCTGGCCATTGGGGCGCATTTCGAGCAGGATATGCGCCCGTGCATCGGCTGGAGCGGTGATGTCCACCAAAATCCGCAGCACCCCTGGGAACCAGCGCGCTTTGATAGAGACATCGTCGCTGGTGCGTGCCCCGCTTGCGTCCACCCGGACCAGATGGCCGGAGGCGCGATAGTCTGCCTGTTGAATGGCTTGCCGGGGGCCTGCGAGCATCGCCTGAGGGTCGGCGGCATGGGCAAGGATGGAGGATAGCAGAGCCCAGGCCAATGCGGCCCAAGAGAATCTCATGGTTCGATTCTCCCGTCGCGGATGCGAATGTGGCGCGGCGCCGCGTTGGCAATGTCGTTTTCGTGGGTAACAATAATCAGCGTCATACCGCGCTTCTTTTGAATTCCGGTGAGTATCTCCATAATACGCGCTGAGTTCACACTGTCCAAATTTCCTGTGGGCTCGTCGGCCAGCAAAATGGAAGGGTGGTTGGCCAGGGCGCGGGCGATGGCGACGCGCTGACGCTCTCCGGCGGAGAGTTCATTGGGATACTGGTAGAGCCGGTGGTCAAGTCCCAGCTCACGCAGCAGCGCTTCGGCCCGCTCCGCGCGGGAGTTCGAGCGCCCTGAAATGGCCAGCATCGGCACTTGAACATTCTCCATGGCGCTAAGAGTGGGCAGCAAATAGAACGCCTGGAAGATGAAGCCAATCCGGTGGGCCCTGTACTCATCGAGATTGATGGTTGTTCCAAGGATCGCGCCCTCAAAAAGGACTTCGCCGCTGGTGGCCACATCGAGCCCGCCAAGCAGGTGCAGGAGTGTGGACTTTCCGCTGCCGCTGGCGCCGCTGATGGCGATGTACTCCCCGGCGTTGATGGTGAGGTCTACGCCGCGCAGCGCCTCGATGCGGCCATCGTCATAGCTCTTGCGAAGGTTGCGGACTTCGAGTTGAGGGCTAGTCATGGCGCAAAGCCTCAACAGGGGAGAGATGCGCCCCGCGCCACGCGGGATAAGCGCCGGCGATCAGGCCAGAGAGAATGGAGATGGCGAGTGCCTCGACGAGGTGAACCCAGGATAACGATGTGGAGACAATGCTGGCGGTCTGTGGCAATGCGGCTAGCAGATTCAGCGCGCCCCATCCGAAGCCAATGCCCAGAATGCCGCCCACAAAGCCCAGCACGGTCGCCTCGACCTGAATGAGCAGCAGCACGCGCCAGGCTTTCCATCCGATGGCGCGCAGAATGCCGATCTCGCGCGTGCGTTCGAAGACCGACATGGCCATGGTATTGGCGATGCCCAGAATGCCCATCAGCAGCGCAATGCACGATGTGCCCCAGGCGACCGCATGGGCCATGGTCACAAACTGGTTATTGGAGGCGCGATCGGCTGCTGACTGGGCGTTCAGTCCGGGCAGCGCGGCCTCAATTTCGCCTTGCGCTCGCTTGAAGTAATGGTCGGGTGATTCTCCGGACGGAGCGGGGCGCAACCGCACATGGAAACCTGTCACTTTGCCCTGCAGGCTGGATAGCTGTTGCATTTGATCCAGGGGCATGATGATAGCGCCGGCTTCCAAGGCGGTGCCGCCGTGGTAGATTCCCGCCACGGAGTAAGGGCTGCCCTGCAGCTCGATGGTTTCGCCGACTTTCTTGTCCAGGTTCTTGGCCAGCACTTCACCCAGAATCACCTCGGGCTTGCCGTTGTGAAAGCGCCCGCCGGAGCTGAAGGTGAGGGAATTGAACTCGTAGGAATCGTCCAGCCAGCCAAACATGATGGCATTCACTTCCGGCGTGATGTCCAGGATGTTAAAGATGATGGGCTCAGCCATGGCTACATCCGAGACCGCGCGCAACTTGGCCTGGAGCGACTGGTTGATAGAGGAGTTCAAGAAGTTCTTATCGACCACGGCGATGTCAGTGCCGCTGGAGGAATAGAGCCGCTGCCACTCGTGCTCGAAGGAGCGCGAGAATCCGACCAGGGCAACAAATGCGCCGATGGCCATTCCGATACCGCAGAGCGTCAGCAGGGTTCTGAGGCGTCTGCGCCAGAGATTCTTCCAGGCGAATCCTGTGAATGACAGTAGAGGGGGCATGATGCTTGGTTGAGTCCTCAGATCTTGAGCGCTGGATCAAGCTCCAGTTTATCGGGCTACAAGGTCGATGTCCAAGAATCGTCTGGAAATCGGGGTGAATTGCCCGCATTTGCAACCTGTGCAAAAAGTCGAGCCGACGCAGCATAAAGGGCAGCCGCTTGCTTGTGGGCTGCCCTTTAAGGCTTGAAGAACACAAATCTGGCATGCGGAGGATAGACAGCGTAACGATGCGGCGAAGAGTCGACCGGCGCAAAGTACACAGTCGGTCGCCCGAGTGCATTGCCTGAACCTGGCTTGAGAGGCTCGAATCCGAAGCTCAACGCGGGCATCGGACTCGATAATACCTATCAGCGACCGCGGGCGCGCGCGCTTCCGCCGCCACCGCCGCCACTGCCTTTGCGAGCCTGGTAGCAATCCCGGCAGAACACCGGACGATCACCACGCGGTTCGAAAGGCACTGTTGTAGGCTGGCCGCAACCCGAACAAATCACAGGTGTTCCCTGTGCCGGAGCCGAACGGTAGCCGGAGCCCCCCTGGTCGTTTTTCTTTGCCTGACGGCAATTCTTGCAACGCTTCGGGGTCGAATAACCACGTTCCTGAAAGAACGCCTGATCAGCAGCGGAGAAGGTAAAGTCCTGCCCGCAATCGCTGCACTGTAGTGAAATATCTCCGGCCATGGGTCTCCTCGTGGAGATTGTACAGCCCAATTTGGGTTTTGCGTACAAGGAATCTTTATGAATAGAAAAAACTTGCAACCTTCGATGGAGCCGTGAAGGGCGGTTTTGCCTCGATCCCGCCAGGTCAAGGTATAGTTCTGAGGAGATAAACCTGGGGCCAGGAGGCTGGTGGCGAGCGGAATTCGCCATGGATCCGTAGCCTGCTCACCGGGACCTTGGAGACCGCAATCCAATGTGCGGGCCGGTGCGTACTGATGAAAGTGGCGAAGACCGGAAAGATTTTGGTTTTCATTGCGACGGCATTCGCTGTAACCTTTCCGGCAGGCGCTTACTCCTAATGGTGCGCAACATGAATCGTGCGGGATTCGTCCAAAGCAGATTCCGCTTCGAAGCAACCGGCGGACACTAGCCGCCCCAACCCCCCAAACGAGGTCAAAGGATCATGACAAAGAATCAAATCAATGCATTGCTTCTGACAGCGGCGCTCTCCGGCCTGGTCGGTGGAACGTCGGTAGCGGCCAAGGCTGCTTCAAACGGTTCAGCCAAGGCTTCCGGAACAACCGCCGGCTTGCTTTATGCCAGCCAGGATCAGAATCCGCCTGCCAAGCACGCCTGTAAAGGCAAGAACGGTTGCAAGGGCACGGGCGGCTGCTCCACGGGCGACCAGGGCTGCAAAGGCAAGAACACCTGCAAAGGCAAGGGTGGCTGCGCTACCGATGGTTCCAAGGCTCCCAAGGCTGCCTAGGAACCATTTCCGAGGTGGCGCGGCTGGAATTTTGGATGGACTTTTCAGCCGCGCCACTTACTCCCTCGTTCTTGACTAAGAACATCGGCGAAGAGCCCGAATGATTTGCCGTGTCAAAAATAACTGACAACTGATCACTTCAAAGGAATCCCATGGCCGGCAACCGGTTCAATGCGTACCAGGATCACGGCGTCGGAATCGGCCTGCGCATCCCGCACTACAATCACATTTTCTCGCGCAAGCCGGTGGTGGATTGGTTCGAAATCATTTCTGAGAATTTCATGTGCGACGCGGGCCGGCCCCTGGCGGTGCTGGATGAGATTCTCGAACAATATCGCGTAGTCCAGCACGGGGTTTCGATGTACTTCGGCTCCGTAACCGCGCCTGATCCCGAACACCTGCGGCGGCTCAAGACCCTGGTGAGACGTACCGGCACTCCATGGCTCAGCGACCACCTCTGCTGGGGCAGCGTGGATGGCACATATACCCACGATCTGCTACCGCTGCCGTATACCTGGGAAGCCATCGAACGCACCGTCGAGCGCGTGCAAATGGTCCAAGATTATCTGGAGATTCCCGTTGCAGTCGAGAACGTGTCGAGCTACGCGGCCTTCACCGGTTCGCAAATGACCGAGTGGGAGTTCCTGACTGAGGTCGTCGAGCGGGCTGACTGCGGCATTCTGCTCGACGTGAACAACATTTATGTTTCGGCGATGAACCACGAGTTTGCTCCCGTGGACTATGTGAATGCCGTGCCGGCCGAGCGTGTCGCGCAGATTCATATAGCAGGGCATTCGAAGTACGAGAAGTACATTCTCGACACGCACGACCATCCGGTGATCGACCCTGTGTGGGAGCTTTATGCCCGGGCGATAGAGCGCTGCGGGCCCACGCCCACTTTGCTCGAATGGGACGAGCATATTCCTACGTTCGATGAAGTTCATGCCGAAGCGAAGAAGGCGGAACGCTATTTGCATCGGCATTCGGGCGAACTGGTGGAGGCAGCGCGATGAGCGGCCAATCCACAATTTCCGGCACGATGAGTCTGGCCGACTTGCAGCGGGAGATGGCTGCGGCAATCATGATGCCTCTCACGCCCGACGAAGAGATGCGCACCAACGCTCCCGATGGACGCCCTATGAGCGAGGTTGCGGAGCGGTTCATTGCACCCAACAGCCGGCTCACGGCCTTTGAGCGCCTGGAAATCTACAACCGGCAATACTGGTTCCGCCTGCTCAGTGCCTTGGCCGAGGACTTTCCCGCGTTGCGGGCTGTGGTCGGCGCAAGCGCGTTTGATAGGCTTGCAACCGATTACCTGAGCGCGCATCCAAGCCGGTCGTTTTCGTTGCGCAACCTGGGATCGAAGCTGCCGGAGTGGCTTGCAGGCCATCCTCAACATACCGGGAGGCGGCAGCGCCTGGCGCTCGATGTGGTCAAGATCGAATGGGCATTTATCGAGGCGTTTGACAATGCGCAGCGCACGCCGCTGACCCTGGACCAGATCGCCACGCTCGACGGCGGTTCGCGGCTCGGCCTTCAACCTCATCTGCAACTTCTGGCCCTCGATTACGCAGCTGACAATCTGGTGCTTGTGCTGCATAAAGAGCAGAAGCGCTCAACCAGCGAGGCTGGCGTGAAGCATGAGGATGCTGCGGAGTTAGATCGCGATCCAGACAGGCCGGCCCCTCTGCCTGGGCTGCGTCGCAGGCTCACCGGGGTTGCGGCACATCGGCAGGATAATGCTGTCTATTTCGCCAGGCTGGAACGCGAGGAGTTTTTGACCCTGACGGCTCTCGGTGCGGGGCAGCCGCTGGGCGAAGCGATTGAAGCTGGTTTTCGCGACTCCGCCAGGTCAGCGGCGCGCAGGCCCAAATTGGTGCATGCATGGTTTTCACGCTGGGCGCTACTTGGCTGGATCTGCGCCCCGGAACTCGATTCATTGCTGCAGGAATAAAAAGGCTGAATGGCAAAGCTACTAGATCTGGGCAGGACAGCGTATGGCTGGCTGACCTCTGTTGCTAACCTGGCGCAGAACCCGTTGCTGCTGGCCATCCGCCTTTACTGGGGCTGGCAGTTTGCGCAGGACGGCTGGGGCAAACTCACCCATCTTGACCGCGTCACGCAGTTTTTCGCCAGTCTGAACCTGCCCATGCCCGGCAAGATGGCCCTCACTGTTGCGGTGGTGGAGTTAGCGGGCGGCACACTCTTTGCTCTCGGAATCGCGTCCCGGATGGTCTCGCTCATCCTTTTTGTCAACATGACCATGGCCTATCTCAGCGTGCCTGACGACCGCACCAATTTCTTCCACATCCTCTCCAAGCCTGACGACTTCTATGGCGCGACTCCCTACACCTATTGGTTTGCGGCGCTGCTGATTTTTGTTTTTGGCCCTGGATTGTTTGCGGTGGACTGGGTGATCGGGCGAATCATCCGCAGGAAAACCAAAGGCTAAGCGGGCGGGATATCATCGAGCCACAGAATATGATTGCGTAAAAGCGTCTGTGGAATCCGGGTGATATGCGGATCGTCTATGTGCTAACTTCGCTCGGCATGGGTGGAGCGGAACCGCAGGTGCTGGCGCTCGCCAACCGCATGACGGAGCGCGGCCATTCGGTTGCGCTGATGGTGCTACGGCCCCAACTCAAACAGGAATGGCCCACGACGCTCGACGTGGTGCACCTGGAGATGCGCAGAAACCTCGTCAGCTTGATCGCTGGCCTGGTGCGGGGGCACCGCTTCCTCAAGGCCTTCAAACCGGATGTGGTCCACAGCCATAGCTTTCATGCGAATGTTGTAGCACGACTACTCAAAGTCCTGGTTCCCGCTCCAGCGGTTTTATCTACGATTCACAACGTATATGAAGGCGGCAGAGGCCGCATGCTTACATACCGGCTGACTGATTGGCTAAGCCGGCTGACGACTGCGGTGAGCACTTCGGCAGCGGAGCGTTTTGTCCGGCTCAAGGCTGTGCCGCGGCACAAGTGCGTCGTCTTGACGAATGGAATTGATACGGCGGAGTTTTCTCCGAATGCCGAGCGTCGCGCACAGGTGCGGGCCGCAATGGACGTGGGAGTGAGAGAAGAGTTTGTTTGGCTGACGGCGGGACGCATTGTGCCGGCTAAAGACTTTCCGAATCTGCTGCGGGCTTTTGGAATGGTGCGCGCAGCGAGCCCGGAGGCGCGACTTTGGGTTGCCGGAGAAGCCTTGGACACTCAGTCAAATCCTGTCAAGAGTTTCGTTTTGGGGGGATCCAAGGGATTCATGGACTGTGTGCGCTGGCTCGGCCTTCGCCGTGACATACCCGCCTTGCTGGACGCCGCGGACGGATTTGTACTGGCGTCGGCGTGGGAGGGAATGCCGCTGGTGGTGGGCGAAGCCATGGCCATGGAAAAGCCGGTTGTCGCTACCGATGTGGGAGGGGTGCGAGAGCTCGTCGGTGATGCGGGAGTGATTGTGCCAGCCGGAAATTCGGATGCGCTGGCCGAGGCCATGCTTGGCCTGATGGGCAAATCAGCGGAAGAGCGCCAGAAGCTGGGGAGCGTAGCGCGGTCCCGCATTGCAACCCAATTCAGCATGGATGCACGTGCCGATGAGTGGCAGGCTCTTTATCTGGACGTATTGTCGTCGGCTGAATGAGAAGGCCGAAGCATCATGCTCCGGCCCTTTCGTGGAGGGGTTAGAACGCAAAAGTGGCGTTGAAGAAGATACGACGCGCTGCGGAGCCCGACGAAAAGATTCCGCCTGCCAGGCTGGTCGACTTGCCAAACTGATCTCCGGGACCGTAGAGGCCCGTGTTGGGATTCAGCGTCGGAATCACGCTTCCCACCGGCGTGCCATAGTCGATATCGTTGAACAGGTTCAAAGCCTGCGCGCTGAAGGTCAGTGTGTATTTGTGGCCTGTGCCTGTGCCTCCGCCACCCATCCCACGTGGACCTCCTCCTCCGCCAAATCCACCGGGGCCAAATCCACCGGCGCCTCCTCCCCCTCCGCCACCACCACCACCGCCTCCACCTCCACCACCGCCGGGAGGACCGCCGCCCGGGAATGGCCCACTGTTGGCATTGGCCGAAGCCAGCTTGGGACCAATCCCCCATGCGCGACTGATGCGCAGATTCAGTGCGACCGCGGCCGGGCCCGTGCCCAGATTGATGCCGATGGGCGTGTAGCTTTGCCCCGGAGCCGCGGGGTCAGTGTCGAGGCAGCCAAACTGCGTCTCCGCGTAGCCTGGATTGGGGCTGCTACAAAATGAACTGGCGGCAAGCGAGGGACGATTGTTGAAAAAGTTGTCGCCGGTCAGGTCGTTGGTGGTTGTGATGTTGTAGGGCTTGCCGGACTGCGCGATCAGGAACGGATTGAAGCGAATTTTCCACGGTCCCTGGTAGTTGGCTAGCATGAATACCATATTCCTGGAAGCAAAACTGGCACGCCCGTAATCCTGGCTGAGGTTATAAGAATTTGAAACGGGGTTTCCGGCGCCGCCGTCGGAGTTAGCCGCCGTGAGGTTGTAGAAGCCGACGATGCTGAAGTTGGGCGTGAACCTCGCGTTGACGTTTACGATCATCTGGTCCTGCTTGAAGACTGCTTCTGGAAAGTACTGGTCGACAATCCCCAGTGAAGGGTTGGGGCGGGTGAGAGGAGTTACATCCGGTTCATACGCATTGGAATTGCGTGTAACTAACTGGTGCACGCCGAAGGAGTGCAGATAAGTGACGGTCAGCGCGGTTGTCTTGGTGAGTTGGCGTTCCAGGCTGGTGCCTGCCTGCTGCGTGTAAGGCGAGTGGAAGCTGGGCGCAACCTGGTCGATGGTGCTTGTGCTGGATGTAGCCGGGCCGCATGTGGAAAGGTCCAGGTCGCTCAAGCTGGTCGAGTTGAAGCAGGTTGGATTGCTGATTGTGGCTTGCTTCTGGCTATTGGGGCCTCCGTTGTAGCGCTCTACCGAAAGCAAATCGGCTATCTGGAACCGGTCATAAAAAATCCCGTAGCCAGCGCGCAACACCGTCTTGGCTTGCTTCTTGTCCTTGTGTCCGTCGAGCGCGTAGGCAAATGAAACGCGCGGAGCCCAATCGTCGTGATCCGCAATGTGATTCTGTGATTCCCAGCGGATGCCGCCGGAGAGTGTGAGGTTGCGGTTTGCCTTCCAGTCATCCTGGAAAAAGACAGCGGCGTCAAAGACGTTGGCCCTTGCCGCCGGGGCGCCGGTGGCATAGCTAAACTTGAGGGGCGCGTTAGTAGTTCCGCAGACTACAGGCGAAGTGGCCGAAGAGCTGGTCGGACAGGCAACGCCGGCCTCAAGATTGAGCGCGCCTACATAATCCGCGACGGATTGGAAGGTGAAGTTACCATTGAAGTCGTCATCCGATGTATTTGCGTCCTTGTTGTCGCGCAGTCGCGTGCCGAACTTGATGGCATGAGCTCCCACTGACATAGTGGTCAGGTTCTGCAGCTCAAGGTGGTTGGTATGATCGTTCGATGTCTGGACCGTCGCTCCACCGCCGGTAAAGGTGAGAGGGATGCCAACTTGCGGAGCCGTGCTCGCCGGGGACGTGGAAGAGTAATCGCGAAGGTACTGAAAGCGGGTCTCGTTGACGATGTGCTCGTTCAAGATATACGAATCGCTGAGCTGGACGGTGCTCTCGGTGGATGTTTGCGTCGAAGATTGAGTGGGTAGTGAAGTGGAGGTGATATTTCCGGTTGTGCTGTTGCGATAGAACTGGTACCGCGCCGTGAGCGTGTTCTTCTGGCCCAGTTGCAGGTCGATGCGGGGCGCAATGTTAGTGCGGGTTGAGGGGCTGAAGAGTCCTCCGGAGAGCGAGCCCACCTCATATGGATAAGGAGACGGGCCGGCAACCGGTGCTTCCAGCAAGGTGTAGATGCTGTCGTTCTGGTTATTGCGCTGGTCTACGCTGACAAAAAATGACGCCCACTTGGAGAGCGCTCCGTTCATGTTCCCGCTGAACTGAATGCTGTGGTAAGGCGGAATGACTTTGGCGAACGGATTGGCGGTGTTGAAGGCGTCGTCGTTGCCCTGCGCGAGGAACTGACCATGCAGTTTGTCAGTGCCGGGCTTGGTGAGGATTTCAATGCGCCCGTAACCGAGCCTGTCGAATTCGGCAGAAAAAGGATTCTGGTTGATGCGAATCTCGCGGATGGCCGACTTGGGCGGCAGTTGACCGCCGGTGAAGCCGTCGATGTAGATCTGGCCGCCATTTGGTCCTGCCGAAGGTCCGGCAAGCGCGGTCAATTCACTGGACAGTTCGTCGGGGTCGTCGGAGAGGGCATCCAGATCCTTGCCCTTGAGGACGATTGCGTTGGAGTTTCCGCCGGCTTCGATGTTGACCTGAGGCGTGTCATCGGTAACGACGACGTTTTGCTGGGCAACTTCAATGGCCATGGAAATGTCCACGCGCTTCGACTGGCCGGCTGCAAGCTGGATGGTCGGCGAACCGAAAGGAGCGAACCCCTCAAATGTGGCCTGCACAATGTAGCCGCCGGGAGCAAGCCCGGTAACCGAATATGCGCCGGCCGAATCCGCTGTTGTTGAAGTAACAGCGGTTCCCGCCGATGTGGTGATGTTGACCTTTGCGCCGGGAATGAGGGCCCCGGTAGGGTCGACGATGTGGCCGCGAAGGGTGCCGATTCCTACCGGTGCGACAGCTGCTGGGGCCGGGGACGCCTGCACGTTTTGCGCAGGGGGCTGAACCTGCTGTGGGGCTGCTTGTGTTTGTGCCGAGAGCCCGGGTGCCGTAAACCCGGCCGTAATGGCCAGCGTCAGTGCAACCAAGGATCTATGAATAGTATGCAATTCTGAATACAAGAGTCCCTCGCTCACTTCGAATGAATGTTTGTCGTTGGTCACGAGCATTGCGGCTACTGCGCCGCCGCGTCTGCAGCGCCACCCGCGCCGGAGCCCATGCTCCAGTTGTTGAGCAGGCTCTGGCTTGCAGCGGGAGCTTCGAGCAGGGGCTCAACGCCTGCCAACAGCGTGATGGCGGTAACGTCTGTTGTGCCGTCGGTCGAAACGAGCATCACCGCATCGCCCTTTTTGAGATCGGCAATCTGAATGGCCGGTGCACGGCTCAGCATCTGCTGCGGATCGCCACCAGCTCCTCCGCCAGACCCCTGGCCACCGCCGCCGGCTTGCCCACCGCCAGCGAATTGGCCTCCGCCCTGGCCGCCTGCTGAACCGCCGCCAGCCGGAGCAGTGCCTCCTTGCCCGTTGTTCCCGTTCGATTGGCCCCCGCCGCCGCGCGGTGGCGCGCCAGAGCCTGGGTTGGCAGAGCCTGGACTGGCCGAACCAGGACCGGCCGAGCTTGCACTGAACGAACCAGCGCCACTGCCGCCGGACTGACCACCGCCGGCAAAGCCGCCTCCTGCGCCGCCTGAAGTTCCTTTCAACCGCGCCGCCAACATGGTTGCCATGCGATCTGGAAGCCTGCGCATCTGTGCATCCGCAGTGATGTGGATGGTGACCTGTTTCTTGGTGGCCAGATCCTTCAGCACCAGCGTAGAGCCGGCCGTATCCACCGATGAAAGCGTTCCTGAAATGTTTCGGAAAGTACCCGACACCACCTCTGCGGCGTCAATGCTTGTACCGTCCCCGTTCTTGGTTCCGCGGGCGCGCACCTGGTCTCCTGTGTGAATAGTGTCGATGGGAGCCGGTTGAGCGGCATCGTAGCTCACGGAGGCAGTTGCATAGCGCTTGAGCACGGTTGCCTTGGTGGTGTGAACGGTAATGGTCTTGGCCGTGGCTCCCGAGCCGCTTGTCAACACAATGACACCGCCCGCCGCGTCAACGCTCTTCACCAGTCCGCCCACGCCATTGCGTTGCCAGTCTTCGCGATCCTTGCGCTGCTTTTCGGCAACGTCGGACTGCTTGATGGCAACAATTTGCAGGGCTTGCGAAGTGCCGGCCGGCGCATCGGGGTCAAGCTTGACCAGCGCGCGATCGCCAACCGCAAGATCGCTGAACTGGATAGCCTCGGCGGTGCTAAGGTCCTTTTGGCCGGGAGCGATGCGCTTGATGGCCGCGGCGGCAGGAACCTGCACCTGGTAGGACTGGCCGGCATCGGTCTTCAAGGTGAGCGTGGTGCCGCTGATGGCTGTAATGGTGCCCAGAAAGCGCGCTGGCGCCTGCGCCCAGGCCATAGGTGCGGCAGACATCGCTGCAACCAGCAGGGCAATTGACAGCACCCCGCACACCCTCCAGGTTGAATTCCGAATCCTCATCTTGCGATTCATAAGCCATTTCTCCCAGGGGCCTGATCATGCTCGGGGCCGGGGGTCTGAAGTAACTCCTAGTCCGGTAGACGAGTCAACGCGCGAAAAGGTTGAGCAAGCCGTACCGTAGCGTGCCGGATTGATGAAGAATCTTGAAGGGTGCAGCTAGAGCGCCAATTATCTTTACTTCCGAAGCACATGAGTATTAAGGGAAGCTTAAGATTTTAGGAGTATGTTGTGGGCCTTGGATGCGGCTGGTAGCGGTCTCGCTCAAGCCGTGTCGAACGGTCGGGCAAATGTTGTTTGGCTAGTCCGGATTCGCCAGTTCCGCGGTTTCAAGAAAGGTATAGCTTCCGGATGGGGCGGGAACGACGTGGGTGAGCCTGCGGTTATGCACCACTACTGTATCGCGGTACCAGAGGTTGATGGCGGGCAGGTCGCGTGCCAGAATCTGCTGCGCCTCGGCGTAGTCGGCGCGACGGCGGGTTGTATCTTCGCTCTGCGCCGCGTCGTCGAGCAGGGCATCGAGACGGGGATTGGAATAATGGCTGCGGTTGGCGCCCTTGGGCGAAAAGCGCGCGGTAGAGAACGCGTAGCTGAAGATGTCCGGTTGCTCGTTGCCGCCAATCCAGCGTAGCGAGTACATCTGAAAAGCTCCCCGCGTCACGTCGGAGTAGAACGTCGCATACTCGAAGCTGCGGATGTCCAGGGCGATGCCGACAGCGGCCAGTTGCTGTTGCAGCACGGCGGCCAGTAACCTTGTCCCCTCGTCATTGCTGGTCTTCATCGCCAGGTGAAAACGGATGCCATCGCCCGAGCGCGGATGCCCGGACTCGTCCAACAAACTCGCAGCCCGCGCCGGATCGTAATCGTATCGCGGGCCATCGCCGTTGAATGCCCAATGGCTGGCAGGCAGCAGGCTTAACGCAGGCTGCGCATGGTTGCCCATCATGGTTTGAATAATCAGATTGCGGTCGATGGCGCAGGAGATTGCCTGGCGCACGCGCACGTCGGCGAGTGGCGGATCGCGCAGGTTGAAGCTCAGGTATTGAACTTCAGTCCCACTTGTCTCTTCCATCTCCAGGTTGGGCCGCGCCGCCAGCACAGCGAGTGAATCCATGGGAAGGGAATTGATGGCCACGTCGCCAGAGCCTTTTTCCAGTTCCAGTGACTCGGTGATCGCATCGGGAACCACTGCAAACCTCACACGGTCAAGCTTCGCCGGCATCGACCAACTTTCCGGGTTACGTTCAACAATCACATCCTGATCGATCTGCTGGCTCACGAAGCGAAAAGGTCCGGTGCCCACTGGGTGCTGCCAGAATTCGCGCCCGCTGCCCGCGGGAACAATGCCCATGGCGCCGGTGGAAAGATTGGTGAGCAGATAGTTATCCGGATGCTTCAGATGCATGACGACGGTTCGTTCGTCGCGTGCTTCCAAGGTGTCAATCGATGCATAGGACGCGGCCTTAGGCGTGATCACCCCGCCGGGATTTGCAGCGTCGATCATCGAGTTGATGGTCCAGACCACGTCGGCGGCGGTGAGCGCTCGTCCGTCATGAAAGCGCACGCCGCCGCGAAGATGAAACGCGAGAGTAAGGGAGTTGGGTTGTTCCCACCGTTCGGCCAGGGCCGGTGTGAATTGAAAACGCGCATCGCGGGCCACGAGGCCATCAAACAGCAGTGCGTCAATCCGCTGCGATTGCACGTCCGTACCAATGCGCGGATCAAGATTCGCGGGACTGCTCTCAATGAGGAAGACCACCGTGTGTGGGTCTCTCTGCGCGGAGCGGCAGCCGGCAAACGCCAGCAGTGCGGCGAGCACAAGCAGAATGCGCCCACACGACTTATACATACGTCACCTGTCCCAGGATTGCAGGCCGTCTGGCACCCGTGGCCGCGGGCACATTGCCGGGCAGGCGATGCCATGTCTGCCAAGCCAGAAGCGCAAACGCCGCGGCCTCTTTGGCTTCTGCAGGCAGCCCGAATTCTTCGCTCGCGGCCAGTTCGCATCCCAGCGGTTCCAGCCGCTGTGCCAGCATCGCCATCAGCGTACGATTGCGTGCTCCGCCGCCGGAAACAATGTAGTCTACCGCGCTGCGTTGTCGGCCTCCCGCGCGCATCTTTCTCTGCACGAACCGTTTGTAACTTTCCGCAATCGTCTCGGCCGTTAGCGCCGTGGCAGTTGCAATCGCATCCTCTGGCTTGCTGCTGTGCCGCCAACACGAAGCGAGAAACTTCGCCGCATACTCGCGCCCAAACTGTTCGCGTCCTGTGGTGCGTGGGGGCTTGAGTTGAAAATAAGGATTGCGGAGCGCCGTGCTTAGCGCCGGTTCAAGAATCTTGCCCTCTGCCGCAATGGCTCCGTTGCGATCGAAAGGCTTGCTTAAAAGTTCCAAAGCCAGAGCATCGATCACCATATTGCCTGGCCCGTTGTCGAAGGCGATAACCGCTTCGGGCCCCGTTCCGGCTGGCATCGCAGTGAGGTTGGCAATGCCGCCTATATTCTGTAGCACGCGGCCGCGCGCGGGATGGGCAAACAAGGCGTAGTCGAGCAGTGGAACCAACGGCGCGCCCTGACCACCGGCCAGCATATCCGCAGCGCGAAAATTCGAAACCACAGGAACACCAACCGTGGCAGCAATTACCTGCGCTTCGCCGGCCTGCCAGGTGCAGGCAAAGTAGCGGCCCGCATAACTCGCTGCCTGCCCCTGATGATAGAGTGTTTGTCCATGGCAACCAATAAGGTCCAGCCTGGCTGGATGCTTCCTGAGCGTCGCAGTTACTGCTTCGGCGTAGGCAATCCCAAGTCGCCAATGCAAGTGCGCTAACTCGGCAGTGGATGTGGAATCGGCGTTCATCGCCGCCAGCACCGCGCGGCGCAGCGCAGCGGGAAATCGAAAGCCCTCATGCGCAACGAGTGTCAGCCTGGGGCGGAGCCTGCCTGCGGCAATGCGCACTAAAGCTACATCGATTCCATCAGCGGAAGTGCCGCTCATGATGCCGGCAACGGTCATCGTTCTTGCGCTCATTCCGGATTTGCCTCCTGCGCGGGCTGTGCTTTCAAAATGGTTTCATTGAAGCGCAGAATGCGCGTACGCAACGCTTCAAACTGTCGCACTGAAAGAGCCGCTGAAGGTTTCTCAGCGACCAGTCTCTTTCGCTCGATCGAAACCTGGCTGGCGCGCTTTAGCAATAGGCCGCGAAAGACGGTAGAACGCTCAGCTTCAACTATCAAAGACTCATAGGCGCGTAGAATCAGCTCCGGGCTGTGGCAAATCTCCAGCAGGTCCATCCCTGCGCGAATGGCGGCGATCGCAGCATGCTCGATCGGCAGGAACTTCAGAATGCCGCCCATCTCCAGATCGTCGGAGAAGATGATTCCGCGATAGCCGATCTGCTTGCGGAGCACCGTCGTAATCCAGTAAGGCGACACAGATGCGGGACGATCGCCGCTGGGTGTCTTCGGGTAAGCCGCATGATTCACCATAATCATCGGCAATTCATTCCTCAGTTCATGGTAAGGAGCCAGGTCTTCTCGGTTCAGATCGCGCAAGGAGCGGTGGATGGAAGGAGTTTCCAGATGCGAGTCCAGCGTTCCACCACCGAGCCCCGGAAAATGCTTACCGCAGCCCACAACCCTTTGCGCAGCCAGCCCAAAAAGAAACTGGCGTCCATACTCAACGACGCCTTTAACAGTTGGCGCCGCAGCGCGCGTTCCCATGACTTTCGCCGAAGCGGGCAGCGCAAGGTCGAGTACGGGCGCCAGCGTAGTGTTGAACCCGAACGCCTTCACAGCGCGCGCCACTAATTCGCCGTGTTGGCGAATGAGACCGCTTTTTCCCAACCGCTGTGCGGCAATAGCCACAGCCTGAGCCGAAGGCATGGCTGTCAGCGCGTCGCGCAATCTGTCAACGCTGCCGCCCTCGAGGTCAACGCAGCGAAAGCTGTACCCCGCGCAGAGCGATGCAGCCTCTTTCAGCAGAGCGCGAGTTTGCACCGCGCTGACAACATTGCGCCGGAAGAGGATGATTCCTGTCGGTCGCACAAGCTTCAGCCATGCGCGTTCCAATCCCGTGAGCTCTGTGCCTCCCAGGCCCACCACTAGCGAGCTTCCCGCTGCCTGACGAATGTTCGTCGTAAACCCTCCTCCAACCCTGGCTTCAACCTCGTTTCCTAACCCCTAGTGCGCGACCGTTTGGATTGGTAGTCTCCCAGGTCTCAAATGCGAGACCTGGGGCACCCACAGTGTCATGTTAAGTTACAGACTCACACGGTAGCGATACTATCCGCGGCCACTCATCCCTTATCTTTTAACTCCTGTTGTAACTCCTCCAGAAGATTCAGCGCCTGTAATGGGGTAAGTGAGTTCACATCTGTAGCCTGAATGCGGTCCACAATGCGCTGGGAGAGCGGAGTGAAGATAGTTAACTGCACCGGTTCGGCCGTCTCCACCTGAACATTCGCCGCGGCGAAACGCTCCTGCTTCTCGTGCTGGCGCAGCACGCGCTTGGCCCGCTCGATAACGGCCGCGGGCAATCCCGCCAACCGCGCTACCTCAATTCCATAGCTCTTGCTGGCCGCTCCCGGTTCAATGTTATGCAGAAACACAATTCCGCCAGCAGCCTCTTTAACTCCCACGCGCAGGTTGCGGACACGCGGCAACTTCTCGGCCAGCATAGTCAGTTCATGATAGTGGGTGGCAAAGAGCGTCCGTGCGCCAATCTCGGCGTGAAGATACTCAACCGTTGCCCATGCCAGCGAGAGCCCGTCAAAGGTTGCCGTGCCGCGGCCCATCTCATCCAGAAGGATCAGAGAATGCCTCGTGGCCGTGTTTAAAATTGTTGCTGTCTCCGTCATCTCCACCATAAATGTTGAACGCCCCCGCGCCACATTGTCGCTCGCTCCAATGCGCGTATAAATTCGGTCCACCAGGCCAAATCGCATGCTCTCCGCAGGCACAAAGCTGCCCATTTGCGCCAGCAGCACTAACATTGCTGCCTGGCGAAGATAAGTGCTCTTGCCTCCCATGTTAGGGCCGGTTATAAGTAAAAGGCTCGGGCCGCCGTCGCTCTCATTCAGGCCGGCAGCACTAAGATATAGGTCGTTCGAAATGAAGCGCCCTTCGCGCGTCTCCTCCATCCATTGCTCAATGACCGGGTGTCGTCCGGCCACGGCTTCAAGCACTGGCTCTTCCACAACAGTGGGCCGCACGTAGCGGCGAAGCGCGGCAAGGTGCGCGAAGTTGGACAGCAGATCAGCCTCGGCGACAGCAGCGGAACTGCGGCGGATGCGGCTGGCCGCCTCAAGCACCGTCTTGCGGAGTTCGATGAATATGCGTTTTTCGATCTCGATCGACCGGTCGTGAGCGGTGAGTATCTTTCTCTCGTACTCCTTCAGCTCAGGAGTTGTGAAGCGTTCGGCGTTGACAAGTGTCTGTTTACGCTCATAGTCTGCCGGAGCCAGCGCGAGATTCGTCTTCGTGATTTCAATGTAATATCCGAAGACCGTGTTGTAGCGCACCTTGAGCGAGCCGATCCCAGTACGCTGGCGCTCGCGTTCCTCAATTGCCGCAATCGATTGACGGCCAGTCGAGGAAATGGTCCGGAGTTCGTCCAACTCATGGTCCACGCCGGGCGCGACGGCACCGCCATCCACAAGCGTCAGCGGGGGCTCGGCCACCAGAGTGGTCTCAATCAGCGCCGTCACATCTTCAAGCGTGTCGAGCCGTGATGCCAGCTCACGCCACAGCGCAGCCTGCATAGCCTCAAGCGCAATCTTCAGTCCCGGAAGTCTGGCCAGGCTGGCCGCCAGCGCGCGCACATCGCGTGGTCCGGCCGAGTCGAGGGAGAGCCGCGCCAACAGCCGCTCCAGATCGAGGATTCCATTGAAGGCTCGGCGAATTTCCTCGCGCTTGAGCAGATCAAGGTGAGCTTCGGCCACCGCCGCATAGCGCGCTTCCAATGCTGGCCGATCCACAAGCGGCCGCAGGATTGTGGCGCGCAGCAGCCGCTTGCCCATGGGCGTCTGGCATGCGTCCAGCGTATGGAAGAGCGTTGCACGGCTGTCCTGGCCCACAAACAATGGCTCCAGCAGTTCGAGGTTGCGCACCGTTACCTGGTCAAGTTCCAGAGCCGTCGAGTGCTCTTGAAACTTAAGGCTGTCGATGTGCAGCGCCTCGATCTTCTGGGTCGTGCGCACGTAGTGAAGCACCGCGCCGGCGGCAATGGCGGCTGCGGGATGCGTGTCCAACCCGTACCCCTCAAGGGTGCGGACATTCAGCTGTCGCTCCAGCAGCGGCACCGCAAAGTCGCGTGTCCAGACCCAGTCTTCTACGCGCGTGCGCGCCGGAATCCGTTCGAGTAGCGTCGGCAAATTGGCGCTAGTGGGCAGAAGCACTTCGCTGGGGCCAGCCTTCACAATCTCGTCAACGGCTTGTTGGCGCGCCGCCGCTCCCGTGAATTCGGCCGTTCGAAACTCGCCTGTCGAGACATCGAGCAGCGCCACCGCGCACACTGGATCCTTCGAGGGCCCCGTCTCAAACAGCGCGGCAAGAAAATTGTTTTGCTCCTGGCCGAGTGCGTTGTCGAGCGCCGTTCCGGGCGTGAGAACCCGCGTGACCTCGCGGCGGACTATTTTCTTGGTGAGTTTGGGGTCCTCCATCTGGTCGCAAATGGCGATGCGGTAGCCCTTGCGCAGCAGGCGAGTCAGGTAGCTTTCCACGGCGTGATAAGGCACTCCGCACATGGGCTGCGAGCGCTCGCGATCACGCGCCGTCAGGGTCAATTGCAGTTCACGGCTTACCGTCACAGCATCGTCGTAGAACAGTTCGTAGAAATCACCCATGCGGAAGAAGAGCAGCGCGTCGGGATTCTCGCGCTTGGCCGCGGTCCACTGGCGCATGAACGGCGTCAGGTCGGCAAGAGTCTGGTCCGAAGAAGGAGCCGGCGAGGCCGCACCGGGTTGAATGTCTTCCCTGATCACGTTGGCTTTAAGAATACCGTTGCGGGGCGGTTGCTCGCTCCGCATTTCCAATTGCGGTCACGGATAAGCGCTGAGGCCGCACCAGCGCTGGCAGCGTAGACTACTCCAGTGACAAGGCGGGCGGAATGGCTGCCGGCGTTGCCGGGCGAAGGAAATGATTATGAAAGCACAGACTCTCTTACTAGGAATGCTGCTTACGGGGACAATGCACGCAGGCGGTTGGGACGCGATGGCGGCGAATCCGCCCAAGCCTGTCAACGAGAAGAAATTCGACGCGCTGGCCGCAGCAGCGCTTGAGGCCATGAAGCAGAAGGCCGCAGAGCTGAAGGTTACCGGCGTGGCCGTGGTCAACTACGCGGCGGGCGACAGCGTCCAGGAGTGGATGTCGAGAATGGCCGTCGTGGGCAAGATGAAGGATCTTCCCACGGACACCAGTAAGGGCAACAACCTGCTGGGCATCGCTTATGCCAAGTCGGCTGAGATGGCCGATACGCTCGAGAACAGCGGGACCGCCAAGCGGCCCCCCATGACCGGCGAGTTCGGCTGGCAGGGCGGGGTAATTCAACGAGTCAAGTCTGGGTACGCGATCGTATCGTTCAGCGGTGGCAAGTCGGAGGACGATGTGCAGGTGTCAAAGGCCGGCCTTGAGGTGCTGAAAAAGGGCCTGTAGACCGCTCACGCACTGGATGCGCAGGAAGCCAAGTCTGGCCCGTCAGGTGATTTGCATCACAGTATACTGAGCAGTTACGCCTTTAAGGTGATGTTCAGTATGTATCTGCTCTGGCTTCGAGTTGCGGCTATTTTGTACGCGGCGGCGGGAGTCGCCGTCTTCCCGGCCGTGCTCTATGGCGCGCTGCGCTGGCGCAAGTGGTGCGTCCACCTGGGCGGAATGGCGGTCTTCTTCCACTTTGTTTCGGCTGTGGAGATGCTTGTTCAGGCCCACCTTCGGGGGGTTCCGGTGGGCATCAGGGAAGTGCAGTCGCTGCTGGGACTGGCGGTGGCTTCGGTGTTCTTTCTGGTTTGGTGGCTCTACGACGCTATCTCACTTGGTTTGTTTGCCTTGCCGGTAACTCTCTTCATGGTTTTGGTGCCCGCTCTGGGGCCCGATCGCTACACATTTCCCTCCCAGGGCGTCAGGGTTAGCTGGCTGATTGCCCACATAACGGCGTTGCTGCTGGCCTATGTGGCGCTGGGCTTCAGCCTTCTGGCCTCAATCCTCTACCTGTTTCAGGAGCGGCGGCTAAAGGCAAAGCCAAATGCGCTATCGTTAACTGGCGGAGATTCCCGCTGGGCGCCTTTTGACTGGATGCCACCGCTGGACACGCTGGAGCGCATCTCCGAGGCCATGCTCGAGTTCGGCTTTCCGTGTATGACGGTGGGTCTGGTGATAGGGGCGGTGCTGGCGCAGGAGACCGCGCTGGGTGCGGCATATTTTCTCGATCCTAAAATAATTGCGGCCTTCGTCAGTTGGGTCATTTACGTGGTGTTGCTGCTGGTAAGGCGTACGGCGGGTCTCCGCGGGCGCAAGGCGGCATACCTTTCCGGGGCGGTGTTTGCAGTGATGGTGGTGGTATGGACCGCCAACCTGTTCAGCCACGTCCACAGGTTCGGTGCCCAATGACACTCGCCCTCATTGGAGTCAACTACAAGACCGCGCCTATCGAGTTGCGGGAGCGGATTGCGATCTCGCGAGAAGACCTGATGGAGACGACGCGTGCGCTGGCGGCTGTGGAGGGCGTGACGGAGTGCATGATTGTATCCACATGCAACCGTGTGGAATTGCTGGCCGCGCTTGAGAGTCCGGACACTGACTTGACCGGCTTTCTGCACCGGCACTTTGGGCTGGAGCGGGCACTGCTGGAGCCGCACATTTACGAGCGGCGCGACCGGGATGCCGTGCGGCACCTGTTCCGCGTGGCCGCCAGTTTGGACTCCATGGTGGTAGGTGAGCCGCAGATTCTGGGCCAGGTGAAGGAAGCTTTCGCCGTGGCGCGGGCAGCTGGCACGGTGGCTGGGCAGTTAGAGCATTTGTTGCAGAGCGCATTTGCAGCGGCAAAGAAGGTGCGGACGGAGACGGAGATTGGGTCGAGTTCGGTTTCCATTGCCTCGGTTGCTGTCGACCTGGCGAAGAAGATCTTCGGCTCTCTGCAGGGGCGGACAGTGTTCCTGGTAGGCGCGGGCAAGATGAGCGAACTGGCGGCTCGGCATTTGGTGCAGCAGGGTGCAGGAGCAATCCTGGTGAGCAACCGGACGCATGAGCGGGCGCGGCGGATGGCCGACCAGTTCAAAGGCCGCGTGATTCCGTACGAGCAGCTGTATGAGGCGGCCAGCGAGGCAGACATCGTAATCAGCTCGACGGGCGCGCCGCATCCAATCTTCCGACGCGAGCACGGGCAGGCGTTTATGCAGCGCCGGCGCAACCGGCCCATGTTCTTTATCGACATCGCCTTGCCGCGCGATGTGGACCCGGCGATGGGCAAGCTGGAGGGCGTGTTTGTTTATGACATCGACGACCTGCAGGCCGTGGCCGCGGCGCATATGGCGGAGCGGAGCCGCGAGGCCAGCGATGCCGAGACGCTGATTGCCGGCGAGGTGGAGCGCTTCCAGCAGAAGCAGCGAACAGTGAATGTGGCGCCAGCAATCGTTGCCCTGCAACTTCATGCGGAGGAGATTCGCCAGGCGGAGTTGCGGCGGATTCAGGCCCGGCTCGGTGGGCTCAGTGCTGAGCAGTTGGCCGCGGTGGAGGCGCTGACGCGGGGGTTGGTGAACAAGTTTCTCCATCCGCCAATGCAGGCGCTCAAGCAGGCCGCGCGCGATGGCGACCAGATGCGGCTGGAGACAGTTTGCGAGGAGTGGTCGGTTGCGGCGGGCCCGGATCGGGAGGCGAATCGGGAGACGGAACGAACTGCCGCGACCAACCGGCAGGTCACAAGGAGTGCTGAGGAAGTGGAAGCCGATTCGACTTCCGTCAGCGTGGACGGTGTGGAGACCCGCCGATGAAACTGCGCATTGGAAGCCGCGGATCGCAACTGGCGCTTTGGCAGGCGAACCATATCGCCGAACTGCTGCGCGGCCAAGGTCATGAGATCGAGATCGAGATCATCAAGACGACCGGAGACAAACTGCAAGAGGTCACGTTTGCGCAGGTCGGCTCTAAAGGGATGTTCACCAAAGAGATTGAAGAAGCGCTGGCTGAGGGCCGAGTCGACCTCGCTGTCCATTCGCTCAAGGACCTTCCGACGGAATTGCCAGAACCTTTCGCATTGGCTGCGACGCCGCCGAGGGTTGACCCGCGGGACGTTTTCGTCTCGGTGAAGTATGAAAGCCTTGCTTTGTTGCCTGAGGGTGCTTGCGTGGGCACCAGCAGCCAGCGGCGACGGGCGCAGCTGAAGGCGCTCAGGCCGGACATTCAGGCAGTCGAGTTTCGCGGCAATGTCGACACGCGTCTGCGCAAGATGGCTGAGGGGCAGGTGGATGCGATTCTGCTGGCCGCGGCCGGGCTTGATCGTTTGGAAAAGACGGAGTGGGTGAGGGAAAGACTGGATCCGAAGGATTTTTGCCCAGCGGCAGGGCAAGGGTCGCTGGGAATCGAAACCCGAAAGGACGACGCGGCGACCAGTGCCGCAGTTGCGTTCCTTGACGATGCGGCAACCCGGTTTGCCGTTACGGCTGAGCGAGCGGCCCTGGCTGCGTTGGGTGGAGGCTGCCAGGTCCCTATTGGGATTCACTGCCGGGTCTCGTTGAATCAGGGGTCGGAAACAGCTGCGGAGTCAGGTGCGAAGTCGGGGCCATTCGACGAGATTTTCGCAGTGGTGGCTGCTCCGGAGACGGGCACGGCGGTGCGCATCTTTCATCGAGCGCCGCGTGGCGACTCCGATCCAGCCGCGCTGGGACGCCTGGCTGCGCGGATGCTGATCGAAGCGGGAGCTGGACCGCTGCTTGCGGCTGCTTCAGACGGGGCTGTGCGGTGAGCCTGGTGCCGTTGTCGGGGCGGAGGGTGTTGGTAACCCGCGCTGCACATCAGGCGGGCAATCTGAGCGAAGGATTGCGCGCACTGGGAGCGGAGCCGGTTGAGGTACCAGTGCTTGAAATTCGGCCTCCTGAAAGCTTTGAGGCGTTGGACGCGGCGCTGCTTATGCTTGCCGGCTACGATTGGCTGATTCTCACCAGCGCAAATACGGTTCAAGCCCTTGTTGAGCGAGCATCTGCGTTGGACGTTGTGCTAGCCCAGCCTCCCGGTTTGAAGGTGGCGGCCGTCGGAAAATCTACAGCAGCAGAAGCTCGTGATGCTGGATTGACTGTTACCTTTGTCCCCGAATCCTACGTGGCTGAAAGTTTGATCGAAGGGTTGACTGACAACGTGGCGGGAAAGAAGATACTGCTGGCGCGGGCTGCGGTAGCGCGCGACGTAATTCCGGATGCGCTAAGAGCGGCAGGTGCTGTGGTCGATGTGGTGGATGCCTATCGGAATTGCATGCCGGAAGCGGCTCCGGAGCAGTTGCGGCTGGCACTGGCGGACGGCATTGACGGGGCTACCTTCACAAGCTCATCGAGCGTGACTCATCTGGCTGATGCGGCCCATGCGGCGGGAATTGCGTGGCCGTTTGCAGGAGTTCCGGCGGTTTCAATCGGACCGATCACAAGTGGGACGCTGCGGGATTTCGGTTGGGAGCCCGCTGTCGAGGCAAATTCCTCCGATATTCCCGGCTTGATCGCCGCTGTGGCGCGGGTATTTTCGCGAATGGCTTAAAGGGTGCTCGCCTCATCCTATTCCTTATCGTGCCTTGGCCACAGTCTCCGCACGCGCCAGCCGGACCCGGGTCGGACGCTTCTTATTCGACGTCGCCAAGGTCTCGATTACGATGTCCCCGTCTGGGAACACCACTCGCAACTCCAATTCGCCTCCGAGAGCGCCGACGTATTCCCGCAGTGTGCTTAAGAGAAAATCGGATTGTTTCTCCAATCGAGAAACGGCTCCCTGGCCAATATTGAGTCTCTCGGCGATCGCAACCTGCGTTTGCTGGCGCGCCTGGCGCAGCTTGTGAAAGCCGATACGCTCGAGTTCGGCTTCCGCTTCCCGCTTCAGATTCGCGCGAATCCCGGGGGAGGACTTGTGCTTTAGATCGTTCCACTTGATAGCCATAGCGTTGCACTCCTTTGCATTGCTGTGGGTCGGGGCATCCCCCGGTCATTTTTTGATCGTCCTCAGATGTTTTTCGTAGATGGCGTCCGCTTTCGGCACCATCTTTTCGTACCAGCGTTGATCGCCCGTCTTATCTCCCCCGAGCAGCAGCAATGCCACACGGATAGGATCGAAGGCGTAGAGGGCGCGATATGGCCGCCCTTCGTGCTGGATTCTCAACTCCCGCATGTGGCGGAATTTTGAATCCTTGATGCCAGTGCTCTGGGGATAGCCAAGAGACGGCCCAGCCTCCATCAGCATGAGTACCACACGCTCGACGCTGTTCTGTTCAGGCTCAGAGAGGTCTTCATACCAGGTCTTGAACTAGTCGGAGACCTCGACCTCGTATGCCATTGATGTAATATACCATGAATGTGATAATCGAGCCCCCTATGGGTATTGTTCACGAAGATTCTAGTGTGGTGAATCTGAAATTCGTTGCTACTCTTCGACGCAGAATCTGGCTTGATGAGCTTCCGCAACGTAGGTCCGCCTCGACTTTCGATAGGGACTTTGACTCGGGGCCCTAGGCGCGTTGTGTAAAGATCGCAGCAAGCTCTCCAACATTGCGCGTCAGATTGTAGTGCTCTACAACGCGAACACGGCCGCTTGCTGCCAGGCGATTGCGCAGGTCGCCGTCGTCCATCAATTTTGCCAGTGCCTCGGTGAGTGCGTCGAGATCGGAAGCTGGAACGAGCAGTCCGTCGATCTCGTTGCGGATCAGCTCGGGAATGCCGGCGATGTTCGTGGAAACGCACGGAATCTGCATGGCCATGGCTTCCATAAGCACAACGGGAAGGCCCTCGGCGAAGCTGGGAAGACAGAAGACATTCGCGTTCGCATAAATACTGCGGATTCGATCCTGATTCACGGCGCCTTCGAAGATGATGGTCATGGGCGATGCGAGCCGGCCGGCGTGATTCCGCAGCGATGCTTCATCCGGCCCACTGCCAACGAGGCGAAGCCGCACGCTGCGCCCCTGCCGCGCAAGACGGTCCGCGGCGTCAATCAAAAGATGCTGACCCTTGGCCGGTGCCAGACGGCCTACGCAGAGGATTTCAAACGTCTCCTGCGGCGCGGGTTGCGGCGGCGGCGAGAAGGCCGCCGCATCCACGCCGAGACGCGCGACGACGAACTTCTTCCAGTGAGCATACGGGGACAGATTCATCAGTTGGCTGCGGGTGTAGGAACTTATGCAAACAATGAAGTCGGCGGCGGCGATTTTCTGCGGCAGGTACTTGCCGTCTGCGTCGTAGAACTCGTCGGGACCGTGCACGGTCATCGAGTACCCCACGCGAAAGACTCTCTGCACAAATAGGCCTACGCTGGCCGCTTGCGAGGCGAGATGCACGTGCAGGTGAGTCTGGCCGTTGCGCCGCATCCATTGGCCAACCATCAATGCTTCGGTAAAGTACATCAGGTTGAGAAAGAGCCGGCTGAGGTCTAGCCCGGCCAGGTGGAACGCGAGGCGAACGCCGCGCCAATAGCCGGCGAAGTTGCGCAGAAGGGTTTGTGCGTGGGCCGCTGCCGCTCCGGTGAGCCCGTGGCATTTCACACAATAGGTGCGCGCGGCCTCTTCGCGCTCCTGCGGGGTAAGCTGATCTGGCGGGCGGTCGGGCGGGTTGATGGAGGCGGTCTCGATGCGGAAGCCCAGCGCGCGCAGGGCCAACACTTCGCGCAGCACAAAGATCATCGACAAGGTAGGGTAGCGGCTGACCAGGTAGGCGATGGATCGCATAGGGACGCGGGCCTGCGAAGGACTAGCGCCGTCGGGTTGGGGCGTGGTAGGCATTTTTCTGATTTCCGTCAGCCCGCAGGTCCGCCGAGTTGGAAGGACTGGACCTGAAGCTGCGCAGGCAGAGGCTCTCCAAAGTATAGGGGTTCATCATGGGTGCCCAGCTTGCCGAGTGTTCGCGAACCTTGTCCCGTCGTGAGCGAGAGATTGCTGCGCCTGTGCCGCCTCAGGTGATACTTTACTTTTTGGCTGTGTTCCAGCTGCACGGGCCACGTGTATCGGCGGCAGGCGGCGCGGAATCGTCTCAATTGCTCTTCGCAGGCTAAGCGGGTTTTGGAGCTGGGCTTCTTATGATGGAATTCCATATTTCACGAAATGCGCGTGAACGGTACCAGTTCGCGGGTTCTCTATTTTCGTATACAGGCAATGTAGTTTTCGCCAATCTGGCGGCATGCCGGCAGTTCGCGTTCCGCATGAACCAGGTGCGGGATGCGGAAAAGCATCCGGACCGCGCGGTGCACGCTGGGCAGCTTTTTGCCATGGGCCTCATCGACGAGGCCAGCCACGTGCTGATGGCGCGCTATCGCGAACAGTTCGATCCCGAAGTAATGACCGGCGCCCTGGACTGGTTTGGCGTCCAAGTAGGCGCGGAACAGCTCGACACCATGCTGCTCACCTTCGTGGAGCATTTCCCTGGGACAAGCGTGATGCGGGGCAGGGAGACGCCACAGCAATGGCTTGCCGGAGCGACGGATGGAATTCCGCATCGGGCTTCTGCTCTGGAGGAGCTTCTGTTGCTTTGGACGGCCAATCGCAATCAAGCCTTTCGGCCATTTGACGAGCTGTTTGAAGACAAGTCACTGGCTGAGAAGACTGTTTATCGCAAGGTAACGCAGCAGTTGCCGAAGTACTTTGCCTCGCGGCCGCTGGTTCCGGTGGAAGGCGGAAAGCCCGTCACCCTCTTGGAACTGCTGCGCAAACCGGCAATGGATTCGCCCACTTCGCTGAGCGAGCAGATTGCCCTGATCCAGCGTCTGTGGAAGCCGCTGCTGGGCGACAGCCTGCAGCGGTTTCTGATGCTGGCCGGAGACATTCTACGCGAAGAGGAGCTGGCTATCTGGGCCATGTTCAACCCGCCCGACCCCGATGAGCAAGCGAGGGCGGCCGCTGCTGCCGCGGACGCTGCGTCGCGCAGGCGTGCGCGAGGCGACCAGCAATGGCCCTCCGGGGTGAGTACTGCCGAAGTTCCGGAGTTTGGCGGTCAGGCGCAGGAATACGAGAAGTTCTCGGCGGATACCGGCTGGATGCCAAGTACAGTGCTGATTGCCAAAAGCACGTATGTGTGGCTGGCGCAGCTCAGCAAACAATACGGGCGGCATATTTTCCGGCTCGATCAGATTCCAGACGAGGAGTTGGCTACGCTTGCAGCACGCGGGCTCAATTCGCTGTGGCTGATCGGCGTATGGGAGCGCAGTCGCGCTTCCAAGACCATCAAGCAGCTTTGCGGCAACCAGGACGCCGTGGCTTCAGCTTACTCGCTGTTCGACTACCGGATTGCCGAAGATCTGGGCGGCGAAGGCGCATACATCAATCTGCGCGACCGCTGTTATCACCACGGTGTTCGCCTGGCGAGCGACATGGTGCCCAATCACATGGGCATTGACTCGCCCTGGGTGATCGAGCACCCGGATTGGTTCATCTCGCGCCAGGAGGCGCCCTATCCCGCATACAGTTTCAACGGACCCGATCTATCCCACGACGGCCGTGTCGAAATCAAGATTGAAGACCACTATTTTGATCAGTCTGACGCGGCGGTCGTCTTCAGGCGGCGCGACCGATATAGCGGCGAGACGCGCTACATTTACCACGGGAACGACGGCACCAGCTTTCCCTGGAACGACACCGCGCAGCTCGACTATCTGAATCCAGCCGTGCGCGAGCAGGTGATCCAGACCATTCTGCACGTGGCGCGGCTGTTTCCTGTGATTCGCTTCGACGCTGCAATGACGCTGGCCAAGATGCACATACAGCGGCTCTGGTTTCCAGCCCCCGGAGACAGTGGGGCCATCCCGTCGCGCGCCGAATACGGCATGAGCCGCGCAGAGTTCAACCGCATCATGCCTCACGAATTCTGGCGCGAGGTGGTGGATCGCGTGGCCGCGGAAGTGCCGGGAACGCTGCTGCTGGCCGAGGCCTTCTGGATGCTCGAAGGCTACTTCGTCCGCACTCTCGGCATGCACCGCGTCTACAACAGCGCGTTCATGATCATGCTCCGCGACGAGGACAACGCCAAGTACCGCTCGGTGATCAAGAATACTTTGGAATTCGATCCGGACATCATGAAGCGCTACGTGAACTTCATGAGCAATCCTGACGAGCGCACAGCGATTGACCAGTTCGGCACCGGCGACAAGTCTTTTGGGGTAGCTGCCATGATGTCCACCCTGCCCGGACTGCCCATGTTCGGACACGGCCAGATCGAGGGATTTACCGAGAAATACGGCATGGAATATCAGCGCCCGCGTTACGATGAAACGCCCGCGCCTTGGCTTGTTGAGCGTCACGAGCGCGAGATTGCGCCATTGTTGAAGCGGCGCTGGCTCTTCGCCGAGAGCAGCAACTTTCTGATGTACGACTTTTATCAGGATGGGGGCCGGGTGGACGAGAACGTCTTCGCCTATTCCAATCGGAATGGCGGCGAGCGCGCCCTGGTGATCTACAACAACCGCTACGCAACCACGCGCGGAACGATCGATTTCTCTGCCGCATACGCTGACAAGGGCGCGGGTCAACTGCGGCAGCAGCGGCTGCGCGAAGGCCTTGGCTTAAGCGGCGATTCGGGAGCTATTCTGGCGTTCCGCGATTCGCTCACTAATCTTGAGTACGTGCGCCGGGCTGGGCAGCTCAATGACAACGGCCTGACTCTCGACCTGCACGCCTACCAGTGCCATGTGCTTCTCGATTGGCGCGAACTCTGGGCCACGGCGGAGCAGCCTTGGGACAGGTTGTGCGATCAGCTCAACGGCAGCGGCGTCCCCAGCCTGGACGATGCGCTGGTGAATCTGGAATTGCACCCGGTGCACGACGCGCTGCGGCTGGAACTCGACCCGGCAATCGTGCGCCTGCTTGCCGACCTGGCTGAGCATCCTCGATCCATCCCCGACGGCAAAGATCAGAAATTGGCCGCGGAGCGCGCGCAAGCAAGAAAGGAATTCTTCGACCTGGCCTGGCGCCGTTGCGAGAGCTTCCTGCGCGCTGCGCAGACGGCCTATGTCTCGCGCGCCGCGAAGGAGGGCTATCCGGTAGCGGCTCAGCCCACCAGCCCGGCGTTGTTGGGTCCGATCTTCCGCGAGCGGTTGCAGGCCGCGATGCGCATCCCCGTGATCGAAGCGGCTTTTGCGCGCCCGTGGACTGCCGCGGCACGGCGCGTGTTGCCCAGCCCCAGTCCGCAGTTTACGGCGACGGCCATCTGGGGGCCGCTGCTAGGCTGGTGCGTCCTCGAGTTGCTGGCCGAATCCATCAGCGCGGATGCTCCGCAGCGGATGGCGCTCGACCTCTTCGACCGACTGCGACTGCGCGAACCGTTTGCCCAGGCCTTCGGCGCTTTGGGATTCGAAGGCGAAGAGGGCTGGCGCGTGGCTGCGCGCATCAAGGTTGTGCTGCTGAGCGAGGCTGGAGTTGGCAAGGACGAGGCTTCTGTTGCAAAGGCCGAGTCGAGCGTGGTTGTTGAGACACCGCCGAAGGCTAAGGAGTCTCGGAAGGCTGCGGATGTTTCCACCGTCGAATTGAAACCGGCTGCTGTTAAGAGTAAGCCCGCGGTTCCTGAGCCTGATGCAGTTGAAGCAGTGAAGCCGGGAGTGGAGCGGGTTGCGCTCTCAGCATCATTGTGGCTCGACCCCGACGTGCGCTGGCTTACGGGGGTGCATGAGGCGCAGGGCCACTCTTACCTGGTTCGCGAGCCATACGAAGAGATGCTTTGGTGGCTGCTTATGCCTGCGCTGCTGCGCCTGGCGGGCGAACCTGTTCTGGACCGTTTGGCGATTCAGGAGATGGCGAGGATTGTCGATGAAGCTCTTGCTTCCGCCGAGGAGGCGAACTACCGGATTGATGCGCTGCTGGGGCCTGCGGTGGAAGCTGATGGCGTCGTGGCAGAGACCAAGGTGCAGCCTGTGAAAGATGAGCCGGTCAAACCGGAACGGCGGAAAGCAAAGAGGCGGAAGCCCGTGGTGTAGATTGAGCGCGGGCAGCCCAAAATTGGCCTCCAAAAGGGCCTGTATTTGGCTCGAAATTGCCCCAAAGGACTGGTTTTTTAGCCAAAAACCGGCGTTTTTGGGGTGTTCTGTTTACTGATAAGGCAATAGGGTCGATTGTTCAAGATGCTCATTCAATGCGCCTTACATGAAACTCGCCACTCCAAAAAGGTGGGTTTTCAGCGTTTTTTTGTTTTTGTCATTTTATTCTGGCTCTCTTTTCCTCTCCCGATTGATTGACTCAAGACCATTGTGCGCCGGGGGGACGGTAATTCTATGCATCTGCTTTTGGGTTAAGTGGCCAGCCGATCCCAGGTCTAAGAAGCGAGACCTGGGAACCCGGCGGTCGCTGTTTTTATCAATCCATTGGCGCATAATCCACAGGCGCCGCTGGTCGGGTTTTCGTAGCATTTGTATTTAAGAAGGACGTCATGGGCAATCGTAATAGGAAAAAGCAACAACGGCGGCCAATCCTAATACAGCAAGTCACCAAACCATCACCTTTCCCTTCGCCCGGCCAAACAAATCGACGAACTTGGGAGAAGATTCCTCGTGGACTTTGGACTATTCTTTCCGTATTTGTGGCAATAGTTGGACTCTTTGCGCTTTACCCGTCGCTATCCGTCAACGAGGATTACTCGTTCGACACGATGTTCCCTTACAATACGTCGTTCTCGATCACCGATGAGGGCTTCTGGCCTATTGCTGACCTATCCGTAAGTTGTAGCGCGGATTTCGTCATGCGCCCATGGCCTATCGATCCTTCAGACAAGTCCAGCATGACGCTCCACACTGGACCTGTGGAATATAAGGACTTTGCAAAGGCACTTTACTATAAACGTCGACTTACGCTCCCCTGCAATCACAACTCAATCGCGAATGGTCACCGTATAGACCCCGACGCGAAGTTGCATATCAAAACCACATATAGGCTCGCTGGAACCAACGTTGTGCTTCATAAAACATTTGAATTCCGCACGGTGGAGGGATGGCACGGTCAGCAGTTCTGGCAATATCAGTGATTTTGAGGTTCAACGCAGATTTCAGACACTACACGCCATTTGTCCGCAGCGGCTGGGACCCGTAGAATCTATGGAGGGCCTGCGACGGCCTTGCCTTCATTGGCACCAGGTACCGATGAGCGAACAGCAGACAGGGAATTCAAGCCAAGGGCAGCCGGTTTCGCCGGCGTGGATCAGAATCGAGCGGGCGCGACATCCGCAGCGGCCCTATCCCATGGACTTTATCGAACGCATATTCACCGACTTCAGCGAGATTCACGGAGACCGCGCCTATGGCGACGACCTGGCCGTGGCGTGCGGCATGGCGCGGCTGGGCGATAAGGAAGTGATGGTGATCGGCAACCGCAAAGGCGGCAGCACCAAGGAGCGCGTGAAGCGCAACTTCGGCATGCCACATCCGGAGGGTTATCGCAAGGCGCTGCGCTGCATGAAGATTGCAGAGAAATTCTCGCGGCCGGTCGTCACGTTTATCGATCTGCCCGGCGCCTATCCCGGCCTGGGCGCAGAGGAGCGTGGCCAGGCCGAGGCCATTGCGCGGAACATTCTGGAGATGTCCCGACTGCGCGTGCCCACAATCTCTGTGATTACGGGCGAGGGCGGCTCGGGCGGGGCGCTGGCGCTGGCCGTAAGCGACCGCGTTCTGATTCTCGAAAATGCGCTTTACTTTGTGATTACTCCGGAGTCGTGCGCAGCCATTATGTGGCGCGATGCGGCGCATAAGCAACTGGCTGCCGAGGCCATGCGCATCTCCGCACCGGAAGTGGCGGCGATGGGCTGCGTGGACGAGATTGTTTCTGAGCCGGCGGAGGGCGCTCATGCGGACCGCGAGGCGGGTGCGGGGATTTTGGGCACGGCGCTCAGGAAGCACCTTGGCGAATTGAGCGCCACGCCGATTGACGCCCTGGTGGCCGCGCGGCAACAGAAGTTCCGCAACATCGCGCAGTTTTATACGGAAGGCTAATGTCCTGGGTCGAAAGTTCTTTGCATAATTTCCGAAGTGCAGCCGCAGATCCCCTTCGGCGGGCTCAGGGCAGGCTTTCGACTCCGCTGGGCGCAAAAAACGCGCCCAACTGCGCTCAGGATGACAGCGCTTTTTTGAATGAACTTTGGACTCACCACGCCAGAATTGGCAAAGTCTTTCAGGAGAGAAATACGATGAAAACCATTAAAGGGCCGGGGATTTTCCTGGCGCAAT
>Ga0182024_10000726_pt1 | contig 85809 bp, 71 predicted proteins | sample P32metaG_FD_120480 | JGI IMG/M metagenome (GOLD analysis project Ga0182024, IMG submission 120480) | Permafrost microbial communities from Stordalen Mire, Sweden - P3-2 metaG (Illumina Assembly) | ecosystem: Environmental > Terrestrial > Soil > Wetlands > Permafrost | place: Sweden: Stordalen... | reverse complement strand
CGTTCTGTGGCTGCCCTCGAACAGGCGCTTGGCGAAACTCTCCCTGCGGTTACCCCCAGCCACATCTCCGCCTACTTCCGTCATTGCGGATACAATCTACATTAACTATGAAAATGCTCTAATTTTCAGTCGGAGTCTTCTCCACGTGATCGACGATGAACTGGTCCACCATCGCCTTGCGAGACTCCAGTTTCAACCCCATCGACTGCACCGCCTCGGTAAGCGAAGTCCCGTTCCCGCCGGGATCGGGCGCCAGGCCCACCGCGTTGCCGGGCGCCGCCGCTCCACCCGGAGTATCCCCACCCGCCGCGCGCGCCATCGCCATGATTTCAGCGAGTGAAACCTCCAGCGATGCATCGTAGTTGCCCTTGATTCCGGTCATGTCCACAACCTGCCGCCCGCCCGTGCCGCCGCCCAGTTGTGACAGCAACTGCGTCACCATATCCGCAAAGCCATCCATCGTGGTCATGCTGAATTCGACGTGCAGCGTCTGGTTCGCCTGGTTCAGCTTGTAAGACATCTTGCCCTTCAGACCCATATCGATCACCGAACTCATGGTCGCGATATCTACCTTCGCGCGCATGGGCCCGTCCGGACCGTCCATCTTCATCTCGCCCGGCGCAAGCGGCGCGGTCTCGTCGATCGCCACCGGCGTTCCTGCCGACGCCTTCAGCTTCGGACCGCCCTTACCCACCACCAGCGCCAGCACCGGATGTTCCGCGCTCGTGCGATGCGTCACCAGCTTGAACCGGTCTTCCAGCAGCGATTGCAGCATTTTCGGCGCGTCGTCTTTCGTCGATCCCTCCGGCATCTTCGCGACGATATCGAAGCGCGCGCTCGACATCCAGTCCGGCCCCGTAATCTGGTAAGGCTTCACCCCGTACGCATACGTCAGCAGGGTTTTCAGATCCATATATCTGTATTCCGCCCGCCTGGAGTCGATATCGGCCCCGAAAGGCATCTTCCCGCCGCCCTGCAAAGCGGCCATCATTTTTGCCTGGTCCATCGGCGGGGATGGCTTGACTGTGGCCACTTCGAAAGATGGCTTTACCTGGCCGAAGGCTGCCACGGCCGTGAGCGTCAGGCAGATACTGAATTTCTGAATGGTTTGTATCATTGTCAGTCATTCGTGAGTATATTATTAAATGATATAGTTGTCAAGCGCGAACCAGCGCCGTCACGAACATCGTGCCCGCCGCATCCGGCCTGTATTTCAGATCGTCGCGCTCGTAGCACTGCGCCGTCACAGTGGACCCGGCGTTCGACATTCAGATGTCCGCAACGCGCGTTTTCCGGCAAACTGACTAGCCCCAAGTAAACCTGTGCGACTAAGGGTGAGAAGCCGACTTATCGTTCCCAGCCCGATCAGGTTCGCCTTGGCGAGTGAAGGTTTTTTCGAGTTACCCAGTTACTCACGACAACCACAAATGCCAAATAGTTATAGGTCCAGGCTGATCTGTCGGTGATGTTTGATTGGTATAGACAAACGTTCGACCATGTCGAGAATACGCCAGATCAGACGAACAATCGCCGGCGTGGACGGGAAGTTCTTCCACTCGATAGCTTGGAAGAATACGCGTCATGGCATCTGCGAGAAACGGTTTCAACGTCATATCGATCGTGGAACCGTCGCGTACATAGGCGATCATGAACGCTTCACGATTGCTCCAAGCGTATTCACCCTCTACGAAGCGTCGTAATCCATGATCGCAGTAGAGTGCTTCCGTTCGTGCTGACGCAGAATCAAGAATCTTAGCTTCGGCGACGAGAGGGAATCCCCGGGCTCTGTTTGACAAGTAGATCGAGAGGTCCGGGCGTTTTTCAAGATGCGATCCGTCGAAGCTGAGACTTTCTTTTCCTCGCGCAACGCAGAGGACAAGTTGCGCCCACAAAGTGTCCTCTTCAATGAGCGTGTTGAGCCGCGCCTCCATTAGGGCAGTCACTTCCGCCTCAATACCGGAAGACACTGTATCCGGCGATAGCGTGCGAACTTCATTGAAGGCCCGGAGCAAACGCTCGGCAACAATCTTGAGATGATCAGGTTCGAGCGCCGGCAGAGGCAACTGAATGCCTCGCGTCAATTCCGCAACTTGGTCGAGGCGGGCGCGGACTCCTGTACGTCTCATGCCTCGGCATGGCCTTTCAGCAGATCAAGATGGGACCAAATAATCCGCTGCGCGAGTAGGCGCGCCTGAGTTTCGCTCCAATAACGTTTTTGAGCGAGTTGTCCGATTAAGAGGCCGTTAGCTCCAGTCCGAAGCAATACCTCGGAGGCTGCAGCCTCGTCAGCCGTACGGAGAAGCCCTTCCCAATCCTGTGGTGGAACTCGTTCAGACAGATTGACATGATTAGTCCTCACCTCGATTCCTTGCCAAGGTGAGATATCGGGCTGCAAGAGCAGACTCACCACGAGTTCGGAGCCGAACCGTTTGCACCACGGCAGCAATTCCTTCGAGAGAACATCACAGAACCTTTCCCTCTCCGTCTTTGTCGGAACTTCCTGAGCTTTTCGTTTGTTCTCTGCAAAGGGCAGATTGAAGTTGAGGGTATCGGAGATAACCTGTAGATCGCGTGGTCCGAGACCGTACAAACGGGCAACCCATCCATCAACGTCATCCCACGAAGCAGTTCCGGATTGCAGCTTTCTAAACAATGCCTGAATCTCACGTCGTCGCGATTGCTCAAACTCGCGGAAATCAGGTAATGGAATTCGATCTAGGGTTGCCTTCTCGACGACCTCGCGCTCAAAGCCAAATTTACCGCTGGTAATAAGCGCTATCCAAACTGCGAGTTTGCTGCCGAGAATCAGCGTCAAATAGCGAGCGAGGATATCCGCGTCTGAGTGAGAGCGTGTGCTGTAGCCATAAAAAGTCTCATTAAAGACGACTGACTTTTCCGAGAGAGCCACACCGATGCGGCCTGTTTTAACCGGAGGCGACTGGTGAACTACAACTAATGGTCCAACGAACAGGTCTATCGATCTGGAGCGGTGTACGCGTTCGTGAGAAAAATAATCAAGAAGGCTGCTGTCGATTTCGACATTCGTAAATGATGCAGCGGTGACTTCCGGTAGTCCGTGGAGATGGGTTGCGTCCTCCCCGCGGAGGCCGTTGCCTTTCCGCCGGACTCCGCTACTAGGCCTAAGTCTTTGATAGCCATTCCCGCTGCCGAAAAGCTGGCCGCGGTCTGTGACACCAATTGCGTCACTCCAAAAAGACTCCAGCGTTGGATGCCCGAAGGATCGAATTCGTTCTATAATCCCGAGATCGGCATTGGTTCCTCGGAACAGTATCTTCAGGATATCTGGAGTGCCGGTCAGCTTTCCCGATGGAATGACTTCAGCGTTTATGGCATCGATGCGCATGCAGCCCGCATTGTTGAGTTCTCCCTCAAGGCGGGGACTAATAAGCCGAAAACCCGCACCAGCACTCGGCGTTCTGTTTGTAGCAAAAAGAATGCAAAAAGGCGCCGAAATCTCAGGCCAAACCTTAGTTTGCCTCAGTTCGGCGCCGTTAATGATCGACGTGACATCAAGCGCTTCAAACAAGGCTTGGCGTGCTTCCTGCATACCATCGCCTTGCTGAAAGAGCAGTCGCGCGTGAAGCGCAAACGCAATCTGTCCATTTGGCTTCGCCCATTCCATGGCTCGCCAGACAAAAGGCAGGTCGAGCCCCTCGTTCGGTAACGGCGGCTGTCGAACAGTACTTCTCCTGTCGGCAGCGATGCGTGCTACCGCCGCACGAACCAAGTGCCAGTCGGCCAGCTTTGTTCCACTCGCCCAAGGTGGATTGCCAATAACAAGATCGTATTCGCCGCGATGAGAGTCGCCAACGAGTGGGCCCAAGCTACCGAGTTCTGAACCTCCTTCCGGTTCCGTGTCTTTCACTTTGTACAGGACTTTTCCACGGAGATTTTCGAACTTCAACTTGTCGACGGGCCTTGGATTAGGGTCCAGTTCAATCGACACAAGGTACAAGCCTAATGCTGCGAATCGGAGCGCGGCCTCGTTAATATCGAAACCAACAAGCTGTCCATACAGGATCGATCTGAGAATCTTAGTCACTGGCCGCTTGTTATCCGCTCGCCAACGCTCTGCGACTAATTCGCGAAAAGCAGTCAGCAAGAAGACGCCCGCGCCCGCTGCGGGATCTAGGATCTTGGCAGTACTCCCCATCTCGTGACGTTGCAGGGCACGAAAAGAAGCGCGAACCATGAGATCGGCAATTGGTCGAGGTGTGTAGTAGCCACCTTCACGCCTCTGACGTAGCGGGGCGTGATTACGCAGATAGAGTTCGTATGCCTGGCTTAGAACTCCTACTGGAATATGCGCGAAGTCAAGACTATTCCATCTCTCTTCCCAGCCGAGAAATAGTTGACCATCAGGCGCCCGCCGAAGCACATCACCGAGCACAAGATATGCGATGGCAGGCAGAATTTTAAAAATGTTTGGTGAGAGTGGCAGCAAGTCACCGTTGAAGGTCGTATCCAGCCATTTTGAGGCTGTTTCGGCCTGATTACGGTCATCGAACAGACTGGCCGTACCCGAGTCAGACATGCCAATAGGGAGCAAGTTGCGATCTGCCAGGAAACGCGTAAAGAGTGCCCGCCCGACCAGTGAGATTGCGTCGTCATCGGAGACATCTTTCATCGCAATCAGCTTGTTAATCGAGCTGGTGAGCAGGCTGAGGACGACATTAGATATCGAATCGCGTCGGCTCAGTGCGGCTTGAGGACGAATATTGCCGAGTTGTGCGAGTGTTGCAATTTTTGAGTTATTTCCGTTATTTAGCTCGACACGTGCCTGACGTATCGATTTCTTGTCGAGTGCGATGCGGTAGACATCAAGGCGGCCAGGTGAAACGACGCCCAAGTAAGGGGCGTCTCCTCTCATGGCGAGCAAGCGCCGTACCCGGTGCAGATGATCATCGTCACCGAGCGAATCGGCATCGACCAAAAATATCAGCGGCGATCCTTGCCATTCGTAAACTGCTTCAATCACAGACAGCGTAGTATTGCCACCTCGCCGGGCGGTCATGAGCGTCGCATAGGGAAGAAGCTCCGGGCCGTCTTTGTCGAACAGATGCAGTGCTGCCGGGTCGGCACCAAACTCTTTCAGGGAGGCTGCGATGTCAGTCATGAGATCTCTCCCGTTGCAGATCTAGGCTAATCTGACGGTCTCCCCCAAATCGGCCATGGCGCGCGCCGCCGCGGGGCCTTTTGGGGACAACTTCAACCTTCGCTACAGCTTGCCGATAATCCAGCCCCTGGGAGCCGAGTTCGGCAACAAGCACTGCGATAAGGGCCAGATGCGTTGGCAGTTCGCCGTTGCGCGCGTAGTTGGAGATCGAATTTGGATTCATCCCAATCAACTCGGCGAATGCGCGAACGCTGAGACCTGCCCTTTCCAACTCCGAGAGGAAGTTCGCATAGGACATAGGCCAAGGTTACATTATTTAATGTATTCAACCACATAAATTTATGTATGTCAAGTATGCCCGCTAACGCTCATTTTACGCCTCGTGTTGCCAACCAGGTACGGTTCATTATTGCTTATCGTCTGAATGATCGTCATTATGGGCCGAATCGCTGATCTCCTGTTGAAGTTCGGCTCGCTCGCAGAAGTCAGATTCATCCCTATGGACGCCCTTCTGTCCGCCAATCCGTTTGGCCGAGTTGTCGGCAAACCTGAGATGTGTTTTGCCGTGGGGCTAGACGCTGACTTCGCGCGGGACGCTCTCGGCGCGTATCCGAACCTTCACCTCAACGCGCGACCCAAGACGGTTGATGATCGACATGAGACGATCCACCGTGAAGCGCTCAAGATCCGCGTTGCGTATCCGCGAGAAGTCGGCTGCGGCAATACCGGTTCTCGCGTGTGCGGCACGAACGGTCAGGTGTTCCCTGTCCAGCGCCTTCACGATCTCGGCCGCCAGAATGGCCTTGAATTGTTCAGCGTCGGCGTTGGCCTGTCCGAGATCGCGGAATACGTTGCCGCTGCCCCGTACCATTTCCAGCTTTTCATTTTTCATCGCAGCATCTCCTTCAGCCTCTTCAAACGATCCCTGATCAGGTCAATCTCACGCGGCGGCGTTCTGATTCCCTGTGTCGATTTCTTTTGAAACGCATGGACAACCCAGATTTCCTCCGCGAACTGCACTGCATAGACCACGCGGAACGCGTCGCCCCGGAACGGCAGTGCAACCTCGAACACTCCTGAACCAAGGCCGAGGAGCGGCTTGGCGATATCTGCCTTGCCGCCCTCCGCAGCGATGGTCAGTGCGACAAGGCAGATCGACCTGGCGCCGTCCGGGAATGCTTCGAATTCCCTGAGAGCAGCTCTGATCCAGGAAACGGGTCGTGTTTTCCGGGTCATAGAAATCCTCTACAACTAATGATGTTGTCATATTTGACAACGATGGTCAAGTTCGTATTAGCGAGAAGCCGGCAACGCGTGTATTGACGCAACTGGCGGGAAGCCAGTGCCACGGGTCGCGCAAAATCCATCCGATTCCCATGCCTTTCATGCCCCACAAAGTTGAAGAGATCTTTTTCAGTCACAGCTATTTTAAAATATTTTTCCCGCTCATTCCAAACCACTTACCCCAAAAATCCCCGAATTCACGCCCTCGATTTCTTGACCTCTCATGCTATTCCCTGATCGTAGAAACTTCACGCACTTTCAGCACGCCGCACTGAATGCCAATCGGCCAGACCTCGCGATGGCTTCGAATAAAGGCGTACTTCATTTCTGCTCTTTCGCGAAGTACGCCGTCGCTTTTCCCAGGATGTCGCGCTCCATCTTCACGCGTGCCAGTTCCGCCCGCAACCGGCTGATCTCCATCTGTTCGGCGCTTACCAACTTCTTCTCTGCGCCCCTCAGCTTCCCCTGACGATCCGCCTTCACCCAGTTATGCAGTGTCTGCTCCACCAGCCCCAGACTCCGCGCCGCAGCCGCCAAAGTCTGCCCTGTTTCCACCAGCCGTACCGCTTCCTGCTTGAACTCCAGCGTGTACTTCGCCCGCTTTGCTCTTTCCATCGTTCTCCCCTTCGCTGATTCTCAGCTATGGGATACGTTTTACGCGGGCAAGGTCAGGAAGCACCACCCATGTCATCTCAAAAGCAAATCGACGCGAACCGCCGCAACGCACAAAGCTCCCCGGGGCCTCGCAGTTTGGCAGGTAAGGCCCGCTCGCGCCTCAACGCCGTCCGCGACGGCCTCACCGGTCAGATCACGACTCTCTCCGAAAAAGACCGCCCCGTCTTCGAGCAACTCAAAACCGAAATACTCGCCGATTTCAACCCCAAAACCGCGATCGAGCGCAGACTCGCAAACGCCATCGCCTGGGACACATGGCGGCTTGACCATCTTCGCGCCATCGAGATGAACGTCTACGCCCTCGGCATCGAAGAAGAGCTGGCGGACGAAGTAAACTCCGAAAACGAAGAAAACGCCGAAGACGCTGCCGAAACTGCCACGGCGGAAAACGCGCCGTTCGAACTCGACGAATTCGACACCGCTCTCTCCGATGCCCGCACCTTCCGAGCCGAAGCCAAACGCTTCGAGCTCATGAGCCTTTACGAACAGCGCATGAATCGCAACATGCACCGCAATCTCGCCACCCTTCGCGACCTCCAGGCCGAACGAAAGCGCAACTACGAGGCCGACATGAAAGACGAGGTTATCATCGCCCGATTCAATGAAATCAATGGCATAGAAATCCACGCCTCCAAAATGCCTTCCAAAAATGGGTTCGTTTTTTCGGATGACGAAATCGCCATCGCCACCGTCCGTCAGCGCTACGTCGAAACCGCCAGGTTCCGCATGGATGACCTCCATCCCAACCTCTTATATGGAAATACGCTCGTTGGCAACCCGGATTCCTTCCTCACGGATCTCAAGGAATCGAAAGCCAACTCCGCAAAATTTCCACCGAAAATTCATGGCATTTCTCCCGAATCCATCGCGCTGCGCAGGCAGTCCCACCCCGAAGAATTCGGTCTGCTGAAGCGATGACCGCACAACCCGTCCCCGGCTACAGTAGTAACAGTGGCTTCACCGAGGGAATTCAGTCCACGCTTCTGGTCTCTGATCGGCGCGACATTTCTTGGCTTCGTGGGAATGGGAACCGTGCTGCCCGCCCTCGCGCCGCATGTTCGCAACGACCTCGGCGGTTCCGATCATACCGTCGGCTTCGTCATCGGCATCTTCTCCGTCGTCGCGCTATGCGGACGCCTGATTGCCGGACCGGTCGCGGATGGCCGTGGACGCAAAGTTGCCTTCCTCGCCGGACTTGGCAGTTGCACCGTCGCCGGAGCCGTCTACCTTTTGCCGCTCGGTCTCACCGGGATCTGGCTGGGACGCTGTTTCCAGGGTTTCGGCGAAGCCTGTCTCTATACCGGCGCGGCCGCATGGGCCGTGGAACTGGCCGGAACCGAACGCAGCGCCCAGGCTCTCGGCTATCTCAGCAGCGGAATCTGGGGTGGACTCTCCGCGGGCCCCGTCGTCGGCGGCTGGCTCCGCACCTTCGAGCGCGCCGCATTTTTCCAGATGGCCGCGGGCGCCGTCGGCTTCCTCATGCTGACGCGAATCCCGGAGCACTTCACGCCGCACAAAGACGGCGGCACTTTCAAATGGCCTTCGCGAACCCTGATCATGCCCGGCCTCGCGATCGGTTTCGTCAATGTTCACTACCCCGTCATCACCGGGTTCCTCGTGTTGCATCTGGCGCGATACGGCAACTCGGGACTCGCGGCGTTCACCGCCTATGCGGGAGCGATGCTCTGTTCCCGGTTCTTTCTCGGTGGCCTGCCCGACCGCGTCCACCCGCGCGTGACTTTCTATTTCGGCCTCACCTCGATGGCCATCGGCCTCCTCGTATTGGCTTCGGGTCCGCGCCCCGCCGTTGCCATCGCGGGAGCCGGTGTGCTCGGCCTCGGATTCTCGTTTCCGTTTTCTTCGATCGCGTCCACGGTGATGCGCCGCTCTCCCAATCACGAGCGCGGCTCCACCGTGGGTGTTCTCAGCGCGTTTTACGATCTGTTCGTCGGAGCCGGTTCCTTTGCGGCAGGAGCGGTCGCAGCCCGGTTCGGCTATTCCGCGACTTTCGTGATGGCAGCGGCAGCGCTGCTCGCTTCCGCGGTTGCCGGCTGGTATGTCTTGCCAGTGGAAACTGGCCAGTCGCTGCTTCAGCCCAGCAACGCCGTATAAACGCGCTGGAAGTACCCGTCAGTCATGCCCGCGATGTAATCGCAAACGGCGCGGTGCAGCGGCTTCGCATCCGTCTCGTTGCCGCCATCCCCGCCCGGCAACGCATCCGGATGAGCCATCAGGTGCTCAAACAGCAACGCGAGCCGTTCCATCGATCGTTTGCGATCTTCCGCCAGATCGTCCGACGAATATACCTGCCGGTGCAAAAATCTCTTCAGTTCCAGGCTGGTGGCCGCTGCCTCTTCGGTGAAGCGAACAATGCGTGAGGAACAATGACGAACAGCCTCCACATCCGCGACGCCGGACGCTCGCGCCAATGCGACCGTACCCTCAATCAGACCCGAAACCAGGCCATCCGTCAGTTGTCGCACGGATTCCTGAAAGCGCTCGCGCTCAGTGGCGCCGGGAAAACTCGTCTCCACGGTATCCAGAATCTCGGCATAAACGGGCACCGCCGCGGCGATATGTTCCGGCCGCAGCAACCCGGCTTCATACGCGTCGTCCAGGTCAGCCGCGTTATAAGCAACCTCATCGGCAAGATCGATCAACTGCGCTTCCACCGGAGGCCGCAGTTCCGGCAAATACTGATCGAGCGATGGAATTTCCCCCGGCGTCAGATCGCGCGAGTGTTTGACAATGCCCTCGCGCACTTCGAAGGTGAGGTTCAGGCCAGGAAATCGCGGATAGCGGTGTTCCAGAGAATCCACCAGCCGAAGCGACTGAATATTGTGATTGAAGCGTTCGCCAAAACGCTGCATCTCCCGGTCGAGCGCCTCTTCGCCCGCATGCGCGAAAGGTGGATGGCCCACGTCGTGTACCAGCGCAAGGGCTTCCGTGAGATCTTCATTCAACCCGAGAACACCGGCGACTGTACGCGCGACTTGAGCCACTTCGATGGTGTGGGTGAGCCGGTTGCGGAAGTGATCGGAAAGATCCGGCGCAAAAACCTGGGTCTTATTTTCCAGACGGCGAAATGCGCGGGAGTAAACGATGCGGTCGCGGTCGCGCTGAAACGCGTCGCGATAAGAGTGTTCCGGCTCGGGATAGCGGCGCCCACGCGATTGATCGCCCGAAAACCGCAGATGGCCAAGCATCGAACCCCCTACCGAGCCGCGACCGTGAGGGAGCGGTGCTCAAAAACCACTCTTCTACTTCCCCTGCGGGAGTTCCGCCATCGCAGTCACCGCAATCTGGCTGACGTCGGAATGCTCACTCGCAATCGGCACCAGAAGCTTACGCGCCTCATCGGGTTGAGTCGCCGCGATCCCCTTAGCCAGCGTGATGCTCGCCTGGTCCTTCGACACCATCGCCGTTGGATTCGCGATCAAATCCTTCAACAAAGTCTGAGCCTCAGGGGACCGGTTCAGCGAGAACAAAAGCTGGGCCTTGGCAAGTTTCGCCAGCGAAGCATAATCTGTACCCGCGCCCGAAATGACATCGTCGTATTTCTTCACCGCGTCATCGGTTTTCCCGGCCGCAGCATCGCTTCCCGCCAGGTAATATTCAGACGCATAGGCCTCTTCCGAGCCGCCGTTCTGGGAAATCACAGAATCGAACGCTTTCTTGACCGCATCCGCCTTCGCGGCATCGCTCGGGAAACTGACGCCCCCTGCAGCGGCCGCGCCAACCGGAGCGTTTTCCATCGTTATCGCCGTCGCCAGCGCCTGCTCACGCCCGTCGCGTCTCGAACTGATGAAAAACCAGGATCCGAATCCAATGACTAAAACAGCCAGGATACCGACCCCGACCTTCGTCACCAATTCGCGATGCGTGACCAGAAAATGGGTGGTCTCTTCGACCTTAAGCGCAACATTATCCTGCTTTAACTCTTTACGGCTCAGATGCGTGGACACGGATACCTCTGGATGGAATTACTTCCTGATATTAACATGTTGTTACACGATGCCTCATTTTCTGCTGACCACCTTCGGGTCGCTCGGCGACCTGCATCCATATATCGCCGTCGGCCTGGGACTCCGGGAACGCGGACATCTCGTGACAATTGCCACCTCGGAGGGCTATCGCGCCAAAGTAGAGGGAGAAGGCCTGCGCTTCCACCGGATACGCCCGGATATCTCGGACCTCGCTCAACATCCCGCCGAAGTTGCCCGTGCCTTCCACCCTCGCACTGGCACGGAGTACGTAATGCGTGGGATGTTTTTGCCCGCGCTGAAGCAATCTTACGAAGATCTGAAAGAAATTGCCCCGCAAGCCGACCTGATCGTGAGCCATCCCCTCGCCTTCGCCACCCCCATTGTCGCGCAACAACTGGGTAAACCCTGGATCTCCATCGCCCTGCAACCCTCCCTCATGCTGTCGGCCTTCGACCCGCCAACTCTCTCCGGCTATCCATTTCTGGAATCGTTTCGCAATTGGGGCCCGGGATTCTGGAAGCAGTTCTTCACTCTGGCGCGGAGGATCGCCCGAAACTGGGGCGATCCGATCAACGATCTGCGCCGGAAAATCGGACTGCCGGAAGTCCGAAACCCAGTTTTGGACGATATGTTCTCGCCCTTCGGAACGCAGGCCTGGTTCTCCAAAGTTCTGGCTCAACCGCAACCCGATTGGCCCGTGAAAACCTGCATCACCGGATTTCCCTTCTATGACAAACTCACGCCTGACCACTGCCTCAGCCCCGAACTGACGCGCTTTCTCGACGCCGGTTCGCCGCCTGTGGTCTTCACGCTCGGCTCTTCCGCCGTATTCGACGCCGGATCCTTCTATGCCGAGAGCGCCAAAGCAGTGAAAGCCCTCGGATGCCGGGCGGTTTTGCTGATTGGCAAAGACCCGCGCAATCAACCGAAGAATTCGCTGCCAGAGAGCGTTTTGGTAACCGACTATGCGCCGTTCTCGGAATTATTCCCCCGCGCCGCCGCAATCGTTCACCAGGGCGGCGCCGGAACCACGGCCCAGGCTCTCCGCGCCGCCATCCCGATGTGCATGGTGCCATTCAGTCACGACCAACCGGATAACGCAAGACGCTGCGTGAATCTGGGCGTGGCGCGAACCGTGACGCGTCAAGGCTATCGCGCCGCAAAAGTCGCAGCCGAACTGGAACAATTGCTCACGAACGGCGCTTACCGGACGGCAGCGCTCAACACCGCCGCCACAATGGCGAAAGAGGACGGCATCGCCGCCGCCTGCGACGGCCTGGAGCGCTCGCTCCCCGTAGCTTAGAGTAATGACGTGGGACGCATCCAGGTACTCTCCGACAACGTCGCCAATAAAATCGCCGCCGGCGAAGTAGTGGAACGCCCCGCGTCCGTGGTCAAGGAGCTTCTGGAAAATTCGCTCGACGCCGGTTCCACCAATATCCGGGTCGAAATCGAAACCGGCGGCAGACGCCTGATCCGCATCGCCGACGATGGCTGCGGCATGCTGCGCGACGACGCGCTGCTGGCCTTCGAACGCCACGCCACCAGCAAACTCCACGACGTCAAAGATCTGCTTTCCATCTCCACCCTGGGTTTTCGCGGTGAAGCGCTGCCCTCCATCGCTTCTGTCTCCCGTTTGCTGCTCGAAACCCGTTCGCCTGACGAACAAACCGGCACGCGGGTCGAAATCGCGGGAGGCAAAATTCTGAGTTGTGAGGAAATCGCTCGCGGCGGCGGTACCGCGATCACCATCCGCGATCTTTTCTTCAACGTTCCGGCCCGCAAGAAATTTCTGCGCTCGGAACAGACAGAAATGGCCCATATTGCCTCGCTCGTGACCCATTACAGCCTGGCGCATCCCGATAAAACCTTCGAATTGTGGAACGGTGGCATGAATCTGCTGCAAGCCACGCCGGTCGCAACTCTGCGGGAGCGCGTTTTTCAGGTTTTCGGTAGTCAGATTCTGGGAGATCTGATCGATCTGGGCGAGCGCGAAAAAATCATGCCCGCGCCGGAACCGGGCGAAGAACCGAAACGCTTCGCCATACGCGGCTTCGTTTCGCGGCCGCAGGTGCAGAAGAACAACCGGAACTCCATTTTCGTTTTCGTGAACGGCCGCCTGATTCGCGACCGCCTGATGCTGCACGCGCTCTCCGCCGCGTATCACAATCTGATGCCGTCGTCGTGCTTTCCGTTCGCGCTCCTGTTTCTGGAATGCGATTGCGAAGAAGTCGACGTCAATGTCCATCCCTCGAAAACCGAAGTCCGTTTCCGCCATCAATCGTGGGTTCACGATTTCGTTCGCGACTCGGTTCGGGATCAACTGATGCTTTCGAGGCCCGCGCCGAGTTTCAGTCCAAATCCGCAACCGGCGGCGGCGCTTCCCTATTCGGATTTTTCGCAGATGATGCAGAACGAATCCGCCGCGGCGGCTCCCGAATTTGTTCTGCACCCCGTTGCGCCTCCCACCGCACGTTTCGACTTTGTCGACGCCCCTGCACCCGCGCCCACGACTACTGGACCCCTGAAACTGCGTGTGCCGGATACCCACGGCGGATTTCCAGCCGACACCCTCCCCATGGAAAGCTCGATGGCGAATATCGGCGATCTGCGCCCGCTCGGCCAGTTGCACCACAGCTTCATCATTGCCGCCGGTCGCGATGGCCTCTGGATCATCGACCAGCACGTCGCTCACGAACGCATCCTTTTCGAACAGGTTCTGGCGCAACAGGCTTCCGGCAGAGCGGAAATGCAGCAATTGCTGATGCCGGTGATTTTGCAACTGACGCCGGAACAACAGATCGAATACGCGCGGATCGAGGATGAATTGCGCGCCTCGGGTTTCGATACGGAGCCGTTCGGCAATCGCACCATCGCAGTAAAAGCCGTGCCCGCCGCAGTGGGACACGCCGATATCGAACGTGTGATTTTTGAAATTCTCGAAATCGCCGAAGAGGAACTGCGCGGTGTCTCTCTCTCCGACCTTCGCCGTGGCATCGCGGCATCGCTCGCCTGCCGCGCGGCGATAAAAATCAATACGCCGCTCGATTACAAAAAAATGGAGTGGATGTTGCGTGCTCTGGCCGCGACCGAATACCCGATGGCGTGCCCGCACGGCAGGCCGGTGGCGCTGCAATACGGCATGCGCGAAATCCTGCGCGCCTTTCACCGCATCTGAGACACGTGTTACAAAGGTCACTTGATGCCAATCACCCCGGAAGTTCGCGCCCGCGCGTCCAAAGTGAAGATTCTGCTGATGGACGTCGATGGCGTTCTTTGCGACAAAATGTATTTCCTGCCCGATGCCACCGGAAAGGTCGTTGAATTCAAGGGTTTCGACGCCCAGGACGGTATCGCCCTGCAATGGTGCCAGTGGAAAGGGATGCGTACCGGCGTGATCAGCGGACGCGACTCCCCCTCCGTTGTGGAACGCGCCCGCCAGTGCAAAATGGACTACGTTTATCAGGGCCATATCGAGAAAATCCCCATTCTCGAAGAGATCATGGCGGACGCGAAAGCCACAGCCGAAGAAATCGCTTTCATCGGCGACGATCTCACGGATATTGTGGTCATGCATCGCGTTGGCCTCGGAATCGCGGTCGCCAATGCACGCGCTGAAGTGAAGGGCGAAGCACACTACACGACGGAAGCACGCGGCGGCCAGGGCGCCGTTCGGGAAGCGATCGAAATGATTCTGGAAGCGCGCGGCCAGTGGAAAGAGATTCTCGACAAGTACGAAGTGCGGGGCTAAGCCTTTATACCGGTTTTTCCGGCCACGCGTGGCGCGGATAGCGGCGACCCAATTCTTTCCGCAATTGCGGATACAATCTCTGCCAGAAACCGGCGAGATCGGTCGTGGTTTGTACCGGCCTTTGATTCGGCGCGAGAAGATGGATCACCAGCGGAACTTTTCCGCCCGCAATGCGCGGACTTTCCGTCATGCCGAAGAAATCCTGCAAACGCGACGCCACCCAGGGCGGCTTGCCCCGCTCGTAGTTCACCTTCGTGTTGCGGCCTCCGTTCAGCCGAAGCCGCGCCGGCGCGATCTGGTCGAGCAACTGCGAATTCCGCAGCCGCTCCAGGGCCGGAAGCAAGCCACTGGCCGCACGTTCGATATCGCTGAAACTGCGCAGCCCATAACAGATACTTTCAAACGCTTCCCGGACATCCTGATCGTCGAGCCGCTTCAGCGATGAGTACTCCGACGCGAACTCGACTCGCGCGAGAAGCGCTTCCAATTCACCCGGATCGATAAATCGCGCCAGCCCCGCTTCCACTGCCTTACCCGCAAGAAGTTTCGCCGCCGCCTCATCGTCGACCGCGCCGCCGCGCGTCTCCTGGATCACCAGTTCGTCGTAGACCAGCGCGCTCACCGCTTCCACACGTTCACCCTGGCGATTCCACTCAACCCCCTGCCGCTCCAGCACACGATCCGGAAACAAGTCGATCAGCCACTCCGGCTCAATCCGGCAAGACAGACGCAATAATGGCGCGCCTCGATCCCGATTTTCTTCGATATCGATCGCCACAAGGAATTCGCCGGTCTGTGGCCCTTGTTGCGAGGTGGTGGCCGAGCCTCCACTGGATAGCAGAACCACCCCATTTGCGCGTCTGCGACCGACACGATCGGGGAATGCAGCCAAAACCGCCTTCGCCAACGCTACATCGTCATGCAGCGGTTTTTCGCGTCGGATGTAACGTCGCAACTGATCGTAAACAGCGCGTGTACGCTGATCCCGTTCCTCATCGAGCGCGACAAATAAGTCGGACGACCGCACACGTTGTCCACTGCTGAGAAGCGCGGCGGTGCGACAGCCTGCCTCGCCGACACCCGCCTTCTCGGCGTCAAGCATCAAACGACTGAGCCTGGGGTGAAGCGGCATCCGTGCCATCTTTCCAGCCGCCTGATCGCGAGCGCCAAGACGATCCAGCAATTTTTCGGACGCTTCCAGCGCCGCAGCGGGTGGTGGAGTCAGCCAATCGATCTCCAAAGGATTGTGAATACCCATCGATTCCAGCTGTAGACACATCTGCGGCAACTCGCGGCGCGCAATTTCAGGCTCATCGTGATCGGGGCGGCGATGAAAATCCTCGGCAGTGAAAAGCCGGATTACGTGTCCCGAAGCGGTTCTGCCGGCTCGCCCGGCGCGCTGCGTCGCCGATGCCTTGCTCACTCGGCTGATTTCCAGAGACGGCAGACCAGTCCACGGGGAATCCGTCGCCACACGAGCGAGGCCGGAATCGATGACGACGCGCACACCATCAATCGTGATGGAACTCTCGGCGATGTTAGTCGAAAGGATCACTTTGCGCTGCGTGGACGGCTCGATGGCGCGGTCCTGATCGGCTGGAGAAAGATCGCCGTAAAGCTGCGCAATTTGAAGATTATTGCGGCGCGCGATCGGTTCGCAGACTCGCGTGGCGCGATGAATGGCGGCCGCGCCAGGAAGAAAAACCAGGACATCGCCGGGAACTCCGCGTACAATCACCGATTCCAGCGCGGTGCCAACCTGTTCCTCTAAAGGCGCCGCCGAATAGGGCGTCCATTCGATTTTCAGCTCGAAAAGACGGCCTTCCGATTTCAGGCCGGGACAATCGTCGAGAAATTGCCGCACCGGCGCGGAATCCAGCGTCGCCGACATGACGACCAACCGGAGATCGGGACGCTTCGTTTTCTGAAGCCGCCGCAGCAGCGCGAGAGCGAGATCGGTCTCAAGGTGTCGTTCATGGAACTCATCGAGTACAACGGTGCCGACGCCGCGCAGTTCCGGGTCGGTTATCAGGCGTCGTGTGAGAACGCCTTCGGTAAGAAACCGTAGACGAGTTCGCGGACCTGCCGTATCTTCGAAACGAACCTGATAGCCAACAGTTTCGCCGACCGCTTCCCCCATCTCACCGGCAACGCGGCGCGCGGCCATACGGGCGGCGATGCGGCGCGGTTCCAGCACCAGAACGTCGCCTCCCAGTTGCAGCACCGCCGGCGGGACGCGCGTCGTTTTGCCCGCTCCGGGGGCGGCTTCGACGACGAGGTTGGGAGATAGCCGCAAACTCGCCAGAATCCGCGGCAGCAGGGCATCAATGGGCAGATTTCCGGTGTTGGTGGGGCTCTGCGCTGAACTCGGCACTGAACCTATTGTCTACGGTTGAAATGTGATATTGTTGCTTCGTTATGTCCATCACCCGCAGAACATTCCTCGAAACCACCGCTGCTGCTGCCGCCAGCTTGTCCGTCGCCTCCGCGCAAAACAAGAAAATCCCGATCGGTCTGGAGCTTTATTCCGTCCGCTCCGCACTCGCCGCCGACCCGACGGGAACGGTGAAAAAGGTTGCGGCCATGGGTTATGAGGTCGTGGAATTCTTCGCGCCTTATTACACATGGACCGTGGATCAGGCGAAGGACATGAAGAAACTGCTCGACGATCTGGGCATTAAGTGCCATTCCACGCACAATAACCTGCCGAGCTTCCAGCCTGCGAATCTGCAGAAGACCATCGATCTGAATCACGCGATCGGCGGGACGTTTGTCGTGCTCGCGAGTTCCGGAAGATCGACCACCCAGGAGTACTGGAAAAAACTGGCGCTGGAGACTCTCGCTCCGGCTCTCGAAACGCTGCGGGCCGCGGGCCTGCGCGGCGGGTATCACAATCACCAGTATGAATTTGTTCCGACCGATGGTGGGGGGCCACTTCCCATGCAAATACTCGCGGCCAACACGCCGAAAGATTTCATGCTGCAATTCGATGTCGGCACCTGCGTGGAAATGGGATCAGATCCGGTTGCCTGGGTCAAGGCCAATCCCGGACGTATCAATTCCCTGCACCTGAAGGACTGGAACAAAGAAAAGGGCTACCGGGTTCTGTTTGGCGAAGGCGCTGTGCCGTGGAAACCGATTCTGGAAGCGGCGGAGACTACCGGGGGAGCGGAATACCTCCTGATCGAACAGGAAGGCAGCGACTATTCGGAGTTCGAAACGGCGCAGCGCTGCCTCGACGCATATAAAAAATTGATGGGGTAGAGGCTGGCGGGTCGGGGCGCGACGCTGCTAATCTGTGAATGCCCCATGACATTCCCGCGAATTGCCGGCCGCATCTCCCGCATGGCCGCAGCCGTTTTGCTGACAGTGACGGCTTTCGCGCAGGTCATTGAGTACGAAGCCAACGGCGAAAAGTACCAGACGCTGACACGCGGCGGATTAACCGTGATGTTCACCCATCTGCCTGTGCAGGTGGCCGGATACGGGCTGATCCAGGTCTCCATTGCCAACGGTTCCCAAATCCACTGGACTGTGAAGCCGGAAGATTTCGAATATGTCCGGCCCGGAGAAGCGATCCCCGCCATCTCCGCCGACGACGTAGTGACGGTGATGCTGGCTCACGCGTCGGGGAACGACGTGGTGAAACTGATTACCTCTTACGAGAAATCGCTGTATGCAATCCCGAATATGCGCTCGAACAACGGCTATGAGCAGCGGCGGCAGGGCGCGATGATATTCGGGGGGGCTGTGAAGCTGAAGGCGGCGGCGGCGGCGGCGGCTATTACGCTGGCGCGGATTCGCCTGGCACCGGGCGAATCGACCGACGGAGCCGTGTTCATACGGCTGCCAAAGGATCCAAAATCGCTCTCTGGCGGCCATGTCGTGCTCCATTCCGAAGACGAGACTTTCGAATTCAATCCTGATTAGGGCTATCCGGGCATTTGAGTAATCTAAAGTATAATCTTAAATTACTCAATAGTTGGCAAGGCAAACCGGCTCGGCCCACCGCTGGCGTTTTTGAGTAATTTAAAGTAGAATCTTAGATAACTCAATGGCTAGCGGTACAGCGCGACAATTGGCGAAGGTTCTTCAGGAAGCGGCGCGCCATTTCCCGGCGGTGGTGGTGACAGGTCCCCGGCGGGCGGGAAAGACGACGGTATGCCGCCGGACGTTTCCAAAAGCCAGATACATTTTGCTGGAAGATCCGGACATTCAGGAGCGGGTGCGGAGCGATCCGCGGGCCTTTCTGGAAGAACTGCGGCCTCCGGTTATCTTCGACGAGATTCAGAATGTGCCCGAATTGTTCGACTACGTGCGCACGCTGATCGACGCCAGGCCACGCCGCATGGGGCAATGGATCTTTACCGGATCGCAGGAAGCCCCGCTGATGCAGGGCATTACCGAATCGATGACCGGCCGTGCCGCGATTCTTCAAATGCTGCCTTTCAGCGTTGCGGAGTCGGACAAGGTGAGTCTGCTGCATGGGGGATTTCCCGAAGTGCTGGCGCGACCCGCAGCGCGCAGCCTGTGGTTTGCCTCATACCTGCAGACGTATCTGGAACGCGACGTACGGGCCATTACGAACGTGCGCGATCTGGTCACTTTCCGGCGGTTCTTATCGTTGCTGGCAACGCGGCACGGACAGGTACTGAATAAGACCGACCTTGCGGCGCCGCTCGGCGTGTCGGTGCCCACGATCGGAGAGTGGCTGCACATTCTGGAGATGACGGGGCAAATCATTCTGGTGCCTCCGTATTTCGAAAATTTCGGCAAGCGGCTCATCAAATCTTCGAAGCTGTACTGGGAGGATTCGGGACTCGCCTGTTATCTGCTGGGCGTCGCCTCGCAGAGCGAACTGGAGCGTTCGCCGTTTCTCGGACCGTTGTTTGAGGGCTTCGTGGCGGCGGAGATTCTCAAGAGCCAGGTGAATCGGGGAGACCGCAAGGAGTTGTATTTCTTTCGGGACCAGCAGGGGCTGGAAGTGGATTTTCTGATTCCACGCCCGAATGCCGGGCTGTGGCCGATCGAAGTGAAAGCCAGCAAAACGGTTCGCCCCGCGATGGCCGGGTCGCTGCTTTCCCTGCAGAGGGCGGTAGGAGATCGGGCGAAGCGGCTGACAGTTGTGCATCGGAAATCCGAGGGATCGGTTTCGACCGGCGCGCTGGCTCCGGGGGTTGAAGCGCTCGATGTGGAGCAACTCGTAGGGGAACTGAACCGGCGGCGGTAGTCAGAAAAACAGATATAATCGCCCCAGGCAGATCAAGATATGATGCGAGCCCTCGCAGGCATGAGTTTCACTATTTTTGTCTCAGCTTTCGCGGCATCGCCGGCATTTGACATCGCCGACGTTCACGTGAGCCCTCGCAGCGACTGGGTGAAGAATGCGGTCCACCGGATGGACGGCGGCGTCCTCGGCGGCGACCGGTACGAGTTGCACCGAGCCACCATGCTCGACCTGATCCGAACCGCGTACAACATCGACGCCGACAAAGTTTTCGGCGGCCCGAGCTGGCTCGATTACGACCGCTTCGAAATCATCGCGAAAACGAAGCCGGGAACGCGGCCCGCAACCCTGCGGCTGATGCTGCAGACACTGCTGGCCGATCGCTTTCATCTCGTGGTGAAGGTGGATATGCAGCCGGTTCCGGGTTATGTGCTCTCGATTGGCAAGGGAAATCTGAAATTGAAGGCGGCGGCCGATGGATCGCATTCCACCGGATGCCAGAACAACCCGCATCCGGACGCTGGCGTGATGTACATGAACGTTCAATGCCAGGGCATCACGATGGCTGACTTTGCGGTCTTTCTGCGCGGATCTGTCTCGCGCCTCCCGGTACTCGATTCGACCGGCCTCGACGGAAGCTGGGACATCGATCTGCAATATCCCTCCAGAAATATGGCTGCGGCCGGAACTGCCGACGCGAATGTTGTCAGTGAAGTGGAGAAGCTGGGTCTGAAGCTCGAACCAGGCAAGGTTCCGCAGCCTGTCCTGACAGTCGTGAGCGTGGATCAACAGCCATCGGCGAATCCCGAAGGCGTGACGGCCGCGCTGCCTTCGCTTCCCGCGCCTGAGTTTGAAGTAGCGTCCGTCAAGCTCAGTGGCAATGAGGGTGGCGGGACCAGGCCCCCGCGTTATGAACCCGGCGGCCGCGTTGTCGCGAATGGCATGCCGCCCGGTAGTCTGATTGCTCAGGCGTGGAATCAGGTTTCTTACCTGCAACCCGTGGGAACGCCGAAATCGTGGGGGGACCGCTCCACCACGCACAACATTACTATCGTTGCGAAGGCACCGGCAGGCATCGTGCCGACTCAGGACAATCTCAACGCGATGCTGCGCGCGATGCTGATCGACCGCTATCAGATGACGTTCCATTTTGAAGAACGTCCTATGGATGCCGACACTCTGGTCGCGGTGAAACCGAAGCTGACCAAAGCCGATCCCGCGAACCGGACCGGATGCACGCGGCAACCTCAACAACGGGCGGACGGGGCCCGCACGCTCCGGCTGGTTTGCCAGAACATGACGATGGCGCAGTTCGCGGAGCAGATCCAGGCGTACGATTCTGATATGTTCTATCCTGCGCTCGATGGCACCGGGCTTGATGGCGCATGGGATTTCACGGTGGAATACGATCCACTCGCGGCTTTCGCGGCCCGGGGATTCCGGTTTGGCGGCGGTGCCGCCACTCCCGCTGCTGAGGGACAGGCATCCGATCCCTCCGGTTCGGTTTCTTTCAGCGATGCAATTCAGAAGCAGCTCGGGCTCAAGCTGGAAGTACATAAGCGCCCCGAGCAGGTGCTGGTGATCGATCACATGCTGGAAGACCCCACGGAGAATTGAAACAGTTTCTTCTGCACGGTTCGTCGGAGCGCCGCGTCTCCTGGTATATATGCTTCGGACACTGGCAGTCATGAGCCTGGCGACAGCTCTGGCGGGCTTCGCGCAGACGTTCGATATCGCCGATGTCCATGTGAGCCCGCGCAGCAATTGGGTGAAAACTTTCGGCCATGGGTGGGATGGCGGAATGCTCGCCGGCAACCGGTACGAGTTGCGGCGAGCCACCATGCTCGATCTGATTCGCACGGCATATAAGGTCGATGCCGACAAAATTTTCGGCGGCCCGAGCTGGCTTGACTACGACAAGTTTGAGGTTGCCGCCAAAACGAAACCTGGCACGCGGCCGGAAACCCTGCGACTGATGCTTCAGACACTGCTGACCGATCGCTTTCATCTGGTGGTGAAGATCGAGACGCAGCCCGTGCCGGGTTACGTTCTCTCGAAAGGCAAGGGCGAGCTAAAGCTGAAAGCGGCGGATGCCGCAGGATCAAGCGGGTGCCACGAGGTCAAGCCTGGATTCGACGCCGGGAAGATGTACAGCAACGTGGAATGCCGTAACGTAACGATGGAAGCGCTGGTGGCCACGATTCGCGGACCGGGCGGGCTTCCCGTCGCCGATTCCACCGGTCTCGATGGCGACTGGGACCTCGATCTGCATATTGCCGCAGGCAACGTGGCGGCGGGTGCGACCAGCGGCGGCATCATCGACGCGATAGAGAGACTCGGATTGAAAATGGAACCGGGGAAAGTGCCGCAGCCTGTTCTGTCCGTGGAGAGTGTGGATGAGCAGCCTTCCGAGAATCCGCCGGGCGTGGCGGCGGCCCTGCCTCCGCTACCTGCGCCGAAGTTCGAGGTAGCGTCGATCCGGCCCTGCGAAGATAACGTGTCCTCCCTGCCGCTCTCCGCGCCTGGTGGCCGCTACACGGCGACCTGCATGGGACTCGCCTCCCTCATCGGGCGGGCGTGGAATCTGACGGGAGCCGTGCAACCGTTGGGAGTGCCGAAATGGCTTGGCTCCGCGCCCAACATCACGATCGTCGCGAAGGCTCCGGCAGATGTGGCCGCGGACTTCGACACGCTTAATGCGATGCTGCGCGGGCTTCTGGCGGATCGCTACGGGATGAAGGTTCACTATGAGGACCTTCCGGAAGATGCGGACACGCTGGTGGCCGTGAAGCCGAAACTGACGAAAGCCGACCCCACAGGCCGGACGGGTTGTGCGCGGCAGGTTCAACCACGGCAGGGCGACGCTCTTCCAGTGCGCGTGGTGTGCCGGGACATCACCATGGCGCAGTTCGCGGAGCAGCTCGAGGCATACGGGTTCGGTATCCGCTACCCCGTACTGGATGGCACCGGTATTGACGGCGCGTGGGACTTCACGATCGATTTCGACTCACGCGCAAATTTCGGTGGGCGCGGGAGCGGGACGAGCGGTGCAGTTGACGGTGTCGCGCCGGACCCATCGGGCTCTGTTTCCTTTGAGGACGCGATTCAGAGGCAGCTTGGCCTAAAGCTGGAAGTGCATAAACGGCTCGGGACGGTGCTCGTCATCGATCATCTGGAGGAAAAGCCGACTGAGAATTGAAGCTTGCAGGAGTTTTTGTGCCCCGCTCCTTCACAGTCGCGGCCCGGAAAAATCGTTTTGGAATCGCGCGCGCGTGAGCAGGCGGTCGCGTCTCGGATTATACGCCCAGCAGGAGGCGCGATTCCAGTTTTTCCCTGTGGTTCTTGGTCAGCGTCAGTTGCGTTCCGTCGCGCAGGACGACGCGGTAATCGCCGCGAAACCAGGGCTGCAACTCGCGGACGCGGTCCAGATTCACAATCGACGACCGGTGCACGCGGAGAAACTGCGCCGGGTCCAGCCGGGCTTCCAGCTCGTTCATCGTTTCCCGCACCACGTGGGTTTCGTGGCCGCAGTGCAGACAGACGTAATTATCGGCGGCCTCGATCCAGTCGATATCGGGGAGTTTGACGAACACGACGCGCCCGTTGTTGCGCACGGCGATGCGGTCGGGAGTAATACGCGGCGAATGCGGTGGCTCGGCGGGATTGAGAGATCGGCTTCCTGAACGGTCGCACGCCACACGCACGCGGGCACGCTGCAGCGATTCGCGAAAGCGCCGGCTATCGAACGGCTTCAGGAGGTAGTCGAAAGCCTGAACTTCGAAAGCTCTCAACGCATATTCATCGTACGCCGAGGTGAAGATCACGACAGGTCTGGCAGCCGCCATGGCGCGCGCCGCTTCGAAGCCATCCATCTCCGGCATCTGAACGTCCAGAAACACGATATCGGGACGCGATTGTTTGAGCGCCGCCACGGCTTCCACTCCGTTGGCGCACTCGCCGGTCACCTCGCAATCCGGCTCCATGCTCAGCAGGCGGCGAACCCGGCGGCGGGAGAGTCTTTCGTCATCCACGATCAGTACTTTGAAGTTCGGCATGTGCTTCACCTCCTGTCGATGCTGCATACGCGCGGAAAGGCATTGTGATGCGCGCTTCCACGCCTCCTGCCGGAAGATTCCGCACCACGAGCGACTGATGCTTTCCGTAGAGTGATTCCAGTCTCCCACGTGTGATTCCGAGTCCCATGCCCTGGTGAAGCCCGGAACCCGGATGCCCGTCTTCCTTAAATCCAGCTCCATTGTCGGTTACGCGCAGAACCAGCGTGTCTTCGCAGCGTTCCGCGGCGATCGCGATCCAGCCCGGCTCGGAGCGGCGGCCCACACCGTGGCGAATCGCATTCTCCACCAGGGGCTGCAGGACCAGATTCGGCACCATGGCGTCGCGCAGGGCGGCGGGAACGTCGTATAAGACGCGCAGGCGGTCTTCAAAACGCGCTCTTTCGATTTCGAGGTAAAGATCCAGAATACGAATCTCTTCGCTGAGCGGAGCCTCATGAATACTGCTGTTGGCGAGAAAGAGGCGCAGCAGCTCGCTCAGACGCGCGATGGTGCGCTCCGCCATATCGGGATCTTCGTGGACCAGCGCGGTGATGCTGTGCAGCGTATTGAAAAGGAAATGCGGGTGCAGCTGCATCTTGAGCGCCTGCAGTTGCGCCTGCACCAGCTGCGTCTGCAATTGCGCCGATTTCGTGAGGCCCGTCTGGTAGCGCCGGTAATAGACGAACGCATGTTCCACGCCGACCACGACCGCGTAGAGAAGCGTGCCGGTATCGAAGGTCATCTCCATCGAACGCAGCAGCTTCGGCCACGTAAAAAGATAAAAGGCGGAATCCGGTGGACGGACGATCAGATCGTAGACGATTTTGATCGTGGGGACCAGGACGACGAGGAGCGCGGCGTGCGCGAGAAGATGCCGCTGCCAGCCCTGACCTTCCAGGCGAAAACGGCGGGCGAACCAGAGGACCAGAGGGGTTGCAAGACCCCAGAGATAGGCGTAGGTGACTTCGGATTTCAGGGAACTTGCCCAAGTCCACGGATTCGGCGTGAAGGCGTGCCAGTAATGGGTTTCCCACGAGCAGAGAAGGCCATACGCGGACCAGACGGCGAACACGATGCCGGTCTTGTACAGCGTATGCCGCGAGATGTGGAACCCCTCCATACGTTTGCTTGTTATACGCGGAAGTACCGGTTTCGTTCCGTTGAAAGTGGGGAGAGCCGGAGAATCGGTACTGAACCGGCTATACGCTTGCCGAAAGACGCCCTCGCTTCAGAATAATAGCTTCAAAGCGAGTTGGATGCCACGCGGGTTGCTGCTGTAGATGGCCTCCGGATTGTTAAAGATCGCGTTGCCCGGCGTCAGGTAGTTGAAGACGTTTCCGGTGGCGTTGGGATTCACCGGATTATCCACGCGGTTGGTGAAGCCGGGAACAAATTGCGGATGGTTCAGCGCGTTAAACAACTGCGCCGAGAACTGCACGCGGAACCGGTCACCGGCAGGGATGTTTTTGAGAATGTTCAGATCCAGGTTGTCGATCGGACGGCCAGCCAGCGTGTTGCGGCCTCCATCGGCATAGGCGCCGGGACCCGCCACGATGTAGCGGGCGTTGGGATTTACGGCAAGGTAGGCTACCGTCTGGCCCGCGCTGTTCATCAGCGGATTGACGTCGCTGCCCGTGCCGTTCACGCCTGCCGGGTTGACGATGACGCGGTCCGAGAAAAAATCGCCGTTGAGATTGGAATCGGTCTGGCTCAGGACCGTCACATATTCGGGGCTTTCCCACGTATAAATCGGCGCGAGCGACCAGTTGGCGGCAATCGCTTTGAGAAGGCGGTTTGACGTGCCGGAAAACGGAATATCGTACACGGCCGCCAGGGTGATGCGGTGGCGATGATCGAGCGCTGAGCTGGCGCGCTCCGCACTCAGGTTCTGTGAATTTTCCGGACGGCGCGGCGTGAGCAGCGTCGTGAAGAAATCCGCGGTGCTGTCGTCGATCAGATGGCTCCAGGTCCACGACCCGATAAACTGCAAATGCTTCGAGTAGCGCTTCGTCATCTGTGTGGCGAGTCCGTTGTAGCTGGAGTTGCCGCGTGGCGCGTACTCCACGAGCGAAGGGTTGGTGAAGCCTGCAGCCGCGTACTGCGGCAAAACCGACGGCGCCAATTGCAGTTGCGCGAGAGTCAGAGGGAGCGCGTTGAGGGTGGCCTGGCTCGGAGCCTGCAGATACGTCGGCAGAGAGTTCGTGGGGGTGACCGGTGAATACGTGGTGGGGCGGGTCTGCATGTCGAGATGGACGCCGCGCGTGCTGAGGTAACGGGTTTCAAACGTGAAGTCTTTGGCGAAGACGTGCTGGATTCCGAGGTTCCACTGGAGGGAATACGGCACCTCCTGATTCGGAATGTAAGCGGACGTGTCGGCGCGGGCGTCGGCTGCGGTGAGCGGACCCGTTCCAACACCCGGCAGAATTCCTCCGTTCGCGAGGAAGCCCCGGACGCTGGTCGTATCCAGCACCGTAGTGGCGAATTCCGGCATCGGCGAGTTGATGCCGATGTTGTCGTAGAGAACGTCATACGCCATGCCGAAACCGGCGCGAACCGAGGTATTGCCCGTGTTGCCGGGCGACCACGCAAGGCCAACGCGCGGCGCGAAGTTCAGATACTGCGGTTTCGGCGCGGCGAAAACGAACACGCCCGGCACGCTGGCGATCGCGTTCATCGATTGCAGTGTTTCACTGTAGGGAACACTCGCGTGTTCGTAGCGAAGACCGAGATCGGCAGTGAGGCTGCTGGTGATCCGGATGGAATCGTCCACATAGCCCGAGAAGCTGTGCTGGTTGCCGTAGTAGGTGGGATTTCCGTTCGTACGCTGCGCCACCTGATCGGGTGTGAGGTCCTGCAGAAAGATGTTGAGCGAACTGTATTCGTAGTCGCCACGCACGTTAAACGAGAAGCGGGTGGGCGCGATAGCCTGCTGCGCGCCAAAGCCGGCTTTGACGGTGTGGCGACCGCGCGTCCACGTGATGTTGCCGGCAAATTGATACGTGTTGGAGGCGAGAAACTGCGGAGCGTTGGAATCGGGACCGAGCTGAAGGCCACCGAGATCGGCAATCGTGATATTGGGGAACGCGTCAAGGCCGGGGAATTTGTAGTTACCAGCCGGCGTGCTGTCGATGAAGCGCGTATAGGCGATGCGGAATTCGCCGATGAGCGAGGGCGAGAAGGTGTGGTTTTCGGTGATGGCGGCCAGATGCTCGCCGAACGAAATGGGCTGAAAGAACGCGGGCAGGTTCGCCGAGTTATCGAGCTGAGCCACGCTGTTGAGCACGTAGCGGACGTGCAACTGGTCGCTGGCCGAAGCGTAGTAATCGCCGCTGCCAACGGCGTTATACGCGTTTTGATAACTCGGCGCGACGACGGGCAGGATGCCGACGGGAATCGCAACTCCCTGAACGAGCGGGTACTGCGTGGCGTCGGCGAGCGCAGCCGGAGCGGGCGCAAGATATTGTTTGAGCACGCCGAGATTAGGCTGGCTGAGGCCCGGCAGCGTGGCGAGCGTTGCGTATCCGGCTGTAGTCGGCGCGAGAATTTCGCCGGGAGAAGAGGCCTGGCCGGTAGGCGAATATTCAAGATCGGCAAAGTAGAAAAGCTTGTTGCGCCGTACGGGACCTCCGAGGGCGCCACCGAACCGGTTGGAATCGAAACGCGGTTTGGTGAGCGTGCCCGCGTTGGCGAACAGCTGATCGAGCGCGTTGAGTCTACGATTCTGCAGATACTCGTAGAGGCTGCCGTGCAGATCGTTGCCGCCGCTTTTGACAATCACGTTGAACTGGCCACCCGAGCCGTGGCCAAACTCCGCGCCGAATTGATTCTGCAACAGCGTGAATTCGAGTGTGGCGTCATTCGGCACCGTGACCAGTGCCCCCGTGTTGGCGCGGTTGTTATTGTCCGCGCCGTCCACAGTGAAATTATTGCTGCGGGGCCGCATTCCGCCCACTGCCGGACCCGTGCCGATCTGAAGACCGCCGTTGGATGCCACGCCGGCTGTCAGCAGGGACAGATTCAGCGCGCCCAAGCCAATGGATGAAACAGGAAGATCGACGGATTCGCGGGTATCGAACGTTGTGCCGATGGTTGGAGTTGTGGTGTCGATACTGGCGGCGGCGATGACATCCACGCTCGTGGCCATCTGCCCTACCTGGAGCGTGACATTCACCGTGGCGACCTTACTGGCGGCGACGGTGACATCCTTCACGGAGGCCGTGGTGAAGCCGGTGGCCGTAACGGTGAGCGTGTAATCGCCGACGGGCAGATCGGTGAAGCGATAGCTGCCGTCGGAGCCCGAACGAGCGGCCGAATGAACCCCGGTACTGTTGTGCGTTGCTTCGATGGCCGCGTTGGCGACCGCGCCACCACTGCTGTCGACGATTGCACCGACAAGATCGCCGCTAGCGACCTGGGCTTCGATTGTTGTCAGCGAGACCGTGAGGGCCACGGCCAGGCTGAAGATGGTCGCGGCTCTCCGCCAACGTCCGGTTGCTGTCAATGAGACCCCTCAATCGCGCCCGCGCGTATTCACTTCCAAGTGTCAGGCTCTGCGAAAGACCCATGGCACTCATTTGGGGTGAACCAGCCCGTTCGAGGGGCGGAACCGCGCAGGGCCGGGGCAGGAAACGAGGCATCATGAGCGCTCACACATGGGGCGTTGCCTGAGCAAATTGCAGGGGCGCGGTACGAAGAATATCGCGAGCCTGGCTTTCGAGCGCGCGCACTTCGCTCTTCGAACCGCCTTCGTGCTTCAGGACGTCTGCCAGAGTACGCAGGAGCGGTGCGATCGCGGCGTTGGCGTTCGCCGATTCACTTCGCCGATAGATGCCGATCGCCTCGCGGTCGAGAGCCTCCGCCGCATGCCAGTTGCGCTGTTGGGCGCGCAGTTCGCCGAGCAACTGGATGGAAGCACCCAGCATGATCGGATTCGCCGCGGTCTCGCGCTGCACTTCAACCGCTTCGGGCAGAATTTTTTCCGCGGCCGCGGTGTCGTGAGACCGCAGGTAAATTCCCGCGAGCGTCACCTGGGCGATCGCGAGCGCCCGCGCATCCGGCTTCGGCTGCAGGTTCAGGAGCGAAATTGCCTGCAGGGCGTAATCTTCCGCTTGTGCGAACTTGCCTTCAATACGGGCGACGTCTCCCATTTCAGCGCAGATGACGGCGAGTTCGGGGCCTGCCGCGAGTTGCCGCGATTCCACCACGAATTGGGCGCGTCGCAGCACGAGCCAGGCATTATCGAACCGGCGCTCCACGATGAGCGTTAACGCCAGATTGGTCTGGTATGCGGCGGTCACAGGGTGGTCTTCGCCCAATGCCTGCGTGGCCAGCGCTACCGATTTGCGCATTTCGGATTCCGCTTCGCGCAAATGCCCGGCGGCCAGTTCGATCATCCCCAGGCGACTGTGCGCGTAGGCAATTTCCGTTGCCGGCGGTTCAGCGGCGCGATCGCCTGCGGCGGAAGTCACGATGGCAAGAGCTTCGGTGAGCGGCGCGCGCCCACGCTCCGGCTGCGGAGAATCGGAATACACGCCGCCGAGGTGCAGGAGCGCTTCCGGCAACAATTCCGGGTTCACTGCCGCGAGGGTACGGGCGAGGTCGACGGCCTGAAGCAGAGTGGATTCCGCGGCCTGCGTCCGTCCCTGGCGGTGGTAATGCTCACCAAGGTCGATAAGTTTGGCGCAGTAGAGCGGTCGGTAAGCCGGTCCCGCCTGTTCCGCGTCGGCGACAGCGTGGAGGTATCGCTGTTCGGCGCGAGCCAGGTTTCCGCGCGCTTCATCGACCGAGGCAAGCAGGCTCTCGCAGGTGACCTCTTTCGCCACCGGGTACGTTGCTACAACGTCGGCCGGACAGGCCTGGTTGTAAGCGGTTGCGGCACGGTCGAGATCGGATGCGAGAAAAGCGTCGCGGCCCTGCCTGACCAGATCGTCGAAGCGAGAGAGCTTGTCCGGATTGGCAGCCGCGAAGACGGGCGCTGCCAGGACAGGGAGCAACGCGGCAAAAATTCGGAGACGCATGGATAATCACATATTGCGGGACAGATTGCCGGAGACAATCGGATTTGGGGTGAAGATGCGAAACGCAGAGGCAGAAGGTCACGCACGCGGGGCGAGCCGGTTAAAAGAAGTCCTGCGCGAGATGCGGCGAATTGCGGGAACCGGCGACGCCAGGGCCAAAATCGAAGGCATGAAGCGCTTTGGGATTCGGCCGGAGCGCGCCATCGGACTCACCACGCCGCAATTGCGCACGATCGCCCGGTGCTGGCTTCCCGATCAGGCGCTGGCCGAGGCACTTTGGGACACGGGGATCCACGACGCGCGTATTCTGGCAAGTTTGGTGGGCGATCCCGCTGCCATCGCGCGCGCGACGATGGAGCGATGGGCGCGCGATTTTGCTTCGTGGGACGTTTGCGATGCCTGCTGCTGCAATCTGTTCGACCGGTCACCGCACGCCTGGAAACTGATCGGACGGTGGGCGCGCAGCAACGACGAGTTTGTGCGCCGCGCGGCGTTTGCCACGATTGCAGGACTTGCGGTGCATGACAAGGCGGCGGAGGACCGCGTGTTTCTCGATGCCTTGCCGCTGATTGAACGGTATGCGTTCGACGACAGGAATTTCGTGAAGAAAGCCGTCAACTGGGCGCTGCGGAATATCGGCAAGCGGAACCCTGCGTTGCGCGCGGAGGCGATGGCGTGCGCGGAACGGGTGCGCGCGCAGGGCACGCGGGCGGCGCGATGGATAGCGGCGGACGCTTTGAGGGAACTGAAGGCGAAAGATGCAAATCGGGTGAAACCGATTGCGCTTCCGATGCGATCATAAAGGTATGAAATTTTCGCCGCCAGCTTTGCTGACAAGCCTGCTGCCACGGCTGTGCCTGCTGGCCGTCTTACTGCCTGCGGCGGCCGCGCTGGCACAAACCATGACGGTCGCGACGCTCGTCGGCTTTATCAAATCTTCCATTGAGCTGAAGAATCCCGATAAACAGGTAGCCACCGCTGTCGAACAAATCAGGCTGACGGAGAAATTCACTCTCGCCGATCTCGGCGATTTACAAAGCGCCGGCGTAGGGCCGAAGACTCTGGCCGCGCTGGCCAGGCTGGTGACGCAATCGGCCAGTCTCGCCCCGCCCGCAAAAGCCGCGCCTGCTGAAAGACGCGCAGTTCTGCCCGATCCGTCCGACGCGGAGAAAAGAGATGTTCTCGAAAAGACCCGCGAATGGGCGCTGGACTACGTGAAATCGCTGCCGGATTTCGTTTGTCTGGAAGATACATATCGGTATGTAGATCCGCATTATCAACCGGGAACGGAAGGCTCCTGGTCGCAGGAAGATCGCGTGATCGAGAAGCTGACGTTCTTCGATCATAAGGAAAATTACGAGCTTGCCCAGCACAACGACACTCCGACGGTGAATAAGGATTCCGCGTCGCTCGGCGGCGCGCGTTCCACCGGCGAATGGGCGTCATTGCTCGGGGAAATCTTCGAACCCTCGTCGCATACCGGCTTCCATTGGATGCAGTGGGCGACGGTGCGGGGGAAGCGGGCCTGGGAATATCGCTATACCATCGAACGCCAGGACTCGCATGAGACGGTCTCGCACGGAGATAAGGAAAAGATTATCGCGGGCTTCTCCGGCGACGTCTTTATTGAGGAAGGCACGAATGTGGTGTTGCGAGTGACCGTGAGTCCCGACATCCCGCCGGACTTTCCGGTGCAGGATGTCAAACAGATCGTGGACTACGACTATCAGACGATCGGCACGGCGGAGTTTCTGCTGCCGAAGAAATCCACGGTACAGATGCGGGACGGGCATATGGGGAGCCGCAACGACATCACCTGGCGGAGTTACCGGAAGTATTCCGCGGATGCGACGCTGAATTTCGACGACAGCGATACCGGCCAGAAGCCGGCTCAGCCGCCCTCTAAATAACGCCCGTTTCGGCCCGAATCGGCAGAAAAGACGAAACCAAACCGGCCTCCGGTGCGACAATAGATATATGCGGTTTCCGTTCCAACGGGCCATGGCCGGCGTGTGCCTGGCGGCCGTGTTCCTGTTCGGTTTTGTTGCCCTGGCCCAGCAAACTCTGACAGTTGACCGGCTGGTCGAATTTATCAAATCGTCGATCACGCAGAAGAATGCCGATAAGGTGGTCGCGGACTACGTCGCGAAGATCAGGCTCTCTGAGAAGCTCAGCCCCAACGTCGTCGAAAACCTGCAATCCGCCGGAGCGGGGCCGAGGACCGTGGCAGCGCTGTCGCTGCTGGTGACACAGTCGGCTTCTCTGGGCACGGCGCCGCCGAAGATGACCATCACCGTGCCGCAGGCCACCGGCCCGCGCGAACCTTCCGGGAGCGAAAAAAAGCAGGCCCTGGAGGAAACGCGCGAATGGGCGCTGAGCTACGTAAAATCGCTGCCCGATTTTCTGTGCATGGAAGTCACCAGACGCTCGATCGACCCGCACTTTGAGATTGGCTCGGAAGGCTCGTGGTCACCCCAGGACCGCCTCATCGAAAAGCTGAGCTATTTCGATCACAAGGAAAACTACGAACTCATCCAGCACAACGATACGGCGCTGATTGGCAAGACGTGGGCGACGCTGGGCGGCTCGATTTCACGCGGCGAATGGGCTACGCTGCTGGCGGAGATTTTCGAGCCTTCGACGAATACCGACTTTCACTGGCAGCGGTGGGGCACTTTGCGCGGCGAGTTAACGCATGTGTATCAGTACACCGTGGAACAGCCGTATTCACAGGAAACGATCGGGTACGGCGAGCCGCCAAACGAGCAGAAAATAACAGCGGGGTTCCACGGACTGGTGTATATCCAGAAGAGTACCAATGTGGTGGTGCGGTTGACGGTGATTCCCGATATTCCGCCGAGTTTCCCGGTGCAGGATGTGAATCAGACCGTCGACTACGACTTCCAGAAGATCGGAGCCGAGACGTTCCTGCTGCCGCTTCGTTCGCAGGTGCAGATGCGGGATGGGCACATCGCCACGCTGAACGACATCGAGTGGCGCCAGTACCGCAAGTACTCGGCCGACACCTCGATCACATTCGATACCGGAGACGATAAGCCCCTTTCCGACGATAAAACGAAGGAGCAGGCGACGCCCAAATAGGGCTTCCCGACGCGCGGTCCAGTACCGCCCGCCGGCCCCTCCCGAACCAGGGGGAGCCCAATAGTGATATCTTCAAATAGCAGATGTTGCCGTCAGTCATACGCGGGCTCCGCTCGCTTCGCATCGTCACCGTGATCTTCGCGCTCGCCGCGATATTGTGCGTGACGGCCGCATCCGTTTCCCCCGCGCACACCCATCTGAAGGATCCGGCAGGCCGCTGCGACATTTGCGTCACGGCGCATCTCGCGTCCCAACAGGTGGCCGTCATCCAGGTTGTGCATGCGCTGGCACTGCAAAGCGTTCTGGCAGCGCCGGTGGCGATTCAGCGTGTGGAATCGCGCACCGTTCTTTCCACCCTTACCCGCGGTCCTCCTTCTTCCCTGTAATTGAGGCGTGGTTTCGTGCTTGCATTGCAGGTCGATTGAAGAAGGGACATTCACGTGATCGGTTCTATTGGCGCATCGCCGGTTTTGCCCTGTATGGCATCCGCGCCGGCATTCGTGTCTGCTTCACACTCCGTCCTTCTTCTTTCTTCCCTGCAATAGGTTTCGGTCAACCGTTGTCGGGTTATTGAAAGAGGCAGATTTTGGAACCAGATGTTGTTGGTTTGTTCGCGGGAGATCCATCGAATCCCGTTCACATTCGAAAATGGGCCGTTTGGCCGCTGATTCTTGCCATGGGCGGCATCGCGGCATATGCGCAGCAGTCGGCGACACCACCACCCGCTCCGGCCGTGCGGGTCACCCTGGAGCAGGCGATCCAGATGGCGGAGCAGCATAACCACGCGCTTGAGGCGGCGCGTTCCACCATCAATCAGAATCTGGCGCAGGAAGTCACCGCGAATCTGCGGCCCAATCCGACTCTCTCCTGGGATTCGCAGTTCATTCCTCTTTTCGATCTTCCCCAGTTCGCGACCCCTGGCTACTTCAACAACACCGCGCAGTTCGATCTGGGCGTCGGCTATACACTCGAGCGCGGCCAGAAGCGCCAGAACCGCCTGCAGGCCGCGAAAGATCAGACCAGCGTGACGCGTTCGCAGGTGCTGGATAACCAGCGCACGCTCGCCTTCAACGTCGGCCAGCAGTTCGTGAACGTTCTGTTGGCCGAGTCCATGATCGACCTGGCGCAGCAGGATCTCACCAGTTACCAGAAAACGATCGACGTCAGCGAGGCGAGATTGAAAGCGGGCGATATGTCCGAGGGCGATCTGCTGATGATCAAGCTGCAGCTTCTGCAATTTCAGCAGGACGTATCCTCCGCGAAGCTTTCCAGGGTTCAGGCGCTGGCGACGCTGCGGCAGATGCTCGGATTCGAATCGGTGCCGTCGAACTACGACGTTTCGGGCGCGCTCGATTATCAGCCCGTTCACTCGGGCCTCGACGATCTCAAAGCCCTGGCCATCGGTTCACGGCCGGATCTTGCCGCCGCGCGCCAGAGTGTGGTGGCGGCGCACAGCCAGGTATCGCTGGCCAAAGCCAACGGCAAACGGGATCTCGGCCTGAGCTTTAACTACTCTCACGTGGGCGCGGTCAACTCGGCGGCCATGTTCTTCAATATGGATATTCCGATTTTCGACCGCAATCAGGGCGAGATCGCGCGCACGCAGGCCGTGGTCACGCAGTCGGATGAACTTTATCGGGAGGCCACGGAGCAGGTGACGACGGATATCGTGAACGCGTACGAGGGGCTTCAGACCAACGACGAAATCGTGACTCTGTTCAGGTCCGGGTATCTGGACCAGACCACGCAGTCGCGCGACATTTCCGAATACGCCTACCAGCACGGCGCGGCCAGTCTGCTGGATTTTCTGGAAGCGGAGCGCACATTTCGCGCCAACCAACTGGCCTATCGGCAGGCGCTCGCCGCCTGGATGGTCTCGCTCGAACAGGTCCGCGAAGCGGCGGGCACAAGGAATCTGCCATGAACGTGAAGAATGCCTATGTAATCGCCCAGGCCGGCAATGGTCCCGTGCTGGCGTGCGCTTTTGCCGCGCTGGTCGTCTTCGGGCTCACCGGATGCGGGAAGACCGAAGAGAAGGAGTCGCAGATGACTTCTTACACGGCGAGCGAATCGAAAGCGGACACCGCCTCGCTCTTCACCGTGCCGGCCGATCAGATGACGCATGTGCAGGTTGTGAAAACCGTCAAAGCGTCGCTCCCTCGCATTCTGCGTTTCACCGGCTCTGTCGCTTACGACGCGCTGGCCACCACGCCCGTTTTTTCGGCGGTCGGCGGCCCCGTGAAGGAAATCCTGGTGGCGCCTGGAGATATCGTTCATGCCGGGCAGCCGCTGCTGCATGTCAGCAGCCCGGATTACTCGCTGGCCCGCTCCACCTACTTCAAAGCCAAAGACGCATTCCAGCTCTCCGATAAAAGCTACAAGCGCGCGCAGGATCTGTACACACACAAGGCCATCGCCGAGAAAGACCTCGAACAGGCTGAATCCGACAGGTCGCAGGCGGAGCACGATGTCGAATCCACCGGCGACGCGCTGCGTGTCCTGGGCATCGCCGATCCCGACGCGAAATCGGCTACTACTCTGCAAATCCCGGTCCTCGCGCCGGTGAGTGGCGAAATCGTCGAACGCCTCGTGGGACCGGGACAACTGCTCCAGGCCGGTACAACGCAGGCCTTCACGATCTCCGATACAAGCAAAGTATGGGTGCTGGTGAACGTCTATCAGAGCGATATGGGCACCGTTCACGTCGGCGACTCAGCGGAGATTACAACCGATGCGTACACGCAGCCGTTCCGCGGGAAAATTTCCTATATCGCGCCCGCCATGGATCCGACCACCCGCACGCTCCAGGAACGAATCGAAACCGAAAACCCTGACCACAAGCTGAAGAAGGACATGTACGTGACCGCGACGGTCCGCGCCGGAGCGGTTGAAAACGCGCTGCTGGTGCCGGATACCTCCGTGCTTCGGGATACGGAAAATCAGCCGTTCGTCTATGTGATGACCGGACAGAATCAATTCGCCCGGCGTCTGGTGACGCTCGGCGATTCAGCCGACGGACGAACCCAGATTAAAACCGGTCTGGCTGAAGGCGAGAGCGTCGCCGGCGATGGCAGCCTCTTCCTGCAGTTCCAGAATTCAATGCAGCAGTGACGGAGCATCCAGGCAAAACATGATCCACCGAATCGTAAAATTCGCCCTGCACCAGCGGTTCCTCATGATGATGCTGGTGGTCCTGCTCATCGCCGCCGGTTCGTACGCGTTCATCAAGATGCCCGTGGACGCCTATCCGGATCTCTCCCCGCCGATGGTCGAACTGGTCACGCAATGGCCCGGTCACGCGGCCGAGGAAGTGGAACGACTGACCACGCTTCCGCTCGAACTTGCCATGAACGGCACGCCGAACATGCGCGTGATGCGCTCCATTTCTCTGTACGGTCTTTCCGACGTCATTATGACGTTCGAAGACGGCACTGACAATTATTTCGCCAGGCAGGTGGCATTTCAGCGCATTGCCGATGCCACGCTGCCGAACGGTATCGCACCCAGCATGTCACCGCTTTTCAGCCCCAGCGGCCTGGTTTACCGCTACGTTCTGGAGAGCCCGGATCGCACGCCGATGGAGTTGCACACCTTCGAGGACTGGGTTATTGAGCGCGCCTACCGCAGCGTGCCGGGCGTAGCCGACGATTCCGGTTTCGGCGGCCCCACGATGCAGTATCATGTCCTGCTCGATCCGGTGAAGCTCTATAACTTTCACATTCCCGTGGTCCAGGTGGTCAACGCGCTTTCCACCAATAATTCCAATACCGGCGGCGGTTTTTATTCGAAGGGCGGGCAATTCAATTACGTTCGCGGCCTGGGACTGCTGAAAACCGTCGAGGATATCGGCGAGGTACCCGTGGGCAGCAACAACGGCGCGCCCGTGCGGATCAAAGATATCGGGCATGTTGTCATCGGTCACGCGCCCCGGTTGGGTATTTTCGGTTTTGAAAAGAATCCCGATGCCGTCGAAGGCGTGATTCTCATGCGCCGCGGCGAGCAGACGCAGGATGTTTTGCGGGGCGTGGAAAAGAAGACCGAAGAGTTGAATCGGTCCGTCCTGCCGCCCGACGTCAAAATCCGGCCGTACTACGATCGCAGCGATCTGGTCCGCGTCACCACCGACACGGTGGAAGGCAACCTTCTGCGCGGCATGTTGTTCGTGATCATCGTCCTGATCTTCTTCCTCGGAAGCGTTCGCGCCGCTCTCATTTCCGCTATCGCGATTCCGCTGGCGCTGCTGTTCGCGTTCGTCTTCCTGAAAATCAGAGGCGATGCGGCCAATTTGCTTTCGATCGGCGCGATCGATTTCGGCATTATCATCGACGGCACCATCGTGATGGTGGAGAATATCTACCGCGAACTCGGCCTGCGTCACGGCCAGAGCTACAAACTGAACGACGTGCTGCTGGCTGCGGCACGCGATGTGGATCGCCCCATCTTTTACTCCGTCGCGGTGATTATCGCCGGCTATCTGCCGATCTATGCTTTGACCGGGCCGGCTGGCCTGCTCTTCCGCCCGATGGCGAATACGATGGCCTTTGCGCTGGTTGGCGCGCTGATCCTGACGCTCACTATCGTGCCCGTCGCGGCTTCGTTCCTGTTTACGAAAGGGGTTAAGGAAAAAAGAAACCCGGTATTCGAATGGATCCGCGATTTCTATGAAGTGCTGCTGGGCGGTTGTCTCCGCTTCCCGAAGCTGACGATTCTCGTCTCGGTGCTGATTTTCGGCGCGTCGCTGCTTCTGATCCCGGGGATTGGCGGCGAATTCCTGCCGCACCTCGACGAAGGGGCGATATGGGTTCGCGCCACGATGCCTTATACGATTTCGTTCGAAGACTCGGCCGCTTTCGCTCCGAAGGTGATGGCGCTTCTGAAGACATACCCGCAGGTCACCTTGCTTGGTTCCGAGCTGGGCCGGCCCGACGACGGCACCGATCCCACGGGTTTTTTCAACGACGAGTTCTACGTGGGGCTCAGACCTTACAGCGACAAAACCTGGGGGCAGACTTCGCTTCACACGAAGGCTGAACTGATCGACGATATGGGCAAGAAGCTCGGGACCTTCCCTGGCGTGATCTTCAACTTCACGCAGCCCGCCGAGGATGCCGTGGATGAGGCGCTCACGGGCCTCAAGAGTTCCCTGGCGGTAAAAATATTCGGCGAAGATCTGAATGTGCTGGAGGAGAAAGGCGTCGAGATCAAACGCGCTTTGGACCATACTCCCGGCTTCGAAGAACTCACGGTGGTGCGCGAACTCGGCCAGCCCAGCCTCACGATCACGCCGGATCGGGCTAAAATCGCGCGCTACGGCATTAACGTCGATGACGTGGGTGCCGTGGTGAATGCGGCCATCGGCGGTCAGGCGGCGACGCAGGTGATTCAGGGCGAAAAGCTCTTCGATCTGATCGTCCGCATGGACCCGCAGTACCGCTCGGGCGAGCACGAGATCGGCAATCTGCTGGTCCCCGCTCCCGCCGGACAGCAAATACCACTTTCGGAACTGGCGACGATCAAGGAAACATCCGGCGCGTCTTTTATCTACCGGGAAAACAATTCGCGCTATATCGGCGTTCAGTTTTCAGTTAAGGGACGGAATCTGGAAGGCGTGATTAACGCCGGCCAGGCAGCCGTGAACAAGGCCGTTCACCTGCCGCCCGGCTATCGTCTCGAATGGGGCGGCGAGTACAGCGAACTGCTCGAAGCGAAGGCGCAGTTCGCCATCATCGGGCCACTGGCCGTGATGCTGATCTTTCTGATCCTGTTCGCGCTTTACGGCAACTTCAAATTTCCGGTTTCGATTGCGCTTGGCGTGGTGCTGACGGAGCCCGTTGGAGCCCTGATCGCGCTGAAGCTGACCCACACGCCGTTCAGCGTGTCGAGCTTTCTCGGGCTGCTGGCGTTGCTCGGTGTCTCCGTGGAGACGGCTGTCATTCTGGTGAGCTACATCAATAAGCTGCGCCTGGAGGGCATGAGCATCCACGATGCCACGCTTTCGGCTTCCCTGCTGCGCCTGCGGCCGATTATGATGACGGCGCTGGTAGCCTGTCTCGGGCTGTTGCCTGCCGCGATGGCGACCGGAGTCGGCAGCGATACGCAGAAGCCTTTTGCCATTGTGGTGGTGGCCGGGTTGATCTCGCGCCTGTTCCTCGGCTTCTTCGTGAATCCCGCGCTGTATGAGTTGGTGGCACGCAAGAACGATGTGCTGAAGGTCTGATGCGGGAACTACGGCTGCGATAACCGTTACAAATCGATCAGCGCGTCGCATCCAAGGGCGTAGCCGAGCGCTTGCCATACCTCGCGGACACGGGCAGACGGCAAGCGCGAGATTCTTGTCGTCAGCACCTCTTTCGAGACGGTGCGAATGTTGTCGCAATTGGCAACACACGGTTTGGGTAAGCCCTCGCGCGCGCCCATCCGCACTTCAACCGGAATTCCGCGGATGACCGTCGTGATCTCAACCGCGACGAATTTGTTCAGGTATGTGTAGGCATCATTGCGGCTCAGCAGCAGCACCGGACGCCGGCCCGCTGGTTTTGGCAATACGGCCCACCAGATCTCAAATTGCTTCACGCCCGGAACTCCTCCGCGTTCGACCAGTCATCGGCTTCTTCAGCGGAGTCCGGACGGCCCAGATAGCCTTCTCTGATCTTTGCGTATTCCCGCTTGCGAATCGCCGTCTTCACAGCCTGGCGAATAAACTCCGCGCGTTGCCGTTTGGCGGCGGGCGCAACCCGATCCAGCGCTTTTAACGTTGGCCCATCGAGTTGGATCAGTATAGAAGGCATATCAGTATGAGTATATCAACTATCTATATATATTCTCCCTTCACGCGATTCTCCGCTCCGCCCGCACGCCGCAAAAGGATACAGTTGTAACTTAACCGTGCTCCCCGGCAATCCAGCCCAGCCGCGCTCGCTCTCCGACGTTCACGAGAGCGTCTCCACCGACCACGTCTCCATGGCGAGGCGCATGCTGGCGTTTGCCGGTCCCGCGTACCTGATCAGCGTCGGCTACATGGATCCCGGCAACTGGGCCACCGATCTCGATGGCGGCGCGCTCTTCGGCTACCGGCTGCTCTGGGTGCTGGTCATGTCGAACGCCATGGCGATCCTGCTCCAGACGCTCAGCGCGCGCCTCGGCATCGTCACCGGCCGCGATCTGGCCCAGGCGTGCCGCGAAACCTATCCCCGGCCGATCAATTTATCGCTCTGGTTCCTGTGCGAGATCGCGATTGTCGCCTGCGATCTGGCGGAAGTGCTGGGCGCGGCGATCGCGCTGAATCTGCTGTTCCACATGCCGCTGCTGATCGCGGTCGCGGCGACCTCGTTCGACACGCTGCTGGTGCTGTGGTTCCAGAAACTGGGCATCCGCTGGCTGGAGGCGTTCATCCTGGCTCTGATCGTCACCATCGCCGGCTGCTTCACGATTGAAATCGTCATGGCGAAGCCGGACTATCTGGGCGTGGCTGCGGGGCTGATTCCCAATATCGATCGCCACTCGCTTTATTACGCGATCGGCATACTGGGAGCGACCGTGATGCCACACAATCTCTACCTGCACTCGGCGCTCGTGCAGACTCGCCGCATCGGCCGCAGTATCAAAGAGAAGCAGACCGCCTGCCGCTACAACCTGATCGACTGCGTGTTCGCGCTGAATGGCGCGATGTTCGTCAACGGAGCCATTCTGGTTCTGGCCGGCACGGTTTTCTTCCGCTCTCATCAGGGCGAGATGGAGATTCAGGACGCCTATAAGCTGCTGGCCCCGATGATGGGGACGATCCTCGCGGCGAAGCTGTTTGGCGTGGCGCTGCTGGCCTCCGGACAGTCTTCCACGATGACCGGAACCATGGCGGGCCAGATTGTTATGGAGGGCTTCCTCAACATTCGCGTTCGCCCCTGGTTGCGGCGTCTGGTGACGCGGTCCATGGCGATTATTCCCGCATTTATCGTGATCTGGCTGGCGGGCAGCCGCGGCACATTTCAATTGATGATCCTGAGCCAGGTGGTACTGAATCTGCAACTCCCGTTCGCGATCATTCCTCTGCTCCAGTTCACCAACGACCCGGCACGGATGGGCGAATTCGCCAGCGGCTGGAAAATTCGTGTCATCGGATGGACAACCGCCCTGGTTGTCCTCGGCCTGAATATCTGGCTGGCCGTACAATCGATCGCCGACTGGGCTTCTAAAGCCGGCCATTACGCGCCGCTGGTCTGGACGCTCTCGGTGGCCCTGTGCGCCGCGCTGCTGGGCCTGCTGGTCTGGATTACCGTGCAGCCGTACCGGCACGCGCAGTCGAAGCCCGCCACGCTCGGCGTGGAAGAACAGACCCGCGATCTGGTCACGGTCCAGCGGTATCGCAGGGTGCTGGTGCCGCTCGATCACTCCAGACTCGACCGCCTCACGCTCAGTCACGCCGCCGGGGTGGCGCTGCGCGACGGCGCGCGGCTCTATCTGCTTCACATCGAAGAGGGCGTCACCAGCCAGATGTATGGTTCCGAATCGTCTACGGCTGAAGTCGAGGCGGGCCGCGAATATCTGGACCGGATGGCCGCATCCCTGGGGGATATGAAGATCGACGTGGAAACGGCCATACGCCACGGCTCGCGGCCGCGCACCGAGATCGTGAACTATGCCCGCGAGATCAGCGCCGATCTGCTCGTTATGGGGGCGCACGGGCACAGGCGCTTCAAGGATCTGATCTTCGGCGCCACTATCGACCCGGTGCGCCACGCGCTGAACGTGCCCATTCTGGTCGTGCGGGAACCGAATCCGTAGTTTTCCACACCTTGGGACAGCCTGTCTCACAGGCGTGTCCCGGTGGAACCATATCGTTGGTCTTTAGCGCACTAAACCAAATAGAATCAACACAAATAATGGGACCCCGGCATGCTCTTATAAGGGCAATCCCATGTCACGGATGCTCCGTCTCATCCCGGTTCTGCTCGCTGCGATTGCGGCCCCTGCCGCCACGCTGCAGCAGCTTTCCATGGACCAAATGAGCGAACTCTCCACATCTGTCGTCCGGGCTCGCGTAACCGCAGCCTCCGCCAGCTTCCTGCCTGGCCCCGGCACGCCTACAATTTATACCCACTACAAGCTCAGCGTCAGCGAAATCTGGAAGGGCGCCGCGACAACCGAAGTCATGCTGCCGGGCGGCGACGTGAACGGGCAGAAACAAAGCTTTCCCGGCGTGCCTGAGCTGAAGGTCGGAAGCGAATATATCCTGTTTCTCTGGAAATCGCCCACCACCGGCATCGTTCACACGATGGGGCTGACCCAGGGTATTTTCGAGATCTCCACCCAGGCCAGCGGCGCGGTTTCGGCCAGCCGCCGCAAGAGCGGCGAACTGATGCTGGACGCCTCGGGAAATCGCGTCGCGGATAGCGACGTCCTCATGAATCTACCGGATCTGAAAACCCATGTGGTCCAGGCTCGCGGAGCCGCGAATACGGCTGGGCCATCGAAATGAAGCGCCGATCGCACATTTTCGCGCTGATCGCGGTGCTCGCAGCCGGGTTCTCTATCCCTGCCTCCGCCTACTACCACTTCGTTTATTACCTCAGCACCGGCAACGCACCGGCGAAGTTCGATCTCACAGCGCTGCCCAACAACACCGTGTGGTTCTTCGTTTCCGAATCCGGCCCCACGGCATACAGCGCCAACGACAATTTTTCTTCCGTGGTCGGCCAGATCCGCCAGGCAACTCAGGTCTGGAACGGCGTCGCTTCGTCGGCTCTGCGCGTGGGTTTCGGTGGCTTTGAAAACGCGAACACGCAGCAGAACACGCCTGCCGCCGATGTTGTCTTCGACGATCTTGCGCCCGGCCTTCTCGGTTTTGGCGGCCCCACGATTCTTTCCACCCCGATCGTTTCGGCGGGTGGCGTTTCCGCGCCCGACGTGCGTCGCGGTTCCGGTCCCGCCACCGAAGCGACTTCGCCGGTTGCCGCGCCCGCCGCTCCCTGGGTTCCCATCACGCGCGCCGCTATCCATCTGAACGTGAATGGACTTGTCGCGCCATTCCCAAGTTACGACCAGTCGTTTTTTATGGTGGTTCTGCATGAGATGGGCCACGCGCTCGGCCTGCAGCACACCTTCACCTCGGCCACCATGTCCACGGCGACTACCTCGGCCACGTCGCTCACAAATCCGCTCGACGTCGATGACATCGCCGGCATCTCGGTGCTCTACCCCAACGCCAACTTCGCCCAGACCGGCAGCATTTCCGGCCAGATTACCAGCGGCGGCTCCGGCGTGCATCTGGAATCGGTGGTGGCGATCCGTGCCGGCGTGGGCGCCGTCAGCACCCTCACGAATCCTGACGGCACTTACGAAATCGACGGCGTGCCTCCGGGTCAGTATTACGTCTACGCCCACGCGCTGCCGCCCGACGCCGATATCGCGGGCCCCTGGAACTCCGATGGCAGCGTAGCGCCCGCTTCCGGCCCCACCAACGCTCTCTTTTACCCGGCGACGACCGACCTGACGCAGGCCACAATCGTTCCCGTCGCAGCCGGACAGATCGCAGGCAATATCAGTATCGATCTGACAGCCCTCCCGACGCTACCCATCTACGACGTCTCGGTCTACGGTTACTACGACAACCAGACCGTTGCGATCAAACCCGCTTATCTGAACATGACGGCGGGGAATGCCGAAGTGGCGGCCTCCGGCATAGGTCTGGGATCGAACGGGCAGGCGCCGGGTCTGAATGCGACGTTCGTGGGCGATTCCGCCGTCGTCGCCAGCGGCGGCGTTCAGCCTTATCAGGCGAATGGCTACACATACATCGCGTTGAATGTCGGATACACCCCGTTTGGCTCAACCGGCCCGCAGCACCTCATCATCACGACGCCTGGCTTCATGCATGTGCTGCCTTCAGCGGTCCGCCTGACCCAACAGAATCCCCCCGCCATCCAGTCCGTCTCCGCGAATGGCGATGGGACGCTGACCGTTACGGGAACAAACTGGACGTCAGGCAGCGCGATCTATTTCGATGGTCTTCCCGGAACGATGTCCCCTCCGGGCCTGACTCCCGCAACGGCGGCAACAGCGTCAGCAGCCGCGACACCGCCCACCGGCTCGGCGATCGTCACGCCTCCTCCCGGCGTCAGCGGACAGACCGCGATCCTGATCGTGTACAACACGGATGGTCAGAATTCCCAATTCGTGCAACCGTCGAATCCGTCCACCTTCACTTACGGGAAAGCTGCGACACAGACGATCGTGTCCATCAGTCCGGCGGCGTTACCCGCGGGTGCGGAAGCAATGGTGGATATCACGGGCAACGGTTTCAATTTCGCCGCCGGACAGACGGCGGTCGGCTTCGGCACCAGCGACATAACCGTGCGGCAGATTTTCGTGCTGGGCCCCAATCATCTGCAGGCGGATGTTTCCGTAGCCCCCGGCTCGGCTCTGTCCAACCCCGACGTCAGCGTGTTCAGTGGGTTCCAGATGGCGACGGCTACCGCCGGATTTCGGATTGCTCCTGCTGTCACCGGCTTGCCCGCGCCCATTCCCGTGCTGACCAACGCTCTGCCGGACCTGAACGGCGCCTATGCGGGCGCCATTGTCAGCCTGTATGGCGCAAATCTGGCGGCGGCAAACACGACCACTTCTGTCGCGTTCAACGGCGAAGCCGCGGCGATTCTCTACAGTTCCCCCACGCAGATCAATCTGCAGATTCCCGGCGATATCCCCGTCGGTCCCGCATCGCTGAATTTGTTCAATGGAATCATGAACGCATATCCGCTCACTGTCAACGTAGATACGCCGCCCGCTACGATTACGGGGATTGTGAATACCGCCGGTAACCTGATCGGCTCGGTATTTCCGGCCTCGCAGGGAGATCTGCTGACCGTCAGTCTCTCCGGGTTCGCGCCCGATGGCACATCGATTGCCCCGTCACAGGTGCAGATCGGCGTAAACGGCGTGATGCATCCGGCGATTTCCGTAACGCAATCCACGCCGGGAATTTTTCAGGTGAACTTCCAGCTGAGCTCAACCGAACCCACGGGCGCCGCTCAACAAGTGGTTGTATACCTGAGCGGACGGAGCAGCTATCCGGTAACCATTCCCATCGCCGCGGGAAACTGACGAAGTTCGCCAACCTCGCGGAGTTCTCTGGCTGTTACCGCGCGAGCCGTCATCACTGCCATGGACGTTATCAGCAGGTAACGCGCGCCCTCCCATTCCGCCGCTTCGAGCGCATTGGCCGCGTGCCGCATGAAGCTGGCGAGATTGCTGTGGCGCAGGCTGTTGCGTACCCGCTCGATCTCGGCGGCCGTGCAGCGCATCGACCGCGCCAGACGCGCCACGGTCCTGGGCGCCGGTTCGCGCTCGCCGATGGCGGCGAGCCATTCCAGAATCTGGTCGCCATAGCATTCAAACGAGGGAAATGCAATGACGCTGCCCCGACGCTCCGTTTGCCGGGGCGAGGGGTCGGAATCCACGGGCGCAAACTGCCGTATCTTTGCGATCACTCTGAGACTTTCGCACGGCCCGCTCCGGGCGTCGAGACTCATTTTGGTTAACGAATCCGGGTTAATAGCCGCGTACTGGCTAAGAATCGCGTCATCCTGGCTACCAAAGTTAACTGACCAAATCAAATAAAGACTTCCTCATCTCTTCCTGCTAGCTTTGATGTCAGGGTGGACACAACTGTCCGCTCCGGCGCCGATGCTCATTGACACCTTACCGCACCCCGAAGTAAACGCTCATTCGGCCGAGACGCCGTTCGTCGCCGGACTCCGGAAGCATTCGCTACTCGTATTTCTCGCGCTGGTCCTGTTCGGGTCATTGCGAATCGTCGCCACATACACCGTCTTCAGCCACACCTGGGACGAGCCAAACCATATTGCCGCCGGCACGGAGTGGCTGACCGAAGGAAGCATGAAGCTCGATTTTTCGCATCCACCGTTGGCGCGCGTGGCTGTGGCCCTGGGCCCTTACCTGGCCCACGGCGCGTCCGGCACTCTGCCGAATCCGGGCAATGCCGCGCCTGGCCGATTATGGGATCGGGCATCGCTCACCGGCCTCGCCATCCTCAACCAGGACGGAAAGTACGGCCGCAATCTGGCTTTGGCGCGCCTCGGCATTCTGCCATTTTTCTGGATCGCGGCGCTCACCGTGTATCTCTGGGCACGCCGATATCTGGGCGAACCTGCCACCGCGTTTGCAGTATTTTTTTTTACTTTTCTTCCTGCGATTCTTGCACACGCCGGTCTGGCTACAACGGACATGGCGGTCACAGCGCTCGTCGGCGCGACCCTGCTGATGGCCTTCATCTGGACGGAGAATCCGTCGCCGCCGCGGAGTCTGCTGCTGGGAGCAATCACCGGGCTGGCCGTTCTTTCCAAGTTTTCGGCGCTGCCATTCATACCCGTGGCTCTCGCGGCGGCGTTCGTCTGGCGCATCGTTGCGGAGAGGCCGCCGCTGCGCGACATCGTGCCACACAGGAAACATTTCGCCGCCCTTGGGGTCGCGGGACTGACGTGCCTCCTTGTGATTTGGGGAGGCTACCGCTTTTCTTTTGGCATGATGGCCGGTGGCTCCGGGTTCACGTTCCCCGTGCCCGCGCCGGAGCTCTTCGAGGGGATTCGGGATCTGTTCGGATATAACGATACAGGACACGTGAGCTTTCTGCTTGGAAACCACAGCAAGACTGGCTGGTGGTATTTCTTTCCGCTTGTTCTTGCGGTGAAAACGCCGCTTCCTTTCCTGGCTCTGCTCCTGTTTGGCGCCGTCGCCGCAATCAGAATGAAAGGCGCGGGACTCGCTCTCGCCTGTTCACTCGGCATCCTGCTGTTCTCTCTCACTATTCATATCAATCTTGGCGTTCGGCATATCCTGGTTGTTTATCTCGGATTCTCGATCGTCGCAGGCGCTGGTGCGGCGCGGTTGCTGGCGCTTTCAGCCAGGGCGAAGTGGACGGGCTGGGTTCTCGCCGCGCTCATCGTGTGGATGGCCGCGACTTCCGTGTTGAGCCATCCCGACTATCTGTCCTATTTCAACGCGCTGGCCGGCAACAAACCCGAGAACGTGCTCGTGGATTCCGATCTCGACTGGGGGCAGGATCTGAAACGACTCGCCGCGCGCCTCAAAGAGGTGGGGGCACCCTCCGTGGCGTTCACTTCCTACCTGCCCGTCGATCTCAATGCTCTGGGATTCCCGCCTGTAACGCCGGAAAATCCGGCAGCTCCAACGCCGGGCTGGAACGCCGTAAGCCTGACGCGCCTGAAACTCTCCGAAGGCGATGACGGTTCTCAAAGTGCGAAACCCTGGCAGGAGAGGCTCGCCCCTCGGGAAAAAATCGGAAAAGGAATGTGGCTTTGGTACTTTCCGCCCGCAGCAACAACAGGCAAATGACCCGCTGGCTCTAAAGCGGCCTTTCCACACGATAAATCTGAAACCGCGCGTCCTCGCCCTGCGCGACTAACCGGATCGCCTCCGGTTCGCTCCGCACAAGCTCGAGAATCAGCCGGTCCAGATAGGGCGCCTGGCCGAATGCGCTATTCGGCGCGCGAACAATATACGTCACTCGATCCTTCCCGATCGACATTCTGAAGTTGGCCAACGACCCCAGCGGGCGGCCACCCGGCTCGGGCACATAGAAAATCCCGTAGGGATCGTCCTGAAAACCACGCACCGCTTTACGGCCTGTGTAGAGATAAAAGAGCGGATCCAGATTCGCCAGCACAATCGCGCCCGGCGGCGTCTGGTCTCTGATCCAGTTCAGCTGCCGCGACGTGTCGCTCCACGAATCCTGCGACCCCATCACAGGCACCGCGCCAATCCGGAGGGTTGCCCGCGCCGCCCCGGCCAGATTCCACAGGCTCTGCGCCAACACCACGGTCAGTATCGTGATGCCTGCCGCCCTGGCAACCGCGGCCTTCTCCGGAAAACGCTCGCAGACCGCGCGCCACACACGCCATGCCAAATACAGGATCAACGGATAGACCACAACCACAAAGCGGTCCGGCGGCCACGCCCACGCGAGCATCATCGCCACATAGATCGAGAGGAAAATATCCGCCACGTTCCATCGCCTGATCCAGCGCAACCCTGCCGCAAGAAACGTCAGACCCGCCAGTATCTCCGGCCATCCCGGCCAGCGCATGCCTGCAATCGAAAACGGACTTCGCAGCAGCAGCAGCGCGTTCACAAGCACAATAGTGATCTTGTGGGTCAGTGGAAAATGATTCGACAGAACGTTCCACGATCCGTAATTAGCCGCCGAATAGTATGCATCCGTATCCGGCGGATGCTGCGTCAGAAGCCACCAGAGCCACGGCGCGCACACTGCCAGCGCGATCGCCAGAAAACCCGCAGCCCGGCTGAAGCGGCGTTGCCGGAGAAAGTAAATCGCGCCGGTCGCCACGGCACAAACCCCGGCCGTGCGCGTCAGACAAGCGAGTCCTGCGAGTACACCGGCCAGCAGCCATTCCCTGCCCTTCTCAGAACCGCCGGTCTCATCCCGGCGGAGCACCAACAGCCCGCCCGTGCAGAGCGCCGCGAACATCGTCTCCGATAGCAGAGCGGTGCTGAGGTAGACCGACCAGAGCAGCGTCGCCGTCAGCGCCGCGCAAATCGCCGCCACCTCGCGCGAAGCCTCCAGCGCGATCAGCCGGAAAACCAGCCAGAACCACACCAGCGCAAACGCGAAAGGCACCAGTTTGAGCGCAAACACATTCGCCGGAAAATCCGGCATCAGCCGCCACACAAAAGACAGCGCCAGAGGAAACAGGATCGGATATTTGGTTTGCGGAATCTCGTCCGGCAGGCTGATAATGCGGTAGCCATGCCCCGTTGCCAGCGCCTTCGCTGTCACCAGGTACACGCCATCGTCGTGGAACATCCCCACGGCGGGAGCGCGCAATGCGATCCAGTACGCGGGAATCAGGACCGCCGCGCACGCAATAACAATGCCGAGCGCCCACCACCGGTATGTCGAAGGATTGAAACTGCGCAGCTTCGCGGCAGTTTCCAATCGCGGTTCTTCGCCGGCAGCGCGCACGGATGAATTGTAGCGTGTTAACGCACTTCAGGTTTGCGGACCAGCGTGGATTTCCTGCAAACTCCAAACCCGAATCGGATCGCGCTGCTTCGACGCCACGGCTTCCACCGCCGCCCTCGCACCGCTCATCGTCGTGATGCACGGAACGCGATACTGCACGGCCGCGCGCCGGATCGATTTTTCGTCTTCGAACGAGAGCGCCCCGGTCGTCGTGTAAACAATCAGCTGGATCGTGCCGGCCTTCAGCAGATCCACCGCATTCGGCCGCCCCTCATTCACCTTGAAAACCGTCTTGCACGTGAGCCCTGCGGCCTGCAGATAAGCCGTTGTTCCGCGCGTGGCCACAAGCTCGAAACCAAGTTCCGCGAATCGCCGCGCCACCGGCACAACCTCATCTTTATACCGGCTGTTGACGCTGATAAAGACCGTGCCCTTGTCCGGCAGCGGCGTGCCCGCGCTCAGTTGCGCCTTCGCGAACGCCTCGCCGAAATTCTTCCCCACTCCCATCACTTCGCCCGTGGAGCGCATCTCAGGCCCCAGCGCGGGGTCCACGCCCGGAAACTTATTGAACGGAAATACCGGCGACTTCACAAAATTCAGCGGCACAGGCAACCGTCCCCTGTGCTCCGTCACTTCATGCAGCTTCTTCCCCAGCATCAGCTGCACGGCCAGCTTCGGCAGCGGCACTCCCGTCGCCTTGCTCACATACGGCACCGTGCGCGATGCGCGCGGATTCACTTCCAGCACGTAAACCTTGCCGTCCTTGATCGCATACTGCACGTTCATCAGCCCGATCACGTGCAGCCCGCGCGCCAGCTTAACCGTATATTCCTCGATCGTCCGGATCACCGCGTCGCTCAGGGAAACCGACGGCAGCACGCACGAACTATCGCCCGAGTGAATGCCCGCTTCCTCAATGTGCTCCATGATCCCCGCGATCAGAACGTCTTCGCCGTCGCACAGCGCATCCACATCTACTTCCACCGCGTCTTCCAGGAACCGATCCACCAGCACCGGCCGATCCTGCGAAAAACTCACCGCCTCACGCATGTAGCGCCGCACGCTGTCTTCGTCGTAAACGATCACCATCGCGCGCCCGCCCAGCACATAGCTCGGCCGCAGCAGCACCGGATATCCGATGCGTCTCGCGATCGCCACCGCTTCATCCACATTCGTCGCCGTGCCGTTATCCGGCGCGGGAATCTTCAGTTCGTCCAGCAGTTTCCCGAACAGCTTGCGGTCTTCCGCCAGATCGATACTCTCGGGATCGGTCCCGATAATCGGCACGCCGAGCCGCTTCAGCGGCAACGCCAGAGTGAGCGGCGTCTGCCCGCCAAACTGCACAATCACCCCATCGGGCTTTTCCGTATCGACGATGTTCAGTACGTTCTCGAGGGTCAGCGGTTCGAAATAAAGGCGGTCGCTCGTATCGTAATCCGTCGACACAGTCTCCGGATTGCAATTGACCATGATCGATTCCACGCCTTCACCCTGTAGCGCGAACGATGCATGACAGCAGCAGTAATCGAACTCAATCCCCTGGCCAATCCGATTGGGCCCACTGCCCAGAATCATGACTTTCTTATTGCCGGTCGGTTCCGCTTCGCAGGCCGATTCATACGTCGAATACAGATATGGCGTGAAGCTCTCAAACTCCGCCGAACACGTATCCACACGATTGAAAACGGCCTTCACGCCCAGCTCTTTACGCCGATTCCGAACTTCAATCTCGGTCGACCTCCACGAACTCGCCAGTTGCGCATCCGACACCCCGAGTCGTTTCGCTTCCAGCAGCAGCCCGCGGTCGGCCGATTCGAGCGAACCGCCATCCAGCGCCTGTTCGAACGCCACAATCTGCCGTAGCTGTTCCAGGAACCACGGATCGATCGACGTCATTTCGTGGATCGCTTCCGCCGTATAACCCTGCGCAAACGCGTACCGCAGATAGTTCAGGCGATCCGGCGTCGGCGTAATCAGCTTCTGCGGAATCAGCTCCGGATCGAAATGATCCGTACCAAACTTCTTGCCGGTTTCGAGACTGCGAATACCCTTGCCCAGCGCCTCTTTAAACGTGCGCCCGATCGCCATCACCTCACCCACCGACTTCATCTGCGTGCCCAGCGTCGTATCCGCGCCGGGGAATTTCTCAAATGCCCACTTCGGAATCTTCGCGACGACGTAATCGATGGTCGGCTCAAACGATGCCGGCGTCACCTTCGTAATGTCGTTGCGCAACTCATCGAGCCGGTACCCCACCGCCAGCTTCGCCGCAATCTTGGCAATCGGAAAGCCCGTCGCCTTCGAAGCCAGCGCCGAACTCCGCGACACCCTAGGATTCATCTCAATAATGACCATGCGGCCATCTTTTGGATTAATCGCGAACTGCACGTTCGATCCGCCCGTATCCACGCCGATTTCGCGCAGGCAGCGAATCGCCCCGTCGCGCATCATCTGGTACTCGCGGTCCGTCAGCGTCTGCGCCGGTGCCACCGTGATCGAGTCGCCGGTGTGAACACCCATCGGGTCGAAATTTTCAATCGAGCAGATGATGATGACGTTATCCGCCAGATCGCGCATCACCTCGAGCTCGAATTCCTTCCAGCCCAGCAGACTGATTTCAATCAGCACTTCATGTACGGGCGAAAGATCGAGACCGCGTTCCAGAATCGAAACCAGATCCTCATGGTGGTACGCAATGCCGCCGCCGGTCCCGCCCATGGTGAAGCTGGGCCGCAGAATCACCGGATAACCGTGAGTCGCCGCGAACGCCAGGCCGCCCTCCACATCCGTGACGAGCTGCGAATACGGCGTTTCAAGGCCGATCTTTCGCATCGCATCTTTAAACAGAAGGCGATCTTCGCCCTTCTTGATCGCGCTGACATTCGCGCCGATCAGTTCCACGCCATAGCGTTCCAGAATGCCGGATTCAAAAAGCTCAATCGAAAGATTCAGCGCAGTCTGCCCGCCGACGGTCGAAAGCAGCGCATCGGGCTTTTCCTTCGCGATGATCGCTTCCAGATAGCTCTTGCTCAGCGGCTCAATATACGTGGCCGTCGCGATCTCCGGATCCGTCATGATCGTGGCCGGATTCGAATTGACCAGAATCACTTCAAAGCCATCGGCCATCAGCGCCTTCGTCGCCTGTGTGCCGGAATAATCGAACTCGCACGCCTGGCCGATAACGATCGGACCCGACCCGATGATGAGAATGCGGTGGATGTCGTTTCTGCGCGGCATCGTTTCCTATTTATCCGCCATGAGTTTGACAAAATCGTCAAAAAGATAATGCGAATCGTGCGGACCCGGCGCGGCCTCAGGGTGATACTGCACGCAGAACACGCGCTCCCGCCGGTGCCGGAAACCCTCCAGCGTCTGATCGTTCAGATTGATATGCGTAATCTCCACGTCGTTCATGTTGAGCGAATCGGGGTCGACCGAAAAGCCGTGGTTGTGCGACGTAATCTCCACCCGCTGCGTCAGTTGATTCAGCACCGGATGATTAGCGCCGCGATGCCCGAACTTCAGCTTGTAAGTTTTCCCGCCCAGCGCCAGCCCCAGAATCTGATTCCCCAGGCAAATCCCGAAAATCGGCGTCTTGCCGATGAGCTTCCGCACGTTCGCAATCTGATCGTGCAGCGGCTCCGGATCGCCCGGGCCATTCGAAAGAAACACGCCATCCGGTTTCAAAGCCATTACATCTTCGGACGAAGTCAGCGACGGAACCACCGTCACGCGGCATCCCGAATGCACCAGCCGCCGCAAAATATTCTGCTTGATGCCGAAATCGTAGGCCACCACGTGAAACCGCGGCTCCGCACTGGCTCCCGTGAGATCTGATGGAGAACACTTCCCCACGCCTTCATTCCACTCGTATTTTTCGGGCGTAGAAACGCGCGTCGCCAGATCCAGCCCCGCCATGGAAGGAATCGACCGCGCCTTCGCGACCAGTTTCGACGCGTCTTTTTCGATAGCCGACAGCACGCCCCGCATCACGCCGCGGCTGCGCAGATGGCGCACCAGCGCGCGCGTATCCAGATCGGAGACGACAGGGATATTGGATTTTGAAAGAAAACTGCGGGCTTCGGTGTCCGAACGCCAGTTGCTCGTAACGCCGGAGAATTCGCGAACTACCAGGCCTTCGATGTGAGGCTTGACCGCTTCGTTATCGGAAACAGCGGTGCCGTAATTGCCGATCTGCGGGTAAGTGAGAATGACGATTTGCCCGGTATACGAGGGATCCGTGAAGATTTCCTGGTAACCGGTGATGGCGGTATTAAAGACAACTTCGCCGGAACGTTCGGCGGGCGCACCAAAACTCCTGCCCTCGAAGACCGTGCCGTCTTCCAGAGCCAGGATTGCAGAATCCAACAATTTCCTCCTGGGGGATTGGGGTAAAAACCATTGTACGCTACGCCCCCCACATCCTGCGCTATGCTTTGATTATGGGAGCAACAACAGCGATTTCTGTCGAAGAATACCTGCACACCAGCTTCCCCGGCCTCGACTGTGAATATCGGGATGGCGAACTGGAGGAGAAAACGTTGCCCGATTATCTTCACTCGCGTAGCCAGCTGCGGTTGGGCTTGTTTTTCGAGGCGCTCCGTGATCGCCTATCGGTATACACTTGCCCCGAACTGCGAATGAAGTTGCGCGAGGGCCGTTATCTCGTCCCCGATGTCGCGGTTTTCTGGCCGTCTCCTCCCTCGGCATCGCCACCCGACGAGCCGCCTCTCATTGCGATCGAAATACTTTCCCCGGACGACCGTCTCACTGCGGTCCGCGAAAAACTTCAGGAGTATCGCGCATGGGGCGTAGGCCACGTCTGGCTGGTCGATCCTCATTCCCGGCGCATGTACACCTGCGATACGGGGCTCACCGAAGTGAACTCCCTGATAATTCCGGAATTAGGCATCGAACTCACCCCGGATCAGATTTTCGAGTAGTCCCGCTGTCACTTCGGCCACAACCGATGCGGCAGCAAATACGTAAACCCGGCAAACTCCTCCCAGTCGGTCGAAGTCCTCGTGAACCCGTGGTCGAATCCACTATCGATCACAAGATTCTTCCGCACAGGATACGAAAGCGCCCACAGATTCCCCACCGCGTTCGAATTAAAATACGGCTGCGTAAAATGCCACACCTCGCCCGAAACCGTGAGCTTCTTCAGCCGATGCGAAATCGACAGCGTCTGATTCAGCTGCGCGCGCCGCACGCCGAACTCGGTTTCTTCCGTAATGATGAAGTTGGCGTCGAAGTGAAACCCCTCCATGTCATTGCTCAGCAGCACCGTGCCGCTCTGGCGAAACGTGTCCAGATCCAGCTCCGGCGCGGGACTCTCATACAGCCTGCGAATATAGCTGACCGCAACCGTCGGCTTCGCGCCGTCGCCCGGCAGCAAAACCGCCTGCGCACCCAGAAAAACCTCACCCGGGTGAATCTCTTTGTCCCCGCCCTGCTTGTTGCTGCTGTGGACGTAAGGCTCAGTCAGAACCAGAAACTCCAATCGCGGCGCTACCGTCAGCTTCGTCACATTGTTGATTCCGATGCGCGTCCCGAACTCCGGCGAAGTCACCGCTCCCAGCCCGCCGGTTTCAAACTGCACGTAGCCAACGGGAGTCAAAGTCGCAGGAGTCGAAACGGTCGGACGGGCGGGATTCGCCTCGGGCACGTCATCAGGCACGGTCTGCGCCGCGATCGGCAAAACAAAAATCAGGATTCCCGCGCAGAAGACGATCGCCCGGTTCATCGATCAGTTTCCGCTCGCCGGCGCAATCGACACCACCTTCAGCACCTTGCTCTTCGCGTCGTACACGCCAGTCACGCTCACCCGCGCTCCCGCGTACTTCGCCGGCGTCTTCTGATCGCTCAGCTTCATGACCGTGGTGCCGTCAAACAGCGCATATCCGTAAGCTCCGTGCGCGCACGAGCGAACGCACTCGGCATCCGTTTTATCCTTCATCATGTTGCTGTGCGGATTTCCCCCGCACATCGTATCCGTAATCACGCCCACAAACGTCGTGGGTGCGTCCGCGCCGAAAAGACAGGCGGCGAAAACCACGCCGGCAAAACAGAGATTTCTGATCATGAGTGTCCCTTCAATCGAAACCGAATAAAAATATTACCGCCCACCGGATGCTCGCCGTAATAAGGCTTGATCGCCGCCGGCAGCGAATAGCTGCTGAAATTAAACCCGACGCCCGTTTCCAGCCGATCAAACAGCGCGATATCCCGCGTGTATCCCGCCGTGTAGCTCCCAATCCTGAACGTGCTCCCCGCCGCCGCCGTAAGCTGCTCCTCAATCTCCGGCTCCCCGCTGAACAGCTCATCCTTATCCACCAGTTCCGCGCGCCCCGTAATAAAATTCTTCCCGCCCAGCGGCAGTACCGACTCCACCAGATAAGAATTCAGATTATGCAGCGTCCCCGTGTCGTGATTACGCCCCCAGACAAAACTCGAAGACCACGCGGAACCCGCGATCGGCTTCGTATACGCGAGCGATGACGTCAGCCGCACCTGATCCCCGGGCTCCAGCGCCTCCGGATGCGTGATGCGTCCTCCGGAAAATTGCAGCGCCCAGTTCTTCGCGGGAAAAAACCACAGCCGCGCTGACCACGAATCAATCGCTCCCTGCTGAATGATCCACCTGTTCTCGCCCGGCTCCGCACCATGAAATCCGCTCGCTTCTACCTTGACGCTTCCCCGCGAAATTCCAACCGTCACCACATCATCGGAAATATGCGTCGAATCCTGCCAGTGATGCGACAGCGGAGCCTCAGGCAACTCCATCGCCGACGCGCGATGCGGATAAGCCACCGGACCCAGCGCCGGATCGCCCACCGGCGCGGCATACAGGTCCACGAAAGTATTGTCGGCCACTTCGTAAACGTAGTGGAACCCGAATCCCATGACGAAATTGTGCGGATGTTGCGCGTCCACCAGCGGCTGCCCGTACGCCGTCTCGCCTGTTTGAAAAAGCAGCGGATATCGTCGATCCGTAATCGTAGCCGGTTCCAGGCTCAGCATCACTACCGTCTCGAAGTTTCCTTTCGCCCCCAAGCGATGCCCGGCCGACGCCATCATCCAGTTCGTGGAATACAGCTTGTCCCCGCCCCGCGGTCCCGATTGCTGCGTATCGGTGACAAAAGCATTCCCCATGAACATCGTGTTCCAGCGATGGAAATGCATCATCAGCATGGGCATGGGCCACGACAGGGGATTCTGCGAGGTGCCCGACGCCACATTCATCAGGTACAGCCCCGCTGGATTCTCATCCGCCATCCCCATCCCGGACATACCGGGCATGCCGCCGCCGGAGGTCTGCGCAAACAATCCGCCCACGCAAAACACCAACGCAACAACACACAACGTCAAATTTCTTCTAAACACGAATACTCCCAATGATCCGCAAAACGATTCCCGGCTGCAACAACTCCCCACCGCAACAATTTCCGAGCCGCTACTGTGAAGGAGCGGTACGCAGAACTTCCGTAGCAGACGATCAGATTCTGAGAACAGGAAATGAAAGAATGGGAGGCCGAAGCGGAGGATGACTATATGTGAAACCGGCGGACACGATCGATTCCGCGGGTGGCAGCCAGGCCGCATAGACAGCCGCAACAGTATCTACGTGCAAATCAACATGCGCGCACGGCTGAAACGAAAATGCAAGCATGCCCGGATGATTCTGGCATGGAGTCGAATCGGGAGCGCCCTTCGCAGGTCCCTGGTGCCGATGGCAAGGTGGCAGTTGCGCCGAATCCGCGTGCCCCGAAAACATTTCGTCGCTGGCCGTGCATGCCGCCATGCACCGAACTGTCGTCAACAACAGCAGCACCGACAGCAGCGCCACCCATTTGCGGGACTTGTCAGTCACGGCCCCAGTCTAGCAGAATCTCTTTCCGCCTCATTCCTCATCCGTCTCCTGAGAGCTTCGCAGCGCGCCGCGCTTTAACGCCCGGCTCTTCATCAGCACAAAAAATACCGGCACCAGAATCAAGACATGAATCGTGGAAGTTATCATCCCGCCCACGATCGGAGCGGCAATCGGTTTCATCACATCCGACCCCACGCCGGTCTCCCGGAGAATCGGTACCAGGCTCGCAAGCACCGCGCACACCGTCATCAGCTTCGGCCGCAGCCGGTGAACCGCCCCTTCGATCACCGCCTCGTAAATATCGGCGCGGCTGACCGGCCCGGCCATGAGCTTTCTATCGAGAGCTTCGTGCAGATACACCACCATCACGACGCCAGTCTCCACTGCAATTCCAAACAACGCGATATATCCCACCCACACCGCAACACTGAAGTTGTATCCAAGCCACCACTGCAGCAACAGCCCTCCCGACATCGCATAAATCGTGGGCAGAATCAAAACCACCGCTTCCGCCACGGAATGAAACACCATATAAAGCAGCAGGAAAATCACGAAAAACACGATAGGCAAAATGAACTTGAGCCGTTCTTTGGCCCGCAACTCGAATTCGTACTCGCCCGACCACTTGAAGCTATACCCCGCCGGCAGCGCTAACTGCTCGTGAAGAAGTTTATCCGCCCGCCCCACAAAGCCGCCATAATCCTTCGTATTCAGATCCAGATACACGTACCCGGTCAAAGCCGCATCCTCGTCGCGAATCATCGACGGCCCCCGCGAAAACGAAACCTTCGCGAGATCGCCCAGCGGCACCTGGCCGTTCGATGGCGTGGCCACAAGCACCGCGCGAAGCTTATCCAGGTTATCCCTGAAGTCTGCCGCATAGCGAACCGATATCGGATAGCGTTCTCTGCCCTCCACGTTCTCCGCGATATTTTCGCCGCCGATTCCCGAAGTGACGACGCGCTGCACATCGCCCACCGTAAGTCCATACCGGGCTGCCTCGGCGCGATTGACTTCTATGTTGATGTAGAAACCCTCCGCCACCCGCTCCGCAAAGACCGACCGCATTTCCGGTAGCGCTCCCAGGATCTGCTGCATCCGCGCGCCGAGTTGCTGAATGCCTTCCAGCGTCGGACCCTGAATCTTGATTCCAACAGGTGTCTTAATCCCCGTCAGCTCCATATCGAGGCGATTCTCAATCGGCATCGTCCACGTATTCGAAAGCCCCGGAAAATGCAGTTTCTCATCCATTTCGGAAATCAGTTTTTCCTGCGTCATCCCCGGCGGCCACTGCTCCTTCGGCTTAAGCATCACGGTTGTGTCGTACATATCGAGAGGCGCATTGTCAGTCGCGCTATCCGATCTCCCGATCGACCCGAACACGCTCTCTACCTCCGGAAACGACCGTATGATCCGATCCTGCTCCTGCATCAACTGCGACGCCTGCCCGATCGAAATCCCCGGCAGCGCCGTCGGCATGTAAAGCGACGATCCCTCGAAAAGTGGCGGCATGAACTGGCTCCCCAGTTTCGTCGCCAGCGGGAGAGTCACCACCAGAAACACGACATTCAACAGCAGCGTAGTCTTCGGAAATCGAAGACAGAGCTTTAACACCGGCAGATAAATCGCCTGCGTGACTCGCGAAATCGGATTGCGCGATTCCGGCCGTAGCTTGCCCCGGATGAATATCGTCATCAATACCGGCACCAACGTGATCGCCAGAATAGAGGAAAAGCCGACTGCGAGAGTCTTCGTCCACGCCAGCGGACGAAACATCCGCCCTTCCTGCGCTTCCAGCAAAAACACTGGCAGGAAAGACACCACAATGATAATCAGCGAGAAAAATATCGCCGGAGCAACCTGTTTCGCCGAATCCAGCAGGATTCGCGTTCGCTCGCGTGAAGTCATAACATCCGGACCGCGCGCCTCCTGCACTTCAGAAAGATGCCGGTACCCGTTCTCCACCATGACGATGGCCGCGTCCACCAGAACTCCGATCGCCAGCGCCAGTCCACCCAGCGACATGATGTTGGAACTGACCTGCAGATAGTACATCGGCAGAAACGCGGCAATCACGGCAATCGGCAAAGTCAGAATCGGAATAAACGCCGACCGGAAATGAAACAGAAACACGATGATGACCAGGCTGACAATAATTGCCTCCTCGATCAGATCCCGCTGCAGTGTCGCTATCGAATCCCGGATCAACCCCGAGCGGTCGTAGCCAGTCACGATCTCCACGCCCGCTGGCAGCGATCCCGAAATGTCCCGCAACTTCTTCTTCACGCCGGAAATCACGTTCAGCGCGTTCAGTCCATATCGCATGACCACCACGCCCGCAACCGTTTCGCCCTCGCCGTTCCACTCCGCGACGCCTTGCCGTATATCCGGCCCGAACGCAACACTCCCGATATCCCGCACCAGCACGGGTGTGCCGTTCTTGTTCCCCACCGGCACGGTCTCCAGATCGCTGAGCGATTTCAGATAACCGATCCCGCGGATCATGTAATCCGCGCCGCCCAGTTCGATCAGCCTCCCGCCAATCTCATTCGTGCTGTCCCGAACCCGGTCGATCACCATCGAGAGCGGGATGTTGTACTCGCGCAGCTTATTCGGATCGAGCCGCACCTGATACTGCCGCACGAAGCCGCCAAGCGTCGCGACTTCCGCAACTCCCGGCACCGATTCCAGCTGATAACGAAGGAACCAATCCTGGAGACTCCGCAAATCCGCCAGACTGTAACGATGATTGTGATCGATGATGGCGTATTCATACACCCAACCCGCGCCCGTAGCGTCGGGACCGATGGCCGGATGAACACCGCCAGGCAGCCGTCCCTCGATCTGCTGCAGATATTCGAGCACGCGCGAACGCGCCCAATAGAGATCCGTGCCATCTTCGAACACCACGAACACATACGAATCTCCAAACATCGTTTGCGCGCGCACGCCTTTCACGTGCGGCGCTGCCAGCAATGACGTAACAATCGGATAGGTGACCTGATCTTCGATGACCCCGGGCGGCTCACCGTTCCACGGCGTGTGGACGATCACCTGAACATCGGAGATATCCGGCAACGCATCGAGCGGAATCCGGCCAATGGCCCAGATCCCCGCCAGCACCAGCCCGAGCGTCCCCGTGAATACGAGAAACCGGCTGCGCGCGCACCAGTCGATCCAGCGCGCGATCATTTGCCGCCACCGGTCGAAACGTCGATCTGCTTTTGCGCCAGAGTCTGGCCGTCCTTGGTCGCCAGCACCGTGACCTGCCACGTGCCGCCCATCTGCACCTGGCCGATGCCCTCGTACACGCCGCCGCCTTTATCGCTCAGTGTGGCCACCGTCCGCATGGCCGCCATTCCCATCGCAGGCATTGCCGCCATGAAGTAAGTGACCGTCACCTGCGCGCCGCTCACGGGTGGCCCGCCAACTCCGGTCAGCTTCACCCGAAATAAATTGCCACCCACATGCGGTGGTGACGGCGTTGACGAGTAATCAATCGCGATCTGAGCTGCCCCATTCATAGCGGCCGCTGCACCCGCGCCCGGAGGCGGTGGCGAAAACGAGCCCATCGCAGCCTGTATCTGACTCTCGGAATCGATCAGAAAATTCGCGGAAGTCACGACGCGTTCGCCCGCCTTCAGCCCATTCAGCACCACCAGATCGCCTCCGCCCCCGCTTGAAGTCTCGACTTCCCTGGGCTCGAAATAACCGCCGCCACGATCCACAAAAGCGATCTGCCGCAGTCCCGATTGAAAAATTCCCGAAGCCGGAATAGTCAACTGGCGCCCCAGCGGCGAGTCGATACTTACGTTGACGAACATCCCCGGCGATAACTGGCCCTTCGGATTGGAAATTTCCACTCGGGCTTTCAGCGTGCGCGTCGTCGCGTCCACTTCGGGCTGAATGAAACTGACATGCCCCGGGAACGCGCGGCCCGGCGATGCGTCCGTTGTGACCGTTGCTGCGTCGCCCACTTTGACTCGCCCGATGTCGCTCTCGAAGACCTGCGCATAAACCCAGACCCTGGAAAGATCGGCGATCGTGTAGAGTTTCGTTCCTGGCTGCACAAAGGCCGTCGCGAAGGCATTCCGCTCCATGATCACGCCGCTCACCGGCGAATCGATCTCAATTTCTTTCGGGACATCGCCACCCGCTTCCATCTGCGCGATGTCGCGATCCGGAATCTGCCATTGCTTCAAACGCTCGGCTGCGGCATTCAGCAACGAATCCGATCCCGATGCAACGCCCGGTACCGTGCTGCGGCCCAGCAACTCCCGGTTCTCACGCGCCAGCCGATACTCCCGCTCCGTCTGCGTAATCTCCGGACTGTAGATCGTGAACAGCTTTTGTCCCTTCTCCACCGGCTGGAACGTCGCATCCGCAAATACCTGCTGAATCCATCCTGAAAATCTCAATTGAACCCATGAGAGCCGCGTCTCATCCACCTCCACGTTTCCGGTCATCCGCATTTCATCGTGCAGGTTTTTGAATTCCACAAAACCGGTTTTCACGCCGATACTCTGCATCCGCTCCGGCGTTAACTGAATGGGAACCAGCTTCGGCTCCTCGGAGTCCGGCGTCTGGGGTGAGACAGGAGCCGGGACGGGCGCCGCGACAGACGGAACCGCGACAGCCGCAGCCAAAGGAGAGGCCCATGGGCGATAACCCGTTCGATATACAAGATAACCAGCCGCGCCCCCAAAAAGCAGCACGAAAACCAATGCAATGAAAAAAGCAATCTGATATTGGCGCATCATTCGCCCCCTGCCCGGATCGACACGCCAGTCAGTTGTTCCAGCCGCGCAATCGCCGTCTCGTGATCCGCCAGCGTCTTCCAGTACTCTTCGTCGAAATTCAAAACATCCAGAAACGAAGCCAGCAACGTTCGAAAATCCTGACTACCCGATTCGTACCCCGCAATACCTGCATTGAACGTCGCCAGCGTCTGCGGTATCAGGCCCTCCCGATAGATCTTCAGCATCCGGGAAGCGGTCTCCGCCGCAATGTATTGCTCCTTCACCTCGAAGTAAGCCTGCTGAACGTGGCTCTCGTACTCCCGCCGCGACTGGTTCAGTTCTTCCACCGCCTGCGTCATCTCGGGATCCAGCTTTCGCTTTTTGTAAATCGGCAATCGCGCGCTGAGACTCACCATGTAGTAGTCGCGAAACTGCTCCGCCGTGTGCTCCCACTGGTACTGCACGGTGAAATCCGGATAGCGGTCTTTCCCCGCCAGTTCCACCTGCAGACTCTGTTTTCGAACCATCTCCTGCCCACCGGTTACGTCCGGATTCTCCGTGCGAACTTTGCCCAGTAATTCTTCCGCCGTGTACCGGAGTGAAGTTTCAGTCAGCTCCCCGGCTTCGATTTCCTCCGCGCCCGGCGGACGATTCAGAAGCTTGTTCATCAGCGCCTGCTGGCTGCTCATCAGCTCGTGATGGTGGGCCAGTTCGTTCAGGATTTTTGTTTTCTGCAACTGCGCCCGGAGCACGTCCTGCTGGCTGCCCTGCCCCACGCGATACCGCGCTTCTGCGATCCGTTCAATCTGATCGAGCAGCGTCTGGTCGTGTTCCAGAATGCCGAGTGTTTTCTGAATGTAAGCCAACTGGAAATAGCCGGCCTTGACCTGCTCGAACACGGCCTGTTTCGCGGCCTCGAATTTCGCCCGCGCCACCGCGGCGTCGCGCTGTGCTGCTTCGGCCCGCAGGCTCAGCTTTCCAGGGTACGGAATCTCCTGCGATATCCCCAGACCGATGTAGGCAAAATCGCTGTTGCTGTAGCCCGCGAAAGGGCGTGGACTCCCCACCGCCACATGCTGCAATGTCACCTCGGGATCGGGCATCGTGGAAACCTGGCTCGGTGCCTGCGCGGCCGCCCTCCAGGCTCGTAACGAAGCGGCAATATCCGGATTGCTGCGAGCGGCTTCGTCCAGCAGTTCGCCGAGAGAGGCCGCCGTCGCTGTCCGCGCAACGCAAACAGCAAGAGACGCCGCGAAAATAAACGCACGCGAGCGTGTCATTGGTGGGGCTCCACATTCAGATCCGCGGCATAAAGACGGTCCCACAGCTTGTCGAATAAATCGCGCGCCAGCGGCCGCTTCAGATCGAACTCCACGATCTCGCGGTAACCCGTCACGCGAAAGTCCCATGGATCGGGATTGGCGAGTGTCTGTATATCGCTCCAGCGCCAGCTTCGCCCGTCACGGCCATCGGCGGCGACGTAATCGATTCCATCCTCGCGGAACCGCAGCGTGCCGTTGCTTCCGCCAACACGCTCGCGATGGTGCGCCGGAATCTCCGCGATAACCGCCGCCCCCACCCGTGGATCTCCATTAATAACCGGCCTCCCGACCCGGGCAGTAAAAGCCGCCGCAATATCGGATGGCAGCGGCAGAGTCAACGTGAACCAGAACCGCCGCTCACCCGGCTCATGCCAATGCCGGTTTTCGTAACCCGTAATCGTGAGTTCCCGCGCACCGGAAAGGTCGAAAGTCTCGATCTCCCCATACGCCCAGCGTTTGGAGAACTTCGCCGATTGAAACGAGACTCCATCGTTGTCAATCGTGAATGTTCCGCGAATCTCTTTTCTCAAAAGTTGATGGAATAGCGCCGGCGATCGCCACTGGCTGGCTGGCGGCGTTTGAGCAAAAGTAAATCCCGCGAGCAGCGCAAATACTACAGCTTGCCTGTAAATCATAAAACTCCATATGTTTTGCTAACTACGCGATTACGCAAATACGCTTGGTCAATCCGATGTGGGTACGGGCTTCAGCCTGTACGGCCGAGCGTAGTTCGGCGTTTGCCTGCGGACCGGCCTGTAACGCAGGCGCAGTTCCGCCCCAAAGAGAGCGATGAAAAAATATTGAGGAATCGGACGCGCGGACGCACGCCCGTAGGAAGTTCTAAATTCGCAGCGGTAAAAGATTATCGGGTAAAGATCGCGGCGGTGGATCGCCATCCATGCCGGCCACAAAACCGTCAAATCGCAGACTCAGGCGCATATCCGCCGGAACCACGTTCAACGCAACAATGTTCAAAATCGGCTTCTGAACCGATATCTTCGGATGAAACTCAAGAGCCTGATTAGCGCCGGACGGCGTGTTCTTGCAGCAGGAATCGTGATTCCTGGGTGAGCAGTGCCCCGATGCGCAGCATTTTCGCGCCGGGGCGTTTGTCAGCCCCGCCCCGTAACAGTCCAGCGCATTTAAAAGAAGGCAGGCTAACGCGACCAGCAGCACTGACCTCCGGAAGGGCATGAGCTCATGGTTGCACGCTCAGTCGGAGCATGTCAACCGCGACGATAACTCACGGGTGCGCGACATACGAAGTGGAAGGGATCGTTAGTCGGCCGAAGAATCGGGGAAAGCCGAGCGTATCTGTACTTACGGAGTTTCCATTCCGGATTTTCGACAACCATGTGGGTTTGCAGGCTTTTGTGGGGCAGGCGCTTTCGCCTGCCTGTCGGCTTTTAGCCGACCTTCCACTTTCATGTCGCACACCCATAACTCACTCAGCAGCATTGCCGTAGCGAAGCGTGACCACGTGGGCCTTACCGCCCGAAGGCGTAAAAACCACCGTAAGCCGGTCATATTCCGTGTCAGCCATCGGAGGCGCTTTTCCTGCGCCCAGGCGCTCGATGATCGGCGGAATCGTGTTGGTATGTCCGACGACCAGCACGGTCTCGTTTTCACCGAGCTTCATCAGTTCGCCGACCAGCTTGTCTATATCCTTCTGAGCGATAACAACCGGGGTGAGATGAAGCCTCACGGCGATCGGTTCGGCCGTTTGCTGTGTGCGCCGAACCTCCGTTACATAGATACGCTGGATTCCGGCATCCTTCAAAACCTGCGCAAGTTGCCTGGCTCTCTCCTCGCCCGCCGAACTCAGTAGCGCGTCGGCCGACATGGCGGTGCTTCGTTCCGCGTGACGGACAAGGATGATCGTTGCGGCCGGAAGCACGGATGGCAGCCACACCGCGAATATCGCTGCCAGCAGCACTCTTCGTAATATTCCTCCACTCCATACGATCGGCCTCCGTGTTCTTTGCAATGCCATGCCGTTCATTGAGCCTCCCCGCCGTAGCCCGGCGCTTAGACGAATACGTACCAAAGAGCGAGCCCGAGTGATGCGATCGCTACGGCTCCAATTAGGAATCCGATCAGGCGGCTTGGATCCACCCCCTCGCCAATCTTTGAATGCGTGAAGATGAATCCCAATCCGGCGAAAAGACCCGGATCGGCTAAACCGTGAGTTGTCCAGTGATGCCCGGTGAGCGTCTTCATGAAATCGGTCAGCGGCGCGTATGCGTCCTTCGCCCAGGCGAGAGCGGTGAAACCGTGATCGCAGCCGCCAGGACGAAGCCCGAGGTTGCGGCGTTCAGCTTCGGCGATTTCAGCTCGATCGTGGATTTCATTATCGATTTACTCCCGGCGCTCCACGAAGCAGAGCCACTTTTGCCCCATGATTGATGACGGCGCCCGCGCCTTCCACTGCCAGACCGGTAATCGCAATCAGCGCCGCGACGGACAAAACAAGCTGGCGTGCCATCGGATTGGAATACAGCATTTCCCTGGTTGTAATCGGAAGAAGAAACGCCGGAATGCCCGTAATGAAAAACAGGTGCTCTTTCGTTTCCATAAACAGACTATGCGCGAAGGGCCATGGTCCCGCGAGAATCAAAGTCTTTTCCGCCGGATAGAAGTGAACGTACCAATATCCACCGCAGATCCATGCTCCGGCCATACAGGCCGCCGCCACGAGCGCGGCAGTCCGGATACGGCCGGCGTTTTCGGGCCGCGCGTTGAGCGTTTCCACGAACACCTACAACGCGGCCATGCAGCCCGTCACGCCGAGCCCGGCATGCGCGAGAAGTATCGCGTCGCTCATTGAAATATCGGCCATATTCGACTCTAATATCCAGGAGGAGCCATGCCGTTGAACGCGACGCCCGCTGGTTTAGCCGAATCGCCCGGTTTCGCTCCGCTCCCCTTGTCCTTGCCCCAGGTCCAATACAGCCCAAGATAGGCGTAGTTCTCAGTCTGCCCTATGGCGCTGTGGCCGTAGGAGAACAACAGCTGAAATCCGGGATCCCGGAATTTGTAGTACCCGCCGAAATCGACCAGCGTGGAGGGCCTCGTCTGAGCCGTGGCGATTCCTTCCGGTCCGTGATAGAAAATCTCGGCGCCCAGAGTCACCTTCTTGTCAAGATCGCGCTGCGTCAGCCAGCCCGCAAATGGGAAATTACGATAACCGGGCTCATTCACCAGCGTCACCCCGCCGCCCCCGTAAGTGGTCCACGGACCAAAACTTTTCTGCGCCCAGAGCGGCACCTTGTACCACGTTTTGCCAACCCCCAGACCACGGTCAGCATTGCCCGTCGGAACCTCAAACATCACAAACGTGCCGACCATGGGACGACGCTTCCCTTCCTGCACAAACCGATACTTGATCCCCAGTTCGATATCGCCCAAACCGAAAGCTCGCGAACCCGTACCGGCAGGCGCGAGTGCCGCATTGTTTGACGGAAAAATGGCTGCGGCGGGCAGGATGACGTGCAGATGGACATTGGGAAGCGCTCCCCAATTGAACTCAACGGCAGGGCCAGCCGTGTCCGTCTCCACGCCGGTGCCATCCGAAGCCGCGAACGTATAGAACTCGTAGTGTCCGTAATCAATCGGCTCCGGGTCGTCCGTCTGAAAGGGAGGTCCGGCCAGAGCCGCCGTTGAAAAGCAACCCAGCATGGCAAGGACCCTGCAAATGCCGGCCACGCCACGGGGGTATATTCGGCTACTTCGATTCATTTAGCTCTCCAAATCGTGGCCGATCTCGAGATACACCCGCGTATCTGGTCAATCCAATGTGGGTACGGGCTGCCCAGCTTCCTGCTGCCAGCCGGTACGGCCGCGCGGAGCTCGGCGATGCCTCTGTGAATACGCGCGCGTGTTGATGAAACTGACAACTTAGCGCTGCGCGCTCTGCATAGAGGGGCACCGGACGGACCCGTAGGAACAAAAGACACAACAATGACCGGGCTTCGGACGCAGGATGACCGTACAGTTCGGGCATTCGTAGAAGAACTGGCAGGCGTGTTCCGGCATCGGCTCTTCCTGAGCGTGCCCACATCGGGGACAAGTCAGCACCGACAGCGTAGCGCGTTGAATCCGGCAGTCCCCTTTCCGCTCACAATCGTACCATCGGAAAAAGTCATCCGCCACCCGATCCTGAGGCGTGGTTTCAGCGGCTTGCCAGCCAACAAAAATGCGGCGCCGGGTGGATCTCCACCCGGCGCCGCATTCCGGCCATATTCGACAACACCTGCTGTTATTTGTAGGGCCCGAAAACAGCCATCACACTCAACGTCAGTGTCGTTTCACCGAAGGCACTGTTCGGTCTTGTGCCCTTGTTGAAGAACTCCACGCTCGATATGTCATGTCTCGCCTCAAGTCGGGTGATGAACATATCGGTCAGCTTATACTCTCCGGTCACAGTCCCCTCACCGAGGCTCTGCGCGGTTCCGGTTTCAAAACCCTGCGGATCCTTGAAGTATTCGGCGCGTCCTGCGAAAGCGCCCTTCTTGGTCACCTGGTATCGGCCCGCGAAAGCGATGCCTTCCCAGTTCGCAAATCCGTTGCCGACGGGATTGTTGTTGCGCCCGTAGTCGCCGTTGATGTAGAAGCTCGTCTTGTCGTTCGGAGCCACCAGCAAAGTCGAATCGAACAGATTCCGCATACCGCCCGAAGGCTGCGTTCCGATCACTGGGTTATTCGGGCCCACATAGTAATTCGTGTTCCACGTATAGATTCCCTTCGTGACCGCCAGCGTCAGTCCTATGTTGGTGAACGTGTGCGGACCCGCCGTTTCATTCCACGGATTGACTACCTGAACACCCACCGTGACCACTTTGTTGATCGGCGTGCTCGTCCTCAAACCAAAATGGTAGTAAGGAATCGCCCAGGCGAACAGCAGCGAACGGCTGTAATTCCAGTTGGAATTCGCCTCGATGACTTCCGCGCCGGCCGATGTCACGAACGTTCCGAAATCGATTTCGGTGCCGTGCATGTTCTTCGGCTTGGCAATCAGGTACATCTGCTCGAAATACCGCAGCGCCTTGTGCTGTTCCGCGGCCGGATCGCCCGCGTGAATCAAACGCATCGTCTCGCCGGTGCCGACGTCAAAATGAAAGCCGAACACCGAGTCCGACTTATCCACCGTGAACTTGATCATGCTCAGCTCCGGCTGTCCGTTGATGATGTCGAAATTCTGGAGCTGATCCAGCGCGTTCCCCGGATGATTGGTGTTGTCGGTGATGTAACCGTCAATCAGACCGCTAAACACGAACCCGCCGTACTTGGGTGGCGGAGCCGGTGGCGTAGCTGGGGCAGCTGCGGCCGACGCATCGGCCGGCGCCGTCGTGGTTGTGCCCGCAGCAGGGGCCTGATCGTCCGGGTCTTCGGCGTAAGCCATGCATGTCAGCGACACGATTGCCAACAGGCAAATTGGTATTCTCATGTGATTTTCTCCCTTTTGGTTAACATGAGACGGACACGGATACGTCGCCGCGTCCCAGCCTCAAGCGCTAGTTTACGGGTGTATGAATCACAAGCGAAATAGATTTATTGAATCTGACTGATACGCACAACGCATACCAGATTCACGCAGAAAATAAGCGACTTAGTGAGTTTCTAAATCCGTATTAAGAAATCTTTAGATGTCGTAATATAAGGAAAACTCATAGGGATGCGGACGAAGGCGAACCGCGTCAGCCTCATTCCGCCGCTTGTAATCGATGAAAGTCTCGATCAGCTCTTCCGTGAACACATCGCCCTTCAGCAGAAACTGGTGATCGTCTTCGAGACAGCCCAGCGCCTCTTCGAGCGAGCCCGGCATCGACGCCACCGACTTCATTTCTTCCGGCGTCAGATCGTAAATGTCCTTATCCAGCGGTTCGCCTGGCTCGATTTTGTTCAACACGCCATCGAGGCCAGCCATCAGCAACGCGGCGAACGCCAGATACGGATTCGCCGAAGGATCCGGAGGCCGGAACTCCACCCGCTTCGCCTTCGGACTCGCCGAGTACATCGGAATGCGGCACGCCGCCGACCGGTTGCGCCGCGAATACGCCAGATTCACGGGAGCCTCATACCCAGGCACCAGACGTTTGTAGCTGTTCGTGGTCGGCGCAATGATCGCGGAAAGCGCGCGCGCGTGTTTCAGCAGCCCGCCGATGTAGTGCAGCGCCATCCGGCTCAGCCCCGCATATTCGTCGCCCGCAAACAGCGGCTTCGAATCTTTCCAGATCGATTGGTGTACGTGCATCCCGCTGCCGTTATCGCCAAACAGCGGCTTCGGCATAAACGTGACGGTCTTGCCGCTCCGGTTGGCCACGTTGCGGACGATGTACTTATACGTCATCATGTTGTCCGCCGACTTCACCAGCGTGTTGAAACGCTGATCGATCTCGCTTTGCCCCGCCGTCGCGACCTCATGGTGATGGCACTCAATCACCAGCCCGCAACGCTCCATCGTATTGACCATCTCGGAGCGCAGATCCTGATAGTGATCCGTCGGCGGCACCGGAAAATAGCCTTCCTTGTAGCGCGGGCGATAGCCAAGATTATTATTCTCGCGGCCCGAATTCCAGCGGCCTTCTTCCGCGTCGATAAAGTAGAAACCCGAGTGCGCGTTCTGATCGAAACGGACGTTGTCGAAAATGAAAAACTCCGCTTCCGCCCCGAAAAACGCAGTGTCCCCCGCCCCCGTGTTCTGCAGATACAACTCGGCCTTACGCGCAATCCAGCGCGGATCGCGCTCATAGTTCTGCCGCGTCAGCGGATCGCGCACGTCGCCGATCATCACGAGTGTCGGCGTCTCCATGAACGGATCCATGAACGCCGTCGTGGCGTCCGGGATCAGCAGCATGTCACTTTCGTTGATAGCCGCCCAGCCGCGGATACTCGAGCCATCGATGCCGAATCCGTCGGTGAACGAGCCTTCGTTCAGTTCGCCGATCGGGTATGAGATGTGGTGCTGCAGGCCCGGGATATCGGCAAAGCGTATATCAACCTGCCTCGCGCCATTGTCTTTCGCCATCTGCAGGGCTTCAGTCGGTGTCATGTGCGTCTCCAGTTGGAATTCTACCGAATCCCGTGCCGCCGCGCTTAGATAACCGACCCGCCGCTGACATTAATGGACTGTCCCGTAATAAACCGTGCTCCCTCCGAGCACAAAAATACAACCACGTCCGCAACTTCCTCGGGAACCCCGATTTTCCCCATCGGCTGCTGCCGAATTGCGCGCTCCAGCATTTTTGGATCGGAAAAGTAGCCTTCCGTCATGTCCGTCGTGATGTAGCCGGGCGCGACCGAATTGACCAGAATGTTCCGTGGCGCCAGTTCGAGCGCCCAGTTCTTCGTCAGATTGTCGAGCGCGGCCTTCGTCGCGCCGTAAAGACTGCGCCCTCCCGCGACGCCAATCCGACCCGCGACCGACGAAATGTTCACAATCCTTCCGCCATCGTTCAGCAAACGCAGCGCGCACTGAGTCACCCAGAACGGACCCCGCAGATTCGTGTTGAGCATCTCGTCGACCGCCGTCGCGGTCGACGATCCCATCGGCGTATTTCTCCAGATGCCGGCGTTATTGATCAGAAAATCGAGCCGCCGCTCGCCCAGTTCCGCGAACATCGCTTCGATTTCTTCGATCGATCCCATATCCGCCTGAACCAGCCTAACCTCACCACGAATCGACGCCGCAGTCTCTTCGGCGGCCGCGAGATTGCTGTTGTAGTGCAGGATAATATCCGCGCCCTGCGCCGCAAGCCGCTGGCAAACTGCGCGACCGATGCCCCGCGAACCGCCGGTTACGAGGGCTGTTTTTCCATCCAGTGTTCCCATGACTCCAATTAGAAACCATGCTAATTTGCGGCGGGCTTCTCCGCGCGGTCGATCACGAAGACATCAATCGGAGCCTTTGCCGGTATCAGTCTGAGACCCATATCCTCCATGGCATTCACCGTAGCCTGATACACATTTGCATTACTCGACGCTCCACCGGGCACCTCGGATGCCGCCATGCCGATTTTCTCCATATTGAGATCGAGATCGAAGATACCCGTCAGGCCGGTCTTATCGATCACCGGTCTGTCGGAACCAAAATGCGTGAGATATTGCGCGAGACGCGGAAAACCCCAACCGTGACCGAGCAGATCAAGCGAAGGCGTATTGGTTGCCGGCTTGAACTTCGGAGCGCCCTTTGAGACCACCAAGGTATAGACGGCCAGTTGCCTTGTCTCGCGATGGAATGCAAGCTGGAACCGGTCCGCTAACAACGCCTGAAGCATCGGCAGGAGCTGCTCCCTTGTGGCAGCGCCGGAAGGCTTTGCCTCAACATCGAATCGTGCTGATGCGATCCAGTCCGGACCTCCAGTGACCTGATAGTCTTCGATCCCATAGGCATCGACAACGAGCTCCTTCAAACTTTCGCCGCGGGCGACCAGCCGTCCAGGACTTATATTGACGTGGGCTCCCATGCGGCCGGGAAATGGCGCGGAAGGATTTGGTTTGACGGATGCAACCTCAAACTGAGGCAACGCTCCTGCCCCCATCGAAAGCACAAGGAGCGCGATCAGGTACTTAATTCTCCGAAGGCTTCTCGACATGATCGATCACGAGGACTTCGACCGGCCCCTTATCCGGCGTGAGCTTCAGCCCGAGTTGTTCCTGCACGGCGGTATAGATCGACGTGCCCGTATCGTCAGCCATACCGCCCGCAAACTCCAGATGGAAATCGAAGCGCCCTGCCAAATCGGTCTTGTCAACTATGGGACGGTCCACATTTTTCGACAGAATTCCAGCCAGGTCCGCAATCGTCATCCCGTGCCCGCCCATTGTCGTGTTCGGACCATTCTTCCCCATGCGATCAGGGCCGCAAAGATTAGGGGTCTGGCCCGGCGCAGGCGGCGAAGGCGGGTGGTTGATATCGAGAGGCGTACAGCTTCCTTCCGGCGTGCGCGTCATTTTGAGACCGCTCTTCGCGATAGTCAGCGCGTAGACCGGAGCCTCCCGGAAGTCGTGATGGACCTTCAGTTTGAATCGATCCTCCAAAAGCACCTGCAGCATTGGACCGAACATTTGATCCATTGGCGCATTGCCGACTGCCTTCGCTGTGATGTCGTACGGGTCGGAGTCGATCCAGGCCGGTCCGTCCAGAATCTGCAATTGCGTCGGGCTCGGAATCGGACCGTTCGCAAAGGCGACGTATGCCGTCTGAATGAGCCTGCGCAGGGGGACGCACTGCATGTTCAGCCTTCCTGGCCCTACCGGCTGTCCGCCTCCAGGGCGGCAGCCAGGATTGAGTTTGATCGACGCGACTTCGAACGCGGGCCTTTGTGCATAGCTCAGCGACGCAGCGACGAGGATCAAAAGCACTCTGGAGAAATTCACGGATTCACCGTCACTTTCACTGCCTGCTTCGCACGCACCAGATGGAAAGAGCCATCGGCCTGCTGCGATTCATATGTAACTTTCAACGCGAAGCACTGCAGATCGGGAGCGCTCCAGATCGTCATCCTTCCGTGCTCCATCCAGCGCTCGCGAACTGCCTCAGTCGCGTGGTTGAGGATCGTCGCGTGGTCGACGATCTTTCCGGCTATACAGCTGTTGCCGGCCTCGAGTCCGTAATGCCCCAATGTCAGGCAGTCAGAGTCCGCCTCACCAGTACACCCGGAAATAAGTCCAATACCAGGATGTTCGCGCCGCATTTTTCTTACTCTTTCCAACGTATTGGCGTCGACCACGAATGGCAGGGTCAACCGGCTTAACGCAGGGCCAACTACATCCAGAGTTCGGCCGAACGCGGTCATAAAGACATTCCCCGGCACGGACCTTGACAAGAGAACTTCGTTTCTCGCATCCAGTTTGTACGACGTCATCTGCATTTCAACCGAAGATGTACCGTCATCCGCATACTTGATCAATTCGGAATCCACGGTCCAGGGAACATGAATGCCTGGCGCTTGGGGAGCCGCCTGGATCCTGATCATGAGCAGCAGACACACGACCGATCCGACGGCCGCGCCCGCAAACAGCTTGCCTCCGGGCACCAGCCAGGCCAGCCAGCGCATCGTCCAGCCGGATTTCTGCTTCCGCTGCATCTCGTGCAACTCCGCGAGCAGCCGCCGAGGCACTTCGGGCGCGTCCCACTGATTGAGCATCTCGTCGAGTTCGGTCTCGTTCATCGTTTTCTCTCCGTGCCCGGCGCATAAGCGGCGAGCGTCTCCTTCAAATGAGCCCGCGCCCTTTGCAGGCGCGATTTAACCGCGGTCACTTCGATCTCCATCACCCGCGCGATCTCCGCCAGCGGCATCTGTTCGTAATGAGCCAGAATCAACGCCTCGCGCTGGCCTTCCGGCAACTGCGTCACGGCGTGAGCAACCGCCGATTCCACCTCATTGCGCAGGAGCAGGCTCTCCGGCGAGCGACCGTCCGAAGCCTCAGAGCCGTCTTCGACCGAAGTCTCCCGCTTCGCCAGCCGCTTGAGCGATTGATTCCGCACCACGCCGAAAAGATAGGTGCGAAGCGGCGTGCGTTTCGCGTCGTACGAACATCCCGGACGCAACAGTTCGAGGAAACACTCCTGAACGATGTCCTCCGCGTCGGCCGCCGAGCCCGTCATCCGGTACGCAAAGCGGTACAGTGGCGGGAGCAGTGAATCCAGATCCATGTCTCTCAAAACAGTATTACGTTGAGGCGGCAAAAGGAATCGAAGATTTTATGACCGCGAACCGTTCTTTCAGGACCAGGAACGGTTTTTCGAAATGCCGATACGAGAAATGAGCGGCCGCGAAAGAAAGCACCAGGGCTGCGCCATCGACTCCGATCATGCGCAGGGCCGTATGGGCGGGGAGTGGAAGCCTCCTTACCAACTCCAGCGCTGCCGAATGAAAGACATAGAGGCCGTAGGAAATCCGGCCCGCGTAAGTCAGCAGCTTTGGCGCCCGCCCGATGCCGAGTACCGCCAGGAACACCGCGGCGCAGCCGAGCGCTCCAAGCGCGTAGCCGGTTAGCAGAGTCGCTCGGGTCATTCCGGTCGTCTCCGCACTTCCTACCCCCAGGCTCGCCGCGATCCAAAGCAGGACAAGCCCCGCGCCGAGCAGAAACATGCGGTCCCCTGCCCTCTTGACGCGCGGTTTCGCGATAGCAATCAGCGCCCCTGTCGCGAAGAACAGGAACTCGACGGGCGTGTCATACCAGAGCTTCCAACCTTTTCCCGCAAAAATCCAGATCCAGGCTCCCGCGCCCGCGATGCAGGCAATGGATGCCCACAACTCGGCTCGAACCTTCATCACCGGCGGCCATAGAAGATAGAATTGCTCTTCGATCGAAATACTCCACAGTGGAGCGACCAGTTGGCCGGGATCGGCGGCACTCCAGTTGGCGACGAACAGAATCATGCCCACCAGCGCGTGGTGATCGGCAAAGGGGAGCACAGCGGCGAAATAGAGCGGCCAGATTCGCAACGCGCGGCGTACGAAGAAAAACTTCCAGGCGATCGCGCCCGTTTGCTCGCGTTCTCTCAGCAGCAACTCGGTGATCAGGTACGCGCTCAGCACGAAGAACATCGAGAGTCCGAATCCGCCGAAGTCTCTGACGACTCCCGCAAAGCCCGGCGCGGCGGGACCGTGATGGACCAGCACCGCAAGGAACGCGAAGAACCGCAGGGCATCCAGCTCCGGTTTGTAAAAGCGTTCTCCCACCCATCAACACTATCGGCGGCGATCTGTGAGTAGAATAGGGTCAGTGCGCCGAGTCCTTGCATCGCTGCTGCTGGCCGTTTTCAGCTTTTCGCTGATGCCGCCCGCTGCGTTCGCGTCGAATGCGGACTCGAAACTACCGGCCTGCTGCCGTCTCAAAGGCAAGCATCACTGCACGATGCCGGGAGAACATTCCGGATCGTCCAGCGGCCCAGCCGTCAACGCTGGCCGATGCCCGCTCTTCCCGAATGCCGCCGCGCCCGCGACCCAGTTAGCCGCAACACAGGGAGGCTCCCGGGTGATCTGTACGGGTAACTCCGTCGTTTCAATTTGCGGTTCGCGGCCGGAAACTCTTTCGTTGATTTCCTATAGCCAGGCTGGCCACAAACGCGGCCCACCGGCACTCCTCTAAAACCAACACGCTCTGATTTGTTGTCCGTTCCGTTTCACCCCTTTTGGAGGAGAAGTGTTTCGTCGTCTATTCTTTTCATTTTTGATGCTGCTGCCAGCGCTCATGGCAGCTACCGGCGGCGTTCGCGGCGTGGTTCACGATCCGCAGCACCGGCCGCTCGCGGGAGCTCAGATTTCGCTCACGGGGTCCGGTCTCGCCCAACCGAAGACCACACAATCGGACCCGAATGGCGAGTTCGGAATCGACAACATCCCGGAAGGCGCATACACAATCGGAATCTCCGCCCAGGGTTTCGTCCCGGTCACACAAACGATTTCTGTGGAGGCCGATAAGACGCCCGTGCTGCATTTCCCGCTGGAAATCGCGCCGGTGAACTCCAGCATCGACGTTTCCGCCAGCCGCCTGACCGCCCAGACCTCAACGGTTCAAACGATGGTTTCCCCGGAAGAAATCACACAGACCGCCGGGGCGGACCGGACCAACAGCCTCGCCATGATTACCGACTTCACGCCGGGCGCCGTCATGGTTCACGACATGCTCCACATGCGCGGCGGCCATCAGGTGAACTGGTTTATCGACGGCATTCCCGTGGTCAACACGAACATCGCGGCCAACGTGGCGCCGCTCATCGATCCGAAAAACGTGGAAGAACTGGAGGTCGAGCGCGGCGGCTATTCGAGCCAGTATGGCGACCGCACCTACGGCTTTTTCAACGTCGTAACGCCTTCGGGCTTCGAGCGCAACAACGAGATCGACCTGACCAGTTCGCTCGGCAACTTCTATTCCACCGACGATCAGGTGAATATCGGCAGCCACACCTCGCGTTTCGCTTACTATGCGAGCGTGGACGGAAACCGGTCCGAGCTGGGTCTCGGCTTGCCGGTTTCGCAGGTCATCCACGATCAGGAGAGCGGCGCGGGCAGTTTTCTTTCTCTGCTCTTTAACCCCAACGCGAAGGACCAGTTCCGATGGGTTGCGTCGTTGCGCGAAGACCACTATCAGATTCCCAATACGGCGGACGATCAGGCTGCGGGCATTCGCGACCTCGATCTCGAAAAGGATTATCTCGGCGGCTTCCACTGGGCTCACACCTTTTCGGACGGCGTGGTGTTCACGCTCTCGCCCTACTATCACTACAACAACGCGCAGTATATCGGTGGACCACAGGATACGCCGTTCATTCTCAATGACAATACGAGTTCCAATTATGCCGGCGCCCGCTCGGTATTGCAGATTCAGAAGAAGCGCAACGAAATGAACGTTGGCGTCGAAGTCTGGGGCCAGCACGACAGCGCGCTTTTCGGCCTTGCGGCAAATCCGGGTGGCAGCGTTCTGAACCAGCAGGAGATCCAGTGGGCTAACTCCGATGCTCTGTTCCTTGAGGACCGGTACCACGCAACCTCGTGGCTGACTTTCGATCTCGGGCTCCGGCTGACGCACTACTCGGGGCTGGTCAGCGAGAACGCGGCCGACCCGCGAATCGGCGCTTCGATTCGGGTGCCGCGAATCAGCTGGACTCTGCACGGCTATTACGCGTATTACTATCAGCCGCCGCCGCTCGATAGTCTGGCTGGGCCGTCACTCGACTTTGCGATCTCGCAGGGCTACGGATTCACGCCGCTGCGAGGCGAGCGCGATATCCAGCACGACATCGGGCTGAGCGTTCCGCTGGGCGGATGGGATCTCGATATCGATACATTCCATACGAGCGCGCGCAATTTTCTGGACCACGACGAGGTGGGCAATTCCGGCATTTTCATTCCCCTGACCGATCTGGGAGCGATCATCAGCGGCAACGAAGTCAGCATCCATTCTCCGAAGCTTCTCAAGGTGGCGCAATGGCGTGTGGCGTATTCGAATCAGATTGGCCAGGGGATCGGGCCCATCACGGGCGGCCTGCTGGAAGACGCGCCCACGGGCAACTTCCTGCTCGATCACGATCAGCGCAACACTCTCAGTTCCGTGCTGACGCTGAGCCTGCCGGGTCACGCGTGGGCAACGCCGTCATATCAGTTCGGGTCGGGGTTTCTCAATGGCGATGGACCCACGCATCTGCCACCGCATTCCACCTTCGACCTGTCGATCGGGAAGACGTTTCGGGAGAAGATCACAGTTTCCGCGAGCGCCGTCAACATCGCGAACACGCGGTATCTGCTGGACACCAGCAACACCTTCGGAGGGACGCACTATATCGATCCACGCCAGATTTACGGCGAGATCAAATACAAGTTTCATTTCTGAGCGGGCGATAATGTGAGGGATATGAGACGGCTGTCTATATTCTTTGCGATTGTTCTCGCGGCGAGCGGACAGACGGCGAAGCGCGAGGTGACGATCGGCGCGGCGGCGAATCTGAGTGAAGTGTTCCAGCAGGTGGCGCCACAGTTTGAACTGGTAACCGGGATTCATCCGGTGATCAGCTATGCGTCGACGGCTCAGCTCGCCGTTCAGATTGAGGGAGGAGCGCCGTTCGATGTGTATGCGGCCGCCGATGTGGCGCACGTCGTGCAATTGGAGCAGAAGGGGCTGATCGTCGCAGGGTCGCGGGCGGTGTATGCGAGGGGGATTCTGGCGCTGTGGATTCCGTTGCACAGCGGGGCGGGCGTCATGAAGCCGGAAGAGCTGACAGAGCCTTCCGTGAAGGTGATCGCGCTGGCGAAGCCGGAACTGGCGCCATATGGGCTGGCAGCGCGACAGACGCTGGAGAAGCTGGGGATCTGGAATAAGGTGGAGCCGAAGATCGTGTATGCGGACAACATCAACATGGCGAAGCAGTATGGATCGTCGGGGAACGCCGATGCGGTTTTCACGGCTTACTCGCTGGTGCTGAAGGAACCGGGCAGAGTTATACAGGTCGACGAGGCGCTGCACGCGCCGATCGATCAGGCGCTGGGAATTGTCGCCGGGTCGAAGAATCAGGTGGCGGCGCGGGCGTTTGCGGATTTTTTGCTGACTGGTAAGGGGCGGGAGATTTTGCGCGACTCGGGGTATCGGGTGCAGAAGGCATCGGCTCCACGGTGAGAGGCGCGGAAATCGAGCTTCGCTCGACTGAAGGCAGACGGAACCGTCTGCCTCACACAGACTTGCACGTGCAGCTCACGGCGTAAATGGACACAATGCGGCCACGCCCGCGATGCCGGTCAATATTCGGTTGAGAAAGACCCGTCGGTCGGAGCCCTTTGGCAGGGACGACCTTCAGGGGCAGGCGCAAGGCCGTTCCCTGATTGAAGTAGAGCACAGGGCCCAAATAGCTGGATATGGATGTTGTTGATTCTACAAGGAAAAATACTTGTGACCGGCGATTAGCCTTTTTTATTTCGGGGCAGGATTGCGGTGCGGATCACCGGGACGAGCGAATTCGATTCGCCGGCGCGGGGAGTCGGGGGGCGATTCGCCAGTTCGAAGTTCAGCGACTGCACGAACTCTTCGATCTGGTCCTGCATCGCTTCCATTTTGTTCCGCATGTTGAGAATGATCTCGACACCTGCCAGATTAACGCCCAGATCGCGCGTCAGATGCAGAATCACTTCGAGGCGAACGAGGTCTTCTTCGGTGTAGAGGCGCGTGTTGCCGTCGCTGCGACTCGGCTTCAGCAGACCTTCGCGCTCGTAGAGGCGCAGCGTCTGTGGATGGACCGAGTACTGCTCGGCCACCGACGAAATCATATACGCCGCTTTGGATTTCGCACGCATCGGTTACTCCTCAGTCCACAGACCCGCTCGCGGGTCTTCGGTGTGGAGTTCGGCCAGTTCGCGCAACAGTTCCTTCGTCTTCTCGTCCCGCACTTCGGGAGCTTTGAGAACGACCTGAACGATTTGATCGCCCTTCGTATTCTTGCGCGTATTGGGGACACCGCGATCGCGCAGCCGGAACTTCTGGTTGTTCTGCGTGCCGGGCGGAATCTTCAGCAGAGTCTTGCCGTCGATGGTCGGGATTTCAATCTTCGTACCGAGACCCGCTTCCCAGATCGTGATCGGCACTTCCATGTGGATATTGTCGCCTTCGCGGCGGAAGACCGGATGCGGCTCCACGTTGGTCGTGATGTAGAGATCGCCGGAAGGCGCGCCCATCGTGCCGGCGTTGCCTTTGCCGGGGACGCGCAGCCGCGAACCGTGTTGCGCTCCGGCGGGGATGCGAACTTCGACGAATTCCTTATGAGAAATTCGCCCATCGCCATGACACGCGGGGCAGACGTTACTGATGCGGCCCTTGCCATTGCAGCGCGGGCAGGTCAGATTGAACTTCATGTTGCCGGCCATCTGCTGCACGTTGCCTGTACCCTGGCACTGCGGACAACTGACCGAGCCTGCCTCATTGCCGCCCGTGCCGTGGCAGACGGCGCACTGCTCGTAGCGGGTAATTTCGATTTTGGTCTGGGTGCCGCGGATGGCCTGCCAGAAAGTAATATTGAGGCCGTATTCGAGATCCGCGCCTTTTTCGGGAGCCGCGTCGGGCTGGCCGGCGCCGGGTTCGCGGTGAAAGAACTGATTGAAGATGTCTTTGAAAGCGCCGCCTCCCGCGCCGGATCCACCAGCGCCGGGATTACCGCCGCGTCGGCCGCGTTCGGCTTCGGCCTGGGCATCGCGGAACATTTCGGAGAAGTCGAAACCTCCGAAATCCATGTTGGGGCCGCCACGCTGGGCACTGCCACCTTGAGGAGCTCCGCCGCCCGCGTTGAAACCGGCGTCGGAGTAGAAACCGACCTGATCGTACATGGAACGCTTTTTGGAATCACTCAGAACGTCATAGGCTTCCTGGACGTTTTTGAAGCGGTCTTCGGCGGATTTGTCGCCGGGGTTGAGATCGGGGTGATATTTACGGGCGAGTTTCCGGTATGCTTTGCGGAGCTCGTCTTCCCCGGCGCCGCGTTCGACGCCGAGGGTTTTGTAATAGTCGTGTTTGGGCTGAGATGCCATTATTTAGCCACAGATGAACACAGATGGACACAGATAAGAATTACTTCTTGTCGTCTACGTCTACGAATTCTGCGTCCACTACATCTTCTTTCGGTTTGTCATTCGGAGGAGGAGGCGCTCCCTGGGGACCGTCGGACGGCGGCGTCGAAGAGGCTTTGTACATCGCTTCGGCCAGCTTGTGGCTTGCCGTGGTCAGTTTGTCCGTCGCCGCGTTGAGCTTGTCGGCGTCGTTTTCGTTGATCGCCTTCTTGACGTCTTCGATGGCGGTTTCGATGTTCTTCGCGTCCGCCTCGCCAACCTTATCGCGATGCTCTTTCAGCGTCTTTTCGACGTTGTAAACCATCGCGTCGGCGCGATTGCGGGCTTCGATCTGATCCTTCGACTTGCGGTCGTCGGCGGCATGCGATTCGGCATCGCGCGCCATCTTGTCCACTTCGTCTTTGGAGAGACCCGAGGAAGAAGTAATGGTGATCTTCTGCTCGTTATTGGTGGCCTTGTCTTTCGCTGCCACGTTCAGAATGCCGTTGGCGTCGATGTCGAAAGTGACTTCGATCTGCGGCACGCCACGCGGCGCCGGCGGAATGCCCACCAGCGAGAAGACGCCGAGCAAACGGTTGTCCTTCGCCATGGCGCGCTCGCCCTGGAAGGCTTTGATCTCGACCGAGGTCTGGCTGTCCGCCGCGGTAGAGAAAGTTTCGCTCTTGCGCGTCGGAATGGTGGTGTTGCGCTCGATCAGTTTGGTGAAAACGCCACCCAGAGTTTCGATGCCGAGGGAGAGTGGGGTTACGTCGAGAAGGAGAACGTCCTTCACTTCGCCGCCGAGCACGCCGCCCTGGACAGCAGCGCCGACCGCGACCACTTCATCGGGATTCACGCTCTTATTGGGCTCTTTGTTGAAGAGCTCCTTGACGATGGCCTGGATGCGCGGGATGCGCGTGGAACCGCCGACCAGAACGACTTCGTCGATCTTATCCGGGGTCACGTTGGCGTCCTTCATGGCCTGCTTGCAGGGGCCAACGGTGCGCTGGAAGAGGTCTTCGCACATTTGCTCATAACGCGAGCGGGTGAGCTTCATCAGCAGGTGCTTGGGCCCGGTGGCATCGGCCGTGACGAATGGCAGATTGATATCAGTTTCGAGGAGCGTCGAGAGCTCCATCTTGGCTTTTTCGGCCGATTCCTTGAGACGCTGGAGCGCCATCTGATCTTTGGAGAGATCGATGCCCGATTCTTTTTTGAACTCGGAGACGATCCAATCCATGATTCGCTGGTCGATGTTGTCGCCACCGAGGTGGGTGTCGCCGTTGGTGGATTTGACTTCGACTACGCCGTCGCCCACTTCGAGGATGGAGACGTCGAAGGTGCCGCCGCCGAAATCGTAGACGGCGATGGTTTCGTTGGTCTTCTTATCGAGACCGTAGGCGAGCGCGGCCGCAGTGGGCTCATTGATGATGCGCTTGACGTCGAGACCGGCAATCTTGCCGGCGTCTTTTGTGGCCTGGCGCTGGGCGTCATTGAAGTAGGCCGGAACCGTAATGACGGCTTCGGTGACCTTCTGGCCGAGATAGGCTTCGGCCGCTTCCTTCAGCTTGGTCAGAATCATCGCCGAAATTTCGGGCGGCGACAGCTTCTGGCCGTTGATGTCGACGCGCGCGTCGTCATTTTCGCCCCGGACGACTTTGTACGGGACCATCTTCATTTCTTCGTTGACTTCGCCGTAGTGGCGGCCCATGAACCGCTTGATGGAGAAGATGGTCTGGTCGGGGTTGGTGATGGCCTGGCGCTTGGCCACCTGGCCGACGAGACGTTCACCGGATTTGGTGAAGGCGACGACGGACGGCGTGGTGCGGGTGCCTTCCTGATTTGCGATAACGGTCGGTTGACCGGCTTCCATGACGGAGACAACGGAGTTTGTGGTTCCGAGGTCGATACCAATGATTTTGCCCATGTTGTTTTCAGGAGCTCCTTATATGAATGCGTTGAGCACGGCTTTGGCCGAACTAGCTCTTAGATCATTATGAAATATGAGTGTCTGTTTGTCAAGTGCTATGAGTGTACAGTTGGATCCACTGGAAAAGAGGGGGTTAGGAACCGCCATGGCAGGTTGGCAACCTGCCCCACATTGGATTCCAGATGGGTTTGATCGGGCTTCGTTCCGGGTTCGTTTAGGCTTCGATCAGGCTTCGTTTGGGATGGTGTCATCGGGTTTTCCCTTTGTTTTCTTCTGAAAATGGCTTCGAATCCGTTTTTTTGCTTTCAGGCGGAGCAGGCTGTCGGCGGCGCGGTGGTATTGGCGGTCGAATCTGACTTCGTAGCGGCTCAGATTTTCCTGGCTGTTTGGAGGCCCGGCGAGGGAGCGGAGGGCAAGCATGGTGCAGGTGGGGCCATTCTCTTCCGTGGCGGAGTCGGCTTGGCGGAGCTGCTCATGGGTGAGGCTGGCGGCTTCGAGGGTCCAGCAGCGGAGAGTTCGCCAGCGGCAGACGGCCATCGTTTCGACGAGGTTTAGTTCGTTGGCGGTCGCGGGTTCAAATTCGTTGATCAGGGAAGCGAGAAGTTCGAGAAAGCGTTCGCGGGATTCACCGGGGAGCACGATGGAGGTAGCGAGAAAACCGTGCGTGATGGCGTTGCGGGAGGAGTTGTACTTGCCTCCAATTGTCTTCGCCCCTGTCGACTTGGCCGCGTTGGCTTTGTTGGCGGCGAGTTGTTTTTCTGAGATCGGCATACGACGACATTATGCCGGAAGGGATTTGAGCTGGAGTGCTATGTTGTTGTTTCTATTGAGTAAAATAGTTGTGACCGAGAAAGTCACCGAAAGAAAATGGCCACAGATGCACACAGATGAACACAGATAAGTGGGGTGAACCCCTGAGGAAGGCAGAGCCGCGGCTATCGCCGCGGGTCCCGGTTTCAGGTTCCGGTTTTTCAGTCACAAGAATTTTTGGTTTTTTATTTATGGCGTAAGTCGCTTTTATTCTGTTGGTTAGCGGGGACCACATTGGTTTATGGGGTGGTTGATTTTGACGTCCTCCGTGGTATGGATGTAGCGTGTGGGCAACTTATGACGCCGACCCTCCCCGCGCGGGGAAGAGGAAGGCAAAGAAAACGGAGGAGATCGACGCCGCGACGTTTGCGCGCACCCGGCTTGGGTTCGCTCCCGATGCGAAGCAGATGGAAGTGCTGCAATCGAAAGCGAAGCGCGGGATTTTGAATTGCTCGCGGCAGTGGGGGAAGTCGACCGTGTCGGCGGCGAAGGCGGTGCATCGGGCTTATACGCGGCCGGGTTGCCTGGTGCTGGTCGCGAGTCCATGCGAACGGCAGAGTCGGGAGTTTGTGCGGAAGGCGTCCGACATGGTGCGGAAGCTGGATATTCGTCCGAAGGGCGATGGCGATAATGCGATCTCGCTTTTGCTGCCGAATGGATCGCGCATTGTGGGACTGCCGGGGACGGAGGCGACCGTGCGTGGATTTTCGGCGGTGTCGCTGATGCTGATCGATGAGGCCGCGCGCGTTCGCGATCGGATGTATCAGGCGCTGCGGCCGATGCTGGCGGTGGGCGACGGGGATTTGTGGCTTATGAGTACGCCGTGCGGTCAGCGGGGATTTTTTTACGGGACGTGGGTGAACTCTCGGGATGGCGACGACGGCTGGCTGCGCGTGAGCGTTCCGGCTACGGAGTGCGAACGGATTTCGCAGGCGTTTCTGGAGGAGGAGCGGCGGGTGAAAACGTCGTACGATTTCCTGCAGGAGTATATGTGTGAATTTACGGGCGACGGGACGGAGTATTTCGATCGGCAGCTGATTGAAGATGCGTTCGATGACACGATCCCGGAGTTGAACATTCGTCCGGGGAGGTGAACACGGCCGATGCCCGCACTCGGGCTTCGCTCGATCAAAGGGCAGGCGGAACCGCCTGCCCCACATTATCGACGTTTGGAGTGTGATTTGAATTATGAATCTTTGTCAACTGTTTGACCTTTCACTGCGCGGACGGAAAGATGCTATCGGGCTGGAGTTCCAGGGCGCGCGCTACACGTTCGGTGAAATCGACGCGCGCAGCAATCGGCTGGCGCAGTTGCTGATCGCGCGGGGATTTGTTCCGGGCGATCGGCTTTGCGTCTACCTGGCGAATTGCCTGGAGACGATCGATCTGTTTCTGGCGTGCGTGAAGACCGGCGTGATCTTTGTGCCGATCAATATTCTGTATCGCGACCGGGAGATCTCGCATATTCTGGACGATGCTTCGCCACGGGCGGTGGTGTCGGAGGCTGCTTTCGATTGCGGGATTCCGGTGTGGAGTCTCGCGGAGATTGCGGCTGGCGCTGCGTCGCTTGCCGATGCGCGGCCCGCGATTTCGCCCGATGGCGATGCGGCGGCGGGGATTATTTACACGTCGGGGACGACCGGGACGTCGAAGGGCGCGGTGCTGACGCATCACAACTTCGCGATTAACGCAACCAATCTGGTGGCGTGCTGGGGCATCACGGCGGCGGATCGATTTCTGCTCGGACTCCCCCTGTTTCATGTGCATGGCCTGGGGAACGGGATTCATACGTGGCTGGTCAGCGGATGCCTCATGAGACTGCTGGAACGCTTCGACCAGCGAACAGCCGCGGCTGAGTTTCTGGAATTTCGGCCGACGCTGTTTTTCGGCGTGCCGACGATTTATGTGCGGCTGCTGGACTTCGATGCCGACACGGCGCGGCGGATTGGAGAGGTGGCGCGGCTGTTCGTGTCGGGGTCGGCACCGCTGCCGGCTGAGGTGCTGCGAGAGTTCGAGAAGCTGTTTGGGCATACGATTCTGGAGCGCTACGGGATGAGCGAGACGCTCATGAATATGAGTAATCCTTACGCGGGAGAGCGGCGGGCGGGTACGGTCGGGCTGCCGCTGCCGGGCGTTGCGGTGAGGCTGCTGAACGCGGCGGGTGAAGCTGTGGCCGAGGGGGAGACGGGCGAAATCCATTTGCGCGGGCCGAATATTTTCGCGGGGTATTGGCGGCGCGACGAAGCCACGCGTGCGGCGTTCAGCGACGGCTATTTTCGGACGGGCGATCTGGCCACGCGGTCGATGGACGGTTATTACACGCTGTGCGGGCGGAAGAGCGATCTGATTATTTCGGGTGGGTTCAATATTTATCCACGCGAGATCGAGGAATTTCTGGAGGAACAGCCGGAGATTTCGGAGGCGGCGGTGAAGGGTGTGGCGGATCGCGCGCGGGGTGAAGTGCCTGTGGCTTATGTGGTGATCGGGCCTGGTTTCGATGCGGCGGCGATGGAGGGGCGGTGCCGGGCTTCGCTGGCGTCGTTTAAGATTCCGCGGCGGTTTGTGGTTGTGGAGAGTTTGCCTCGGAATGCGCTGGGGAAGGTGCAGAAACGGTTGTTGCCGGACGGGTGAGACTGGTGGCTCGTTTCGGTCACAGAGCTACCCAGTCGGCGTCGAGATGAGTCTCCGCCCGGGATGAATTGGACGGGGTCCCGGGCTTCGCCGTGCATCAGGGCAGGCGGAACCGCCCAATGCCACTTAAATAAGGCACGCTATGCGTAAGCTACTGATTTTGTTGCGCGGGTCAGCCCCGCAGTTTCAAAGAAGCGAGCCGGATTGCGAGCCGGGCGGGCT